>Ga0070671_100005018_pt1 | contig 10551 bp, 7 predicted proteins | sample KBSS73metaG_FD_65341 | JGI IMG/M metagenome (GOLD analysis project Ga0070671, IMG submission 65341) | Switchgrass rhizosphere microbial communities from Kellogg Biological Station, Michigan, USA - KBS S7-3 metaG | ecosystem: Host-associated > Plants > Roots > Rhizosphere > Soil ... | reverse complement strand
AGCTCAATCTTGGCGAATTCTCGGCGCAGAGCTTCGGCAGTTCCGACACTGCGTTGATCCGCCTGCCGCTCAAGGAAGGCGTTTCGAGCGCGCAATTGTCCGAGCGTGTCATGGGCGCGCTCAAGGCGGACGACCCGTCCGCCTCGCAGCGGCGCGTCGAGTTCGTGGGGCCGCAAGTCGGCAAGGAGCTCTACGAGAACGGCGCGCTCGCGCTGCTGCTCGTCTCGATCGGCATCGTCATCTACCTCGCGCTCCGCTTCGAGTGGCGGTTTGCGGTGGCGGCCATCGTCGCGAATCTGCACGACGTCATCATCATCCTCGGCTTCTTCGCGCTATTCCAGTGGGAATTCTCGCTGCCGGTTCTCGCGGCCGTGCTGGCCGTGCTGGGCTATTCGGTGAACGAGTCGGTCGTGATCGCGGATCGGATCCGCGAGAATTTCCGCAAGATGCGCAAGGCGACCGTCACCCACGTGATCGACAGCGCGATCACCCGCACGCTTTCCCGGACGATCATCACGCACGGCTCCACGCTGCTGATGGTGCTCTCGATCTTCTTTTTCGGCGGGGAGACGCTGCATCACTTCTCCCTCGCGCTCGCGATCGGCATCTGCTTCGGCATCTATTCGTCCGCGCTCGTGATGGCCGCGCTGGTGATGTGGCTCGGCGTCTCCCGCGAAGACCTCGTGAAGCCCGAGCGCAAGGGGATCACCGGCGAGAAGGTCCTGCCGTGAGGAACCAGTCGTCGAGGAAAGCCTGGCCGTCCGCGCGGTCCTCGTGACGGCGGCCGATTTCCTCCCCGACTGGCCGCCAGCCGCCAACGCATTCCTGATCTTCGGCCTGCTGCTGCTCGCTGGCCTCGTCGGAGGCAGACTCGCAGCGACCACGCGGGTGCTGCCGGCGATCACGGGCTACATCGCAACCGGCTTTCTGCTTGGTCCCGGCGTCCTCGGCTGGCTCACGGACGCCGTGCTGACCGACCTTCGCGTGGTGTCCGAATTCTCGCTCGGCGTCATCCTGTTCGACCTCGGACGCCGGCTCGACCTCGAATGGGCGCGGCACGACCGCTGGCTGTTGCCGATGGGTGTGGCGGAGAGCGCGCTGTCCTTCGCTGCGATGTTCGCGCTGCTGCATTTCGTCGCCGGCATCGACATGCTCGAGGCGGCGGTCGCCGCAACCGTCGGTGTCGCAACGGCCCCTGCGGTCGTGCTGCTCGTGACCAACGAGCTGAAGGCGGAGGGCCCGGTGACGCGCCGCATGCTCTGGCATGTCGCGCTCAACAACATCATCGCGACCGTCGCCATCACCCTCCTGTTGCCGTTCGTGGAGGCGCGAGCCTCCGGTGCTGCGCTCGATCCGGCAGGACGTGCGGCGTGGCTGATTGCCGGATCGTTCCTGTGCGGCCTCGTCATGTTTCAGGTGATGCTCCTGCTTGCGCGCGCGACAGGCAAGTCGCCGATCCCGCAATTCATCCTTGCGGTCGGCGCCGTCATCGTCACCGTCGGTATCGCCGAAGTCGCGCGCCTGTCGGTGCTGCTCGCGTTGCTCGTGCTCGGCGCGTGTGCGCGCAACCTGGATCGCAAGCATCGGCTGATCGACGTGGAGTTCGGTCGCGCGGCGCAGGTATTCTTCGTCGTGCTGTTCGTGCTGACCGGCGCAACGCTGCGGCCCGACCAGTTCGGCGCCATCGCCTGGATCGGCCTCGCCTTCGTCATCGCGCGCTCACTCGGGAAGATGATCGCGCTGTACGCGCTCGCATGGCCTGCGCACGTCTCCGCGCGTCAGGCCGGCACGCTCGGGCTCGCGCTGACGCCGATTGCCGGCCTCGCCATAGGAATGACGCAGCCGATTTACGAGATCGCCCCCGAATTCGGCGCGCGGCTGGCCGCGATCGTCGCCGCGGGTGTCGCGATCCTGCACGTCCTTGGGCCGATCGCCACTCGTTACGCGCTGATCCGGGCCGGCGAAGGCGAGCCGGGCGCGCGCGACTGACCCACGCACCATGCCGCAGCTCGACTTCACGACCTCGGACGCGCTCTCGATCGGCGTGGAGCTCGAGTTGATGCTCGTCAACACGCGCGATTTCAATCTGGCGCCCGACGCGGATGACCTGTTGCGCCGGGTGACTCGCGAAGCGCCGGGGGGAGAGCTCAAGCCCGAGATCACGCAGAGCATGGTCGAGATCAACACGTCCGTGCACGATCGATACTCCGATCTGCTGGCCGAACTGCAGGGCTCGCGCGACGTTCTCGCGGGGCATGCGCGCAAGATGAACGTCGCCATCGCGGGCGGCGGCACGCATCCGTTCCAGAAATGGAGCGAGCGCAAGATCTATCCCACCGAGCGCTTCCGCTCGGTGTCGGAGAAATACGGCTTCCTTGCCAAGCAGTTCACCGTCTTCGGGCAGCACGTTCACATCGGGTGCGCATCGGCGGACGATGCGATCTACCTGAACCACGCGTTGATTCCGTACGTTCCGCACTTCATCGCGCTCGCGGCGTCGAGCCCGTTCTATCAGGGCGTGGACACGGCGTTCGACTCGTCGCGGCTCTCCGTCGTCAACGCGTTTCCGCTTTCCGGAACGATGCCGCTCGTGCACTCGTGGAGCGAGTTCAACCGCTATTACGACCGGATGTTCGAACTCGGGATCGTCGGCAGCATGAAGGACTTCTACTGGGACATTCGCCCCAAGCCCGAGTACGGCACCGTTGAAGTGCGGGTCTGCGACACGCCGCTCACGGTGGAACGCGCGGCGCAGATCGCCGCATTCGCTCAGGCACTCGCGCGCTGGCTACTCGAAACGAGGCCGGTCGACGTGACGCCTGATCTCTACCTCACGCACGGGCACAATCGCTTCCAGGCCTGCCGCCACGGCTTCGGCGGAATGTTGATCGACGCGGCGAGCGGAGGCTCGCGCGCGCTCGGCGAGGATCTGCGGCGGTTGCTGCGCGATCTCGCGCCCCACGCCACGATGCTCGGCTCGCAGGATGCGTTCGCGGCGCTCGACGCAACCATCGACCAGGGCAATCACGCATCCTGGCTGCGCCAGGTGTACGAAGAAACGGGTACGCTCACCGACGTCGTCCGGCAGCAGTCGGCACTCTGGGCGGGCCCGTGAAGATGATCACAACCCTCATCTATTCACTGCTTGCGCTCGACCAGACGGTCGCGACGCTGGCCGCGCAATATGGTGCATGGGTCTACGCGATCCTGTTCGTCGTGATCTTCGCCGAAACGGGGCTCGTCGTTTGCCCGTTTCTTCCGGGCGACTCGATCCTGTTCATTGCCGGTACCGTCGTCGCCGTTGCAGATCTCAACGTGCACGTGCTGGTCGGCGTTCTCATCATCGCGGCCGTATTGGGGGACTCGGTCAATTACGCGGTCGGGCACTACATCGGCCCGAAGGCGTTCCAGCGCCAGGATTCGCGCTGGTTCAAACAGGAGTACCTGCGCCGCACGCAGGCGTTCTACGACAAGTACGGCGGCATCACGATCATCATCGGACGTTTCGTGCCGATCATTCGCACGTTCGCTCCGTTCCTCGCGGGTGTCGCAGGCATGTCATATCGGCGCTTCCTCTCGTACAACATCGTCGGCGGCTGCCTGTGGATCGGCCTGCTCGTTTATGCAGGCTTCCTCTTCGGCAACATTCCGTGGGTCAAGAACAACCTGTCGCTGATCGTCGTTGCGATCGTCGTCGTCTCGCTGATTCCCGCGGTGTCCACGTTCGTCAAGGAGCGGCGCGCGCGCCGGCAGTCGGACGGCGAGCACGTTCGACGCGTGCCTGGAGAGTGATCGACAGAGGGGCCTCCAGCGTTCGAGGCGTCAAGGAATGAGCTGGCCCGAGTGAACGGCGGCAATCAGTCTGGTTGGAGCCGCGGGTGTCGAATTCGGAACGGACACGAGCAGATTCTTGGCCTTCATGCCGGCGGCGAGCTGGTGAAAGGCGCATACGTCTACAAATTCGTACCACCCAGCGGTATTCGATTGTCGGGCGCGACGGCAACGCCATACAGACGTCCGATGTCCCCCGCGACCGACGGGCGGTCGCAACGTCGCTAGCAGCGCCCCTTCACGATGTCCCATATTGGGCCGATTTATCCGAGCTGCGACGCGCTTAGCTAGAAACGATCGAGCGGAGGTCGGCGTTGTGCGCGCGGAAAAGCCGACCCGCCAGCTGACTTTGCCAAAACAGTCAGCGGTCCACTATGCTATCAGCAGCAAGCCTTTGCGCACCGGGCCTTTTCGGAGTCGCGAACCGTGAGGGTCACCACGCCGGGGCCGGGGCCAGGCGCGTTTTTCGAAGGTCGTCGTACACGAGGTCGTTCCGGACAAAACGCGACATGTTTCGTCGAACGGCGGCCATAGTAATTGGGCAGGTCAACAGCGTGATCGCACATGAGGCTCGAGCGCATGCTCTGTCGGAACTGCGGTGAAGCGATCGACGATACTGCCAAGTTCTGTCCCTCTTGCGGGCTGCAGCAGTTCGTCGAGCGGTCGTCGTCGCAACCTGGTTCAGCCGGCGCATCAGCCCATTCGCCGACGTCAGAGCGTGCTTTGGAGGCATCCGACGTCACCGTGATCCTGCCCCGCAGCCGCGCGAATGCGCTTGTAGCGGCCGCCGCGCAACGCCACGACGCCCCTCCCTCCGAATCGACCGCGTCCAAGCAGACATCTGACAAGCCCCCGACGCAACGGTCGAGCGTTCCGACGCGGAAGATCGTTGGCGCAGCGATCATCCTGGTCATGGCAGCCGTCGCAGTCGCGTTCTTTGCGAATCGAGTTGCCACCCCTGCACGGAACGCAGGAGACACCAGCGCGACCGCAGTGGAGGCGACATCCGCGCCGACACCACGGCCGGTGCGCTCTGACGAACCGGATCGCGCCTTAGCCAACCCTGACGCAGCGAGCACACCCGCGATCGAGGCAGGAGCCGCCGCCGCGGAACCCCCGATCGCCGAGACGCCTCCGCCGCAGGGATCGCCGCAGCGTCCCTCGACTAAGCCGGTGATGTCTCCGGCGAACGCAACCCAGCGGAAGAAAGGACGTGCGCCAACAACTCCCCTGCCCGAGCCGGCACCGGTTGAAGATCCATCTCCTCAGCCCGTGGCGATCGCGCCGCCCGCGCCGGCCTCGGTAACGGCCTCTCCGGCCGTCGAACCGGTCAAGGTGGAAAGGGTGCCGTGCGCCGACAGCTCGAATCTGTTCAGCCGAGAGCTTTGCCTATGGCAGGAATGCCCAAAGGCCGAGTACCGCTCGCATGCGGAATGCGCCCGCTTTACAGGACCGGGTGCCACACGATAGCGCATCATGAATGCCGAGTTGCACGACGAAGGCCCGCACGTCGCACGTGAAGCATCGCGGGCCGATGCGCACGGCCGGCCCGGCGCACACTCGAAGAGTGCCCGGAAAGTGATACGATCGCGCCGAAAGTGCAACGTGTCGCCGAGGGCCGATCGCCGATTGGTGCATCCGTCCATGCACGCGTATTGCTCCGCCGCGATGCACGGAAACGCCCCCTCCCCCTCGCGACACCGAACGTAGCGCTCTCCGCCTCGGCGCCGCCGTGTACGAAATATCGGTCGTCTCGTACCAGGGAAACCCTCCCGCCACGCCGATTTCGGCCGTGTTCGGCGCTGATGGTGGCACGATTGGCCGCGGCGCGACCAACACGCTCGTGTTGCCCGATCCCAACCGCTTCGTGTCGCGGGTGCAGGCGCGCGTCGCCTGCCGCGGCCTCGGCATTGCGATCGCCAACGCGAGCACGGCCAATCCGCTGCTCGTCAACGATCGCGAGCTCGAATCAGGCGCGGAAACGCCGCTTCACGACGGCGATGAATTGCGGATCGGTCTTTACGTTCTGCACGTTCGCAACGTCGAGGCGGCGCAGACCCGGGCCGCGAGCGGCGTCGCGCCAGCGGAAATCGCGCGCGCACCTTCGACGCACCCGGCCGCTGAATCTCCCGCCGCAGCGGCGTCTCTGCGGGTGGCGCCACCGTCCGGGGCATCCGATGGTGTAATCGGTGCATCGATGCCGAGGTCGACGGCACCGCTCGTTTCGAGCAAAGAATCGCTGCCGCCGGTAACGGCAGCGCACGCTGCAAGCGCGGCCCCACGACCTCCCTCGAGGTCGCGATCGATCGCCGGCGCAACCTCCCCGCTACGGCCTCCGGCTGCCCCGGAACCCGCGCGCGCCGCGCCGCCGCCCGCCGCCAAGCTTGGCGCAAGCGCGCTCGGCCCCGTGGATCCGCTGCAGCTCGAATTCGGACAATCGGGCGACGATCCGTTCGCGGACCTGATGCAGTCGGCCGTGCCCGGCCCTCCCCAAGCAGGTGCCGAGGTAATCGCGCACGCGACCGCTTCGCCGTCGCCGTCTTCGCGGCCCGCGCGTTTGCTCGGAAGCGAAGAAGCCCCGCGATTGCCGCCGCTCGATTCGGCGCGGCGAGAGGTGCCAATCGCGGCGAGCCCGCAATCGCCGGCCGGACAGCCGGTGCCCGATCACGTGTGGGACGACCTCGCGCGACTCGCGCCCAGCTCGCCTTCACCCGAGCCTTCGCCGACCGCGTTGCCGGCGAGCTTCGACGCGTTCGCGCAGCCTTCGGACGGTGCCCGCAACGCGGAAGACCCGCTCGCCGAATTCGCGCAAGATGCCGTCGGGCTGGAATCGTTCGACAAGCTCGATACGCCCATCGACGCGCTGTTCGCCGATAGTCCGTCACGACCGAAGGGCGGCGAGGATGTGATCCCGGATCCGCACGCGCAGGTACCCGATCCGCTGGCTGGTTATGACTCCCTCGACCCCATCGCGATCTTCGACAACTCCGCGGGCAGGCGCGACCCGCTCGACAACGCATTCAGGCAGTCGGAGCGAGACGACGTGCCCGAACTCGAGGGATTCTTCCGCCCGTCGGAGCCAAGAGTCGATGCTGCCGGCGCGCCGGAATCGCGCGCTCGCGATCCGCAGGTGGAAGCGTTGTCGGCGCAACACGGCACAAAGCGTCCTGCCGAGCTTGCTTCACGCGATCACGGCGGCACGGACGCACCGCCCGAGATTGCAAAGCCTTTCCAGAGAGCGGTGGCCAGTGCGGACAGCGATAAGGGACGGCCGGACGATCTGTTGCGGGAATTCCTGGTTGGCGCGGGCATTCCGCACGCGACGATGCAGGACACGCTGACGCCTGCGCTGATGCGACGCATCGGCAGAATGCTTGCCATTGCGGTCCAGGGGACGATCGAACTCATCGCGGCACGCGCGCTCGTCAAGCGCGAAGTCAAGGCCGACGTCACGATCATCGCATCCACTCGCAACAACCCGCTCAAGTTCCTTCCGGACGCCGAAAGCGCGCTCCTGCAGATGTTCGGCGCGCGCATACCCGGCTTCATGGACCCGGTCGAAGCGATGGAAGACGCATATCGGGATTTGCGCGCACATGAGGTCGGCGTCATCGCCGGCATGCACGCCGCGCTGGCCGAGGTCCTTCGCCGTTTCGAGCCGGCCGAGCTCGAGCGCCGGCTCAAGCCCGGCGGCGTGCTCGAGGGTCTGCTTCCCAACAGCCGTCAGGCGCGGCTGTGGGAGACGTTTGCCGAGATGTACATTGACATCTCGCGCGAGGCGCAGGACGATTTTCAGTCGCTTTTCGGCAAGGCGTTCCTGCAAGCCTACGAGAACGAAGTGTCGCGTCTCAAAGGACAGTGAGATGTCGGAAACGGAAGGGCCGGCGCTGGACGTGACGTCGGCTTCGGTGACGGCGATCGGCGGACGGGGGGCCAACGAAGACGCGCTCGGCCAGCTTGCCGACCGCTGCGGACGCTGCTACGTCATCTCCGATGGCGCGGGCGGGCACTTCGGCGGCGCGGTCGCGTCGCGTCTTGTCGTCGACACAGTCCTCGACGAAGTCAGACGCGCAGACGCCTTCTCACCGGACGTTCTCGAGCGCGCGTTCGCGCGCGCCGAAGCAAGGATCGAAGCCCGACAGGAACGCGAGCAGTCGCTCGCTTCGATGAGCGCGACGGTCGCGGCGCTGCTCGTCGAGCCGTCGGGCCGTCGCGCCGTATGGGGCCACCTGGGCGATTCGCGCATCCTGCATTTCCGCCGAGGCGCGCTTCACGCGGTCACGCGTGACCACAGCCTCGTGCAGCGACTGATTGACGCCGGCTACGTGTCGGCGGATCGCATCGCGGATCATCCGAACCGCAACGTGCTCTACGGGGCGCTCGGCGCCGAGAGCGAGGCGGGGCCGACGGTGCTGCGCGACCCCGTCGCGCTGCGCGACGGCGATGCGTTCCTGCTTTGCACCGATGGCTTCTGGGGTCGAATCGACGCGGCGAAGATCGAGGAGAGTTTGCGATTTTCGACAAACGTCGACGAGTGGCTCGAAGGCATGCGGCGCGAAGTCGCGGAAGGCGTACGCGGAGGCGACGACAATTACAGCGCCGTCGGCGTATGGATCGGCTCGCCGGCGGACGTAACCGTCAGCAAGCTGGCGCGTACGGGCGCGAGGCAGGTAGTCTCGTGAGTTCGATGACCATGACGAAGGGGTTCCCATGAAGGGCAAGATGACCACATTGATCGCCTCGATGGTCGTCGCAACCTCATGTCTCGCAGCAGGGCCGCTCGTCTTCGAAAGCGGCGACAAGGTCGATCCGCAGGAAGTCGCGAAGATCCTGAAGTCGGGCGGGTTCGTCACCCGCTCGATACGCGACGAGCCGCCGGCGTCGGTGGCGCTGCGCATTCCGTTCGCGTTCGGCTCGTCGAACGTTCCGCAGAGTGCGATGCCGCAATTGGAGGCGATGGCGCAGGCGATCAAGCAGGCCGACGCGAAAGTCGTCATCGAGGGTCACACGGACGCCGTCGGCAATGCGGACTACAACGTGCGCCTGTCGGCCCAGCGCGCGAACGCCGTTCGCGACGTGCTCGTCAGAAACTACGGCGTCGACCGCAGCGATCTGAAGGTCGTCGGCCTGGGGAAGGAGCGGCCGCTGCCCAATGTCGATCCGGCGAGCGGCGAGAACCGGCGCGTCGAATTCCGCGCCCAAAACTGACGCGCCCGCAAAGCGGTTCGCCGCGCGCAGCGAGGATCGAGCAGCCGGCGTTTCGGCGGTTTCGCGCGGACTAATTGTTCGCGACGGCGTTCTTAGCGGTGGCGGCCGCGGACGAACGCTCGGTTGCCACCTTGGGCCGCGGGAACAGGAACTCGCCCCCGTCGTTTTCGGCGAAGCGGATCGGCCGATAGTCCGGAAGCTGCCCGTCGCCGAATTTCATGTCCTTGGATTTCTTGAGCACCCGCATCGACACGGCTTCGCCCAGGTGCTTACCGTCGAGGACATCGTCGTTGACGGTCAGCGTCTCAATGAACACCGCTGCGAACACCGAATGCTTGCCGCCGCCGCCGTCCATCACCGGCGCGCGTCCTCCGCTCGACAGCAGATGCCGCGACTTCTTCGAGGCAACGGTTTTCAGCCACTCGTTGCGCTCTTCGTCGGTAGCCCCCGATTTCGCTTGGCTAATGGACGAGCGCGTGAGCACGCCCGAATAGCAGGAATCGGCGACGACGAGCACGTGCCGCGCGCGAAGCGGGCCGATCTTGCGCGTCAGGTCGTCGCTCGAGATCCAGTTCGAATCGTTCTTGGGATCCGCGTCCACAGGAAGCCAGAACGCCACCTGCGTCGCTTCGTCGATGTCGCCGTGGCCAGCGTAGTAGATCAACAGATTATCGCGCTCGGTCAGCGTCTCCATCAGGCGGTTGAGCTCCGTCAGGATCTGATACCGCGTCGCGTTGACAAGCGTCGTGACTTTGAAGCCGTAGCGGTCGCGAAGCAGCGTGCTGATTTCGGCGACATCCGCCTCCGGCGAATTGAGCGAGCGCAAGTTCTGGTATTTCTGATTGCCGATCAGCAGGGCGTAGTAGTTTCCGAGGTCGAGGCCGCCCGCGTCCTTCTTTGCCACCGCCGACGCCTTCGCCGTCCCCCCGTCCTGCTCGAGGAAAAATTCGACCGACGCGCGCTTGCTCTGCCGGTCGACTGCGACGAAAGTTACCCGGGTTTTGCCTTGCCCGAGCGTCACGCTCGTGTTGAAAAAGCCCTCGGCATCGACTTGTTGCGCGACGTCATTGGCGGTCAGCGACACGAGTCCGGCAGGCGCCGACACGCGTCCCACGACCGGGCGCGACGTTAGGCCTGCGCGAACCGGCACGGCCGCGGCGTCGCGCGTGATGACGATCGAAGGATCGAGGATTTGAATCGACGGCGGCGCGACGTCCACGCGTGAAAGCGCAGGGTTCGCGCTCGATTCGAGCTTCGCCGCCTTCTCACGATAGCCGGCGAGATCGCCCTGCAGGCGCGCAATCTCCTGCCTGCGCTCATTGAGCTCGTTATTGCGCCGGGCGATCTCGGCTTCAAGCGTGCGGACTCGCGCGGGATCCTGGGCGCTGCCCGATTCCTTCTGCTTCGTGAGCTCGGCGCGCGTCGATTCGAGCTCGCGCTCCTGCACTTCCGCGGCCGTTTGACGATCGTGGATTTCGCGCTGCTTCTGCGCGAGCTGCAGCTTCGTCTGGT
>Ga0070671_100005013_pt1 | contig 10554 bp, 13 predicted proteins | sample KBSS73metaG_FD_65341 | JGI IMG/M metagenome (GOLD analysis project Ga0070671, IMG submission 65341) | Switchgrass rhizosphere microbial communities from Kellogg Biological Station, Michigan, USA - KBS S7-3 metaG | ecosystem: Host-associated > Plants > Roots > Rhizosphere > Soil ... | reverse complement strand
GCTCAATGTCCTTAGCCTCGGTCATTGCTTGACGTAGCAACCAGAGACCTAAGTCACTGGTATTTAGCCGACAAAAGACAATAATTGGCCGAGAGGGTGTCCGCCCAGCCACCTAAAAAATCCTTTGAGCTTCAGTACTTACGTTTTTCAGGCAGGAAAGACCCACACCCGAACGCACACCAAAATCGCGGATTTAGGCGGACAGCTGCAAACAGTCGAAAATGAATGTGGCGCGGAAAGCAGTGTGCACCGCAGTTGAGCTTTGCCATTAAATTGCCGCCGTTAACCCTGGGAGTGCACTGGCCTCGATCGCCCATTTATCGCCGTGAAATTCGGAGCCCGTCTAAAAGCACATATCAGGCGTGAATGCTTGCCGGAGGGCTAGTCCAGCATGGACATTACCGCTCCAAAGAGGGTGCAGAGAGCTCGGCGCAGCCGTTTCGTGCGCTTCCTTGGCTTTATCTCTGCCTTATGTCTGGTTGTGTGTCTGGCGGTGGCAAGTGCCGCAGGCTTCATTCTGTGGAAAGCTTCAAAAGACCTGCCCGACTACGAGGTACTCGCCAAATATGAGCCAGCTGTAACGACACGTGTTTATGCCAACGACGGCAACCTGATCGCCGAATTTGCACGAGAGAGGAGGATCTACGTTCCTATTACTGCAATTCCTAATCGGGTCATCCAAGCATTCATTTCGGCAGAGGATAAGACCTTTTACCAGCATGGTGGTCTCGACCTACAGGGCATCCTGCGCGCTGCGATTACAAATCTGACTGGGCATGGTGACCACAAAATGGGTGCTTCCACCATCACCCAACAGGTTGCCAAGAACTTTTTGCTTTCGAGTGAGCAGACCTTCGACCGCAAATTGCGAGAGTTGCTCCTGTCGGTGCGCATCGAGCGAGCCTACACTAAGGATCACATTCTCGAGCTTTATCTCAATGAGATTTACCTCGGAGGTGGTGCATACGGCGTGGCGGCTGCTGCCCAAACTTATTGGGGCAAATCTCTGCCTGAACTTTCGATCGCCGACTGCGCTTATCTAGCTGCGCTTCCAAAAGCTCCTTCAAGCTACAGCCCCTTCAAAGCGCCTGAGCGAGCGATTGCGCGACGCAATTGGGTCATCGACCGCATGGTCGAAAATGGCTATGTGACGCGAGATGAGGGCGAAAAGGCCAAGGCACAATCGCTTGGCGTGACAAAGCTGCAGACCGGCCCGAAGATCCAGGCATCGGAGTTCTTCGCCGAGGAAGCTCGACGTAACATTCTAGACCTCTTTGGTGAGGACAAACTCTACGGCGGCGGCCTATCTGTGCACGCTACCTTGGATCCGAGCCTTCAGCACATTGCCCGAAAGGTCTATGTCGATGGCTTGGTAGCATATGATCACCGTCACGGATGGCGCGGCGTCGTCAAGAACATTGGCGTCAACCCTGACTGGGCCAAGACGCTTGCTGCCTTAGACGTTTGGCCAGACATTGAGCCTTGGCGCCTTGCTGTGGTGCTAGAGGTTACAAGAGACAAGGCGGTTATAGGCCTGCGAGGTCAGCGCAGGGAAACCGGAGGTTTTGATAAGGCCGAGCAGGGCGAGATCCCGTTCAGCGAAATGCAGTGGGCGCGCCCTAAGCTTAAGATCGGTATGGGTGCTTCCCCTCATTCGGCCACTGAAGTGCTTAAGCCCGGCGATGTGATCTATGTGTCTCCCCGAGAACCGAGGGACGACCAGGACAACGCCGATGGACAATGGTCGCTCCAGCAGATCCCCGCAGTAAGCGGCGCACTCGTCGCAATGGACCCTCACACTGGCCGCGTACTTGCGCTCGTGGGGGGCTTTAGCTTCGGACAAAGTCAGTTCGACCGGGCGGTTCAAGCACAGCGCCAGCCAGGGTCGTCATTCAAGCCCATTATTTACACGACCGCGATCGATAATGGCTATACGCCGGCGAGTATTGTGGTGGATGGTCCGATAGTAATCAGTAGAGGACCAGGCCTGCCTCCCTGGGTGCCAAAAAACTACGAGGCTGGTGAGGCGGCCGGTCCTTCAACGCTACGTTTCGGGATCGAGCATTCGCGCAATCTTATGACAGTGCGGCTCTCCAAAGACATGGGCATGCCGATCATTTGCGCGTATGCACGGAGGTTCGGCGTCTATGACAATCTCATGCCAATTTACCCCATGGCCTTAGGCGCCGGAGAAACTACGCTACTGAAGATGGTGAATGCTTACGGAATCATCGCAAACGGGGGCAAGGAGGTAAAGGCTACGCTGATCGACTATGTAGAGGATCGCTATGGTCGTCCCATTTGGCGTCATGATCCGCGTAATTGCGATCAGTGTTCGGCGCAGGAATGGAAGGGAGAGGATGAACCAGTAATTGTCGATGATCGCAAGCAGATCATCGACCCGATAACGTCTTATCAGATGGTTCACATTATGGAAGGTGTCATTGAGCGTGGCACAGCTCAGAAGCTGAAAGTGCTGCAAAGGCCAATTGCCGGAAAGACTGGCACTACCAACAACGAGAAGGACGCGTGGTTCATCGGGTTTACGCCGGATTTGGTGGTTGGCGTTTATACGGGTTTTGATGACCCGGCGCCACTCGGTCATGGTGAGACAGGGGGGAATGTCTCAGCGCCGGTGGTGCGTGACTTCTTCAAGCTTGCCTTGGCTGATCAGCCCGCCGTTCAGTTCCGCGTCCCTCCAGGCATCAAGCTTGTCCGGGTGAACCTAAAGACCGGTCTGCCTGCTGGCCCAAATGATCCCACCGCGATCATGGAGGCTTTCAAACCTAATGAAGGTCCACTGGCGCAGACATCCGGGGGCGATCAGGAACCGGCTGCTGTCGGTAATGAGAGTCAATCTGCTGGTGATACGACACAATCTCCTGCCGATGCTACGCAAGCACGACCGCCAACAGGGGGGATCTCAGCGGAGGCACCGATAAAGCCCACACGGGAAGCACCCAATCTACTAGAGAGGTTGTTCAAAGGTCCTGGCGGGTTTTAGCTCGCTGATTAAGCGCCGCTGTTTCATCACATTCCATGGGCTGAGGCCGGGCAAAAAAATCTCCCCCAGATAAGCAACGCTACGTTGGCTGCATCGGCCTCGCAATGACCTTGGTCAGGGGCGCAAGAGTTCCGGACTCAGGAGGGCTCTCTTTAGGCCGTTTTCCGGACCGTTCAGTGACCTTTCACTAAGCTGCTTTGGCCACGCGCAGACGGTTTTTGGTAAAAACTACCAGGGCAACTACGCACCGCTCATGAGTGACGATGGTAAACTGACCGGCGCTTTTGTTTGTGGGCGTCCCGAAATAGTCACATAGCTACAAGCTACGTCTAGTCGAACGCTTGTTCTAGGGTGTATGGTCGTGCTGCTAAGAGCGTTGCACTAGCCCCGCGCCTCGAGTCTTCCTCCTTCCGGCAGCGGGGCTATTTTTTGGCCTTGCTCGGCTTCGAGCCCAGGCTACCCCATTAACCGTACCTCCAGGCTAGAATTGATCATGCGGTTAAGGGTGCGATTATCGTGGCGAGAATGACGAACGTCTCGAGAGTCTGTGTTCAGTTCTTCGCCGGAACCTCGCATCGCTCCACACCGTTTTCGCAGCGATCACGAATGAAACGCCCGACCGCGGATCGGAAGGAAGAAGGCCCATGAAAAAGTCATTGGCTGTTTATACGGCTGCAGGTGCCCTTGTTGCTCTAGCGATGTTTGCGCCTACCACCGCATCTGCACAGGTCAATATCTACGTTGGCCCTGGGGGTTATGCTCATTACGGATACGGATATGGATATCCTCATTACGGATACGGCTACGGCTACTATCCTCGCTACAACTACGGCTATTACGGCGGATATCCAGGCTACGGCTACTCCGGCGGAAATCCAGGCTACTACGGTGGATATTGGGGCCATGGGCGTCGGGTAGCGCGTCGCGTCTGGCGTCGTCACGAGCGTTGGGGTTGGTAATTGGACCGCCGCGCATCTCCGGAAGCTCCTGACGCATTACGGATGGGCCCAGTCGGAATAGACAGTCAACAGGCGAGGTAGCCACAAAGCCTGTTTTCAAGCCAAGGCCAAAGCCAGTGAAGCCGGCGAACTGAACCAAGCGTCATCCGACCTACTTCAGAGATTGTTCAAAGGTTCCGGCGGTCTCTACTGAGGCCCACTTAGCTTTTCCTTCCGCCTCCGAAGCTGTTACGATGCGAGTGGGGGTGTTCGCGGCGGTCTCCGAAGGAAGGAGTTACACATGGGTATCCTTGATGACTTGCTCGGTAATGAACAACTTCAGAAACAGTACAAGGATTTTGTTAAACGATACGAACAAGGCGATCCGTCCGAGGGCTACTCCGATCAAGAGGTTCTGAAGCGGTATGGTGAAGTGTCACACGCCGTGCCGGCCGGCCAGTACGCTCAGGCGGCGCAAGAGGCTCTGGGCAAGCTGTCGCCGGAAGACCGAGAGGAGTTTCTTAAGATGCTGCAGGAGCGAGCTGCAGCGCGCGGCGTGGAGCTGCCGGGAAAGGTGGCATCCGATCCGAAGGATCTGGGAAAGGTGCTCACCGATCTACATGAGAAGCCGGGGCAGCTCCGGGACATCCTCGGCCCTGGCGACGCCCAAGCGCAAGCGTCTGGATCGAATCCCCTCACAGACATGCTGTCGTCCCCGATGGCCAAGGCCGTGCTCGCGGGCATCGCGGCTATAGTCGTCAAGCGCATGATGGGTTCGTCCCAAACGACGTGATGCATCAGCGTAGGATTCAATGAGTACCGGGCCGGGGCCGATCGTCCCGGCCTTTACTTTGAATGCGTCGCACTGCTGAGGTTGTGACCCAAAGCGCCCATTCGCCCCTTGAGTTCTTTCTTAATCGCGCTTGCGGTGTCCCGGGTTGTCCCGCTCTAGGCGTAGTCTCTCCGCTCTCAAGCGTCGTATCTCTTCCTCAAGTGCTTTATTTTTTTCGTCGAGAATGCTCATGCGTGATCTTGGTTCATCGCTGCCGCGCAACTTTTCGAGCGCTGTGCCTACGTCGAGTTTTTTAGTCATGATACAAGCTCGCCGTGTTGATCGTTGCAGGACCTCGACCCGGATGGCCGAACAATAAACATACTATAGGCCCGCACGCGAGAATGCGAAACCACGCAACGAGGGCGACGATCCACCGCTCAGCCTAAGACAAGCTTCAGTGGTGATGGTGGTGGTCATGATCGTGATCATGGTCATGATCATGATGGTGATCGTGATCATGATAATGGTCATGATGATCGTAGTACTCGCCGTGATGATGCAAGTAGGGGGCCACGACACCCGCCAAGCAGACCGGGTCATGTGGATGGTAGTAGCAGTAACCGCGGCCATCGTAAGCTGTGGCAGGAATCGGGGAAAGCGCCACAGCGCCGAAACAGGTCATAGTGGCAGCAGCGCAGGGGATTAGAATTTTACTGGACATTGCGTCTCCTCCGAGTTGTTCCCGGTGATATGTGCAGCGGGCCTTCGCCTACTGATGCGGCATCGTGTGGTCCATGTGGTCCGTCATCATGTGTTCGTCAGTACCGTGGTACGGCATTGTGTGTTGTTCGCCAACTTCGCCCCCACACTCTAACTGAGTGTCTCGTGACCACTTGCCGCTCTCACATTTGAGGCCAGCATGGCTTGCGACACAAAACTCAGCGCCCTCCGAATAGTTTTCGCCTGCGAAAACACAAGTTCTTTGCGCTGACTGGTCTGAAGGGGCGCCGCTTGGTTCTTGCGCACTAACTGCCGCTATTGAACACAAAAAGATCACTGCGGCTGCGGCTAATCTCATCATAGCGATCACCTCATCGAAATTTTTGGCGCAAGCGTCTCAACCCCACTTGCGACAAACATGCCCTGCACCCCACACCAAACACCGCCGGGCTTGGCGGCGCATGACAGTCGTCCTGCAGTACCCATTGACCATGTGCATACCCGGGCCGCACGCGTGACGGAGTTGAGTGATCGTGCCCTCCGGGTGATGAAGCGGCGCGGGCGACATGGCCAGCGCCGATGTTGCAACAGTCAAAACAAAGCCAACAGCGACCAACCTGATCATGGCTTCCTCCAATCATGTGAACTTTCAAGAAGAGATTTTCACAACTCGGGGACGGTTGGCCCAGTTCCTCCGCGCGTTGAATGCAGCCACCGCCAACCACCGCCAAAATGCCCCGTAGCGATGCGGGATTTGCACCTTCTTTTTCGCCTCCACCCGGCTTTGCCTTGGATTGATCTCGATCAAATCGGTGGGGGTCCCCTTCAACAAACACGTTTAGACAAACACGAGCCCGTGTTGAAACCTGGGGCAGTCCATACTTAGGTCGAATTGGAAACGTTCGACAAAAAGTTGGCACGTTTAGACAAACACCGGGGCCAGTCTGGTGAATAGCTTCCGGTCACCGAGGGGACCGGGAGTGGGATGCCAGCACCAGGGGTCCGGACCCGTTTGGCATGGTGCGGCTCCCCTCCCATTGTCTTACCCAGAAGCCAGTTTAACAGGGTAGAGTATCGCTTCGTCGTCGCGTTCAGTGGGAGAGTAATATGCTCTGCACTCTGTATTGCACGATCGCCTTTATCACTGGAACTTTTACGGGCATCTTGGTGGCCGACCTAAGGAGGCGTTCATAGAGCGCTCCCGCACTGTCGAGAGCAGGAAAAATGGGCTCGCGTGCGTCATTTATCCTTTTTACCCTGCTTGCCCTTGTTCTTCTTCTCCTTCTGCTCTCGTTTTTAGCTCCCTGAGAGAGCGCCCGTCAGGATCGGGCTCACAAAAGGGGGCCCAAGAAAACAAATTCTTGGCACATCGCAGTAAGTCGAACGGAAGGCTTGAGTGATATGCGAGCGGCCAGGGCGTGCGCTGCGGTCTGCGTCTTCCGCGCGCCGCTCGGGCTCGCCGGTTGGATGGGGGCCTCCAAATCGACCGGCGAGCCTTTCTTCTTCGTGGACCCGTAATCCGGCTATTAGCATCGTTGCCACATGCCTTCACAAGGCACTCGCCACTTTCCGCCGCCGTGGGATCCGCGAGTGAGTTTCAAAGACGCTCCCACTGCGCCCGTGGACTCTGCCGGGCCATAGCTTCGGGGATGCCATAACTGCCGTTGGCAGAATTGATCAGGCCATCTCGATCGACGATCCAAATGCGCCCTCGAGATAAGCGAATGAGGCCCTTGGCTGCTGATTATCAGCACGCGCGCCACCTTGCCGTGCTCTACCGATCAGGCTGGTGATCTTGGACGAGTACTTTCCGGAGATGGGATCGGCGGTAAATCGTTTGCGCTTGAGACCTTCGATGGTCAGGTCAATTTGAGGCGCGAGAATTTCCTCCAAGGTACTCATGCAGCACCCCCCAAGCATTCTCTATCTTAGAGAAGAGTAGCCTGAGAAGGGAGTCTGCCGGGGGCCAGATAATCCGTTTGGCGCTCTAATCCCTTACGGCAAGGGGGATCCAAATTAGGGCGTGTCTCACAAACGCAGGCCGGGGTGCAGTCCCTGAACAGGCCACTGTGCGCGACAACAATTAGTCGCTCACCTCAGGTCTGCCGTTGCCCTTCTTCGGTGCTGTCTCGGTCACACTGAAATCTGTCGACTTGGCACCGCGCTCGGCGGTGGCGAAACCCTCAGCCGCGAGACCTCGCTTTAGCAGTTCCCTGACCGCCGACGCTCGGCTCGGCATTCGCCTCTTGTACCGAAAGTCATCCACCAAGAGCAATTCATCTGGGGTGAGCATTATTTGGAGGCGCTCACCCCGAAACCTAGGCTCTGACATGGCACGCTCCCTGTCTAACTGACTGCTTCTAGCTAACTTGCCGCAAATTTATGGCTGTGGGGACTGTTAGTCAATAGCTAAGAGGCCACCCCGACTGGTTTGTCGTACAGTTATTTAAGTGCGGACAATTGGTAGATGTGGCAAAGAGCAAACTTAGTATACCGTTAGTATTGTTGTATTCAGTAAAGTATTATTTGACTATCGCCCGATATTGGTGAATAGTTCGACCATGCTGAACATAATAATTTCACCAATGGGCAGGGCGGATGGACCTACCTGTCGAAAATGTGGAGCCAAAACGAGGCTTTTCGGAACAGAAAGCCACCCACTCATCGGCCAGTTACGAGTGCTCAGTTATGTGTGCGTGGACTGCGACGCCGTGCGAGTGGACATGGCACCCCTTCCGAGAGCGCGGGGAGAACTCTCGCTTCACCGTAAAGAGGCAGCCATGCCGATGGCCAAACTTCTCAGTAGTCGCGCTTTTGACCCAGAGACAACGAGCTTATTGGGGGCCGCTTTCGATAAAGCGTGGCAGACCGTGCAAACCTCTGGAAGCCCTCTTGCCGACGAGAAACATGCTGCCGCAACCCGTGAGATATTGGCAAAGAACATCCTCGCAGCGGGTCACCGGGGCGACAGAGACATCCACCAACTGGTCGAGGAAGCCCTCGCTCTTTTGATCATTCTCCAACGACACATCAGCGCGAGGCACGGGCGCAAACGATGCGGACGCATCCGCCGTCGAGCGTCACTCTTAAGGGTTCGCGCCTCCACAACCCCTTCCCGCATTCATCACTTAACTAGGGAATTGGACTTTGCCCCGAAGACGGAAAAAGACATTCACAAGGTTGGCGCTTCCAGCAAGTGAGCTAGAAGCAAAAATTCTGGAGCTGATCCGGCAGGGGGCAGCGCGCCGAAAAATCACGGGCGTAGAATTCGTCTATGTAGGAAGCCTGGGCAGCGAACCGAATTGGTTTGCCCGGCCACTGCCTAGCCGAGTGTCAGAAGCTTGCATGCGCGAGTTCGTAGCCGCTCTCGCGCAAGTACGCCGAGATCACGACTTGCTTTTCGATTATTCCAGCACAAACGGGCCCGCCGCCCTTCACGGGTTCAGCGTCGGCGACTGAGCATTGCTTCAACAACCCCTAAGCTCGACGACGTCCTTAAAGCTGCACGCAGGCCGGTTTAAATCTGGAAAAAAGGCGCTCATGTCGCCCCACGCTCTCAATGAAAACGGTTCTAACGAGCAAGGCCACGCCGGTATTTGCCAGCAGAGAGCGCCTTGAGCGCAAACCTCTCCACAAGCCGAAATGGTGGGTTGGTGATTATCCAGGCAGTGTCGCGCACAGCCTGAGGAGCGAGAAAATCCATGACCTCTCCATACCCAAACGGGAAGATGTCAGAGGCATCTAGTCGCCCGAAGTACTCTTTGAGAACCTTTGCCATGTGGCCTTCACCACATGCTGGCTCCCACACCGAGTGGTGTGGGAAATTCTTATCGAGGATCACTTTTTCCAACAGTGCCGGCACTCTCGGGCTGTGAGGGCCCCATTGTAGGAGCAACTTCACGACGCCTCTTATCCATGGAGAGGCGGAGTCTCCTGCCCAGAGGTCGCTCTGGTTTTTTTGCGCAGTGGAGCAGCCTCACTCTCCAGTCTGAGTCTTTTTAGCCCCCGGCCTGCCCCATTTCAGCTGAAAGGCACTCATTTGCCTCTAGATCACCTGCGAACGCCAGCCAGGCTTTCGCGAGGTCGGACCATATTTTTTTGCTTCTGGAGTAGTTGCCGTTTGTGGATCCGCACGCAGTCCAGCGCATGCTGGCGGCACTCGCCAGAATCGACAGGGATAGGCTACTTCACCGCCGGCTCGAAAGAAGCCCCGGTCAGGTGGATCGTTTGACCGGGGCTTCCCAACCAAAGGGGTGATCGCAGGGTTTCGATCACCGCGCGGCAACACTAGCTTGCGCGTGAGAATTAGAGAAGGCCCCAAAGGCCGTCGGAAATCTGCTTAACCGACCATGGTGAAGGAAAGCAGCGGGTGCGTTGTTCGGAATGCGTCAGGGATAGGAACACAGTCCCGACGGCGAGGCCGTTCCTTTAGGACCGCTCTACAAAACCAGTCTGGACATTGCGTCTCCTCCGAATTGTTCCGGTAATATGTGCAGCGGGCTTTCGCCTACTGATGTGGCATCGTGTGGTCCATGCGGTCCATGTGCACCCCGCGATTATGGGCCCGTAGCCGCCATGAGCAGGCGGGTCATTTCAGCCGAACTCAGGCATAAAGCCCGGGCGCCATGCCTCCGTCGAGAAAGAGCGCATTGCGGCAACCAAGCCCGTCACGGAAGAAACTGCAAACTCGTAAAAGCTCACCCATCCCTTGCTAATGACGAATGCACCGGTGTCGGACTCGACACGCCGACGCGAATTCTCGGTATACGATCGATTGAATGCGAGCCCCGCAGGCATAAGAGCCGGTCTCGGTGACGCCGCTCTCTTTCTGTGTCTACAGCGCGAGCGGCGTGTCGTCGCCCAGCCACGCTTTAGAGGTCCGAGATTTCGTGGCGCGGGCGCCCCTTCCAGTACGCTTCGACGAAACGATAGCAGCGTAAGCTTGGTTTTTGGCGGCCCTGAACGACGACGAAGCGCCGCTACGAATTTCGCCTTGCAGCGCGAGTTTTGGCTTGGATCTGCAACGCACCGCCTAGCTTGTGCCAATAATCTGCCTGCAATTCCATGACCTCACCTAGGTTCCTCGCCCCAGCGAGTCCGATTGCGAAATCAAAGCC
>Ga0070671_100005012_pt1 | contig 10555 bp, 11 predicted proteins | sample KBSS73metaG_FD_65341 | JGI IMG/M metagenome (GOLD analysis project Ga0070671, IMG submission 65341) | Switchgrass rhizosphere microbial communities from Kellogg Biological Station, Michigan, USA - KBS S7-3 metaG | ecosystem: Host-associated > Plants > Roots > Rhizosphere > Soil ... | reverse complement strand
TGGAAGGCCGGCCACCCCTATGAGCGGCTGGGAATCGACGAGCGCTTCGAGGACATCCTGGGAACGCCGCTGCCCCTCGTGACGATCCCCGTGGCGGCCGGGCGCAACCTCTCCGTCCTCATCGAGGTCGCCTCGCGCCACCATCTCATGAAGCTGCGCGGCTACAATCCGGCGCAGGAGCTGGAGCGGAAGATCCTCCATCAGATCGGCGAGCTTTCGCGCGCCAAGGACGCCCAGCGCGAGCGCGACGATCCGGGGGACGAGCCCTAGGTGCGCCCGATCCTCATCATCACCGGCCTGTCCGGCTCGGGGAAATCCCTCGCCGCGCGCGTCTTCGAGGACCTCGGCTACTACTGCGTCGACAACCTCCCCGTCGCGCTGATCCCCGTCTTCGCGGACCTCGTCGCGCGCTCGCAGGACTCGCTCAGCCAGGTCGCGCTCGTCATCGACATCCGCGAGGGCGCGTACCTGCACGACTTCCCGAAGATCGTCACGGACCTTCGCGAGCGCGGCGTGCCGACGCGGATCCTCTGGTTCGAGGCCGCCACCGACGCGCTCATCCGGCGCTTCTCCGAGACGCGGCGGCCGCATCCCCTGTCCGTGGGGATCCCGCTCGAGACCGCCATCGCCCGCGAGCGCGCCATGATGACGGAGGTGCGCGACCTCGCGGACCGTGTCATCGACACGACGCGCTACAACGCGCACCAGCTGCGCGCCTTTCTCAAGCAGGAGTTCTCGCACCCGGAGGACCACGCGGCGCTCCAGGCCTCGGTCGTCTCGTTCGGCTTCAAGTACGGGGTCCCGATGGAGGCGGACCTGGTGTTCGACATCCGCTTCCTCCAGAACCCGTTCTTCGTGGAGCGTCTCAAGCGCAAGACCGGGCTCGATCCCGAGGTCCTCGCGTTTCTGCGGGAGCTGCCCGAATACAGCGAATTCCTCACGAAGCTCGACGACTTCCTGGGATTCCTCCTGCCCGGATACGTGAAGGAAGGGAAGAGCTACTTGACCGTCGCGATAGGATGCACGGGCGGCAAGCACCGCTCCGTGGCGGCCGCCGAGGCCGCCGCCAGCCTGCTTTCGACCCGGGGCTGGCCGGCGCGCGTCACCCACCGCGACATCGACAAGGAATGACGGAATGATCGGACTGCTGATCGTGACCCACGGACCGCTGGCCCAGGAGCTGGTGGCCGCCACGCAGAAGATCGTGGGCGAGACGGCGCACATGGAAGCGGTCGCGCTGGGCTGGGACGAAGACCAGTCCCAGGCCCGCAAGCGGATCGAGGACGCGATCGAGCGCAACCAGCAGGGCCAGGGGATCCTCATCCTCACCGACCTGTTCGGGGGGACGGCCTCGAACCTCAGCTTCGCGCTCAGCCAGCCCGGCAAGATCGACGTCGTCACCGGCGTCAATCTCCCCATGCTGCTGAAGTTCACGAACCTGCGGGGCATGGACCGCCTCGACGAGGTCGCTCAGAAGCTTCGCGACGAGGGCCGCAAGGCCATCTACACGGCGAGCGAAGTCCTCAAATCCGGCAAGGGCGCGGCATGATCGAGCGCGAGCTCGTCATCATGAACCGCCTGGGCCTCCACGCCCGCGCGGCCGCCCGGTTCGTCCACCTGGCCAGCCGCTTCCGCTCGCGGATCCAGCTCGTGAAGGACGGACTGCAGGTCGACGGCAAGTCGATCCTGGGCCTTCTCACGCTCGCGGGGTGCCAGGGCTCCTCGCTCAAGCTCCATGTCGACGGTGAGGACGAAGAGGTCGCCGCGCGCGAGCTGGCCGCCCTCGTCGAGGGACGCTTCGGGGAGTCTTCGTGAAGCTTCAGGGGATCGGCGGCTCCCCGGGCATCGCCGTGGGGAAGGCCCTCGTTCTCGAGAGCCAGGAGACGACGATCTTCCGCGTTCCGGTCGAGGCGGACCGCATCGAGGCCGAGATCTCGCGCTTCCTCGCGGCGCGCGACGCCGCCCGCGACCAGCTCGATGCCCTCGGCAAGCGCGTCTCGACGAGCCTCGGGGATTCCTACGCCCAGATCTTCGACGCGCACCTTCTCATCCTCGACGACCGCTCGCTCACCGGCGAGACCGTCAAGAAGATCCGCGAAGAGAAGGTCAACGCCGAATGGGCGCTTCGCGAGGTCGTCCACCGCCTCCTGGGCGTCTTCGCCGAGATGAAGGATCCCTACCTCAAGGAGCGGGGCGGGGACATCGAGGACGTCCACGCGCGCCTCCAGCAGCTCCTCGAGGGACGCCACGGCCAGCACGATCTCTCCGAGCTGACCGAGGACACGATCATCGTCGCGCACTCGCTCTCTCCCTCGGACGCCGCCGGGCTGCACCACAAGCGGATCGTGGGGCTCGCCATCGACGTCGGCGGGAAGACCTCCCACACGGCGATCCTCGCGCAGGCGCGCGGCATTCCCGCCGTGCTGGGCCTGCACGATCTGGCCAGCACCGTCCGCGGAGGCGACACGATCCTCCTCGACGGCGAGGCCGGCACGGTCGAGATCGCGCCCGCGCCGGAGACCATCGCCGCGTCAGCCGACAAGAGGGCCGCGATCGTCGTCCGCGAGAGCGCGCTGCTCGCGGAAAAGAGCCTTCCGGCCGTCACCGAGGATGGCGTCGCGATCTCGCTTCTCGCCAACATCGAGTTCCCCGACGAGATGCCGCTCGCGATGCGCAACGGCGCGGCGGGCGTCGGTCTCTACCGCTCCGAGTTCCTCTACCTCATGCGCTCGCCGGAGCTTCCGACCGAGGAGGAGCACCTCGAGTCGTACCGCGAGATCCTGCGCGGCTCCGAGGGACGGGAGACGGTCGTCCGGACGCTCGACCTCGGCGGGGAGAAGTACTTCCACACCGTGCTCGACCGCGAGGGCGCCAACCCCGTGCTCGGGCTGCGCGCGATCCGCTTCTGCCTCAAGCGCACGGACATCTTCAAGACGCAGCTGCGCGGCCTCCTGCGGGCGTCCGTCGAAAGAAACCTGCGCGTCATGCTGCCCCTCATCTCGGGCGTGGCCGAGCTGCGCATGGCGAAGCGGATCCTGGACGAAGCGCGCGCCGAGCTCACCGCGGAAGGCATCCCCTACAACACGGACCTCGATCTCGGAATCATGATCGAGGTGCCGTCGGCCGCCGTGACCGCCGACCTGCTCGCCAAGGAAGTGCGATTCTTCAGCATCGGGACGAACGACCTCATCCAGTACGCGCTGGCGATCGATCGCGGCAACGAGTCGGTCGCGTACCTCTACCAGCCCTTCCACCCCGCGGTGCTGCGCCTCATCAGGGGCGTCGTCGAAGCGGCCAATCACGCGGGGATCGACGTCAGCGTGTGCGGGGAGATGGCCGCCGAGCCCGTCGCCACGCCGATCCTGGTCGGCCTCGGGATCCGCAAGCTCTCCATGACCGCGACCGCGATCCCCTTCGTGCGACGGATGGTGCGGAGGATCGACGCGGGCGAGGCCGCGGCGCTGGTGCGCGAGCTGGTCGACATGGCCAGCGGGGAAGAGGTCGAGAAGACCCTCGAGCGCTGGCTGAAGGAACGCGAGCTGGACGCGACGCGCCTGCACGAGGCGCCGCCGCAGCAGGCCAGCGGCAGCCCCGCGCCGTAGCGAGGCGTGGGTCACCGCGCCCCTGCCGGGCAATGCGTCCCGGACGCAGGGCTCAAGTATTACTTGAGCTAAGTTGATGTAACGGTTGACTCTGCCCCGGCGGCCCCGGATAATCCGGTCGATCGAGCCGCTGCGCCTCGCATGTCCCCTGGGAAACGGATTTCGCGATGAACGAGACCGAGAAGCCCCACTACAAGATCGGCGAAGTCTGCGAGCTCACGGGCACCCAGCCCTACGTGCTGCGCTTTTGGGAATCCGAGTTCCCGGGACTCGCGCCCCAGAAGAACCGATCCGGACAGCGCATCTATCGCAAGCGCGACATCGACCTCATCGAGAAGATCAAGGTGCTCCTCTACGAGAAGGAGTACACGATCGCCGGGGCCCGCAAGGTCCTCGAAACCGAAATGGCGTTCGACGAGGACCCGCTCGGCGGCGCCGTCCACGTGGAAGAGGGCGCCCTCGATCCCAGGCACGCCCGCGTTGCGCGTCCCGAGCCCGCGCCGCCGCGTCCCGCTCCGACCCTGTTCGAGCCGAGCCTCGAAGCGCCCCGCCAGGTCACCCAGACCGCGCAGAGCGATCAGCTCGAGGCCGAGGTCAAGAACCTGCGCGCCAAGCTCGCGCGCGCCGAGGCCGAGATCCGCGCCATCCTCGCGGACATGGATCGCCACGACGAGTCGTAGCGCCTCCCGCGTGCTCTAGTAAGACTTCCCGATCAGCGGCACGAGCAGGTCGTTCTTGATCGATGTCGACGCGCTGACCCCCGCCGCGATCTCCAGGCACAGCGCCGCCACGCAGAGACACAGCACGAGGAAGAGGATCTGCCTGTGGACGGCCCCCGTCCGCGCGCTCCGGATCGTGCGGACCGCCTCGTCGAAGAGGAGCGAGAACAGCAGGATCGAGGCAGGCGCCACGAGGATGATGTAGCGCAGCACCTTGGAGTAGCCGTAGTAGCCCACCACGACGTGAAAGCCCACGACCGCGACGAGCCAGAGCAGAAGCGACGCCGAGAGCGCGCGGGCGCGCCTCTGCGTCACCAGAAGGACGCACAGGAGGGCGGTCGGGATCCAGGTCCACAGGATGCGCGGCGTCAGGGTCACGTAGACCCAGGGCGAGCGCACGACCGTCAGATAGCGCACGTAGCGGTTCGCGTCGATCAGGGTCTGAGAGGGCTTCCCCGCCCATCCCGGAAAGGGCGAGCCCGCCACCCGCCACTGCCAGATCTCCCAGGGAAGCTGGACGATCACCGCGATCGCGATCCACACGAGCGCGAAGAGGAGGAGCCTGCGCCTCGGATCGGGGAGCGGCTCCGGCGGCGACACGGGCGCGGCGGGTGGAGACGGCGGCGGCGACGATGTCTTCTTGCGCGTCCTGCCTGCGGATGCCTTGGGCGCATCCGCGGCGGTCGCCTTGGGCGCCGAGGCGAGCAGCACCCAGGCCAGCAGGAGCACTCCCGGCACGACGAGGAACGCCGTGATCTTGATCCAGCTCGCGTATCCGAGGAGGAGGCCCGCCGCGACGACCCAGGAGGTCTTCCCGCGCGCTACGCCCCAGAGGAACACCGCCACCGCGAGCGTCGTGAACGCCAGCAGCGGCCCGTCCAGCCAGAAGCGCGTCGCGACGTGCGCCATGATCGGATCGAACGCCGACAGCGCCGCCACCAGCGTCAGTCCCAGCGTGGACTCCCCCAGGCCGAGGACGACCGCCAGCAGCATCATGCTCCCGAAGAACACCGCGTAGCAGAAGAGCTGCACGTACGCGAATCCCCAGTCCCCGATCGTCTTGTAGAAGAGCCAGTCCAGCGCGATCCCGCCCGGAGGGTGGAAGAAGAGCGGATGGTCGTACTCCTCCCGGTCGATCATCCCCTCAGTGAGGATCTGGCTTCCCTGGAGCGTATACCCGTGCCCGCCGTCGAGCTGCAGGACCAGCGTGATGTAGATGCTCTCGTCGGCCTCCTGATGGGACCCCTTGAAGACCGACTGGCGCAGGTAGAGCCCGGCCAGGAACAGGACGGCCACGATCGTCCAGCGCAGAGCGCCGCTCTCGAACCAAGCGCGCGGACGGTCGTCGGATCGTTTCACGGCCCGATACTGTACCCGATGGGCGCGACGTCGCGCCGCACGGCGAGCGCCTTCGTCCAGGACATCGGGCTCGCCGAGGACCTCTGGGTCGCGGAACTACCGGCGGTGCATGGTTCCCGGTGCGGCTGCGTTGACTCGAACGGTCGAGGTGCTAGAATGGCGCGTTTCCAACGGTCGGGGCGTAGCGCAGACTGGTAGCGCACTTGCTTGGGGTGCAAGGGGTCGTGGGTTCAAATCCCGCCGCCCCGACCAATTAAGTTCTGCAGACAGACTAGGTTGCGACGGCCGCGTTAAGCGGCCGTTTTGTTGTCGGGTCACTAGGTGGCGGTGCTGGTGGCGGCTATGAAATGACGAACATCGTTGCGCGGGCACGGCCTTTTTTGCTTCCACTTGGCGTGCTAGAATTCAGGTTTTTCGGCGATTTAGCTGGATCGTACCCGGTTGTAGTTGCATATGTATTGCCGTGTGGTAGCGGGGGAATCAGGCTCAAGCACTATTGGGGGGGTGGCGATGAGGCCGCACGACGACCGACTGAGCGGGTATCCAAGTTGGATTCGGAACGTCATCACAGAAACTGAGCCAGCGAAGGTTCGGGTTCGAGATCATCTTGCACTTGGCAAGATGGCTAACGGCACGATAAGCGCAGTCGAACATCGCAACCTGCTGATAGGGTTTTGGAGTCTTATTGAGAAGTTCCCCCACTTCATGGCGCTCAATCTCCTCAAGACATCGTATGGGTACAACCGGGGGATTAATAGCGCGCGTGCGTGGCTTGCCAAAAATCTCAGAATCGAACAAAGACATGCGGATTGGTTCGTTGCGTGGGCCGAAGCTGTGGGAGTGGACAGAGCGGTGCTTTTTGATACGCACCCCCGTGCTGAGATGACTGCGCTCACGGACTGGTGCTGGCAGGTTTGCCATACGGGGTCTCTTCCTACAGCTATGGCCGCTACAAACTACGCTATCGAGGGTGTCACGGGCGAATGGTGTCCGAAGATACTCGAAAGCAAGGAGTACCGACGCCTCATACGAGATGGTCAGGTCGAATCGGGTCTACGCTGGCTGCGGGCACATGCAGCGTACGACGACGAACACCCGTGGGAAGCGATGGACATCATTTGCGCGATCGTCGGGCCTAACCCAGTTGAAACGCAAGTTCGTGAAGTGGAGCACGCAATTCGAAAGACCTACGACCTTCATCGACTCGCCTTCGATGCGGCGCTGGAGAGCTTTCCACAAGCTGCAGCCTAAAAGCTACCGTACCTCGATGGGGCGCCCAGTGGCACGAAGTGGGGGTTTGACCGTTGGGTTTTGAGTCCCTGTCCCCACTTCCAGCAAAGTCTATTATGACTTAATCAGTTACGATTCCGTCTCCGGGCGGCCGTTTTCATCTCCGGGAACCAGGTGGCGGTCCCGGTGGCGGTTTTCCAAGGGAGTGGCGCGCATGCTCGTCTTTATCGGCTGGCAAGGTGATAGAAGCAGGGCAATCGCGCAAGCCCTTCGGGACTGGCTACGAAAGGTGATTCAGGCCACGGATCCTTGGATTTCTACTGACCTGAAAAAAGGCTCTCGGTGGTCACCAGAAATCGCTGAACGGTTGAAGCAGGCAAAGGCGGGGATCTTTTGCTTGACGAGCGACAACCTAGATTCGAAGTGGATGCATTTTGAGGCCGGGGCGATCTCTAACATCGCTGGGCCCGCGCGTGTGTGTACATTCTTGATGGATGTGAAGGGACCAGATGTGGAGGGGCCACTAACTCAGTTTCAGCACACCACCAATACGAAGGAAGAACTATTTCAGCTCGCACAGAACATCAACAGCTATGTGCTTGAAGCGAACGAGAAGCCGCTTGAACAAGAGGTGCTCCGGTCCACATTTGATTCTTTTTGGGACGAGTTGCAGAACCGACTTAAAGAAGCACCAAGAGTAACGAAGAGTGTAAAACCAAGGCCTGAGGCGGATGTACTGGATGAGATCCTCGAGACAGTTCGACGCATCGATAGAACTTCTGGCGGTATTCCCTGGGTGAATACACGCGATATCACTTTTCCTGAAGGTATTCAGCTAGTCCGCCACTTTCACGGTGACGTCGGTGGGCCTGACCTAGTTTTCTCGAAGGACGCGGCAGAAAAGCTAATTGGGAACCTAAAACTATACGCGCCCAAGCACGTATATTCGCCAGCGCAACCGCAGAGCGTTACGGGTGAGGGTCAGGAGCAGCCGAGCGAGAAGGCTTTACCCGAGGAGAAGAGTAAGGATTATCCTGGGAAGTGAACCAAGAACCGGCGGTCTGTCGTTCGTGTTGCCGTCGCAGTGGGTTCGACTATCCGCCGCAGCTTAAGATCCACAAGGCGAAATAGCTAGGACGGCCGCCACGATGCGGCCGTTTTTGTCTCCGGGATCAGGTGGCGGTCCTGGTGGCGGTGGAAGAGAGCGACGACCATGAAGAAAGATGTTTTCCGAAAAGCCATTGAGGACTACATCCGCGAGGGGCAAGAGATCGAGGCGAGTGCCCACGGCGGACGGATGCCGCCGTGGGCGGACAGTAGTCATGGAGTGCTGGTGGCCGCTCTCGGTGAAAAGCATTCACGATGTACCCACTTCGTCATGGTAGGGGCCCCCAGTCGCATTCCAGCCGCCTACGCGACGACGGCGCATCTAGAGGACGCAGCGCTAAAGAGGCTGCCCTTGAAGATCGAGAGCCTCAGAGAAACCGTGCGCTGGCTTGAAATCGGCTTGCTTGATGATGCATTCGACTCTCCTCCGCCGGGGCCTCCATCGGCCGTGCCGCCACTTGCGCTCACATTTAACAACAGTCCGACGCAATACTCGACCGCTACCGCGTCCGCAAGTCTGGAAATTCAAATCATCAACGCAGCATGGACGCGCGCGGAACGAGCCATAGGTGGCATGTCCGAGAATAGGGACGAGGCACTTGATTTACTACGTTCTATTCGGAAGGATCTAGAAGACAATACCGACCATGGCCTAAGGGGAAGGCTCGAGCAACTTGCCGGTATCGCAAGGGAAACCTTCATCGAGGTGCTGCCCGCGCTGCTCGCCTATGCACCTTATGTGAGCGCAATTCTGCGCTAGCAGCAGAATCGCCCGCGCCTGTGTGGGGTGTCAAGGAAAACGGCGCGTTTTCGCGGTAATTTCAAGACTTGCAATACAATCATCGCTCTGAGCGTATACTACCCATACCCGATGAAGACGTCTGACAACGCGCCGTCTGAGGTCCGGAACGACCTCTCCGCCAGCGGTGTCTCAGGGTAGGGGTGGCAGATGAGCGAAATGAACGACATGAAACCTCCGTATCCCATCATTCTCCGGTGGGAGGAGTTCATCCCTGGGAAGGGCTATATCGCGCAGGTTAAGGCGACTGGTAGAGCGCTGCTTTTGGATGAAGAAGAGGGCGACTGGTGGCTCTACGGTGTTCAGCCTGGTGGCATGGCCGAATGCGGCGAAACGACTGCCGAAGCCGTTTACAGGTTTCGCGACAGCCTCAAGGTACTCCTATCCGATCTCGCAGCAGACGCTTCTACATTCGAGACTTTTAAAGCCGAGGTAGAACTCTACTTCAATCAGGTCAACGATGAGCAGCTTGGTCTATGGGCTGACGCGGTGCGAAAGGTACGCGAGCACCAGCGCATCGATGACGAGTACGTCTCTGGGCTGCCTCGAAACTCCGCCGCGACTGAGTGCTTGATTCATATCACCAAAATCGATGAACCGTTTACGGTAATGCCGGAGCGAGCCGAGCGAGATCCCGTCGCCGTCTTCGAAGAGGCAGCGTAGAGAAACATTTGGGTAGGCCGCGCGTTGTGACGATGCGGGAAGTAGATGCAATGCTCGATTCGTGTGCGCATGGATGGTTTGAGCGACCCCTAGACCACAACAGAGGCATCTACTATCGCGGTCGGTTTTTCCCTCTACCCAAGGGCGCGCACGGCAAGCGGCGTGGAGCGGGGGAAGTATTCACAGGGCACATTCGGCACATGGTCAGCCAGTTAGGGATCCAACGATCATGCGTTGAGAGATTCTTCCCGCTTCTATGGGGCGAGAAGGGCTCGCGAGCCTAGAGCACCCCGGTGCCATCAGCAACCATGCTCCTGTAGAATCTCCCTTGGACCCGCACCCGTGACGACGGGGGCGGCCCAATCCCTCCGCCGGGCGGGTCCGTCGTTCCTCTTCCTTGGGATCCTCGAGGGATACGAGGAATGCCGGATAACGTACGGTAGTTTTCGCACTTTCTAGTGGAGGTAGCCCTCCATCTGGTTTACTTGGAATCGCCAAACGCCAAGAGCCAGAAAGGAGGACCACCCCATGGGGAGTGATACACCGAACGCGCGTCTCGGTAAAGTCATCCAGATCGACGAGAGCCAGTTGAAGGACCAGCTGCCTCGGTGAACACCTCAACTCCGGCCATTAGTCGACACTTCATAACCGGCCATTTCGAGTTGGTGGCCGAGACTGGTGAGGTTTACCGCACCGCCGCCTCCGTGTGCAAGTCGGTCTGTGTTTTCGTGCGCCAGCTTCTCGGCCCGCACTTGAGGATGTGGGCGTGATGGAGGAGCCGGTCGAGCAGCGCGGTCACCGCCGCGGTGTCGCCGAGGAGCTTGCCCCAGTCGTCGACTGGGCGATTTGAAGTCAGGATCGTCGAGGCCCGTTCGTAGCGGCGCATGATCAGCTCGAGCAGGTCCTCGGCCGCCGTGTGCGGGAGCTTGCGCCGAGTCGCGTTCGCGCTGATGGATCGTCTCGCACAGCGTCCCGATGTTCGGGCCCGCCATGCGGGCCCTGTTGAGGAGGGTCTGCGTGCCCAGGGGCGTGCGCGACGGCCGATCGTCGTCGTGGATCCGGCGCCATCCGCGCCG
>Ga0070671_100005010_pt1 | contig 10555 bp, 12 predicted proteins | sample KBSS73metaG_FD_65341 | JGI IMG/M metagenome (GOLD analysis project Ga0070671, IMG submission 65341) | Switchgrass rhizosphere microbial communities from Kellogg Biological Station, Michigan, USA - KBS S7-3 metaG | ecosystem: Host-associated > Plants > Roots > Rhizosphere > Soil ... | reverse complement strand
CGTCGAGCAGGACAGCTACGAGCTCTACTTCGAGGCGGCCTTCGCCAACGTCGTCAACTTCATCGGCGGCAACCCGACGCACATCGTCAACCCGGAAGCGCTCAAGGTCCATCGATGAGGAGAGGCCACCGGTGACGGCGGCCGGCGCCGCGGCCGTTCCCGTTGTCCCGCACGCCCAGGTGCGCTGGGCGCTGCTGTTCGGCAACTTCGTCACCGGCTGCGGGATCATGGTCGTGCCCGGCACGCTCAACGACCTGGCGCAATCGCTGCAGATCTCGATCGCCCTGGCCGGGCAGCTGTTCGCGATCGGCGCTGCGGCGGTGTGCTTCGGCGCCCCGCTGCTCGCCGGTTGGGTCTCGGGCTTCGACCGGCGGAAGCTTCTCGCCCTCTCGCTCCTCGGCTATGCCGTGGGCCACGCGCTCTGCGCAGCGATGCCGAGCTACGCCGCGCTGCTGCCGCTGCGCGCCGTCACCATGCTCGGCGCAGCGGTGTTCACGCCTCAGGCCGGCGCCGCGATCGGCTACATGTCGCCGCCCGAGCAGCGCGGCCGGGCCATCGCCTTCATCTTCCTCGGCTGGTCGATGGCTTCGGTGCTCGGCCTGCCGATGGCGAACTGGATCGGCGAGACCTTCGGCTGGCGCTACGCCTTCTCCGTGATCGCCTTGCTCTCGCTCGTCGCCGCGGGCTGGGTCTACGCCGTGATGCCCAGCGGCGTCCGCCCGGCGGCGATCTCGCTGGCCGCCTGGAAGGATGCGTTCAAGACACCGAGCCTGATGGCGATCGTCGCCGTCACCTTCCTGTTCGGCGCCGGCCAGTTCACCCTGTTCGCCTACTTCACGCCGTACTTCCGCGACGTCCTCCATGCCAGCACCAACCAGTCGAGCCTGCTGCTGGTCTGGTTCGGCATCTTCGGCGTGATCGGCAACCTGGCGCTGGCGCGCTTCATCGACCGGACCGGCGCCCACGTGGCGGCGACGGCGATGGTCTGCCTGATGGCGCTCTCCTTCCTGATCTGGCCGTTCGCCTCGGGCGTGGTCGGCATCGGCCTGGCGACGATCCCCTGGGCCTTCGGCTGCTTCTCCTCGAATTCGGCGCAGCAGGCCCGCCTCAGCGCCGCGGCGCCGGCCCTCGCCTCGGCGCTCCTCGCCCTCAACACCTCGGCGATCTACCTCGGCCAGGCCGCGGGCGCATCGAGCGGCGGCTGGCTGATCGCGCACCTCGGCTACGCCGCGCTGAGCTGGGTGGGCCTGGTTTGGCTGATCGCCTGCATCGCCACCAGCCTGTGGGCGACCCGGGCCGCCGGGCGCGCTGCCGCATGAGCGCTATCGCCTCGACGCCGGCGGAGGCGCCGCTGGCGCAGCCGGCGTCGCCCGCCGAGCTGTTCTTCACCTTCAACCGCCTGGCGCTGCAGGGCTTCGGCGGCGTGTTGGCGATCGCCCAGCATGAGCTGGTCGAGCGCCAGCGCTGGCTGACCCGGCAGCAGTTCGTCGAGATGCTCTCCTTGAGCCAGGTGCTGCCCGGGCCGAACGTCGTCAACCTGGCGCTGATGCTCGGCGACCACTTCTTCGGCTGGCGCGGCGCCCTCGCCTCGCTCGGCGGGATGCTGCTGGTGCCGCTGGTCATCGTCCTGGCGCTGACCGCCGCCTACGCCGAGTTCTCGCGCATCGCGGTCGTCGCCGGCGCGCTGCGCGGCATGGGCGCGGTCGCCGCCGGCCTGGTGATCGCCACCGCCTTCAGGCTGATGGGAACGCTGCGCAGCAACCGCCTCGGCCCGCCGCTGGCGGCGGCGTTCTCGGTCGCGACCTTCGTCATGATCGCGTTGCTGCACTGGCCGCTGGTCTGGGTGCTCGCGGGCCTGGGCTCGCTCGCGATCGCCCTGGCCTGGAGGCGCTGGCGGTGAGCGGCTGGTTCCACACCGCGCTGTCCGCGGCCGACCTGCTCGGCCTGTTCGGCCACTTCCTGGTGCTCAGCCTCTTCGCCGTCGGCGGGGCGATCACCACCGCGCCCGACATGCACCGCTACGTCGTCGCCGAGCACCACTGGATCAGCGACGCCCAGTTCACCTCGTCGATCGCCATCGCCCAGGCCGCGCCCGGACCGAACGTGCTGTTCGTCGCCACCCTCGGCTGGAGCGTCGCCGGACCGCTCGGCGCAATCGCAACCATGTTCGGCACGCTGATCCCCTCGACCCTGCTGACGCTGGCCGTGACCCGCTGGGGGGCGAAGCGCAAGGAGTCGCGCGGCATGCGCGCCTTCACCACCGGGCTCACGCCGTTGACGATCGGCCTTCTCGTCGCCACCGGCTGGCTGCTCGCCGCGCCCTATGCCACGGACCGGGCGCACGCGATCGGCGCGATCGCGCTGGTGGCGATCACCGTGATCGTCATGGTCCGGACCCGGATCAGCCCGATGTGGCTGGTGGGCCTGGGCGCGATCGTCGGCGCGTTCGGCTGGGTGTGACCCTTGCCGATAATCGCTCGCGTCGCAACCGCGGGCAGACGACGATGAACCCCCTTTCACCCAGTCAGTGGCTCGCTGCCCTGGCGCTTTGCATCGGCCTGGCCGACGGCGCCGCGGCGCAGGGCCAGCAACTCACCGCGATCTGCTCGACCGACCAGAGCTGGTGCGAACTGGCCGCCAAGGAGTTCCAGGCCCAGACCGGCATCAAGGTGCAGCAGGTGCGCAAGGCGACCGGCGAGGCGCTGGCGCAGATCCGCGCCGAGGCGGCCAATCCGAAGACCGATCTGTGGTGGGGCGGCACCGGCGATCCTTACCTCCAGGCCGCCGAAGTCGGCCTGCTCGAGGCCTATCGACCGGCCTATCTCGACCAGCTGCAAGCCTGGGCGGTGCGCCAATACGCGATGAGCGGCAACCTGGTGGGCGGCTTCTACACCAGCGCGATCGGCTTCGGCTGGAACGAGGACGTGCTGCGGAAGAAGAACCTGTCGCCGCCGAAGTGCTGGTCCGACCTCATCGACCCGAAGTACAAGGGCGAGATCGAGACTTCGCATCCGGGGTCGAGCGGCACCGGCTACACCATCCTCGCCGGACTGGTGCAGATGATGGGCGAGGATCAGGCGTTCGAGTACCTGAAGAAGCTGCACCGCAACGTCACCCAGTACACGCGCAGCGGCACGGCCCAGGCGAAAAGCATCGCCAAGGGCGAGGTCGGCATCGGCCTCAGCTTCATCTTCGGCTTCGAGAACGAGCGCCAGCAGGGCTTCACGATGGTGAAGAGCGCAGCGCCGTGCGAAGGCACGAGCTACGAGATCGGCGGCATCGCCCTGATCAAGGGCGCCCGCAACCGGGAGGCCGCGAAGAAGTACTACGACTGGCTGATGAGCCCGGCCGGCCAGAGCCTGGGCGCCAAGGCCAACTCGCTGCAGTACCCCGCGAACAAGACCTTCAAGGTCGACCCGAAGATCCCGACCCTCGACAACGTGCGCCTCATCAAGTACGACTTCGAGAAGTACGGGAAGGCGGCGGAGCGCAAGCGGCTGATCGAGCGCTGGGAAAAGGAAGTGAACTCGCTGCCGCGTTGAGGCGGAGGCCGATTCGTTTGCCGCGGGCCACGGCCGTCGGGCGGGCCACTCCGCTCATGTCCCCCGATCGCAGCCTGCGGCTGCGATCTCCTCCTAATACTTCGCTGCGTGGCCCGCCCGACGTCCGCGGCGACCGGCCTACTCGAAGGGCATTTGGGCGGTGGACGGATCGGGACGGTGGGGCGCTCTGCGCAGCGAAGTATTAGGAGGAGAGCCGCGGCGAAGCCGCGGATCGGGGGACATGAGCGGAGCAGAGCGCCCCGCCGGCCCGATCCGATCTCGTCGGCCGGCCCGCGCCTGTCCAGCGACTAGCGAGTCCCGAAGATCCGGTCCCCGGCATCGCCGAGCCCGGGCAGGATGTAGCCGTCCTTGTTGAGGTGGCTGTCGATCGCCGCGGTCCAGGCGCGCACGTCGGGATGCGCGGCCGCCAGCGCGGCGATGCCTTCGGGGGCGGCGACCAGCACCAGCGCGCGGATGTCGGTGGCGCCGCGCGACTTGAGCAGCGAGACCGCCGAGATCATCGAGCCGCCGGTGGCGAGCATCGGGTCGAGGATGATCGCGGTGCGCGACTCGAGCGCGCCGGCGAGCCGGTCGACATAGGGCTCGGGCATCAGGGTGACGTGATTGCGGGCGATGCCGACAACGCTGACCTTGGCGTTCGGGATCGCGTCGAGCACGCCGTCGAGCATGCCGAGCCCGGCGCGCAGGATCGGCACCAGCGTCACCTTCTTGCCGCTGATCCGCTCCACCTGCACCGGCCCGGCCCAGCCCTCGACCGTCGCCGGCTCGAGCGGAAAGTCGGCGGTGGCCTCGTAAGCGAGCAGCCGGCCGATCTCGGCCGTGATCTCGCGAAAGCTCTTGGTCGACAGGCTCGCGGCGCGCAGCAGGCCGACCTTGTGGCGCACCAGCGGGTGGCGCACTTCGATCATCGTCATCGCCGGGCTCCGGTCCGGCGCTGCCGCGCCGCTTCGTACAGGCAGATGCCGCTGGCGACCGAGACGTTGAGGCTCTCGACCGCGCCGTGCATCGGCAGGTGCACGAGCTCGTCGCAGGTCCTGGCGGTGAGCTGGCGCATGCCCTTCCCTTCGGCACCGAAGACCAGCGCCAGGGGGCCGACGAGGTCCAGCTCGTAGATCGAGCGCGGCGCGTCCTCGGCGGTGCCGACGACGCGGATGTCGCGCTCCTTCAGCTCGTTGAGGGTACGCGCCAGGTTGGTGACCATGAAGTACGGCACCGTCTCGGCGGCGCCGCTCGCCACCTTGGCGACGGTGGCGTTGAGGCCGACCGCATGGTCCTTGGGCGCGACCACCGCATGCGCGCCGGCGCCATCGGCAACGCGCAGGCAGGCGCCGAGATTGTGCGGATCGGTCACGCCGTCGAGCACCAGCACCAGCGGCGGCCCTTCCACCCGGTCGAGCGTGTCGTCGAGCGACTTGGCCAGGGCCAGCGGCTCGACCCGTGCCACCACGCCCTGGTGGCGATGCGAGCCGGCGAGCTGCGCCAGCCGGTCGTCGCTGCTCTCGACCAGCTTGACGCCGGCCTCCACGGCGCGGGCGACGAAGTGCTGCATGCGCGCATCGCGCCGGGCCGGGTCGACATGCAGCTCCAGCACCGAGCGGGGCGCGGTCTTCAGGCGCACGCCCACCGCATGGAAGCCGAACAGGATGCGCGCCGTCATCGGTCGATCGTAGCCGCCCTCATCGCAGCCGGCCGAGCATCCACGCCACCGCGGCGACGCCGCCGAGCAGCACGAGCTGGTGCGTCATGTAGAACGTGAGGCTCCAGCGGCCGAGCAAGGCGAGCAAGGCCGCCGGCCGCGGCAGCGGCCCGGCGAGGACGGGCTTGCGATGGCGGAGCAGCCAGTCGGTGGCGGCCGCGCCCCACCACATGACGCCGAGCCAGGGCAGCACGGGCACGTAGTCCTCCGTCACCGGCAGGTGCGTGACCAGGCCGATCCAGTCGGTGGCCCGGGTGTCGAAGAACGGGTGCTGCACGAGCCGCGGCAAGGCGATCGCGACCGCTCCGAGCAGCACCCGCCACGACCCCCACGAGACGGTGAGGCGGACGACGATCAGCATGACGGCAATGCCGTGCAGCACGCCGAAGCTGATCCAGGTGCGCGGAAACATGAACCACGAAGCGGCGCTCACCAGGAGCGCGCAACCGGCGATCTGCGCCCAGCGCCGCCAGAACCGGGCGAGCGGCTGGCCCTGGTGGCTGGCGACCTCCTGGCCGGCGCCGGCGCAGAGCAGGAACAGGGTGACGATGCAGGTGCGCTGCAGCGTCCACGTCCGATCCGCCAGCATGTTCTGGTGGATGAAGCCGAAGTAGTTGAGGTCGTAGCAGAAGTGGAAGATCGCCATCCAGACGATGGCGACGCCGCGCAGCGCATCGAGGCGATCGAAACGCGGTCGCGGCGCTGCGGCTTCGGTCTTCCTGCGGGCCATCGGCCGACGATAGCCGATGGCCCGCGAAGGTCCCGCCTCAGCCGGCGGCGATCGGCGACCGGCGCAGCCCGCTGAACTCGAGCTCGGCGAAGGTCAGCACGGTGACCACCTGAACGGCGATGAAGCCGACCAGCAGCGGCCCGGCCACGGCCTGCATCACGCCGAGCGCGGCGCAGTCGATCGCCCAGACGACGTTGAGCAGCACCGGCGCCCAGGCAGCGGCACGCGGCACGGCGCTGCGCGTCGCCAGCCAGGCAAGGAAGGCGGCGTAGGGCAACAGCGACAGGCCGGCCACGGCCAGCAGCCGCACCGGCAGGCCGACCAGCTCGCCGAGCAGGCCGGCGGCCCCGGCCATGGCGGCGCCGACCACGGCGCTGACGGCGGCGTCGGCCCACCAGACGCGACGCAGGAAGGAAGTGGGAACGATGGCATTGCGCATGGAGCTCTCCCCGTCCCCGCTGCCGCGACCCCCATGGCCGACGATCGGCGAAGACATGGGTCGCATGGTCGGGTTGCGGCGTCACGGCGTCGATGACCTCCGAGGTCATGGAAAGGCGGCAGCGGGTTCGCTATCGTGAAGCGATGCACTCCTCCGTCACCCCCACCCCGCTGCCGATCGGCACGCTGCTGCGCGACTGGCGCCTGCGCCGCCGCCTCAGCCAGCTCGACCTCGCCGGCGAGGCCGAGGTCTCGACCCGTCACCTCAGCTATCTCGAGACCGGCCGCGCCGAGCCGAGCCGCGAGATGGTGCTGCGCCTGGCCGATCGGCTCGACGTGCCGCTGCGCGAGCGCAACCGCTGGCTCGCCGCCGCCGGCTTCGCGCCGATGTTCGCCGAGCGCCGCTTCGACGACCCGGCCCTGGCCGCCGGCCGGGCCGCGGTCGAGATGGTCCTGAAGGCGCACGAGCCCTGGCCGGCGCTGGCCGTCGACCGGCACTGGGCCATGGTGGCGCACAACGCGGTCGTGCCCCGGCTGCTCGAGGGCTGCGCCGCCGAGCTGCTGCAGCCGCCGGTGAACGTGCTGCGCCTGAGCCTGCATCCCGAGGGGCTGGCGCCGCGCATCGCCAACCTGCGCGAATGGCGCGCCCACCTCCTCTCCCGCCTCGACCGGCAGATCACGGCCAGCGGCGACGCTGCCCTGGAAGCCTTGCACGAGGAGCTGAGCCGCTATCCGCAGCCCGATGCCGACCGGGTCGCCGCGCACGGCAGCGGCAGCGACCTGGTCGTGCCGCTGGTGTTCGACAGCCCCCTCGGCCGACTCTCGCTCATCAGCACGACGACGGTGTTCGGCACGCCGAACGACGTCCTGCTGTCGGAGCTGGCGCTCGAGACCTTTCTCCCCGCGGACGCGGCCACGCAGGCCGCGTTGCGAGGCATCGGCTGAGGCTCAGCGGCCGAACGCCGCCAGCGGCCCGTTGACGCTGTCACCGCCCGGGCCGATGAGCTGCGCCGCCTCGGGGACGGTGCGCGTCTTGCCGCTCCAGCGAGCGCCGTGGGTCAGGAGGCCGGGCCAGGCACGCACCACCGGCCAGGCCGCGGCGGCCGCCCAGGGCCGCATGGCCAGGTGAGCGAAGGCGGCCGCGACACGCAGCCGCGGGGTGAATCGCTGTCGCCAACGCGTCTCGTAGTCGCGCAGCAGCTTCGCCTGCACGTCGGCGGCTGAGGCCTGAGCGACCAGGCGCAAGCGCTCGGGCAAGAGCACGGCCGCGAGCACGAAGGCCGATTGGATCGCCATGCTGATGCCCTCGCCGACGATCGGATGGGCCTCGCCGGCGGCATTGCCGATGCGAAAGATGCCGTCGCCCTGGCCGAGCCGCACGCCGGGACGGATCGGCCCGGTGGCGAGCCAGGGACCCTCTCGCTCGGCGCCTTGCAGCGCGTCGGCGACGCCGGCGCATTCCCGGCGCAGGATCGCCTCGAACACGTCGCCGGCGCGCTCTCCGGGGTTCGCCTCGCGATCGCGGCCGAGCCGGTCTTCGCGGATGCAGCCGGCAAGCGTGGCGATGCCGTCGTCGGCGACGACCATGCCGCCGTAGCCGCCGGCGAATGCCAGCACCGGCAGCAGGTCGGGCTCGATCGCGATGCGGCGAAAGTTGGCCTTGAATGCAAACAGGTCGCTCGGCCGGCGCTGCTCGCGGCGGACCGCGCGCTCCGAGGGCAGTGGCTCCCACGAGCCGTGAGCGGCGACGACGAGGGCCGCCTCGATCGTGGTCTCGGCACCGCCCTCGCCTGCAGCGCGCAAGCGCAGACGAAAGGATCCGGCCTCGCCCTCGATCGCCTGCAGCGCGCAAGGCTGGAACAGGGTCGCGCCGGCCAGCGCCGCCTGGCGGACGAGCAGGGTGTCGAGCTGCTCTCGACCCAGCGCCCGGCCGAAGCCGCGCCCCGGCGCGTCGGCCGGCGGAAGCGGCGCGATCACGCTCGCGGTGCCGCGCATCAGCGCCACCCGGCGCAGTTCAGCGCCGGCGAGGTGCTCCACCTCGGTGCCGACGCCGAGCGCGTCGAGCAGCGCGAGGTTGCTGGCGGCGATGCATTCGCCGCAGACCTTGCGCCGCGGGAAGCGCTGGCGCTCGACCAGCGCCACCGACCAGCCGGCGCGCGCCAGCAGGATCGCCGCGGCGGAACCGGCCGGACCCGCGCCGACGATCGCGACGTCGAAGTGCGCGCTCATCGATCCCGGCCCCCGACCAGCGTGGCGCAGAAGCAGTGGGTGAAGAGGCCGTCGTCGTATTCGTCGAGCTGCCAGGCACTCGGCGGCGCGACCGGGTCGCCGGACGGCGAGCCCGACGCCCAGGCATCGCTCAACTCGTGATCGACGAAGCCGGCGCGCACGCTGAGCACGCCGTCGCGCCGCGTCACCGCGTTCGCCCCGAGGAAGAAGATCAGGTGCGAGGCGCCGAGCGCGAAGCGGCTGCGCCGCGGCTCGCAGGCGGCGAGCGCGTCGGCGCGGCGGGCGCAGCCGGCGAGGAGCCGTCGCAGTCCGTCGCCGTCGAAGTGATGCAGGAACAGGTTGGCGACGACCACGTCCCAGTGCTCCGCCGAGCCGCGATCGTCGGCCCAGTCGAGCACGTCGGCGATCCGTGGCCGCGCCTGCCAGCCGGCCGCGGCATAGGCGGCGATCGTTTCCGGATCGACGATCGGCTGGCGATCGAGCAGGTCGAGCTCGACCCCGGGCCAGCGCGCGCCGCGATGCCGGGCCACCTCGAGCATCAGCCGGCCGTCGCCGCAGCCGATCTCGAGGATGCGCAGCCGCCGGCCAACGCCGCCTACCGTCTCGTCGGTCGCGGCCAATGCCTTCTCCAGCGCACGCTCGAGGATGCCGCGCGCGCCCATGAAGGCATTGACGCGGCGCAGGTCGCGGCGCGCGCGCTGCGCCGCCGGATCGTCGGGCGCGAGATGGTCGAGCGTCTCCGGCTCGAGAACGCGCGGAAGAGTCGCGCCGGGGCGACTCATCGCGAGGCAAGCCGCCGAATCGGTTGCGGATGGCGGACTGTCGATGTGCAGGGGGTTCGGAGATTCATGGACACAGCGCCTGGCGTCGCGCGGCCATTGTCGACCCAGCCGTCAGAAGGCGGCGTTCAACCAGCTCGCAGGGTTGTCACGGCAGGAGCTCGAGTATCGCGCGGGCGCGCGGGTTTGCGCTGGCCGCCCGCCAGGGCTGCCGGGGCCAAGATGCGTTGCGAGCTGATGAGCTGCCTGGTGCAGGCAGACGTCCAGAACGCCCCGCAGTGCCCTCGAGTCGTCGGCGATCCATTGCGCCGTGGTCAACTCGGTTTCGCTCTGCACTTCCCGGCGCGCCTCCCACGTCGGCGCTGCGTCGCCGCGGCGCAGTGCCAGGCGCACGACCAGGCGCAAGGCGAAGGTCGCCTTTCCTTCCGTTCCGACCTCGACAACGCCCGTCTCCATCGTCCATCCCGATCCATCGCCCTCGACCGACGCCCCCGAGGCGGGAACGTCGAGCGCCAGATCGAGGTCGCTTTCTTCGCGCAGTTGGTCCCGCAGCCGCAAGACGAGCAGCTGATGGTAGGAAATCTCGGCCAGTTCGTGCGCCAGCACCCTGGTCTTGAACTGGATCGCGTCCGTGCCTTCGGTTCGCACTCCGCCGATGATGGCCCCCGTGGCCGCGCCGATCGCCACGGTGGTTGGCAAGACAGTGGCGATACACAGCGGAAAGAACGGTCCCGTGGAGAGGCAAACGAGTGCGCTTGCCGCTACCCCGGCGCCGCTGCCCGTGCCGGCGCCTACCGCGGCCCCGACGGCCTTTCCGCCCGGCAGGCCGCTCACGTCGAGGACCGGCATGGCCGTCATCGGCACGATCCGCGCGTTCCGCAGGTCGAGATCGGGAGGGGGCGGCGACTGCGAAGCACAGCCCGCTGCCGCGGCGAGGGTCGTCGCGACGGCCCAACTGAAAACCGTATGCACCACCCGATTCGATTGGCGATGAAGGGCGACTGCGTGAATGCGGATCATCGGGGCCTCCCGGTCCTTGCCAGCGACCACGATCGCATCGAATGCCCTCTCGGCGACTCACAGATGGCTGACAGATGACTGATCTGGCGGCACCGACGGC
>Ga0070671_100005005_pt1 | contig 10560 bp, 16 predicted proteins | sample KBSS73metaG_FD_65341 | JGI IMG/M metagenome (GOLD analysis project Ga0070671, IMG submission 65341) | Switchgrass rhizosphere microbial communities from Kellogg Biological Station, Michigan, USA - KBS S7-3 metaG | ecosystem: Host-associated > Plants > Roots > Rhizosphere > Soil ... | reverse complement strand
CTTTTTCTTTTCAAAATCACTCTGATTGTCGGGTCCAACTAGGTTTGACAAAATCCAACTCGATTTGACACTAGAGCTGTCGCGTCCGATTAACTTGGGTCAAAATTTATAGCTTTTGTCGGTTCTTTGAAGGTGTCGCATCTCACTCGGTTTGTCTAAATCCCACTCAATTGTCGGGTCGTGATTGGATCATCGAAAGATCGTTGGCTTCGTGCAGATGGTACAGAATCACGAACTATGTGCAAGGGGTAGGGCGTGCAGCGGAAAGCAATGACGGGAGAATGCTTCGGTTCAGCACAGCTGAAAAAACATATGAGATTCAAGAGAAAATTGTCGGTATTCGATCATACCATGTGATGGAGGCAGGCACTGCCCTGACGTCGCACCGGATAGGGAGCTTGTCCCAAGGAGTGGAGCGGACGCTTTATTTTTTCTTTAACGCTGCTCGCAACGCAGAGCGTTCTTTGAACCTACATCGCCACAGCCAACAATAGACGCCCACATTGGCCGCCACGACGAACGATCCAAGCGCGACCTGCACGTCGTGGGTTAGACCTATCGGATAGAGCACCGGAAGGACGTACTGTTCGATGAAATCAGCGCCGTAGCCAGAGTCTCCTCCCTTGAGTCGCAACCACACTTCCAGCGGCGTCAGGGGACAGATCCATCCGGTGAATTCCACTGTGGCACCCCATGTTGCCGCCGGAAGATGAAACCAAACAATCTTCGGCCACCTCAACACCAACAGGCCTCCAAAGACCACGAAGAGGACGAAGCCGAGATGAAGAAGCATCACGCCGTCGGCGAGCCGTTGGTACCACATAATAAAGCTACTCTGGATGAAACCTGGAAAGGAGACAAGTCGCCATCGGTGGCGGCCAATTGTTGCGGATGCATGTGGTTCTTCAGTGCCAATTTATCTCAAATCCGCATAAGAAATCGGCCATTCGATGCATGGTTGCGGCAATTTCAGGTTTCTGGGGCTCATGCAAAAAGCATCGCGCCAGGGGCCCCCACCTTGTTCGCTCAAGGCCGCCGATTACCAGATTATCAGTGTCAGCGAATGGTGCACGAAGGTAGAGCGATCGTAAGAAGGCACCGCTGTGTCAGTGGCGTGCGTGTTCCCGGGAAGGTGGTCGACAATCCGTGGGGCCGATCGCTGCGTCCGAAATGTCTCCGACCCGCAAATTCTCGCCACAGGCCTGACACTGAAGCAGCAAGCGGCGCTGATCTAAAAGGATTCGGCCGATGGAGTTCGGTCTGCAGTGCCCTCGTCTGTTGGGCCCTGATCGCGGCTGAATAGCGAAAGAGAGTCATGCTCAAGCAAATGAATCTCTTGCGCAAGTGACCTATGGAGTCACTTGGCCACTGAACGCTTCACGGTAGACGAGCAGCCGTCCCACGAAGGCACTGGGCCAGGAGGGAGTTGAATCGATTCAGTATAATTTTCAGCGCTCCACGCGCGCTCGACTGATTTTACAGAAATTGCGCGCGCCCGGCGAAGATGCATCTGTCGTGTCCCACTGAATTTGGCAGTGGTTTCTGGATGGAGTCGTCCGGTTCTTTTTGGCACTCAAGAGAAAGCGTTCAGCAAGAGGGGTCTGATGAAGGGCTTGAGACTATTGAAACGCTTTTCTCATAAGATAAGTCAGATGTACACGCGAGACAATGCGGGCAACCTGAGGTCCCAAAACAACTGTAATTCGAATAGGCAAATGTGATTTTCTATCGTTGATAATGAGCCGTTTCAACGACAGTCCATATGGGGGATTTCTGAATAGGTGGAGTCAAGTCCTGGGTACGAAGCATGAGGTACAATCTTAAATGGGGTCAGTCCGCGAAAAAGAGATTCAGGTGGAAATCCTCGCGCATATGTTGGACGACGCAGTCCGGATTCCAGGGACCAGCTTGCGGTTCGGTTTTGATCCGATAATAGGCGTTATTCCTGTGGTAGGGGATATCCTGACGGTTATATCTGGTTCGTTCATTTTACTCGCTGCTCGCCAATTACGTGTTCCCTTAAGGGATCTCGCCACAATGATGTATAACCAGCTCCTCAATGGTGTGGTGGGCGCCATTCCGATCGTCGGAGACTTCTTTTCATTTCGCTTTAAAAGCCACGCAAAACATTCAGCGGTGCTGGTTCGAGCACTCAGACATGCCAAAGGAACCGGTTGTCGGCTGAACGTATTGCCGCTTAACTTAGTTGATATCGGTTTAATCTCTGTTCTCACAGTACCAGTCGCTGTCGTGGCGGGTCTTATAGGCTGGTGGTTTTGGACGAGAGACTACTTCATGGTTTCGTTTTTATTTGATTGATGCTGCTCGTCCGCTGGCAGAAGAAGCATATCGAGCGACGCTGTCCCAGGCACTATTCTGGACTGCGAGGGAACGCAACTAAGTCAATTCTTCACGATCAAACCACTAACCTAGAGGTAGGTTACCGCTGCCCAGTAAAAGATGGTGCAATGTATCGTAAGATGGGGATGGAGAACATGATCGAGGCCGTGCCTTCCAAACGATTATGAGGAACAATAAAAAACCGACCCTAAGTTCACCCTAGGGCCGGTTTCAACGAGAAACACTGCCCGAACACGTCCGAAACTAGATGCTCTGAAGTTGGCGCCGCTTGAGACTCCACACACCAATTCCGGCCAGACCTGACCCGAGCAGCAACAACGAGGCTGGCTCAGGAACTGGCTTGATGGACTCGACGCGAACCACCATGTCGTTATAGTCACTATCTCCGGAACGCAGGTTCACATCCTCGAAAGCAAGCGCCCACGCAGCGCCTGAGGGATCACGGAATGCCAGCGCTTGCGCAAGTCCACCATTCAGCTGATCCACGGTATAGAACGTTTCGCCCGCACCGGTCCGCAGGTAGAATCCGAAGGAGGTGGCATTGATGCCAACGAAATTCGTGACGGCTGAAACCCCGGCCCCGCCACTGATGCTCAATCGACCTGACGTATCCCAGGTGAGCTGGGCAATCGTATTGGGAGAAGCCGGGCCGGAAAAAATATCATGGCCAACAACGTTTGTCGTATCGGTGCCAGACCAAATCCCAAAGACGTTGCTACTGGCATTGCCGGCATATTCAAAGCGCAGGGTCGGGAAGATGGCCGCGGCGGTCGGATCGACAGCGGACCACATACCCGTTGATTGTTGGTCGGTGGTCGCGCTGACCCCACCAAACATCGTATTCAGGATGGTTTGCAGGTCCGTCCCCGCACCATCAGACGACGGGATTGTCACTGGAACCTGTCGGGTGTTCATAGGATTAATCGGAGTCGCGAAGGCCTCAGCACCTAACCCAAGGGAGAGGACCGCCGCAGCGACCCACATTCCCGCTTTCAGACTTGTGTTGTTCATCATCTGTTTCCTTACTTAATTAATTTGTTTGTTAGGCTAACCGGATTGAATTCATCCCTTGCTACAAATGAGCGCTTCTAGGCGTTCTTGGAGCGCTTCGCGCCCCAGAGGCCTAGTCCCGCCAAGCCGGATCCCAACAGGAGCACAGAGGCTGGCTCAGGAACCGCTGGAGTCGTCACTGGACGCGACCCCACCCACAAGGACTGTTCTCCTCCGACACCAGGCGAACAGATACCTGCCGCTTGATTGCTGCAGGACAGGTTGCCGATGTGGACAGCGGCGAACATCAGGTTGCTCGTGTCCTTAAAGTTAAAGGTGGCGGGATCAAGATTAGTGAAACTGAAATCTTTGGTCAGAGTGAGCGTGATCGGTTCAAAGCCTCCGTTGCCGGTGCCAGGGATCTCTAAATCGAATTTGCCCGCCGTGTATCCGTCGGCCTGAACACCATTCTCATCCGCAGTGATATTGCTGACGCTTCCGCTCACGGACCAGAAGCTCTCGCTGAGAGAGGGGTCAAAGTTCAGCATTAGCTTCAAGACTTTGTTCACGCCGTTGCCGACGAGGTTCACCGACACGTCGACTTTATTGCTATTGCTGGCGTTATCAGTCAGCGTAATGGTTCCGTAATTCACGGTGGGTGCGCAGCCTGCTGAACTGATCACACAGTTCAGGTCAAAGGTGAGCGCGTGTACCGGCGCGACTTGCATTAAGCTTCCGACCATAAGAGCCGCTCCTAGTGATAAGAGCGATGTGAAAGATCTCTTCATTACTCCCCCCTTGTTATGAAACATTGATTGGCGACTATCTAAGTAGGAAGAACTACAAATCACGTGCCAGCGATTCACCGGAGGCAGCGAGACTAGGTCGAGGGCAACCGGTCGTAATGAGGTGAGTTTATGTTGGTTGGTCGGGGAGATTTTGGTCGGGGGTGTTTCAGCTGCTGTCGACTATTTTTATAATGCTTTCGATGGATCGATAGTGACCGTGCCATGCAATCAAGGCGTTGCGGTCCCGAACTGTGATTTTAAGAATGTAAAGATGTTTGACAGGGCGCATCCCTAGACACTCGTTGCCTTGGCCAGCCATTTAAGCGTGCTCCTGACGCCATCCTATCAATTGGGGAGTTTTCCGAAGCCATTAAGAGCCGGTGAAAGAGAATGGGATTAGTGCAAACTGATATCCCGCCGCTGATCCACCAAGTAATTCAGACATCCCGCATCCAGTACTACCGCAGATGCTCCGATAAAGAAATATGGAACTCCATTCCATCACAGCCGTGCTCCTTTGTTGCAAGGCGTGTGGTCTTCTAAGAATTTCCGATGACTATGCGACCGCCCACGCGAGAGGAAAAGCACATACGACCCTGTCGGGGCATCACACTATTAAGTACTCCTTGATTGAAGCGCCAGATCGTCTCAGAGAGCCACAGGCGGGGACATGGAAAGCAAGAAAACGGTCAAGGGGTATTGAAGATGCGTCGTAAAGCGCATGCACATTAATGCTAAACATTCGCCCAAGACGATCCCTCCTCTACTGGGTAGCCCGGAGGGGGTGTATTTGCTGGTGTTCGCTGGATTCCTGAAAGAAGAGTACGCCTCTCGATGCCCATCCTCTGTGATAACTTCGGCAACGATGACGGCTTCTGGACACGGCCAGCTAAGATATTGCACGCCAAACGCTCAGCATACTGAGTATGTCAAATCTTGGTGTCATTTAAGATTTCACAATCAAACACCGATAGGTTGACTAGTGTGATGTAGAGTACCGGAGTCAAACCAGCCGCTCTGAAGTTGAACCGCGTAACCTTCGTTATTCCGCTATTCAGCTATTCCGATGAAAGGGGCTATGGACGAATCGAGACTCCCTGTCAGCAACGCCCGACCAACCTTGCTCCTCGTGGATGACCAACAGTCTATACGCTACATGCTCAGCGCGGGGTTGAAAGCCCATGGATTCGACGTCTTCACCGCTGCCTCTGGGGAGAAGGCTTTGGCCCTCTGTGAGGCTCATGCTGGCCCATTGGATCTCCTGCTCACTGATATTGGCCTGACGCCACATGAACTCTGGCCGGAGTCAGAGGCACATGACAGCCTGCCGCATGGTGTAGCCGTGGCCCGGCGGGCCCTTGAACTCCGACCGGCGCTGAAAGTGGCCCTGTTTACTGGCCATTCAGATGAGCATTTGAAACGGCTTGGCCTGTGCCTGGACGGGTTCGTTCTGCTCCGCAAGCCATGCCCTCTGAACACACTCGTGGCCGCGCTTCGCACATTGCTCTCAGATACACCTTCTCCCACCTCCCCGTTGTAGTACCGGTCGCTATGAACCCTTCGAAGCGACTTCTCCCGAGTGCTCAAGCACAAGCGACCGCCGTGAGGACACTTCGGCAGCTCCAAGAAAAGATGGAAGGAATCTGGGGCGATTACTTTGCCCCAGGCAATACGGTGTCCTTGCCGGCTGAAATTATGCAGCAGCACTTACAAAAAGAAACTGCTGCACTTGAACAACAGATTGTGAAGGCCTTGGGCCTAGCCTTTGGGCCGGACTCTTCATACATGCGTGACTTTCACGAACTCAAGTTAGCGACGGCCACCTCTGGCAGCTTCATGAACGTCCAGTTGTTCCTCGACACGTGCCTCGCCGCACTTCTGGCCGAGCCGTCGGTCCTGCCACGAACCAGCCCTTCGCCGTCGTCCATGAGCGGCCTTCCATCCATTCTGATCGTCGATGATTCAGAGGATACGCAACTGTTGTGTACACGGGCCTTGCGTCACGATGGATTACACGTGGCCGCGGTGGGATCGGCCGAAGAAGCCTTGCGATATTTAGAAACATCTGCGGTGAATGTCATCGTCCTTGATTACATGCTGCCTCCTCCGATGTTTCAACTCTGTGGGACCCCACGAAGGACCCGCGTGATGAATGGAGTCGGACTTATGCATGAAGTCCTCGTCCGATGGTCGACGGTGAATATTCTCTTTATCTCGGGACAGCCGCCAGCCAAGTTACGCGCGCAAGGGGTGCCTCCCCATGCGCCGATTCTTCAGAAACCGTTTCGGGGGGAAGTCTTCCACGAGGCGGTTCTACAACTGCTTCCTGGTAGAGAGAGAGCAGAGGTTTCCGATGCCGGGACGGTGTCATCGCTTCGCTTGATGCCTCGGAAGCAGCGTCGCGTTATCGTGCGCGGCCCTGTCACGTTAGAGGGCGAAATGACGACTGCTGGCCAACTGCAGGATCTGTCGGAAACAGGGTGTAAGCTCAGTAGTGCGACCCCTCCTCGAGTCGGTAGTCACGTGACGCTAAAAATGTTCTTGCCGTCAACCGAGACGATCAAAATTAATGTCGCCATTGTGCGATGGAGTCGAGCCGAGGAGTGTGGCCTAGAATTCCTCTGGATCGATCAGGCGATGTTATCTCACTTGCGAACGTACCTTCGCCGCTTTACGGTATAGAGGCGAGCGGCGCACTTTTAATTGGCTGAGTTGTCTCCTCTGTGTGAGCCTTGCGACCCGGTCGTTTTCCTGTCCTTAGGTCTTCTTCGCAGGAACGATGTAAGCAACTCTGTGTGTTGACGATTTTGCAAAGTATGGATGGACGCATTCAACACACTGTCTTAGTGCGGACGTACAGTTAAGTTCTCTCCGTCGCTGGCCGACAAAGCCTGATGAAGAGTTGGCATACCGGTCGATCTTAATGCACCATAGACGGCTCAGCATTTTGTGGGACATGAAGGGATAATTTGGGCTGAAGCGAATTGGGAAAAGGAACGACGATGCACGTTACGCTTCCACTCGTACTATCACCTACAGGGCAATATGTTACGCATGCATAAGCGAGCCAGCCTCCTCCTAGGAGGGTTGGTGGGTCTCTCGAGCTGCATGACGGCGCCCCCAACAGTACCCATTGAGTGTCCCGCAGAGGCCAAGGTTGCGTCAATGAAGACGACCGTTCCCTTGACCATTATCAGCGACCACCGGCTTAGCGCTTGTGAGCGGGACCGATCCTGCGACCGCGTGCACTTTATTCAAGGGCTGTTCACACTCTCAGAGAATCCCCCAGCCGCTGCGGTTCATTTTCGGGAAGTCGTCCGTCTGGCTCCCAAGAGCCAGGTTGGACAGCTCAGTCGTTCCTGGCTCACCGTGCTCGGGACGCCGTCTCCAACCGATGACAATAAGGTCGCGTATGAGACGACCAACTGGCTAGTTGACCTGCTGCATCGAGATAAAGCGATCGAAGAACTTGCTAAGCAGTTGAACGCCTTGAAACGTGTGGACCTGGAAATGAAGTCGCGGGCTCCTCATCAAATACGGCCTCGGCTTGACGACGCCCCGAATAGTGATAAGGTGCCTCTATCAGACGCCCTCAAATAGCCGGACCCCAGTTCTGCCGACTCACGCTTGCATAGTCGATCTGCTTGAAGGTCCGGCCTATCCCGACGTGTTCACATGCCCAGCCTCGAATTCTTTTCATGCGTATCGCGATATTTCAGGGGTATCATAAGAGAACATTCCCGTGGGCTTTTGAAAATCTAATACTTGTATTTTTTAGACCCCTCCCTAAAATGAAAGAGTTATGGACGTCTAAGAGCAGTCACACTGCTAAATTGGTTGGCAGGCTCCCCCACGGGTGATATAGTTCTTTACCCTATTACGGAGGAGCCATGGGTGATCAGTTCCCCTAGGCCAGTGGTCTGGCAGTGACGCGACGAATGCGCTTCGACCATAATTCGTCTGACGTGGGCAATAACAGGGCTCACAATCGTTATGACGATCGGCTTATTTGTGCAATTTTGGCTCGCGCCGTAATAGGAACGCGTGTCCTTGCTTGCCTTTCTTTCCCTTTCGCTGATTATGAAAGCTAGCAAAGCCGAATCACTCCGAGAGACCTGGAGAAGACTTCAGCTGCCTAAGTGCCCTCATAAAATTCTATCGCTTGAAGAGGACGAGGGCGGGCATCCCACCGAAAATTACGTCTGTGAGCGCTGTGGCGAAGTGGTCTGTAAAAAGCCGAAATGATAATGACCGGTTCGGTCGCTACTCGAGGATTCACATGGGAGGTGATGCAATCATGCGCGTCCGAAGAGAGGTTGCCGAATTCGCCCCCCCCTATGCGATGTCTTCCTCAACGAAATGGACCCCAATTCACCTCAGAAGAGGTTGAACTAGTCGCGGGCTATACCACCCGACTGCACTCCAAGCACGGGCTAATTCCCATCTCCGTCATAAATAGTGTTCAGGCTGGACTCCATCAGTCCGGATGACCTCCACTGCTGTGCACGTGGCAGAGTCTTTGAGACCGTATCCGTCTTTCCAGCAACTGTCGAGGTTATAAGTCCCACACCACCTCGTCTGCCGGCAACGTCAGCACTCGAGGGATGTTGAGATGAGGTAGGAGTTGATTCACCATAGCGCGAAGCTTCTCTGGTGTAAACGGCTTGTGAAGAAAGTGGGGAACTTCTACCTTGTACCCCATCGAGGAAAGCTCGGCTACGGAGTAGGCTGACATTTGCACGGCGACAGCCGAGGGAGACACATATTTGAGCAGGGGCAATAAGCGGGCGCCATTGCCTTCGTGGGTTAGATTACTCCCCTTGAGGGTTGGCGCTCCTAGCACCACGTCGGCCAAAATGCATGCGATCCGGTGACCGTGCAAGTGCATGTAGTTTGAGGCTTTCATGCTGGTATCACAGCAAATCACCTGGATTCCCACCCGTTCGAGTGCCCGCGTGCACAGTTCCCTCATGGAATGATCATCTTCGACTACGAGGACCATTGGGGGCAATTTTACGCGTGACGGCATGATGTTTCCTTTGTCAACGTATGTTCGGGAACCCGCTGCGAGTCTTCTAAGGCTCTCCTTACTCCAATCAGTTACGATCGTTTTGTCCAACGCCATAAACCGACACCTAACAAACCGGATGCCAATAGGACAACAGACGCAGGTTCAGGAACTGGGACTGGAACTTGATAGGGTTGAGCATCCAGTGTGGCACCAGATATCGTGTTTCCATTTCCGCCATTGCCCCTATTGATGCTCGAATTCGCAGGACCGCTGTCGTTATGATGGTTCCCAAATGACATCCCATATCCGGGCTGCACCATGCCCATTGAGAGGAACGCAGCTGAAAGCAGCAGGACCAATACATTGATTTGTCGCATCGGTGTTTCTCCTATTTCCTTTTAGAGCCTGACTTCATACGAAGTTCGCAAGTCCCGAACCTACCCCAGCAGAATGCGGCCCCCATAGACGGTCACAAGATATCCAAGTAATCCGAGGGGCCAGAGTGCCGCGAGGAGAACCACACCAAGGAGTACTTTCAACAGTAGCTTGTCAGTATCGACATGGATGAGCGACAGCATTGTGACACTCTTGAGCATACAGGCCTCCTATCAATCGCCTTCGAGGGTTTGCGATTTTCATGAACCTATACTCACAAAGGATGCCAACTGGCTTTTGAAGGAAATGCAGGCGTTTCGACAGGCGCGGACTAATATTGGACGGCGGTTGTCTCACGACATGTCTCAAGGTAAGACACAGTCAGACCGGTGTGCGGTAGAAAGAGGGTTGGGTCTCCAATGCCCGGCAGGCACAAGGCCGCCTTAAAGCACAAGCGAGAAAACATCCGTCGGCCTCTCATGTACGTCTGCATCGGGTTTAGCGACGTGAATTTGGCCTTCAATGGCACGAACCATTGAACTTCTAATCACCTTCGCTGGAGGGGGATGCGGTCTCTTTCAAACGTTCAATCAGCGACTGTAGACGGCCGTCAGGGAGAGAAACTCTACCGCAAGAATCTGTCCTTGAAACCACCGGGTCATTGCGGCTTCGACGCGAATTGATTCTGCGTCACCAGACACGCACATCCGCAACAGCACCACCAAATCTTTAGCCATGCGTCTCGGTAGCCGTATCGCGCACCCCCCGAGAGAAAGGTTGAGAGCGATCCCTTCTTCAGCAGGTCCATTGGGTGGCTCTAAGAGAATATTCATCTGAACAGGGAATCGTTGGCGTTCACGCGGTTCCAAATCTGTTCCTCCGCTTAGGTCTATACGTCGAAATCACGGACTTTATCTTAAAGAGTGGTGATGTAGTCTTATTGAAGGAAGGCGAAACCATAGCCAGGGTTCGGACGGATGATAGAAATGACAATCAGTAAGGGGGCTCATGTCAGACTTTGCAGTCAGAAGAGTG
>Ga0070671_100005004_pt1 | contig 10562 bp, 9 predicted proteins | sample KBSS73metaG_FD_65341 | JGI IMG/M metagenome (GOLD analysis project Ga0070671, IMG submission 65341) | Switchgrass rhizosphere microbial communities from Kellogg Biological Station, Michigan, USA - KBS S7-3 metaG | ecosystem: Host-associated > Plants > Roots > Rhizosphere > Soil ... | reverse complement strand
CTGCGGCACTCATCGGGCTCGGCGCCTCCCCCCTGGCGACGACGATCCTGCTCGCCGGCTGGGGCCTGATCAGCACCGCCGCGCCCGTGGCTTGGTGGACCTGGCTGAGCAAGGTGCTTCCGGACGACGCAGAAGCGGGCGGCGGGCTGATGGTGGCCGTCGTCCAACTGGCCATCACGATGGGCGCATCGCTTGGCGGTATGCTCGTGGACGCCAGCGGCTACCCGGCGGCCTTCGCCGCGAGCGCGGCCATCCTCTGCGGCTCCGCGCTCTTGGCCGGCCTCGGTTCGCGGGCGGTGAAGTCGTAACATCCGCGTTCCCGCGCCCGGCGCTGGAAACACCGATCCGCCGGCGGTTGAGGCCGTCTCAAGCGCACTCCCGGAGGCCATCGATGCCAACTCGCCGACGCGTCTCGGCTCTCTGTCTAACCGGCCTGCTCTGGTCAAAAGTCACAGCGGCTGAATCGGCCGCGCCGCCCGACTTCCCAACAAAGGAGAACGCTATGATCCTCAAGCGTGCCGGCTCACAGCCGTCTCAAGCAGGCCCGGAGGACTGGTTCACCGGCCGTGTCCGGCTCGACCCGCTCCACACCGCCGAGGCGCCCGCTCGGGTTTCCGCCGCCAACGTCACGTTCGAGCCGGGCTCCCGAACGGCCTGGCACAGCCATCCGCTCGGCCAGATCCTCGTCGTCACCGCCGGCTGCGGCTGGACCCAGTGCGAAGGCGAACCGATCGTCGAGATCCGGGCGGGCGATGTGATTTGGTGCCCGCCCGGTCACCGGCACTGGCACGGCGCCACGCCCGCGACCGCTATGACCCACATGGCCATCCAGGAAGCTCTGAACGGCTCGCCGGTCACCTGGATGGAGAAGGTCCCCGACGAGCAGTACCTCGCGGGCCCGCCGAAGCCGGCCTGACCTTGCTCCCGACGAACCAGCCAACACTGAAGGAGGCCGCTTATGCGCGCCACTGTCATGCACCGCGCCCACGACGTCCGGATTGAGAACGTGCCGGACGCCGTCATTGTGCAACCCACCGACGCGGTGATCCACATCACGCGCGCCTGCATCTGCGGCAGCGATCTCTGGCCCTACAACGACCTGGAGGCCGACGGCGGTGGCCGGCAGATGGGCCACGAGGCGATCGGTCTCGTTGAAGCGGTCGGCGCCGAGGTCCAGCGCATCAAGGTCGGCGATCTCGTCATCATGCCCTTCGCCTATTCGGACGGCAGCTGCATGTTCTGCGATGAAGGCCTGCCGACCTCCTGCGTCCACGGCGGCTTCTTCGGCAATGGCGGCGACGTCGGCGGCGCCCAGGCCGAAGCGTTGCGCGTGCCCCACGCCGACGGCACGCTTTACCCCATTGCCGTCGGGCCTGATGACGCGCTCATGCCCTCGCTGCTTACGCTCTCCGACGTCATGGGCACGGGCCACCACGCGGCGGTCGCGGCGCGCGTCCGACCAGGGAGCACGGTCGCCGTGATCGGCGATGGCGCGGTCGGCCTCTGCGGAGTCATGGCGGCGAAGCGGCTGGGCGCCGAACAGATCATCATCCTCGGCCGCCACGCCGACCGCATCGCGCTTGCAACGGAGTTCGGCGCCACTGACGTCGTGGGCGAGCGTGGCGACGAGGCTGTCGAGCAGGTCCTCGAACTGAGCGGCGGTTTCGGCGCCCATTCGGTGCTCGAATGCGTCGGCTCCGAACAGGCGGTGGGCACGGCCGTCCAGATCACACGTCCCGGCGGCGCGGTCGGCCGCGTGGGCGTCCCTCACTACGATGCGGTGCCGGGCGCCTTGTCGCCGACGTTCTACCGCAACATCGTGGTCGCCGGCGGTCCAGCCCCAGTGCGCGCCTACGTTGATGAGCTCCTGCCCGACGTGATGGAGGGCCGGATCCAACCGGGCCGCGTGTTTGATAGGATCGTCGGTCTGGACGGCGTGCCCGACGGGTACCGCGCCATGAACGAGCGTGAGGCGCTGAAGGTGATGGTACGGCCGTGACCTGAGGCCGGGCGTCCGCTTCTCGGCGGGAGGGGGACGTCTGCTCCTGGCGCGAAACAGACTTCACGCCGATAGGCTCCCTCCGCGGGGGATGTTGCTGTCTTGGGAGAACTGATGGCGGGGTCAGAAAATGCCGACGGCGCCCTGCGCCCATACCAGAGCAACCGTGACGCCGGCTAAAGCCAAGAGCACGACCTTGAAGGTCGAGCGTAGCGGGCTGCGGGTGATCGCCTCGAACACCAATCCCGCAACCCCCAAAGGGCTGTGGCAGCGGCGAAGTCGCTGCCTGTCCAGGCCACCGCCTTGGTGAATTGCATGGCTTTCAGCGGCGCGAGCAGTAGAGCGCAGATCAAGGCCCAGACCGCGAGACTCCATGCCTTGCGAGATCGAGCTCTGCGCGTTGTTCTATCTGGCCAGTCCCAATTACGGCCGTTGCAGTATGGTCCATCCCCCCAAAGGCGGAGAAGTGGTTCGGCCCTGCCCGGGCAACCCCATCTGGGGGCGAGGGGTGGCTCGAGAGGGGGGGCTTTCTGAAGGTAGCCCAACTTTCGCTCCTGGCGCAAAGCAGCGCATTGCGCGGACACATACCTGGATATTGCTGGGCCACTATTCCTATGCGCTGAGGCGGACACTCGTTTTGCCCCCTCGCGGGGTGGGCCAATATCGGCCCCTCCCGAAGTCAGCATTGGGTGGACAGTGGACGCGTAGGAGCTCCGGTCCTCGCGCGGCGTATACGGGGAACCCACCCGATATAGGTAGGCGCCGCTGCGCGTACCCTGCAGTCGGTTCCACGGCTCGAGGCAAGCCATGCCGACTGAAAGTCTCAGCATCGATGGCGGGCTGCTTCCGTCTTGGAACGATAGCACGACGAAGTCGGCGATCCTGGATCTGGTTGCGGCCGTCACTCTGGAGGGGGGACCGGACTTCGTCCCGCCGGCCCAGCGGATTGCCGTGTTCGACAACGACGGCACGCTGTGGTGCGAACAGCCGGCGCAGGTGCAGGTATTGTTCGCACGGCAGCGGGCGGCGGAGATGGCGGCGGCCGATCCGTCGCTGAGGGACCGCCAGCCGTTCAAAGCGTTCCTGGAACACGACGTGGCGGCGATCCACGCGCTGGGGAAGCAGGGCGTGTTCGAGTTCGCCATGGCCATCCATGCAGGCATGACGACTGAGGCATTCGAAGCCACCGTGCGGGACTGGTTCGTGCGGGCGCGGCACCCGACCTTTGATCGGCCAATGGCGGGCATCGTCTTTCAGCCGCAGATCGAGCTGTTGGACTTCTTGCGGGCCCACGGCTTTAAGACCTTCATCGTCTCGGGCGGCGGTGTCGACTTCATGCGGCCCTTTGCGGAGGCCGCCTATGGCATCCCACCCGAGCAGGTGATCGGCAGCTCGGTGAAGTACCGGTTCGACGCTGCGGACGATGGGCCGTGTCAGATCGTGAAGCTGGCCGAGTTGGGCAGCTTTGACGACCGGGACGCGAAGCCGGCCAACATCGCCCTCCATATCGGGCGGAGGCCGATCCTGTGCTTCGGCAACTCCGATGGCGACCTTGCGATGCTGCGCTACACGATCTCGGGGACCGGTCGGCGATTGGGGCTGCTGCTGCACCACGACGACACGACGCGTGAGGTCGCATATGACCGCGAGTTCCGGCTCAGCCCCCTGGTTGAGGCCCTCGACCGTTCGGACGCGTTCGGGATCCGGGTGGTAAGCATGAAGCGCGACTGGGGGACCGTGTTCCCGAGGCCATAACCGGCCTTCGGCTTTCGGTCCAAACCCAAGATCGAGGGCTCCTCACCGTGGGTTTGGTCGGCGCGCCGCGTCAGCGCTGGGTGGCGTGCGGACCTCGCCAGCCCGCCGGCAAGCAGCCCCTGCGAGGTCAGCTGACGGCGCGCGGCATCCTTTGGACAGGTTCCGGATTTAGGGGCGTGGCCCAATGGCGGGGCGCGAATGAACAAGCTTATCTTCTATGTGAGCAAGAAGGCGCTGGCTTGGCCTTATGATGCACCCGACGTTGACGCGATCACAGCGGTTGCGCTGTCGCGGAACGCAAGCCTCGACGTCACCGGCGCGCTGATCTCCACGGACCACTACTTCGCGCAAATTCTTGAGGGGCCTGAGGCCGCGGTCGACGATGTCATGGCAAGCATCCTGCGCGACGCGCGCCACCACTCGGTGAAGGTGCTTGCCGATTGCGAAGAGGAAGAGCGTTGGTTCGCGCAGTGGTCCTTGGCCTTCGCGGGCCGTTCGTCGCCGGTCAGCAGTCTCTTCGAGCCGCTCCTCGCCGATCCGCCACAGACGCCGAAGGAGACGACCTGGCTGATGCGAATGATCCAAGCCCTCATTCCTCCGGGCTGGGTCTTCGGCTAGAAGTGGTGACACGCCTGCGCCGGACAGCGGACGCAAGGAGGGTCCCAGGTGCTATGTCAGCGGGCCGGACCCTTCGCGCTCGCCTTCGATACGGCCAGGACCTACTGCCCGAGTGGGTCGCCAGGCTTCACGGTTTCCGGCCATCTGGAGCGCGAAGGGCGCTCGCCCTGGCCGGGATGAAGGGGCTTGCCGGCACAATGCGTTGGGCGCTGGTCAACAGCGCCGAGGCGCATGCCCGACGCCGAGCGGCCCAGCTGACACAGGACGCCGCGCCGGCGGCGGTGTCGGTCCTCTCGGACCCCCGCGGGACCATGCCGCCGAGGGCCTATCGCTCTGAAATCGGTGGTCTTGCTCAGGGCGCTTCCGCGGGCGGCGGCGGCAGGGGGCTCGGCAGCGTCACGTCCTGTTCTGCATAGGCATTCATGAGCGTGCCCTTCTTCAGGCTCACGTCCTTGCCTTTGATGAACGGCGCGGCCGGCCAGAACAGGATCACGGTCGCCACGGTCGCCCCGACCCGGACATCGCCTTTCGTGCCCTTGTTGGCGCGCAGCTTGATGCGGTCGTCGCCGACCTTCAGGTAGAGGAGCCGTACGTTCAGCTTGCCGCTCTTGCCGAGCATGCCGTTGTCGCGCGCCTCGACGACCTCGCCCACGCCGCGATAGCCCGCGCGCAGCACCGTGCCGTCGGCCAGCTTGACGTCGTCTTCCAAGCTGATCGTGAAGCGATCACCCTCTGTCGCCGACGAGCTGGAGAGCGCGTCTTCCAGCCGGACCGAGAACTCGGTGCCCTCGGGCACCTTCACCGGCGTCGCCGCGGGCGTCGGCGCCGCCACGGCGGCGGCCGCCGAGACTTGGGCGCTCTCGGGCGCCTTCACCTGCGCCACGGCGGGCGCGGACACGACGATGGCCGCGGCGAACGCCGCGGCGGCGACTATGGACTTCATGATTTCCCCCAGGATGCCGCCGCGGAACCTATGGCACAGCTTGATGCAGGTCCAGACGTCGCAGGTGTGGCCTTGCGCCACGTCGTCTGAAACACGCCGGGCGAGCTGAAGCTTAGGCGGCTCTCCACCCGGGGGGTGGACATCCAGCAGGTCCGTTCAGGAGCGGTCAGGCCACGTCTTTTCCAGGCGCCGAGCGGTGGAACGCAGGCCACGGGCCTGGCCCGCGAGACCTCCACACCATCCGACGGGTTGCTCAGGCCGCCAGGTTCGGCTTCCTTCGTCACACCCAACGTCCGCGCCCGGTCATCCTGCTCATGGCCTTGGCCTGCTTGTAGGTCGGGGTGTAGCCGACGAGATCATAGAGCGTGCCCAGGGAGCCGAACCTCTGGGCAAAGACTTGGCCGGGCGGCAGTCCCGGAGCGTCGTCGAGGATCCGCATCGACAGGGACCCGGCCTGCGACAACAGGGTCCTAGCCATCTCCAGCAGTTCCGCGTTGTCCGGAACCGGGCCCGTCCGTCGGCGCTGGCGGTAGCGGACGCCATGTCGTGCGCTTGCCGCCGCAGCACGCGTTCCCGGATCGAATCCGACGCGCCGGTAGGCCTCCAGCAGACTGCCGAAGCGATGTTGGTAGGTCTGTGCGCACGGGATCCGCTCGTCCTCATTGATGAGCCCGCGGTTGAGGCGGCCTTGCTCCGCCAGCAGGGTCTTCAGGCCGGCGATCATGGCGTCGTCACCGCGCAACCGGATCCGCCGGGCGATGCAGCGCTGTGCGAGGTCGAAGCACGCGCGGCCGACCATCGGTTCGAACTTCAGGGTCGCCTGGGCGCAGGCCTCGCGCGGCCGTTTGGCCTTAAGGAGCCGGCCGCCCGCGCGTCCGATGACCTGGACGCCGGCGTATTTCTCATTGGTCAGCACCTCATGGACCCGGTCCGGCGTCCAAAGGGCGCCGTCAGCTGCGGCGAGCCCTTCGGCGTTGAGGGTGCGCGAGATCGTCTTGCGGGACATGCCGGAGATCACAAACAGGCGGTAGATGCGCTGGACCAGCGCCACCTCCTCCGCCGGACCCGGGACGAGCACGACGTGATCGGTCTTGACCCACTTCTGTTGTCCAAGCTGCAGCGTCGGCCCAAGCGCGCCGTCGCGGTGCACGATCTGCCGGCGCAGCGCGAAACCCGGCGGACCGCCCACCCAGTAACCCAGGCCGGCGAAGTTCCGCTGCGCGGTCGAAACCTTGACGGCCAGCTCGCGGCTGTACTCGGCCGCCATGACCCGCTTCAGCTGCTTGACGATGGACGCCGTGACCGAGCCGTCGTTGCAGAAGGGCTCGGCGCAATACTCGATGCGGACGCCGGCCTCGCGGCACAGGAACTCGTAATGGGCGCTCTGGTCAGGGTCCTGGAAACGACCCCAGCGGCTGACGTCGTAGGTCAGGATGAGGTCGAAGTCGGCCTGGCCGCTCAGGACGTCGGCCAGCAGCCGTTTCAGCCCCGGACGGTTGTGCAGCAAGAGGCCGCTGATCCCCTCGTCGGTGTAAGTGCGAACGATCTCGATCCCGTGGAGGCCGGCGTAGGCGGCGATCGCGACCCCCTGGTGGTGGATCGAGTAGTTCTGATGTTCCGTGGACATGCGCAGGTACTGCGCGGCGCGCGGCTTTGGATTTCCGGACGCGACATCGGGCATATCGAAAGCTCCCGGCCTGAATCCTATTCCTTGAAGGCCAGAACGGGGGCGCCAACTGCGTGAGCGGCAGGCGACGGAAGACCTCGATCCGGGCTGTCCCGGGCGAACTCCAGTCCGAGCTTGGCTTTGAAAAAGGGGGACTGTATCTAACATACGCCTTGCCGGCGTTCACTGTATGTTCTATACTGTTGTCATGTCGCTCCGTCCCTCAGATCCCAAAAAGAGCACCCTCTCGCTCAAGCTCGGAAGCTGGCTCGAAGCGAACGCCACCGGCTGGGGGATCGTCGCCATCCCGGTGGTCATCCTTCTCCTGCTGGCCGGCGCGAAGCTTGGGCTTCTGTAGGTCCTGGCGCTTCTCGCGGCGGCGTCGCGATGGCGCCGGCCGATTTGGTCAAACCGCGTTACGGGAATTGATGCCGGTTGACCGCCACAAGCAGGAGCGGGGTCATGGCGCGATGGAGTGTTATGAGGCTGGACCGTCCATCGGCGCCCGCTGCGCTGCAAGCCTCACAGCAGCTTTGGTTGCGCAGGCAGGGCAGGCGCGGTGGCGGGCGCGGCGCCTCGGCGCTGCAGTTCGGTGTCCGCGCTGAAGCGGACATCGAGGTCGCGGTCCTTGGCCAGAATCCCCAGGGCGGCGTCGGAGAGGTCTCGCCACGGCTTGCCGCGATGCTCCCCCGCCGGCACGCGCGGCAGCAGCCCCGGCTCGGCGCTCCACGCGAGGAGTTGCTCGACGGAAACGGCGTTCAGCAGGTCGCGGAGATGGTGGGCCGTAACATAGGCGTCGGGCATGGCGCGGTGCGCCGGAAGTCCGATCTCGTGGATGAGGCCTTCGGGGTGACGTTGATAGCGGAGCATCTGGTTTGAGAAACGCGACAGATGCGGCCAGACGCGCAGGGCGCATTTCCAGGTGCAGATCCAGGCCGCACCGCCGGTGAGGCCAGGGCGACAATAGCGCTGTTCGAAGGCCGCGCGATGCGCCGCCAGCGCCAGGACGCCGCCTTCCGGCCGCAGAACGTCGGGCGCCACCGCCTTCCAGAACGGTGCGTCGGCGACGTGGGCGTCGAGGATGTGATGGATCGCCATGGTGTCTGGCGAGATCGGCCGGCCCGGGTTCACGAAGCGGGCGCCACGATATTCGGTGATTTGCCAGCTGCCATCGGCGGCTCGCTCGACGTCCTGCCATCCGATCTCGCAGACATCGTGCGGGCCATTGCCGGCGGTCTCGAGATCGATCACCCGGATGCGCGCACGCGGTGGGATTTGGATGGCGATCAAGCGGTTCGACGGGCTCCACGGGATAGGGGTCAGATAGGGACGTCGCCGTCTTGTTGCGAGCGGCGCTTTCGCACGCGCCGGAGCGGGCCAGCCGCGTTTGCGATGAGCCCGCGACCACGGGACGCGCCTATTTGCAGAAGCCAATCCCGGGAGCCCGCGGCTACAAACGGCCGATGAAGCAGCACAGCGGCGCCGAGATCGTCACGATCATGACGGAGATGCCTGCCGAGCTGATCGCAGCCCTGCGGGACGCCCATCCCGAGCATGCGATCACCGAGCACGAGGCGCGCTGGTGGGGCTACCTCCAGTTCGCGCGCACCGGGAGCTACGAGGGTGAGACCTTCGTCATCAAGGTGATGTCGACTGGGGACGACGTCGTGCAAGCCTTCCTGCCCTATGTGCTGGCCGGTCGGGCGTCGGACCTCCGAGTGGGGTTGGTCCGCAAGGTCTGGCCCGAGTGCGGGTACGAACCCACGGGCTAGGCCCTAAGGATCGCCGAAAGTCGTTTGCGAACAAAACGGGAAACTGAGATCGTGGCGCGTCGCCGAGCCTTGAGTCCCCGCCCATGTCCGCCGCCTATCTTGACGCCCTGAACTCCGAGCAGCGGGCGGCCGTCGAGCATGGCGTCACTGAAGGCGACGCCAGGCCGGGCGAGCCTCTGCTGATCATCGCCGGGGCCGGGTCGGGCAAGACTAACACCCTAGCGCATCGCGTGGCGCACCTGATCGCGAACGGCGCCGATCCGCGCCGCATCTTGCTGATGACCTTTTCGCGCCGGGCCGCGAACGAGATGATCCGGCGGGTAGAGCGGATCGGGCGCCAGGTGATGGGCGACAAGGCCGGGGTGCTTACCGACGCCCTGGCCTGGGCGGGTACCTTCCACGGGGTGGGCGCGCGACTGCTCCGGGACATCGCCGAGCAGATCGGCCTCGACGTGCAGTTCACCATCCACGACCGCGAGGACGCGGCCGACCTGATGAACCTGGTGCGGCACGACCTCGGCTACTCGAAGACCGACAACCGCTTCCCGGCCAAGTCGACCTGCCTGGCGATCTATTCGCGATGCGTCAACGCCCAGGCGCCGCTTGAAGAGGTCCTGCGCGCCGCCTTCCCGTGGTGTTCTGCCTGGCCGGATGAGCTCCGGACCCTGTTTTCGGGCTATGTCGCGGCCAAGCAGGCGCAGAACGTCCTCGATTACGATGACCTGCTGCTCTACTGGGCGCACGCCATGGCGGACCCTGGGATCGCCGCCGAGATCGGCGGCCGCTTCGACCATGTGCTGGTCGACGAATACCAGGACACCAACCGCCTGCAGGCCTCGATCCTTCTGGCGCTGAAGCCGGACGGCCAAGGGATGACGGTGGTGGGGGACGACGCCCAGTCGATCTACGCCTTCCGGGCGGCGACCGTCCGCAACATCCTGGACTTCCCCAAGCACTTTTCGCCCCCGGCCAGAGTGCTGACCCTGGACCGGAACTATCGCTCGACCCAGCCGATCCTGACCGCCGCCAATGCGGTGATCGAGCAAGCCGCCGAGCGGTTCACCAAGAACCTCTGGACGGAGCGGACCTCGGATGCGCCGCCGCGGCTGGTCACGGTCCGCAGCGAGACAGACCAGGCGCGCTATGTGGTCGAGCAGGTCCTGGAGCGCCGGGAGACGGGGACCGCGCTGAAGCAGCAGGCCGTGTTGTTCCGTACGTCCAGCCACAGCGGGCCGCTGGAGGTGGAGCTGACGCGGCGCAACATCCCCTATGTGAAGTTCGGCGGGCTCAAGTTCCTCGACGCCGCCCACGTCAAGGACCTGATGGCGCTGCTGCGGTTCGTCGAAAACCCGCGGGACCGGGTCGTCGGTTTCCGGATCATGCAGTTGCTGCCGGGCGTCGGACCGCGATCGGCCCAACGGGTGCTCGACCATATCGCCGGCGTCGCCGATCCGCTGACGGCTCTTCCAGGCGCGCCGCCCCCGGCGCGTTGCGGGCCGGACTGGCAAGGATTCCTGGACCTGGTCGCGGATCTGGCGTCACGGCAGATCGGCTGGCCCGCCGAGTTGGAGCGTGCGCGGCAGTGGTACGCACCGCATCTCGACCGGATCCACGAGGACGGCGAAGTGCGGCTGGCCGACCTCCTGCAGCTCGAGCAGATCGCGTCCGGCTATGGCTCGCGCGAGCGGTTCCTGACTGAGCTGACCCTCGATCCGCCGGACGCGACCTCCGACCAGGCCGGCGTGCCGCACCTCGACGAGGATTACCTGGTGCTCTCGACCATCCATTCCGCCAAGGGGCAGGAGTGGA
>Ga0070671_100005003_pt1 | contig 10563 bp, 9 predicted proteins | sample KBSS73metaG_FD_65341 | JGI IMG/M metagenome (GOLD analysis project Ga0070671, IMG submission 65341) | Switchgrass rhizosphere microbial communities from Kellogg Biological Station, Michigan, USA - KBS S7-3 metaG | ecosystem: Host-associated > Plants > Roots > Rhizosphere > Soil ... | reverse complement strand
GACCCGTCGCTGGCCGAGATGCTCACCATCGTCCTGCGCGGGGAAGGTTTCGACACCGCGGTCATCGGCGATGGCACGCAGGCACTCACGGCGGTCCGCGAGCTGCGGCCCGATTTGGTGTTGCTTGACCTGATGCTGCCAGGCATGAACGGCATCGACGTGTGCCGCGTGCTGCGCGCCGACTCCGGTGTGCCGATCGTCATGCTCACAGCCAAGACCGACACCGTCGACGTGGTGCTCGGCCTCGAGTCGGGCGCCGACGACTACGTCATGAAGCCGTTCAAGCCCAAGGAGCTCGTAGCGCGAGTTCGCGCCCGGCTGCGCCGCAACGAGGACGAGCCCGCGGAGATGTTGTCGATCGCCGATGTCGAGATCGACGTGCCCGCCCACAAGGTCACCCGGCAGGGTGAACAGATTTCACTGACGCCGCTGGAGTTCGACCTGTTGGTGGCGTTGGCGCGCAAACCACGGCAGGTGTTTACTCGTGATGTGCTGCTCGAACAGGTGTGGGGATACCGGCACCCCGCCGACACCCGTTTGGTGAACGTGCATGTCCAACGTTTGCGGGCCAAGGTTGAAAAAGACCCGGAGAACCCGCAGGTGGTCCTGACCGTTCGAGGAGTGGGATACAAGGCCGGACCCCCGTGATTGGACGGCTCGCCGTCGCAGTGACCCTGACCGCTTGGCGGTCGCCGTGATCTTTCGCTCGAAGCGACGTATCCATCGGCGTTCAGCACCACTTCTACGCGGATTCGCTGCGCTGAGTCGAGCGATGGGTCTGGCGTGGAAGCGCTCCCTGCAACTGCGGGTGGTGGTGCTCACGCTCGGGCTGTCGCTCGCCGTCATTTTGGTGCTCGGCTTCGTGTTGACCAGCCAGATCACCGACCGCATCCTCGAAGTCAAGGTCCGCGCCGCCACCGAAGAGATCGAGCGGGCGCGCAACACCGTCAGCGGCATCGTCGGCGGTGAAGAAACACGGTCGCTCGACAGCAGCCTGCAGTTGGCGCGCAACACCCTGATCGACCGCAAGGCCGACACCGGCGCCGGACTCGCGGGCACCTTCGACGCGGTCCTCGTCGTTCCCGGCGACGGCCCCCGCGCCGCGACGGCGGCAGGCCCGGTGCAGCAGGTGCCCAATGCGTTGCGCGACTTCGTGAAGGCAGGGCAGGTCAGTTACCAGTACGCGACCGTGCACACCGACGGTTTCTCCGGCCCGGCGCTGATCATCGGCAGCCCGACGTCTTCTCCGGTGACGAATCTCGAGCTGTACCTGATCTTTCCGCTGAACAACGAGGAATCCACCATCGCGCTGGTGCGTGGCACCATGCTGACCGGCGGCGTGGTGCTGCTCGGCCTGCTGGCCGCGATCGCCTTGTTGGTGGCCCGCCAGATCGTGCTGCCCGTGCGGTCCGCGTCGCGGATCGCCGAACGCTTCGCCGAAGGCCACCTCACCGAGCGCATGCCCGTGCGCGGCGAGGACGACATGGCGCGGCTGGCGGTGTCGTTCAACGACATGGCCGAAAGCCTGCACCGCCAGATCACCCAACTCGAGGAGTTCGGCAACCTGCAGCGCCGGTTCACCTCCGACGTCAGCCATGAGCTGCGCACGCCGCTGACCACGGTGCGGATGGCAGCCGACCTGATTTACGACCACAGCGAGGACTTGGATCCTGCGCTGCGCCGCTCCACCGAGCTGATGGTCAATGAGCTCGACCGGTTCGAAACGCTGCTCAACGACCTGCTCGAAATCTCGCGCCACGACGCCGGTGTCGCCGAACTGTCGGTCGAGTCGGTGGATCTGCGCTCCACCGTGCAGAGCGCGCTGGACAACGTCGGCCACCTTGCTCAGGACGCCGACATCGAGCTGATCGAAGACATGCCTACCGAAGAAGTGATCGCCGAAGTCGACCCGCGGCGGGTCGAACGCATTCTGCGCAACCTGATCGCCAACGCCATCGACCACGCCGAGCACAAGCCGGTGCGGATCCGGATGGCCGCCGACGAGGACACCGTGGCAGTCACCGTCCGCGACTACGGCGTCGGGCTGCGGCCCGGCGAGGAGAAGCTGGTGTTCTCCCGATTCTGGCGCTCGGACCCCTCACGGGTGCGACGCAGCGGCGGCACCGGCCTCGGCCTGGCGATCAGCATCGAGGACGCCCGGCTGCACCAGGGCCGGCTCGAGGCGTGGGGCGAACCAGGCAAGGGCGCCTGCTTCCGGCTCACGCTGCCGCTGGTACGCGGCCACAAGGTGACCACCAGCCCGCTACCGATGAAACCCATTGGGCCAGAACGTAGTCCGCGCCGAAGCCGCGAGCGTGAACCCGCAGCGGAGAACGTGTGAAACGCGTCCTCGCCGCAGTGTGCCTGCTGGCGTTCGTCCTCACGGGCTGCGCCGGAGTGCCGAGTTCATCGGCGCCGCAGGCCATCGGCACAGTCGATCGCCCGGCGCCGCCGAGCCTTCCCAAGCCGACCCCGGGCATGGATCCCGACGTCCTGCTGCGTGAATTCCTCAAGGCGACAGCCGATCCCGCCAACCGCCATCTGGCGGCACGGCAGTTTCTCACCGAATCCGCTTCGCGCGCATGGGACGATGCCGGTAGCGCCCTGCTGATCGACAACGTCGTTTTCGTCGAAACCCGCGGCCCCGAACGTGTTTCCGTCAATATGCGCGCCGACATCCTCGGTTCCCTGTCGGATGTCGGCGTTTTCGAAACAGGGGAGGGTGCGCTACCCGACCCCGGTCCCATCGAACTGGTGAAAACGCCCGGCGGGTGGCGCATCGACAGGCTGCCCAACGGTGTTTTCCTTGACTGGCAACAGTTTCAGTCGACGTACAAGCGCAACACGCTGTACTTCGCCGACCCGACCGGACATACCGTCGTACCCGACCCGCGGTACGTCGCGGTGTCCGATTCCGACCAGTTGGCCACCGAACTGGTCAGCAAGCTGATCGCCGGACCGCGGCCGGAGATGACCAACACGGTGCGCAATCTGCTCGGCCCGCCGCTCAAGTTGCGCGGCCCGGTGACCCGCGCCGATGGCGGCAAGACGGGTGTGGGCCGTGGCTACGGGGGCGCCCGCGTCGACCTGGAAAGCCTGTCGACGACAGACCCGCACAGCAGGCAACTGCTTGCCGCGCAGATCATTTGGACCCTGTCCCGGGCCGGGATCAACGGACCGTATGTGATCAACGCCGACGGCGCGGCGCTGGACGATCGCTTCGCCGACGGCTGGGACACCTCCGACGTCGCGGCCACCGATCCCGGCGCGGCCGACGGCGCCGCTGCCGGCCTGCATGCACTGGTGGGCGGATCGCTGGTGTCATTGGATGGCCAGCGGACGAATCGGGTGGCCGGCCAGTTCGGTCAGATGCCCGGCCAGACGGCAGCGGCGGTGTCGCGCACCGGACAAGAAGTGGCGTCGATCGTGACGCTGCGGCCCGGCGCACCCGACATGGCGTCGTCGCTCTGGGTCGGCCCGCTGAACGGCAATGCGACACAAGCGATGGAAGGCCGCACGCTGTCACGGCCCAGTTGGGCTCTCGACGACGCGATCTGGGTGGTGGTCGACGGCATCAACGTGGTGCGCGCGATCCAAGACGCCTCAGGCCAGCCCGCCCGCATCCCCGTCGACTCCAGCGTGGTGTCGATGCGCTTCCCCGGCGTGATCGCCGAACTTCAGCTTTCCCGCGACGGAACCCGTGCCGCGATGGTCATCGAGGGTCAGGTGATCCTCGCCGCTGTCGAGCAGACCGCGGGCGGCGGCTACGCGCTGACATATCCGCGGCGGCTGGGCTTCGGCCTCGGCAATACCGCGGTGTCGCTGGCCTGGCGCACCGGCGACGACATCGTGGTCAGTCGCACCGACCCGCAGCACCCGGTGTCCTACGTCAACCTCGACGGCGTGAACTCCGATGGCCCCAGCCGCAACCTGCTGATGCCGGTCACCACCGTGGCCGCCAACCCGTCGACGGTTTATGTCGCCGACGCGCGCGGTGTGCTTCAACTCTCCGGCTCGGCGGCCGACAACGATCCGGCGTGGGCCGAGGTGCGGCCGCTGATGATGCCCAACGCGCTGCCCGTGTTGCCCGGCTAGCTTTCCAAACCCGCGCGAAATTGCGTTGAACCTTCCCCCTGCATCGCCCGTTGTGCAGACAAAACACCACTAGAGGTGTTTGCTCAACTCCCAGGAGGGGATGATGAAGATTCGCGGCCCGATAGTCACCCTCGCCGCGGTGGCGGTGCTCGGGGTCGGCATATTGCTCATCAATATGTCCAAGGAGGGCCCGGCGCCGGCCAATCCGTACAGCCAGTCCACCACCGCCGCCGCCACGCCGGCCGCTCCGCCACCAGCGCCGAGCACGCCACTGCCACCGCCCGCGTTCCCGGCTAAGGCCGACTACGTCGGCAAGGTGCCGACCGCCAACGGCACGCTCACGTTGGAGATCACCGTCGACGGTGACAAAGCGATCGCGTATGCCTGCGACGGCAACACCGTCGAGTCGTGGCTGCGGGGTAACGCCGTCAACGGCGCTGTGAGCCTTGCGAACAAGGACAAGACGAGCCGCCTCGAGGGCCACCTCGAAGGCAGTGCGATCGTCGGCACCTTGTCGATCGGCGAAAAGAAGTGGGACTTCAACGCGCCCGTCGCGCAGCCACCCGCCGGGCTCTATGTCTACGAGAACGCGGGCGTGCGTAACAGCTGGATCGTCGACTCGACGGGCGGGGTGACCGGAGTGCAACGGCGCGAGGACAATTCGACCGCCCCGGCGCCCAAGCTGACTACCGACGGGATCGCAAACATCGACGGCATCGAGGTCAAGGCGATTCGGGTGGAGGGCGACAGCAATGTCTGATACCGAGGCCTCGACTGCCGCGGTGCCTGCGAAGTCGTCGGGGGTTGCGGTGCTGATCGCTGTTGGGCTCGGCGCGCTCGTCGCCGTCGGGCTGGGTGTGTTCGGGAAAGTGCATGAGCCGCAGTTCTTTTCGATCAACCTTGCCGGCTTCTCCAGCGGACTTGCGGTCAAGGCTTGGCTGGCGACGCTGGCCGTGGCGTTGGCGCTTTTCCAGCTGGGGTCCGCATTCGCGATGTATCGGCTGGTTCCCGGCGGCAAATCGCCATCGTGGATCGGCACCGCTCACGTGTGGTCGGGTCGGCTGGCGGTGCTCTCCAGTGTTCCGGTCGCCGTGCACTGCTTGTACGCGTTGGGATTTGAGTCCTACGACAACCGCGTGCTGTTCCATTCGCTTTTCGGCTGCTTCTTTTACGGCGCATTCGTCACGAAGATGATCTTGCTGACCCGCAAAGGCCTTCGCAGCTGGGTGATTCCGGTTGTCGGCGGCCTGGTGTTCTTCGGTTTGGTGTATGTCTGGTTGACCTCAGCCCTGTGGTTCTTCCAGACCAACGGTGTCACGTTCTAACTGAAAGGTTGTGTATGAACATCGGAGAGTTCCCCGTCTCGCGGCAGAAGGTTCTACTCGGCGCCGGTCTGGGTCTGGTGACGGCGGTTGTGGCCGCGTGCAGCACCTACGGCAAAAAGACCGAAGCGGCAAGCGAATCCGCCACTACGACGGCGGCGCCGACCGCGGGCGGCACCGCGCCCCCGGCAGCGAAGTCCATCGCCAAGACGGCCGATGTGCCGGTGGGATCGGGCGTGATCGTCAACGACATCGTCGTGACGCAACCCTCGGCCGGCGTCTTCAAGGGATTCTCCGCGAAATGCACACACAAGGGGTGCATGGTGGACAAGGTGGCCGACGGCACCATCGACTGCCCGTGCCATGGCAGCAAGTTCAACCTCGACGGCACCGTGGCCAAGGGGCCTGCGGACAAACCGCTCGCGGCGGAGAACATCTCGGTTCAGGGTGACTCGATTGTCCTGGGCTGAAATCCAACTGTGAAATCGCTGTGAGCGGCGGTCGAAAATCAGCGTAATGGCCGCCTTCGAAGGGCCAGTACGCTCGATGCGTGGCGAATTTGGGGGTCGAGACGTCCGCGCTGGTAGCGGTCGCAGGTGAGCTGGATTCCGTTGCACAGGGTTTGCGCTCGGGCGTGAGTTCGCTCGACATCGAAGTGTCGGGCCTGCTCGGCTCGGGATGGTCCGGCGAGGCGGCGTCCGCGTATTCCGGGGTCTGGCAGGAGTGGCACGAAGGTGCGCACCAGGTGGCCGAGGGTCTGGCCAGGATGTCCGCACTCCTACAGGACGCCGCGAGTCGGTACTCCGGTACAGATGAGTCTGGTGCCGCCGGTATTTCGGGTGCGGGCTTGTGAGCGCGTTCCAAGTCGATCCGGCCGCGTTGTTGGCCGTCGTGGATCGGATGGCATCCTTCGAGCAGGAACTCGAAGCTCACCTCGCACACGCGGCCAGTTCCGTCGCCCAGTTGGGCGCGTCATGGTACGGCGACGGGGGACAGGCCGAACGTTCGGCGCAGCAGCGGTGGGATGAGGGAGCCCGCGAGATGCGAGACGCGCTGACCCGGCTGCGGCAGATCGCCGAAGGGGCGCACGAGAACTACTCCACTGCTGCGCAGACGAATACACGTATGTGGGGCTAGCTGGTGACAGCTCCGTTGGCGGTCGATCCGCCTGCGCTTGCTGCGACGGGCGGGACGGTTAGCGGCGACGGCGATTCGATAGCCGCGGCCGTAGGAAGTCTTTCGTCGGCGCTGTCCGGCGCTGGCGCGTTGTTCGGTCATGATGCGGCGGGACTGGTTTTCGGGCAGGGCTACACCGCGTCGGGAACGGCATTGCTGGACGCTGTGGCGTCGGCGGTAAACGCTTGCAGGAACGTCGGATCCGGTGTCCAGATGTCGGCCTACAACTACGGACGGGCGAACGCCAGGTCGACTGTTGGTGGCGCGAGCGAATCGCCCGTGCCCGCGCCGACCGCACCGGACAAGTTCGACGCACCCGGCATGCCGCCGCCATTGGGTAGCGGGATTGCGGCGCCCCTGGGCTGGTCACTGGTCGAGGCCTTCGTTGGCGAGGTGTGGCCGGACGGCAACCCGGGCCAGATGCACGCCGCCGCGGGAGCCTGGCGGAGCTTTGGTGCTTCGATGACTGGGCTTGCCGCACAGGTGGCGGCGACGGCGCCGGCGTTGGCCAGTCAGCAGATTCCCGAGGCCGGGCAGATGGCGGGCGCTGTTGGAAAGATATGCGCGGCGTTGGCGAATATCGCGGTGCAGGCTCAGACGCTGGCGACTGCGGTCGAGGGTTTCGCGGCGACGGTCGAGGCCACACAGAACGCTGTTCGCGGGTTGCTGCATCAACTGAGCCCAGGCGGAATTCTGGAGACCGTCGGCGGCATCTTCACCGGCCAAGATCCGATGGAGAAGATCCGCGAGGTCGCCAACGAGATCAAGACGGTCTTGAACAACATGAAGCGCGAAGCCGACGCGTCGAGCAAGCTCTTCAGCCAGGGCATCAATCTGCTGGATTCAGAGACGAATTCGCTTGAGAGCTGGGCGCATAAGGAATTCGTTCAGGCGTTCGGACAGCCCGTCGGTGACGCGCTGTCGTTCGGCTTCACCGCGGTTGTGGACCAGACCGAAGGCGGCTTCAAGTTCCTGGCTCAAACCGCCGAGAGTTTGCAGCAGTTGGATCCGACGCGATTTGTCTATGACCCGTCGGGGGCGACGAAATCGTGGGAAGGGATGCTCGAGACGACGTCGGAGCTGGCGAATCCCGCGCTGCTGGCAAGCAAGATCGCCAGCGATCCGCAAGGAAGCCTCGACACGCTGAAGGGCTTGGTCGACTACCAAGACGTTGAGAACGGTCATCTGTTCCGCGCGTTGGGGTACAACGAGGCGCAGCTTGCCAGTCTGGCCATTCCCGGTGTGGGCGAGGCCGATCCGGCGATCGCAGCTGCCGGAGTTGAAACACGCGCTGCTGCAGCCGAAGCCGGAGCCGAAGGACGGGTGGCGGCTGGGACGGCCAGAGACGCCGCAGCGCCGGCCGCGGCGGGCGCGAGGTCGGCTACCGAGAGCGTCACAACCCAGGCCGGCCGAATCAGCAACGACCTGAACAACATCAAGGTCCCCGAGAGCAGCGCGCCGACGGCTGCGCCGGGATCGTCGGCGCCCGGCGGTCGGGCGCCGGTTGAGCCGCCAGTGGAAACGCCGCGTCCGGAAACACCGGCACCGGCCGGACGAGCACCGGTCGATAGCGCGCCGCCGGTGGAAACGCCGCATGCCGAGACCCCGGGGCCGGCAACGTCACAACCGCACACGCCGGTCGACACCGCACCGCCCGTTGAGGCGCGCGTGCCGACCGTCGACGCGGCATCGCAACCGCATGGTCCCGTCGACACCACACCACCGGTTGAGTCGCGTGTGCCAACCGGGGAGGCGCCGCGACCGGAAGCGCCGACTCCCGCCGCCGTGGAGCCGCCGTCAGCGTCGCCCCCACCCCATTCATTCTCTGACGGACCAACGGCTAATCCCGCGGGGGCCGAGCCTGACCTGCCGCCGCAATCTGCGGCGGTGCAACCGCCCCACGCGACCGAGTATCACGGACCCGATGAAGGCCGACCCGTGTGGCAGAACAACAACCACGTCTCGCCCGGCGACGGCGCCCATGATCCCAGCCAACCGGAACACGATCCGGTGCGCCCAGACGACGGTTCTGGAGCCCCCGGCGATGACGGGACGGGTCCGGACGGCCGTATCAAATTCAGCGGCCACGGTTCGTACAATCCTGCCGACGGAGAAGTAGTCGTTCCGCAAGGCTCCACGGTCACGATTTACGGTGAACACGGATCAAAGATCACAGACGCTCTCGGAAATCTCATCGAAACGGGAGGAGATGCCTCTCACGTCTACTCCCGGACATTTCACTCAAGGGAGCCTATGCCAGACTACACGCTTCATCCTCCACATGGGTTAGATGTTCAAGGAACGCCTTACACCGTCGCGGAGCCTACCAAATTAAGTCAAATCCTTTCCGAGAATATGGGGGATATTGATTTTGCAGCGTGCGTTTACGACGGGGCTTCACCGACCAATATGGTCTATGACGTGGACGGCATATATGATGAAGTCCAAGGGACATATACGCATATTTACGAGCGTCCCTCCGAGCCTGACCTTTGGGACGATTCCGACGTTGGAGATGACCTAATCAGCGAAAACTCAGGCGTTTTCAATTACTACGAGGTCGACCAAAGCGGGTACACTAACCCGGGTAATTGGAATTACGACGACATTGATTTCGATGAGTTTTAGGGGTTGAGTTGGCAGCAACAGGCGAAGTCGACCGACTTATCAAGGCCGCAACTCTGGAACCGAGTGCGGATGCGCTGCACGCCGTCGCGCGCGCGCTCGAACACACTGAAGTGTTCTACCGTGCCAAAGTGAGTGACATGGATGGAAAGCAGCGTGTGAGTACGCCGTTGCTCCGCCTGGATGACGGCACTCACGCGCTGATGGTTTACACGTCTAAAGCGCATCCAGACCTTCCGCGCCAGTTTGGTGGCGCTCCTTGGCGGCATGCGCTCAAGATGGCACTAGAAATTCCACAAGCAGACTGGCTGATCGTAACCAACCTTCAAGGTGATTGGTTGCCCATCAAAAAAAGTCAGATCGCACAGCTGTTAGGGACTGAGACACCCGGCACTTCTGAAAAAAAAGGCCCTGCAGCTTCGTTGGCAGCCACTAATTCTGAGCTCGGTCAGTTGATCAGCGATGCGGCTCAACGCTCAGAAGAAGATTGGCTTGCGCCGTTACTCGGCGCGTTACGTGGTCACGAACTGTTTTTGAAATTAGGTGATCAACTCTCGGAAGACGGACGGCCAAAAATTGTGACTTCGGAGGTAAGGGGCGTCGGCGGGCTTGTACAGGCGTATACCAGCCGCCGTCGTCCCGGGATTGTATATGGAGGCATGCGTTGGGAAGCGATTGTCGACATGATAAAAGGAAATTCCGAAATAACCGGGGTCCATATAATCAATGACAACGACGACTGGGTGGTACTCGGCCGTGCGCAGATTCAAGGCGATGGGTAACGATCTCCTTCGTTGACACATTCTTTCAATCGAATATCGGAGGCCATTACGATGTATGGCTGTACATCGACCCGCCGGCCCAACATGTGCCTTGTCAGTCAATGAGATCGATTTGGCGCTTCGAAATCCGAACGACGGGCCGTTGCAAGCCGCTATCGTGGCCGCCCTCGAGTCTGGCGAGATGGACAGGCAGTCTGTAGGTGAGTTGCTAGAGACGGAAGGCCCGCCGGTGGTGGCTGCTGATGATCGAAGTGCTCTGAGGCAGATTGGTACCCGCGATACACGCCGCTGCGGAGTGGCTCGTCGTATCTACTTGGATTCACCAGCGGTGATCGACAGGGTCTGAATGCAGGGCCATCGCGGTGTCGTCGTAAATCCGAGCCCACGGCCGCATACCAGTTTGATCTCGCCGAGTGTGGACTTGATACACACCAAACGGCGAAAAGCCGTGACACAAGCCCACACTCGACGGCGATGTCGGACCCCGGCGACACACTTCGGACATGCTCGACCTCGTCTTGCCGCTCGAGTGCGGCGGCTGTGGGGCGCCATCGACGCGATGG
>Ga0070671_100005000_pt1 | contig 10564 bp, 2 predicted proteins | sample KBSS73metaG_FD_65341 | JGI IMG/M metagenome (GOLD analysis project Ga0070671, IMG submission 65341) | Switchgrass rhizosphere microbial communities from Kellogg Biological Station, Michigan, USA - KBS S7-3 metaG | ecosystem: Host-associated > Plants > Roots > Rhizosphere > Soil ... | reverse complement strand
GTAGAGGCAGATAGGGAAGTTGTCCTTACCGCATTCGAAAAATCGTTCACGAAAAAACTTCCGTTGCACCTGGAGTATCGCATTCGACGGGAAGATGGGCAGCAACGGCATATATGCATTGCTACTTCCATTACTAAGAATGCGAATGGCGAGGCCTTACTCACTGGTATTACGCAAGACATTACTGACCGAAAGAACTTGGAGATTCAATTGAACGAATCTGCAGAGAATCTTGCACTTCGATATGAATCATTACGACATGCAGAACAGATTGCACTGCTTGGAAGTTGGCAGGTAAATCTTCTTACGCGGCAATCAAAGTACTCCGAAAACTATTTCCGCATTTTCGGGTTGAAACCTGGACATCTTTCCATCGGGCTGGAAGAATTTACCGTCCACTATCATCCGGACGACCAGGCCAGATACAAGGAGATGATTCAACAAATTTTTGCGGGCGAAGCAACGACAGAATCGGCACTGCGGATTGTGCGCGATGACAGGATAAAGTATGTGAGAATTAAGACGCGACTGTTTAAGAATGCGGATGCCGACCCAATAGTTATTGGGGTTATCAAAGACATCACTTCGGACCACAAGCTTGAAATGGAAATAAAAGAATTGAATGAGAAATTATCGGTGCACAAGGAGACGATCAGCCACGCAGAAAAAGCAACCAATATAGTTTCATGGTCCTGGGATTTGGATACAAATAAGCTGCAGGTTTCTGATAACATCTATTCCATGATGGGACTCAGGTTGAATTCTCTTGAGATGAATCTGAAGAACTTTGACAAATATATTCACCCAATAGATCGGCCAGCGATCGAGAGGGTAGTAAAGGAAATGCGGACAGCACCGGTTGAAAAAGAATTAACCTTCAGGAGCATCAGACCCGATGGAAAAACGCTCCATCTAAAAACAACCTGTCAGCCAGTTATTTCCTTACAAGGCCATCACCTTGTAATCGGAACCACACGCGATATTACATCCGAAGTGGTGGGCAATCAAAAACTCAAGGAGAGAATCCATTTTGCTGAGATATTAAGCGAGAACATTGTCGACAAGATTTGTGTTACCAGCGCCTCAAATATCATTATTGGCTGGAACAAGAGATCGGAAGCTGCATTCAAATTAAACAAAGAGGAAGTGCTCGGAAGAAACATCTTCGACGTATTTCCAAAAATGAAAAAACCAGAAACAATTTCGTGGTTCAATAGAGTGCTGAATGGTGAAATGGTTTACGAAAGAAATATTCGCATCGAATACCTTGCAGGCGATTATGAGTTGACTATGCTGCCTATCAGAGAGGAAGGAAATGAGGTAAGCGCGGCACTCATGATTTTGCATGATATTACAGAACATGAAAAACTGAAGGCTGAGTTGCAGGATCGGCTGGAATTCATAGAGCGACTGATAGAATCAAGTATCCATAGGGTGATGGTGCTGGACCGCAACATGAACTTTCTCTATTGGAATAAGAAAGCTGCAGAATATTATCATGAATCCAAACAAAGCGTGATTGGGAAGAACCTGGCGGAAATATTTCCACGATTGCCGCAGACGCCAACGTTTGAAAAATTGCGCGAAGGATGGAAAGGCGACGTCGTTCATGTGCCGGCGGTGAGGGAAAGTGGAGGCCCGGAGTATTTTGAAACTTTTTTCATCCCTATTAAAAATGCATCGCAACATGTGATAGGCTTGTTGTGGATGGAACATGATCTTACCCAATTGATCATTGCGGAAAAAGATCTCAAGAAAAATAGAGATCTGCTTCAGTCGATCTTCGATAATTCGATGACCGGTATTGCGGTGTTTGAAAGTATCCGCGACACTAGCGGTCAGATCGTTGATTTCGAAATCAAGCTCGTTAATGAATATGGACTGCATCTTTTCGGCGGCGATATTCCTGGCAAATGCCAGACGGAGGTGTTTCCATTAGATTCTGATGGAGGCCTGTTTGAAATGAATAAGAATGTAGTTACTACCGGGATTCCCGTAGATACAGAACGTTATTATGCATGGCCGCAAGTATCCGGCTGGTTCAGAATTACTGTAACTAAACTGGAAGATGGTGTAGTAATTGGATTTGATGATATTTCGGAGCGAAAGGAGCATGAAGAAAAGTTGGTCAAGCAACGGTCGCTGTTAATGCAGGCCGAAGAAATTGCTGGCATCGGCACCTGGGAATTAGATCCGGATACAGATGTGTTTACGTGGTCGGACCAGGTATTCAGGATTTATGATTATTCTCCACAATCATTTAAGCCAACGCTTGAGTTTTATTTAAAGACCAGCAATGCGGAAGATAGCGTTTTACTTGAAAATGTTTTTGAAGCCGCCAAGCAGGGTGAAAAATTTTCAATTCAGCATCGGCTTCGTACCCTGGATGGACGGCAACTCGATGTTTCGCTCAACGGCCACCCAGTGAAAAATGAGTTCGGCGTGATAACCGCATTGGTGGGCACTTTACAGGACATAACCGACCAAAAACAAGTGCACGAACAGCTCAGAATAAAAACCGAGAACATTCGGTTGCGTTATCATATTGAGCGGCAGGCAGAGAAACTCCAACATTTGGGCACCTGGCAATACAACATCGAGACCGGTGACCTTACCTGGGGCGAATCCATGTTTGAATTATTTGGTCTCGAGCCCTTTTCATTCAAACCCACATTTGACGCTTTCCTGTCGTTAATTCACCCGGACGATAGAAAAGATGTACAAGATGCCACCACCGATGCCGCAAATTCTGCGGGGCCCGAAACCCAGAAGGTGGCGTTTAGAATTGGAAGTGACGGCCATATTCGACATATGAAAACTGCCTTTAGAAAAGTGAGCAACAGCTTAGAGAAGTTTATCGTAGGTACCACTATGGATTTTACAGAAGATGTATTGCTTCACCAGCAGTTGGCTGAACGTGTGAGTTTTTCGGAGGCCTTGATTGAATCCAGCATTGATAGAATTCTTGCCCTGAATACTGAATTTAAAATAGTAGCATGGAACAAGCGTTGCCAGGACGCATATGACTTTGCGAAAGAGGATGTAATTGGAAAGCATTTTTTTGACGTATTTCCAAACTTCAGAGAAAACGATACAGTGTTCACGGCTATCCGTTCCGCATTGGATGGTACTGCGGTTTATGTTCCCATTCAAAAAGAAATTTACGCTACCGGATACATGGAAGGGCATTATGTTCCTTTGAAAAATGAGGAGAATGAAGTTTACGGAGTATTGTGTATTGTGCGTGATGTCACGGAAAGAATTAAGGTTGAGCAGGAAATGCGTGGATTGAATGAATCCCTTTTTGAAAAGAATAAGGAGCTTTGTGAAAAGAATGACGAGCTTACTTCATTCGCCTTTATTGCGAGCCATGATCTGCGCGAACCACTCCGAAAAGTGCAGGTATTTTCAGACCGCTTGCTGAAAAATGAAGTTGAACAGCTCACCCCCGCTGGCAAAGCCGAGTTTAAGAAAATACAAGCCGCGGTGAAACGAATGGATGAGTTGATTGATGATATTCTCAACTTCTCCAGTATAAATGCGTCGGACAAAGCGTTTGTTCAATTTGATCTTAACCAGGTGCTTCGCGAAATCAAAATCGATATGGAAGAAATGATCAGCCGGTCAGAGGCGGAGATCAAATATTCAAACCTTCCCATCATCGAAGGAACTGCGTCGCATTTCTCGCACCTGCTACGCAACCTGCTCAGTAACGCTATCAAGTACCAGCCTGCAGGTCAGCGTCCGGTTGTTACCATTGAGAGTTCACAGGTAAAAGGTTCCGATATTCAGCATCCCCACGCCGTCCATGATGCAGTTTATTTACTGATTTCTGTCAGTGATAATGGAATTGGCTTTGATCAGAATTTTGAACACCGCATTTTCCAAATGTTTCAGCGCTTGCGTGGTATGCATGAATATCCGGGAACGGGGATGGGCCTTGCCATCTGCAAAAAAATTGCGGAGATCTACCAGGGATTTATTATGGCGAAGAGCGCGCCAAACCAAGGAGCAACTTTCAATTGCTATTTTAAGTTACGTGCCGAATTTAAAATGAATAAATAAGGATTATGCCACCCGATTTTCAGGAACAAAAGAGGTGCATCCTGGACTCAACCAATATCTTTGTTTCTTCTCTTTTGCACCCCGTTGATGTGACTGCACACTCCTAACATGAAAAGTAAATCAGGATCTTCGACCGAAAAGAAATCAGCGAAAAAGCGATTTGCAATTGTAGCTATTGGAGCCTCGGCCGGTGGACTAGAAGCAATCACTGAACTTTTACAAAATCTTTCTCCCGAAACAGGAATGGCATATGTGTACGTGCAGCATCTTGATCCCACGCATGAAAGTATGTTGACTGCAATTCTCGCCCGGTCTACCAGGATGAAGGTGGTTGAAGCGCGCGAATCCTTAGTGATTGAACCCAATCATCTTTATGTGATTCCAGCCAATAAAGGATTATCAATGTCTGACGGACAACTGACGCTGAACGCAAGAACTGCGAAGCCTGCACTGCACATGCCTATCGATCAGTTTTTTCTTTCACTCGCAGAAAACCAGAAAGAAGGATCGATTGGAATAATATTATCCGGCAACGCCACCGATGGAACTGTAGGACTCAAGGCAATAAAAATTGCCGGTGGAATCACTTTCGCGCAAGATGACTCCGCTAAATTTCAAAGCATGCCGAAATCGGCAGTTGGCGAAGGAGCCGTAGACATGGTGCTTTCTCCAAAGGAAATCGCTAAAGAATTGGAACGGCTTGGGAAGAGGCCTGAAATCATTGAACAACTCATAACCAGTGAACCCGAATCCGATACGGAAGTCAGGGAAGAAGAAGTATTAGGGATCATTCAACTCCTAAAAAAATCTACGGGAATTGATTTCGCCCATTATAAGGTGAATACCATCAAGAGGCGCATGATACGTAGGATGTTACTTCACAAAATGGAGACACTTACAGATTATGCCGGATATCTTAAGCAACATGACAATGAGATCAAACTCCTGTATCAGGACCTGCTCATCAATGTCACGAATTTCTTTCGTGATCCTGACGCCTTTGAATACCTGAAAAAATCGCTCTTACCACAGATCCTGAACAATAAGACCAAAAATGAACCTCTGCGCATATGGGTGCCCGCCTGCTCTACCGGTGAAGAAGCTTATTCTATTGCCATCGTTTTGATGGAGATCCTCGGTGATCGCGGCGCAAATATTCCGGTTCAAATCTTCGCGACTGATCTAAGTGAAATTGCGATTGGTAAAGCACGACTTGGTCTTTACACCCGGACAGATCTCGCAGAAGTGTCATCCGCCAGAATTGAGCGATTCTTTACAAAAGTGGACGGAAGTTACCGCATTGTGAAAAGCATTCGTGACCTCTGCGTGTTTGCTCCACACAATATATTTAAGGATCCTCCTTTTTCGCGCATTGATTTTATCAGTTGCTGCAACCTGATGATTTACCTGGATTCCTTTCTTCAAAAAAAGATTCTTGCAACATTTCACTATGCGCTTAATACAAATGGTTACCTGATGCTTGGAAAATCAGAAACCATCGGAACCTCGGGTCATCTTTTTTCACAGGTCGAAAAAAAGTATAAGATATACCTGAGAAAAAAAGATGCGCATGTAAGAGCGATGTTTGAAATGACACATCGGCTTCCTGGTACTAATACAGGCGATGAGCAACGCGAGCGACGCATTCAGCAGGAAATGTCGATTGTTGAGACCGATCTGGAAAAAATAGTAGATAATATTCTTCTGACAAAGTTTACTCCGCCAAGTGTTGTTGTGAACCATGACCTGGAGATTCTTCAATTTCGCGGATCCACGGGTTTGTTTCTTGAACCGTCGCCGGGAAAAGCCAGCCTTAATCTTTTGAAAATGGCAAGGCCAGGTCTTGCATTTGAACTGCGAAGCGCCGTTCATAAAGCAAATAAATCGGGTGAACGTGTTAGAAAAGCAGGGCTTGAAGTAAAGATGAATAATAGTATTCACCAGGCAGCTATTGAAGTGATGCCTTTGCAGGGATCAGGCGAAGAAAAATTATACCTGATTATTTTTGAAGAACTTCCGGCTGCCACGCAGTCGGATAGTAAATCCATTCATTCAAAAGATAAACTGGTCAAACAACTACAGGATGAACTAAACGCAGTGCGGGAGGACATGCGAGCGATTGTTGAAGAACAGGAGGCGAATAATGAAGAATTGCAATCGGCTAACGAGGAGATTGTTTCCAGTAACGAAGAATTACAAAGTATCAATGAAGAACTGGAAACTTCAAAAGAAGAAGTGGAGTCAACTAACGAAGAGTTGATGACAATTAACACCGAACTGCAGGTGCGTAATGAACAATTGGCGGAGTCATACGAATATGCTGACGCCATGTTTGGTACCGTTCGCGAGGCCGTGATTGTGCTTGATCGGGAACTTCGCGTGAAAACAGCGAATCGCGCCTTCTATAAGATCTTTAAACTGAAGGAAGAAGAAACGGAAGGATCAGCCATATATGAATTAGCGAACGGACGGTGGAATATCGGCGAATTTCTGCAAATGCTTGACGACGTGTTTAGGAATAGCAGCCAGATCAACGGAATGGAATTTCAATACGATTTCGAGGGTATCGGGCAAAAAATCATGCTGGTCAATGCGAGGAGTGTAATACAAAAACTTCATCGGCAGCAGGTGGTTATTGTAGCTATTGAAGATATAACAGAACATAAGCAGGTACAGCAGATAATTGCAGAACGAGAACAGATGTTCCGAAATATGTGCGACAACGCGCCTGTGATGCTTTGGGTTGCCGACGCCAACAGGCAACAAACATTTTTGAATAAGACCTGGCTGGAATATACCAATACTGCCATGAAAGATGAATTGGGAATGGGATGGATGAAAAATATTCATCCGGAAGATGTGGGACATTATTTGGAGGTATATAACATTTCATTTGAAAAGCAAACCTTGTTCCGGCATAAATACCGCCTAAGAAAGTATAACGGCGAATACCACGAAATGCTGGTGATTGGCAAACCGGTTTTTAATCCTGATAATACATTTAACGGCTTTATCGGTACTGTGGTAGAATTGCCGAAACAATTATAGTATCACTTCAACAATATCATCGAAAAGAAGGTTTTTTGCGTTTATATATCCCAGTTATGAAAATAATTGTTTATTAAAATGATTTCAATAATCATCTTAATACTTCTTCGATGGCATCAAGCTCTTCTTTAGAGTAATCTATATTTAGGAGTGCGTCAATATTGTTGTCGAGCTGTGGAATTGAACTCGCTCCAACCAAAACACTGGTGATACGCTTATCCTTTAGTAACCACGAAAGCGCCATTTGAGCGAGCGACTGTTTTCTGCTTTTTGCTATCTGGTGAAGATTTTTAATTTTAAGGAGTTTCGCCTCCGTGATTTCAGCAGCATTCAAGAATCCATGTTGTTTAGCCGCTCTTGAATCAGCGGGAATTCCGTTTAGGTAACGATCGGTCAATAATCCTTGCGCAAGTGGAGAAAAAGGAATACAACCAACGCCATGTTTCTCGAGCACGTCCAGTAAACCACCCTCCACCCATCTTTCAAACATCGAATATTTAGGTTGATGTATAAGACAATGAATGCCCATCTCATCCAAAATTTTTATTGCTGCTGCTGATTGTTCAGCCGTATAGTTAGATAAGCCAACATACAAGGCCTTGCCCTGCTGAACGGCCGTGTGCAACGCACCCATTGTTTCTTCCACTGGCGTGTTGGGATCGGGACGATGTGAATAAAAGATATCCACGTAGTCCAATTGTATCCTGCTCAAACTTTGATCAAGACTTGCCAGCAAATATTTTCTTGATCCCCATTCTCCATATGGTCCTGGCCACATTAAATATCCCGCCTTGGTGGAAATGATCAATTCATCACGAAGATGCCCGGGAAAATCCTTCTTTAAAATTTTGCCGAAGTTTTCTTCTGCAGAACCAGGTGGAGGTCCGTAGTTGTTGGCCAGGTCGAAATGCGTGACGCCGCGATCAAAAGCGCGCCGGATAATGCCCCTGCCATTCTCAAATTCATCCACCGCCCCGAAATTATGCCAGAGCCCCAGCGAAATGGCCGGCAGCAACAACCCACTTTTCCCGCATCTGTTGTACTTCATCGATTCATATCTGGATGGAGACGGTGTATATTGCATCGTGAAAATAATTTTCGGTTAAGTCGGAAATTAGTTATTAATGACGAATCAAATTTTATTAGTCCCGTACGATCAATTAAGCTTATCCGTGTGTAATTAAAGATGACCCCCATGAAGTTCAAGAAAACCATTATTACTGCCTTACTTATTATTCCCACAATTTTCCTTCACGCTCAAAACATAAAGATAGGTGGCCGCATTGCGGACACTTCGTCCAACCCCGTGGAAGGCGCTACTGTGCATTTGTTGAATACTAATCATTGGGCAGTCAGCGGAAAAAATGGCGACTTTTCTTTTGATCAGCTAGACAAGGGTATTTATATCATTTCCATTTCCGCTATAGGGTTCGCGTCAATGGATGCCCAAATTGAAATTCCGAAGCAAACTGATTTCAATTTCCGACTCACGGGAAAAAACAATCAACTCGATGCGGTGATAGTGACAGCGGAAAAAAGCGAACAACAAATTCAAAGAATTCCTTCCTCGGTTACGGCGCTTAACGCGCGCAAGGTAGAAGAATATCGATTATGGAACAGTAAGGACCTTACCGCCATTGTTCCGAATTTATATGCTGCAGATCCGGGTGATGGAAGAAATGTGATATCCGTTCGCGGCATCACTTCTACCTCTTATGATCCTGCGGTAACTACTTACATCGACGGTGTCAATCAGTTTACGCTGGATACCTACATGCCACAGTTAGTGGACATTGAAAGAATCGAAGTGTTGCGCGGACCTCAAGGAACTTTATATGGTAGAAATGCAATGGGTGGCGTGATCAACATTGTCACAAAGCAGCCTCGCACTAGCGAGATGTTTTTTGAAGCAAGTCTTGGCAATTATGGATTACAACGCTACGTAGGTGGAGTGCGAGCACCGTTTGCCCACGGAAAATTTTCGCTCGGCATCAACTTGATTTATGAAGAAAGAAAAGGATACTATCACAATAATTTCACGAATACAGATTTTGACAGGCAGAATACGCATGGCGGAAATCTTGTTATTAATTACTATCCTTCTTCTACGTGGGAAATAGTTGGAAACCTTAAATACTTTCAAAACCGAAACATGGGGGCTTTCCCGCTGGTGTTTGGCGTTGAGCCAGCATTTAATGATCCTTTCAAATTGGATCAAAATGCCATAGGCAAGCTGCGGGATAACGTTACCAATGGCAGTATAACGTTGAATCATTACGCGAAGAGTTTTCGATTCAGCTCGCAAACCGCGTACGAAGAGAATTATCGGTTTTATGAAACGCCTATCGATGGCGACTTCTCTCCTATTGATGGAATTACCATCGTCAACAACTATGGTTATCCGTGGAATAGTGTGAAAGCTATCACTGAAGAACTAAAATTTTCTTCTGCTGCTTCATCTACTTCAAGATGGAATTGGACAGCGGGTTCTTATTTGTTTTATCACACCGCGCCAAACAAACAAGCAACGCATTTTGGAAAAGATGCGCCCTTGGTCGGTTCACAGTCGACCGACTATTCAGTTATCAATACAACGAAGGCAAAAAATCTTGGAGTAGCCTTTTTTGGTCAGATAGATTATTTCTTTAGCGAGAAATTAAGATTTATCCTGGGGGCCAGATACGATTATCAACATAGCAAACAACAAGTACTCGGGGAATATCAACCTGATGGTGCGCCCGATCCTATTTTTGAAACGAGGCCAGATACATCCGCGGCTATCTCATTCAATGCTTTTTCACCTAAGTTGAGTGTACTGTATCATGTCGCGAAAAACAGTCAATTATATGCAAGCTATAATCGCGGCTTCAGAACAGGAGGACTCACGCAATTGGCGCTGGATCCCTCTCAACCGCCTTTGTATCCTTACAAACCGGAATACAGCAATTCATTCGAAGCTGGAATGAAGAATACATTGTTCGAAAACAAATTGCAGGCAAACATTGCGTTATTCTATACCATTGTGTCTGACGCGCAAGTACCCACGCTTGTTTTACCAGACGCAATTACAATAACACGAAACGCGGGTAAGCTGAAGAGCAAGGGTGTAGAATTGGAAACTTCGGCAATTCCATTGCGCGGATTAGAACTCACATACAATTTTGGTTACACTGATGCAACTTATACTACGCTGAAGTTTTCACAAAACGGGACTGCGGTAGATGCGTCTGGCAATCGACAGGTATTTACGCCTGACATTACATCATTACTCGCTGCACAATATTCAATCTTATTAAAGAAGTCCTCTTCACTAAGCCTGGTTCTTAGAGGTGAATGGAAATATTTAGGGCAAGAATATTTTGATCTTGCGAATTCTATCCGGCAAGCACCGCATAATTTACTCAATGCGCGCGTGGGCGTGAGCACTAAATACCTTGGGCTGTTTGTATGG
>Ga0070671_100004998_pt1 | contig 10565 bp, 9 predicted proteins | sample KBSS73metaG_FD_65341 | JGI IMG/M metagenome (GOLD analysis project Ga0070671, IMG submission 65341) | Switchgrass rhizosphere microbial communities from Kellogg Biological Station, Michigan, USA - KBS S7-3 metaG | ecosystem: Host-associated > Plants > Roots > Rhizosphere > Soil ... | reverse complement strand
CGCTCCCAGCCCCGCCAGTCCTCCCGCGGCCCCAGGCCCAGGATCTGCCCGCGGCGGGCGGTCAGCGCGGAGGTGACATTCGAGGCGGCCGGCGAGGGCGAATAGACCACCAGCTTCTCGATCGGCTCCAGCAGGATGGTCCCCGTGGCCCGCATCGCCTCCTCGATGGCCAGGCGCCCGGCGGTGCGGAAGGCCATTTCCGAGGAGTCGACGCTGTGCGTCTGGCCGTCGATCAGCACCACCTCCAGGTCCGTGACCGGGAAGCCCTGCGGGCCGCGCGCCAGGCCGTCGCGGACGCCGGCTTCCACGGCCGGAATCCATTGCCTGGGCACCGCACCGCCGACGACGCGGGAGTCGAACCGGAAGCCTGAGCCGCGGGGCAGCGGGCGCACCTCCACGGTGACGTCGGCGAACTGGCCGTGGCCGCCGGACTGCTTCTTGTGCCGTGCGCGCTGGGTGATCGGTTTCTGCAGGGTCTCGCGGTAGGGGGTTCGAGGTTGGGCGGTGTCGATGTCCACGCCGAAGCGCCGCTTCAGCCGCTCGATGGCCAGGCGCACATGGCCCTCGCCCTGGCCGGCCAGCAGCACCTGACGCCCTTCCGCGTCGTGGGTGAGGGTAAGGCCGGGATCCTCCTCCACCAGCTTGGAAAGCGCGCCGGAGAGGCGAACGTCGTCCTTGCGCGCCCGCGCGGCGAGCGCCACGGAGAACAGTGGTCGGCGCGTGCGATGGCCGGCGGAGGCCTGCGGCAGGCCGGTGAGCGAAAGAATCTCGCCCGCGTGCGCTTCCTCCACCTTGCCGACGGCGCAGATGTCGCCCACGGCGGCGGCTGGGATTTTGCGAAGCGTCGCGCCCTGCACGGCGAACAGCCCGCCCACGCGGCTGCGGGCGCTGGTCGGCAGAGTCAGCTCGGCCCCGTCCTCGAGCTTGCCGCCGAAGGCGCGGACATAGGCCAGCTTGCCGGACTGGCCGGCGTAGGAGGTCTTCAGCACATAGGCGCCTGCGCCCTGGATGCCGACGCGCTGGGCGGCGCGGTCGGGCAGGGGTGCTTCGTGCCGCAGCGCCTTGAGCAGTCGTCCGACCCCGAACCCGCTCTGGGCCGAGCCGAAGAACACCGGGACGATCAGCCCCGCCTGCATCTCGCGCACGAGGTCGGCGAAGACCGCATCTCGGCTGGGGACGACGTCGGAGAGCAACTGCTCCAGAAGCTCGTCGTCGAAGTCAGCCAGCTGCTCCAGCATGTGGAAGCGCGCCTCGATCTCCGTCTGCCGGATGGCGTCGGGGATTTCGGTCGTGGGCTCGCCCGGGCGGTAGACGAAGGCCCGTTCGAGCGCCAGGTCGATGTAGCCGCCGACCTTCTCGCCATCGAGGATCGGGATCTGGCGCGCCACCAGCGGCGCGCTGCTCACCGGCGCGAGCGCGGCCAGCAACTCGTCGAGGCTGCCGCGGGCCTGGTCCATCTTGTTGACGAAAAGGGCGTGGGGCACGCCCAGGCGCTCCAGTTCGCGCAGCGTGGGCTGGAGGAGGGCGGCCTTGCCGGGGTCCGGGTCAGCCACCACCACCGCCAGGTCCACGGCCGGGAGGGCGGCGTCGAGGTCGGCGCAGAACTCCAGCGAGCCCGGGCAGTCGATCACCGCGTAGCGGTCGCCCATGAACTCGAAATCGGCCAGGTTCAGCTCCACCGAATGGCCGTGGGCGCGCGCCTCGGGGCTGGCGTCGCCGACCTTCTCGGCCGCGGCGCCGTCAGGCCGTCGCTCCACGGCGCCGGTGGCCAGCATGAGGGCTTCGAGGAGGGTGGTCTTACCCGCGTTGGTGGGGCCCACGAGCGCGAGGGTGCGCACGGAGCCCCGGGTCTCGATCGACATGGCGTTCTCCCATCACTTCTGGCGTCTCGGACGCCCCCGAAGTTCCCCGGGCTCGAACGCATCCAAGGCGCGATTGAAGGACGGTCGCCGACCGAACTGACCAAGGCGCGGCCGCCCTGATGGAAAGAACCCTAGGACTCGTTTCGCAGCCTGGCTAGGGCGATTACCGGAAGTTTGAGCGGCTAACTCCCGGAAAGGAAATCCCTATATATCCGGTGGTCATGAAGGTTGGTCTGATCCAGACGCGGACGCCGGCGACGCCGGAAGCGGCGCTCGAGCACGTAATGCCGCTGGTGCGGGAGGCTGCCGCCGGGGGGGCGGAGCTGATCCTCACCCCGGAGGGCGTCAATGTCCTCCAGCGCGACAAGGACAAGCTGGCGCCCCTCCTGCGGCCGTTGGACCAGGACCTCGTCGTCGCCGGCCTGCGCGAGGCCGCGCGCGAGCTGTCCACCCCGATCCTGATCGGCTCGGCCCTGGTGCTGCGCGAGGACGGCAAGGCGGCCAACCGCCAGCTGCTGGTCACGGCCGACGGCGCTCTCGCGGCCGCCTACGACAAGCTGCACATGTTCGACGTCGACCTACCGAACGGCGAGACCGCGCGGGAAAGCGAGACCTACGAGCCCGGCGACCGGGCCGTGGTCGCCGAGGCCGCAGGCGCCAGGCTGGGCCTCGCCATCTGCTACGACGTGCGTTTTCCGGCCTTGTTCCGCGCCCTGGCGCTGGCCGGCGCCGAGGTGATGACCGTTCCGGCGGCCTTCACCCGCCCGACCGGCGAGGCGCATTGGGAGATCCTGCTGCGCGCGCGAGCCATCGAGACCGGCAGCTTCGTGCTGGCGCCCGCCCAGGGCGGCCGGCACGAGGACGGCCGAGGCACCTGGGGCCACAGCCTGGCGATCGGACCCTGGGGCGAAGTCTTGGGGCGGCTTGACCATGACGAACCGGGCGTGCTTCTGGCCGACCTCGATCTGGCGGCGGCCGGCAAGGCGCGCCAGGCGATCCCTGCGCTGAAGAACGCGCGCGACTTCCAGGGCCCTTGAGCGACGGCGATGATCCACTACGCCCTCACTTGCGAGCATGACCACGCCTTCGAAGGCTGGTTCGGCTCGTCGGCCGATTTCGACGACCAGCAGGCGCGCGGCCTGTTGGAATGCCCCGTCTGCGCCTCCAAGGCCGTGCGCAAGCAGATCATGGCGCCCGCCGTCGCCGGGACGAAGCGCACCACTGCCGAGCCGTCAGGCCCCCCTCGCGCCATGCTGATGGAGGCCATGGGCCGCATCCGCCAGCACGTGGTCGACAACTTCGACGACGTCGGCGACACCTTCGCCAAAGAGGCCCGCGCCATCCACGAGGGCAGGTCCGAGGCTCGCGGCATCTACGGCCAGGCCACTTCCGAAGAGGTCAAGGGCCTGGTGCAGGACGGCGTGCCCGTCGCCCCCATGCCGCCCGAGCCGCCGAAGAAGACCGAGCTGAACTAGCCTCGCGGGGCGCTAGAAGGCGGCGCGCATCCCTAGCGACAGCACATAGCCGGCGCCTTGCAGGTCGCCGACCGAGTGCACGGTCGTGGCCGCGGGCGTGCCGGCGTAGAAGGCCTGGGTATGGTCGATCCGCGTGTCCTTGAAGTGGATGTAGGCGAAGGCGGCGTCCAGTTTCATGCCTTGGGCGACCTCGGCGGTGGCGCCCGCCCCGATCAGCCAGCGGTCGCCGTCCGGCACCCGCGCGGTGCGTCCGATGTCGGGCGTGGGCGTGGGGTCGTACTGCACGCCGGTCCGTAGCGTCAGGACCGGGCTCACCGCATAGTCCAGGCCGATGGCGCCGGTGGTGGTCGACTTGTAGTCCTGCCGCAGGACCTGGCCGCCGGTCGGCAGGCTCACGCGGATGGCGTCGAACTTGCTCCAGCCGATCCGTTGCACCTGGCCGTTCAGGGTGAGTTGGTCGGTGAGGGCGTAACGCGCGCCCAGGGTGGCGATCCAGGGCGTAGTGAAGGCGGCGGCGCCGTCGACGGCGAAGTTCGATCCCGCCAGGGGGCCCAGCAGCCCGCTGACGGCGATGCGGCCGTCGAGCCTGTGCTTGATGCGGGACCGATAGCTGGCGCCCAGCGTCAGCCTGTCGAGGTGCGCCTGGGCGCCCACGCTCCATCCCCAGTCCCACCCCTTGCCGCTCAGGGTTTGCAGGGCGTCAGGGAGCAAAGGCGAGAGGTTGGGCGTGGCGTTGGAGAGCCGCGCGCTGACATGCTCGGCGCTCGCTCCGGCGCCAAGGTCGAGCCAGTCGGTGACCTTCATGGCGCCGGTGAGTTGGATGTCCGCCGTCCGCAGCGAGGAGGTGAGCGCGTCGTAGCGGGTGAAGGCGCGCCGCTCGTACTTGCTGGTGAAGCTGTAGGGCGAGTTGGCGGAGACCCCGACGGCGAAGCGGTCGCCCACCGGCGTGGCGATGGCGAGGTTGGGGACGACCCCCGGCGGGATCGGCTTGAAGGCGCGGGGCGCGCCGCCTGCGGGCAGGGTGGTCCCGCCCGGATAGGTGACGGTCGAGCCGGCGTCGGTCAGCTGGCTGTCGATGATGATCCCATGCGCGCCGACGTACGCCTCCCGACCCGAGCGGGCGATGGCGGCGGGATTCCACCACAGCGAGGCGACGCCCTGGTCGGCGGCTTCGCCGGAATAGGCGCGACCCGTGCCGCGCACCGATTGTTCCTGGAGGTAGAAGCCGGCGGCGTGCGCGTGGGCGGCGAAGCCCAAGGCGACGAGGCCCGTGCAGGGGAGCAGACAACCTTTTTTCATGGCGATCTTTTTTCCTTCCCTGACGTGCGCACCCTAGGGCGCTACAACGGAACGATCGATCCTGGGTTGCTGCAGGCGAAGCTTGTTGTGGCCAAGCGCCGCTCCAGTGCGGGATTTTGCGCTGGCGCCGCCTCTTGTGTGACTGATTTGCCACACCTACATGCCCAGCCAGGCCGGGAGCGCGCTGACTGCAGGCGATCGTGGCCAAGCCGCCTCAAGAGGGGACGCTATGAACATCGATCTCTATTCCGACCGCGCCAAGCAGGCGATCCAGTCGGCACAGAGCCTGGCGCTCGCCAGGCGCCACCAGCAGCTCGCGCCCGAGCACCTGCTGAAGGTGCTGCTTGAGGAGCGCGACGGCCTGACCCGGGCGCTGGTGCAGAGCGCCGGCGGGCGGCCCGACGAAGCCGACCGCGCGGCCGAGGGCCTGCTCTCCCGCGCGCCCAAGGTGGAGGGCGGCTCCGGCCAGCTCTACATGAAGCCCGAGACGGCGCGCGTGTTCGCCGACGCCGAAGCAAGCGCCAAGGCGTCGGGCGACGCCTTCGTCACCACCGAGCGGCTGCTCATCGCCATCGCCAAGGAAGGCGGCGAGGCCGCCGAGGCGCTGAAGTCCGCCGGCGTCAATCCCGCCAGCCTGGAGGAGGCGGCCAAGGCGATGCGCAAGGGCCGCACCGCCGATTCCGCCTCGGCCGAGGAAGGCTACGACGCGCTGAAGCGCTATGCCCGCGACCTCACCCAGGCCGCCCGCGACGGCAAGCTCGACCCGGTGATCGGCCGCGACGAGGAGATCCGCCGGACCATCCAGGTGCTTTCGCGGCGGACCAAGAACAACCCGGTGCTGATCGGCGAGCCCGGCGTCGGCAAGACCGCCATCGTCGAGGGCCTCGCCCTGCGCATCGTCAACGGCGACGTGCCCGAGGGCCTGAAGGACAAGAAGCTGCTGGCGCTCGACATGGGCGCCCTGATCGCCGGCGCGAAATACCGCGGGGAGTTCGAGGAGCGCCTGAAGGCCGTCCTCAACGAGGTGACCGCCGCCGAGGGCTCCATCATCCTGTTCATCGACGAGATGCACACCCTGGTGGGCGCGGGCAAGACCGAGGGGGCGATGGACGCCTCCAACCTGCTGAAGCCCGCCCTGGCCCGCGGCGAGCTGCACTGCGTGGGCGCCACCACCCTCGACGAATACCGCAAGCACGTCGAGAAGGACGCCGCCCTGGCGCGGCGCTTCCAGCCCGTCTTCGTCCAGGAGCCCACTGTGGAGGACACCATCTCCATCCTGCGCGGGCTGAAGGAGAAGTACGAGGTGCACCATGGGGTGCGCATCTCCGACAGCGCCATCGTCGCCGCGGCCACCCTCTCAAACCGCTACATCACCGACCGCTTCCTGCCCGACAAGGCCATCGACCTGGTGGACGAGGCCGGCAGCCGGGTGCGCATGGCCGTGGACTCCAAGCCCGAGGAATTGGACGAGATCGACCGCCGCGTCGTGCAGCTCAAGATCGAGCGTGAGGCGCTTTCGAAGGAAAGCGACGCCGCCTCCAAGGCGCGCCTGGAAAAGCTCGAAGAGGAGCTTGAGGACCTGGAGGGCCAGTCCGAGGCGCTGACCTCGCGGTGGCGCGCCGAGAAGGAGAAGGTGGGCCAAGCCGCCCAGGCGCGCGAGGCGCTGGACCGGCTGCGCGCCGAGCTGGTCGCCGCCCAGCGGCGAGGCGACCTGCAGCGCGCCTCCGAGATCGCCTACGGCGAGATCCCGCCTCTGGAGAAGCGCCTCGAAGAGGAGGAGGCCAAGGGCTCGCAGGACGCGGTCTCGCCCGAGGTGGTGGACGCCGAACAGATCGCCGCGGTGGTCTCACGCTGGACCGGGGTGCCGGTGGAGAAGATGCTGGAGGGCGAGCGCGAGAAGCTGCTCTCCATGGAAGCCGGCCTGCGCGAGCGGGTGGTCGGCCAGGAGGAGGCGCTGGTCGCCGTCTCCGACGCGGTGCGCCGCGCCCGCGCCGGCCTGAAGGATCCCAACCGGCCCATCGGCTCCTTCCTGTTCCTGGGCCCCACGGGCGTCGGCAAGACCGAGCTCACCAAGGCGCTGGCCGAATTCCTGTTCGACGACGAGTCCGCCGTGACCCGGCTCGACATGAGCGAGTACATGGAGAAGCACTCGGTCAGCCGGATGATCGGCGCGCCTCCGGGCTACGTCGGCTATGACGAGGGTGGGGCGCTCACCGAGAGCGTGCGGCGCCGGCCCTACCAGGTGGTGCTGTTCGACGAGGTCGAGAAGGCGCATCCCGACGTCTTCAACGTGCTGCTGCAGGTGCTGGACGACGGCCGCCTGACCGACGGCCAGGGCCGCACGGTGGACTTCCGCAACACCCTGATCATCATGACCTCGAACCTGGGATCGGAGTACTTGGCCAACCTGGCCGAGGGCGACGACGTCGATACCGCCAGGCCCGCCGTCATGGATGTGGTGCGCCGCCACTTCCGGCCCGAGTTCCTGAACCGGATCGACGAGATCATCCTCTTCAAGCGGCTCGGCCGCGCGGAGATGGACAACATCGTCCGCATCCAGCTCCGGCGGGTGGAGAAGCTGCTGGCCGATCGGCGCATGACGCTGTCGCTGGACGACGCGGCCCTGCACTGGCTGGCCGAGCGCGGCTACGACCCGGTCTACGGCGCGCGGCCCTTGAAGCGCGTGATCCAGAAGGAGCTGGTCGACCCCATCGCCCGCAAGCTGCTGGCGGGCGACCTGGAAGACGGCCAGGTGATCGAGGTCAGCTCCAGCGGCGACGGCCTCGCCATCGCCCGCGCCAAGGTGCACTAAGGCGGAAGGGCCCTCTCGACGACGAGAGGGCCTTTTTCCGTCACCAGCATTCGCGCCGCGTCCGATAGCCGCCGTAATAGCCGTCGTAGCTGGTGCGCAGCTTGCATTTGATGCGATGGCCGTCCGGCGCGATCATGCCGTTCGGATCGGGGCCATAGCGGTCCACCCGCACGCCCGAGCCATAACCATTGCCCATCAGCGAGCCCAGCAGCGCGCCGGCTATGGCGGTCCCGCCGTAGCCGTCGTAGCCGTTGTAATAGCCATAAGGCGCATAGCGGCCATCGTAGCCATAGGCCTGAGCCGGCGCATAGCGATAGCCGTAGTCGCCGAAGCCCCGGTAAGAGCCGTAGGGCTGGGCCTGGGCGGCCCCGGCCAGCGCGACGCCGCCGGCGACGGCGAGCGCCCCGAGCGCGGTGATCGTCCTGCGCATTGAGATATCTCCGTTCGGTCGCATCCCTGCGCCCTAGACGTCTGGGCGAGGCGGCGGTTCCGCGGAGATCTTGGGAAGGCCTACAGCGCGACCGGGGTCGCTTGATCCCTGCGGGTGGTCACGCGGCGCATGATGGCCATGGTCTGGCCGCCCCCGACAGGCTTGGCCGCGGCGATGACGTACCAGGCGCCGCTCGGCAGGCCCGCGAAGCTGAAGCGGCCTGCGGCGTCGCAGGTCGCCTTGCGGATGAAGGCGGAATAGTCGCCGCTGGGCGCCGAGGGCGTGCGCGCCCGCACTTCGTCGGCGGGAAGGGCGGCCGATTGCGAGGAGAGATAGAGGATCTCCATCCGCCGCCGGGTCCAGCCCGTCTCCGGCGTCAGGATCACCGTCGTCCCGGCGCAGCTGTAGCGGCGCTTGCCTTCGCGGTAGGTGAGGCGTCCGACGATGCTGCCCCTGCCGTTTTCGGCCGACCAGGCGAAATCCTCCGAGCGGAAGGCGCTGGACGGCGGCGGCGCGCCGGGCGGCGGAGGGCCGAGGGTCGGTGCACAGGCGGCGAGCGTCAGGGCGCTGGCCGCGGCGAGGATCAGGGAACGGACCATGGGGTCTTCATTAGAACAACAGCGACGCCTCAAGAAACCCGTTTTGCGGCGGACCTGCGGCGGGCAGAGGGCCTTTATATCATTCCACCGAGGGCTTGCCTCGCAGCGTCTTGACCCCGCCGCGCCGGCTCTTGCCGGCCAGTCGGCGTTCGCGGGAGGCTCGGGTCGGCCTCGTTTTCTTGCGGGGCGGGGGCGGCGGCTCGGCCGCCCGGCGGATCAGCGCCACCAGCCGGTCGAGCGCGGCCTGACGGTTCATCTCCTGCGAGCGATGCTCCTGGGCCAGCAGCACCAGCACGCCCTCCTGGGTCAGCCGCCCGCCGGCCAGCTGGTAGAGGCGGGCGCGCACGGGTTCGGGCAGCGACGGCGAGGCGCGGACGTCGAAGCGCAGTTCCACCGCTGTCGAGGTCTTGTTGACGTGCTGGCCGCCCGGTCCGGACGCGCGCACCGCCTTCCAGACCAGCTCGCTCTCGGCGAGGAGGATGGCGGGAGTGACCTCGATCATGTCGCACACCTGCCACGGTTCGGGGCTCTACGTGAATGCGCCCGCGCGCGGCTTCCCTTGACCTTTGCGGAAAAAAACGCTTCAGAGCCCGCGCTTTGATGCGGCGCCGCTGCTAGGGCGAGCGCGACCTTCCACCCGGTTCAGGAGAACATTCATGCGCGTCTACTACGACCGCGACGCCGACATTTCCCGCATCCTGGACAAGAAGATCGCGATCGTAGGCTATGGCAGCCAGGGCCGCGCGCACGCGCTCAACCTGACCGACTCCGGCGCCAAGAACGTGGTCGTGGCCCTGCGCCCCGGCTCGTCGACGGCCAAGAAGGTCGAGGCCGACGGCCTGAAGGTCATGAGCGTCGCCGAGGCTTCGGCCTGGGCGGACCTGCTCATGGTGCTGGCCCCCGACGAGCTGCAGGCCCAGATCTACCGTGACGAGATCGGCCCGAACCTGCGCGACGGCGCGGCGCTGCTGTTCGCCCACGGCCTGAACGTCCACTTCGGCCTGATCGAGCCCAAGGCCAGCGTCGACGTGCTGATGGTCGCGCCCAAGGGGCCGGGCCACACCGTGCGCGGCGAATACCAGAAGGGCGGCGGCGTGCCCTGCCTGATCGCGGTGCACCAGGACGCCAGCGGCCAGGCCCTGGACCTTGGCCTGGCCTACGCCTCGGCCATCGGCGGCGGCCGCTCGGGCGTCATCGAGACCAACTTCCGCGAGGAGTGCGAAACCGACCTGTTCGGCGAGCAGACCGTGCTGTGCGGCGGCGTGGTCGAGCTGATCCGCGCCGGGTTCGAGACCCTGGTCGAGGCCGGCTACGCGCCGGAGATGGCCTATTTCGAGTGCCTCCACGAGGTGAAGCTGATCGTCGACCTCATCTACGAGGGCGGCATCGCCAACATGAACTACTCGATCTCCAACACCGCCGAATACGGCGAGTACGTCACCGGCCCGCGCATCGTCACCGCCGAGACCAAGGCCGAGATGAAGCGGGTGCTGGAGGACATCCAGTCGGGCCGCTTCACGCGCGACTGGATGCTCGAGAACGCCGCCGGCCAGCCTTCCTTCAAGGCCACCCGCCGCCGCGCCGCCGAGCACCCCATCGAGGACGTGGGCGATCGCCTGCGGGCGATGATGCCCTGGATCACCAAGAACAAGCTGGTGGACCAAAGCCGCAACTGATCCAGAAAGGCCCGGGCGCGATCCCGGGCCTTTTTCGTCGCGTGGCGCGGCCCTAAGCTCAGGCGCTAAGGAGCGCCTGATGTCCGATCCCCTTCCCGTCGTCATGAACGAGGCCGAGCGTCGCTTCGAGGTGAGGCTCGGCGACGCGGTGGCCTTCACCGAATACCGGCTGCGCGAGCACTTCATGGTGCTGCCGCACACCGTGGTGCCGGACGCGTTCGCCGGCCAGGGCGTGGGCGGGCGGCTGGCGGAGGCGGCGCTGACCTTCGCCCGGGAGAACGAGCTGCAGGTGATCCCGACGTGCAGCTTCATCGCCGGCTACATCTCCAAGCATCCGCAATGGCACGACCTCGTCCAGGGCGACTTCCGCGCCCGCCTGGGGATCGAGGGCTGAGCTCAATCCCAGCCTAGC
>Ga0070671_100004995_pt1 | contig 10570 bp, 13 predicted proteins | sample KBSS73metaG_FD_65341 | JGI IMG/M metagenome (GOLD analysis project Ga0070671, IMG submission 65341) | Switchgrass rhizosphere microbial communities from Kellogg Biological Station, Michigan, USA - KBS S7-3 metaG | ecosystem: Host-associated > Plants > Roots > Rhizosphere > Soil ... | reverse complement strand
CGCGGTCCCAAGGGCGGCTACCAGCTCGCGCGCTCGGCCGAGCAGATCTCGTTCGGTGAGATCGTGCGGTCGATGGAGGGACCCATCGCGCTCGTCTCCTGCGCGAGCGTCAATTTCTACGCGCCGTGCGGCGACTGTCAGGACGAAGCGACGTGCGCCATCCGGCGCGCCTTCACGGTCCTTCGCGATCAGAGCACGGCGGTTCTCGACGGCATTTCGCTGGCCGAAGGCGCCCGCTGGGAAGAACGGCTGGGACTGGAGAAATAGGGGAAAGCTCGAATGGAAGAGGATCTGTACAGCCCGCGGCCGGTCGCAGGGTGGTTCATCATCGCCGCCGCGGCATCGCTCCTGTTCATGGGGCTCGGCTGCATCAGCTACTTGATGCACGTCTTCGCTAATCCGGCGACGATGCCGCTCGACCAGAGAGCTGCCTACGACGCAGAGCCCGCCTGGGTGACCGGCGCGTACGCCGTGGCCGTGTGGGCCGGCTTGCTGGGAGCAATCCTTCTCATAGTGCGGCGCAGGGCCGCCGAGTGGCTCCTGTTGCTATCGCTGATTGCAGTGCTGATCTGGCTGGCGGGGCTGATCCTGGTGACACAGCTGCGAGAGAGCATGTCCGCAAACGACCTTCTGGTGGCGCTCGTGGTCGTTGCGCTGACCTGGACGGTGTACTGGTTCGCCCGGCATTCGCGGCAGCGCGGCTGGCTGCGCTGACGACTTAGCCGGGCAGGCCCAAGCGGGACTGCGTCGTGGCCCGATCTGCCAAGGCAAGCTGAACATGCTGTGCTGATACGGTCGGCCGTGATGCGTAATAGGCGGTTGGTGCGGCCAAGGTGGCGGTCGGCAAAGCAAGCAGGACCGCGAGCCCGACATCGCCGAGCCAAGAGCGGACGTTCATCGCCAGAACTCCAGTTTCAATCCACGCGAAATATCGCGCACTTGCCTGTTCGACGCTCAATAGCCGTTGAAGGTTCCGGGCATTTCGCCTCCGGAATGAGCTTCCGCTAGCGGGGTTAACGCTCGAACGTTAGAAGACCGCGCCATGTCGACATTCACCATGGACACCTCCACCAGCCGCGCGACGCCGGTACCGGTTCCCGGCAAAAGGATCACGGCGCCATCGATCCGGGCTCGCAAGGTCGATGCCAAGACTGAACAGCCGATCGTGATGCTCACCGCCTACACGATGCGCATGGCGCAGCTCCTCGATCCGCACTGCGACATGCTCCTGGTCGGAGACAGTCTCGGCCAGGTTATCTACGGGCTGCCGTCGACGATCCCGGTGACCTTGGAGATGATGTGCGCGCACGGCGCCGCAGTCGTTCGGGGGAGCTGGCATTCATTGGTCGCCGTGGACATGCCTTTCGGCTCCTACGAGGGCTCGCCCGAGCAGGCTTTCGCCAATGCGTCGCGCATCATGAAGGAAACGGGCTGCGCCGCCGTGAAGCTCGAAGGCGGGCAAGCGATGGCTCCCACGATCGAGTTCCTGTCCCACCGCGGCATCCCCGTCATCGGTCACGTCGGTTTGACCCCGCAAGCGGTCAATGTGCTCGGCGGCTATGGCGCACGCGGCAGGAGCGGCGACGAAGCCAAGCACATCGAGGAGGACGCCATCGCCGTGGCTGGCGCAGGCGCGTTCTGCATGGTCGTCGAGGGCGTGATGGAGGAGATCGCTACGCACATCGCCCAGAACGTCGACGTGCCGATCATCGGCATCGGCGCGTCTGCCGATTGCGACGGCCAAGTTCTCGTGATCGACGACATGCTCGGCATGTTCGAACGCACGCCGCGGTTCGTGAAGCGCTACGACGATCTTGCCGGGCGCATCGGCGAAGCGGCACGGACATATGCCGATGAAGTACGCTCTCGAAGCTTCCCGTCTACGGAGCAGACTTACCGTCCGAAGTCCTGAAACCTTAGTGTCGTTCCTGTCGATCGAGCTTGAGAACCGCCGCCTGAACATTCTCGACTTCGAAGCCCTTAAGGGCATCGCGGATTTCGACCCCGCCTATCCCTACCTCGAAAAGCGGCAGCGATAGCCACCCCCCCTTTGCGTTTCCTGCCACAGTCGCTAGACGATGCGGCGCCAGCTTCCGTTCAGCTTACGCGGGGAAGGAAGCTTCCGGCAGTTTCATCCACTTTGCTCTGAGGAAGATTTGGCGGAGCCTCCCGAGTATAACGAGACCTTCCTCCGTGAGGTGGACGAGAATCTGCGCCGCGACCAGCTGCGCGATTTCGCGAAGAAGCACGGCGCCTTGCTCGCGGCCGCGGTCGTCCTTTTCTTGATCGCGAGCGGCGGCTTCATCTGGTGGCAGCAGCACAAGGTGCAGCGTTCGGAGAGGCAGGTCGAGCAGCTCGCCGAGGTCTTCAAGAACATCGGTGCGGGTGCACCGGGCGATGCGCCGAAGCAGCTCGATGAAATGTCCGACCGCGGCAGCAAGGGTGTCCGAGCAACCGCCATGTTCACGCGAGCGGCGCTCGCCCTGCAGCAGAACGACGTGAAGCTCGCGACCGCCAAGTATCGCGAGATTGCCGGCGACAGCTCGCTGCCGCAGCCATATCGCGATGCCGCTCTGCTGCGGCAGACGGCGCTGGAGTTCGATTCGCTTCAGCCGCAGGAGGTCATCTCGCGGCTTCAGCCGCTGGCGAAACCCGGCACGCCCTGGTTCGGCACCGCGGGCGAAATGACCGCACTCGCGCTTCTCAAGCAGAACCAGCCGGCGCAGGCCGCGCAGCTGTTCGCCGCGATCGCCAAAGACAAGACCGTTCCCGACTCCATCCGCGCCCGCTCACTCCAGGTTGCCAGCAGCCTGGGCGTCGACGCGAGCGCGGCTCTCCCTCCGGCCCAGTAGGACCGACGATGATCAAGCATAAGAGTATCCGCATTGCAGTGATGATTGCCGTAGCGCTCGCTGCGAGCGGGTGCAGCGTCTTCAAGAAGAAGGGTCCGTCGACCCCAGTGCTCGGCCAACGCATCGCGGTCCTGACGGGCGAGACCGACGTGGAGGTCGACCCCGCTACGACGGCTCTTCCGATGAGTCTTCCGCAACCCGTCGTGAACACCACATGGACTCAGTCGGGCGGCTCAGCCTCGAAATCCGTGGGCCAGCTGGCCCTGGGCGGTGCAGTGACGCGCGCCTTTTCCGTCAACGCCGGCCGCGGCAGCAGCCTGACGGCGCGTCTCGCATCGGCTCCGGTCGTCGCCAACGGACGCGTGTATACGATGGACACGCTCGGAACGGTTCGCGCGTTCGACGGGAGCACGGGTGCGCAGGCCTGGGCGACCGCGACGCCCACCGACCGCGGCGACCAGGCCGCGATGTACGGCGGCGGAATCGCATATGACAACGGCCGCATCTTTGCCTCGAACGGCCTCGGCTATGTCGTGGCGCTCGATGAACGCAACGGCGGCAAGGTCTGGCAGGTGCGCCCCGGTGGGCCTCTCCGCGGTGCGCCGAGCGTCGGCAATGGCGCGCTCTACGTGATCAGCCAGGACAACCAGATCTACTCGCTCAGCGAAGTCGACGGTTCAACCAACTGGTCGGAGGCCGCCTCCCTGGAAATCGCAGGTGTGTTCGGCTCCGCGTCCCCGGCCGTTGGCCAGGGCACGGTCGTTGCCGGTTTCTCGTCGGGCGAGCTCAACGCCTACCGCTACGAAAACGGGCGTCAGGTGTGGTCGGACACTCTGCAGCGTACGACCATCCGAACCAGCGTCTCGTCGCTCTCCGACGTCGATGCGGACCCGGTGATCGACAACGGGCAGGTGTTCGCCGTCGGCCAGGGCGGTCGCATGGTCGCTCTCGACATCATCACCGGCCAGCGGCTTTGGGAGCTGAACGTTGCCGGTATCGATACGCCGTGGGTCGCTGGCGACTGGGTCTTCGTCATCACCGACGAGGCGAAGCTGCTGTGCATTTACCGGCAGAACGGTCACATCCGCTGGATCAACCAGCTGCCGCAGTTCCTGAAGGCCAAGTCGAAGAAGGGTGAGATCGAATATTCAGGCCCGGTCCTTGCGGGCGGACGCCTAATCATCACTGGATCGAACGGCGCGCTGATCTTCGTGGATCCGACGAGCGGCGCCTTCCAGGGACAGACTCGGCTTCCCGCTGGCGCGAGCCTGCCGCCGGTCGTGGCGAACAACACGCTCTACATCTACGACGACCGCGGCCAACTCAGCGGGTTCAGATAGGACTGGACCCTCGTTTGCGCGGGGGTACATGGCTCCATGCCCTTGCCCACCGTCGCCATTGTCGGCCGGCCCAACGTCGGCAAATCGACCCTGTTCAACCGGCTCGTCGGCAAGCGCGTCGCGCTGGTCGACGATCGGCCAGGCGTCACGCGCGACCGCCGTGAAGGCGAGGCGAAGCTTCTCGGGCTTGAGTTCCGAGTGATCGACACGGCGGGCTTCGAGGACGAAGACCCGCAGACGCTGCCCGGCCGGATGCGGCAGCAGACCGAAGCCGCCGTCCGCGACGCCGACGCCGCGCTGTTGCTGATCGATGGCCGAGAAGGCGTGACTCCGCTCGACGAGGAAATCGCGCGCTGGCTACGCGCCGAAACAACCCCCGTCATTGTCGTCGCCAACAAGGCCGAAGGCCGCACGGGCAGGGACGGCGCGTACGAAGCCTATAGCCTTGGCTTTGGCGATCCTGTCGCGATCAGCGCCGAGCATGGTGAAGGCGTCGCCGATCTGTTCGAGGCGCTTTTGCCGCATGTGGAGCACGAACGTTTCGAGGCCAACGAGGAGGCTGGAGAGGAGCGCTCGCTCAGCATCGCCGTCGTGGGGCGGCCCAACGCCGGCAAGTCGACTCTGGTGAACCGGATGCTCGGGCAGGAGCGGATGATCACTGGTCCGGAGGCAGGCATCACCCGCGATTCCATCAGCCTCGACTGGCAGTGGAACGGGCGCCCGGTGCGCCTCGTGGACACCGCAGGCCTCAGGAAGCGGGCCAAGGTCGAAGACAAGCTCGAGCGCCTTTCGGCCGCCGACACTCGCCGGGCGATCGATTATGCCGAGGTTGTCGTCCTGTTGCTGGATGCGACGAGGGGTCTGGAGTCCCAGGATCTCCGGATTGCCTCGCAGGTGATCGAGGAAGGGCGCGTGCTGATCATCGCGCTCAACAAGTGGGACGTGGCGGAAAATGCATCCGCGCTGTTCAACGGCGTGAAGGCCGCTTTGGCGGAAGGCTTGTCGCAGCTGCGCGATGTGCCGGTGCTGACGGTCTCGGCGAAGACCGGCAAAGGCATCGACACGATCCTCGAAGTCGCCTTCGACCTGCGCGACCAATGGACGCGCCGGGTGCCCACTGGCGAGCTCAACCGCTGGTTCGAGGACGCCGTCGAGGCCAATCCGCCGCCCGCACCTAAAGGCCAACGAATCAAGCTGCGCTACATCACGCAGGTAAACACGCGTCCGCCGACGTTTGTCGTGTTCGGAAACCGAACCGATGAGCTTCCTGAGAGCTATCGCCGCTATCTGGTCAACGCCATTCGGCGCGACCTGAAGCTCGGTCCGGTCCCGCTAAGGCTCGATTTCCGCGGGCGCGGCAACCCATTCGATAAGGGGCGCCGCTAAGGAGAATTTTACCCTTTGCGCCCTATCTCGACAGGGGTGGATCCACTGCCGGAGGCATCCGGCACATGAGGAGCTTAGGGTGGCCGACGAGGCTCGCGAGATTGTCGACTGGGTGCATTTCGAGAAGAGTCGGACCGAACTTGGCCCGAACTTCATCCGCATCCTGACCTATTTCAAGGAAGACGGCACGAAGTCGGTCGCCGATATCGAGCAGGCGATGCACGGCCAGAATACGGCCGCGCTCGTCCTTCCGGCGCACACGCTCAAGGGTGAATCGCGCCAGCTCGGCGCGGAGCCGCTCGCCAAGATGGCCGAACTGATCGAAACCACCGCGCGCCTGTGCGTCGAGACTCACCGCTTCCCGGACGAGCTCGTCCCCGAGGTGGTGGAGCTGCGTCGGCTGTTCGAAGAAACGGTCGATCTTTTCGACAAGGCGACCAATCCGCTGGTCACGCGGACCGGACCGGCGGGCTTTGGCCGCAAGGTCACGAACCAGGGCTTCGGCCGGATCTAGTCCTTCGCCGACTCCGACTGGAGCTGGACGTAATTCTGCAGCCCCATGCGCGCGATCATCTCGAACTGTTGTTCGAGCGTGTCGACATGCTCTTCCTCATTGTCGAGGATCTCTGAAAACAAGTCGCGGGATCCGTAATCGCGCACTTTCTCGCAATCGGCGATCGCGTTGCGGAGCTGGACCAAGGCTTCCATTTCCAGCTCGAGGTCGGCCTTGAGCACTTCTTCGACATTCTCGCCGATGCGCAGCCGGCCCAGCGCCTGGAAGTTCGGCAACCCGTCCAGGAACAGGATGCGCTCGGCGAGGCGATCGGCGTGCTTCATCTCATCGATCGATTCGGAGCGCTCGAACTCGGCAAGCTTATGCACCCCCCAATTGTCGAGGAGGCGGTAGTGGAGCCAGTACTGGTTGGTGGCGGTGAGCTCGTTCTTGAGCGCTTCGTTGAGCAGCTCGAGGACCTTGGGATCGCCCTTCATTCATCGCCTCCCGCGTCGCCGCGAGCGCGCGATGCTCCGTCAAGCAACGGGGGTCAAGCCGGAAGGTCGATCAGGCGGCTTCGGCGGTGACGAGCCGGAGGTGAGAGCGCTTGCCGCGCTCCTCGTCGATGAGCTCCTGGGCAAAGTCGAGGCAGCACCCGCACTGCACTTCGCAATCCTGGCAGGCGTAGGCGGCTTCTGCCGTCGAGCAGCCGACGCGAGCGGCCTCGCGAACTTCACTCTCGGTAATTCGGTTGCAGACACAAACGATCATGGAGTTCGATATAAACGATAATGCGAACCATTCGCAAGAAAAATCTTACCCGCGCATGTACCGCCGTGAGACGAATGCGGTTGGCCAACCCACCAGGACGACATGCGCGAAAAGCTGCGTGGATATGGACAAGGCAGACGGGGGCCACGCCGCCGGGAAACGGAGCGGCACGACGATAAGGTTCATGACGACATAGGTGACCAGGCCGTAGATCAAGCCGGCTAGCCAAGGCCGATCGAGCAGCGCGGGAATTCTCCGCGCCGCCACCACGAATATGGCAACCATGATGGCCATGAGCGTGAAGTGCACAATCAAACCGAGGATCGATCCGCTCACTCCCCAATCGGTCGCGCTCGGGAACGGCCCGGAAGCAACCGCCCGAAGCATCGCTGCCGGTTCGCGGCCTCGCCATACCGTCAAGATAACCGCCCAAAGAATGTCGAGCGTGCCGCAAATCAGAGTGGCGACGACTATTGGCTTCGCGATCGTACGTCCGTCCATTGCGTGCTCCCCGGTCAGCGATGCACTTTCCTGATTACCAACTTCAGTCCCGACCATATGTCATCGACCGAACATATCTTCACGTCGACGAGATGCATTGGAAGCGCAATGTCGCGGATCACGTCTTCGGTGATGTCGCTGGGGACTTTCGCGGCTTTCTTAGGCCAGCTCACCCAGATCAAGCCGTTTGGGGCGAGAAGCGGCATCAGCTCGCGAAGCTTGGCCTCCAGCTCGCCGCGCGAAGTGACGAAGACGTGCGCTGCGTCGATCGGCGCTTCGGGGACTGCGAGCAGCTGAAGCTGCAGTCCTTCGGCCGCGATTTCTTCGGAGACGCTGGCCGGCATTCCGTCGCGCCACACACGCATGTCGTCCTTGAGCGACAACTTTTTCGCGAGCGGCGTTCCGGAATAGCCGCTTGGCATCAGAACTCCGGCGTCAGCTCGCTGCCCATGAGCCTCGGGAAAAAGCCTTCGTGCTCAGCGCGCAGGTCGGCGATAGACACTTCGCAAACCACTCCGGAAAGGCGTGAATCGATAACGATCGCGTCACCGCCGGTCCACCCGATGAAGCAGCAACCGACGTCAGCGTCGAGCGCCAGGCGCTCGACCATGTGCTGGTTGTGCGGTTCGGTGACGACGTATCGCCCTTGAGTCTCGCCGAACAGCGACCAGGCGTGCTGCACCTTCTCCCGGTCGACATGATCTTCGAAGCTCTCGACGGTCAGTCGCGCACCGATATTGGAGGCGAGCGCCATTTCGGTGACGGCTACGAGAATCCCGCCGTCCGACACGTCGTGGACAGCCGTCACCAGGCCCTCGTCAATCAGCTTCCGGACCAGCTCACCCTTGCGGTGTTCGGTCTCAAGACTGACTTGCGGAGGAGGGCCGTCGCGCCGCCCATGGCAGACTTCGAGCCAGAGGGACTGGCCAAGCTCCGGCTGGCTTCGTGGATCCGCTCCAATCAGCAGGATCCGCTCGGCCTCGGCCTTGAAGACGATGGTTGCCGACTTCTTCCAATCCGGGAGGAGTCCGACACCACCGATGGCCGGCGTCGGCAGGATTGCGAGGCTGCTCCCATCCTCGCTCTTCGTCTCGTTGTAGAGCGAGACGTTGCCGCTCACGACCGGGAAGTCGAGGGCTCGGCAGGCTTCGGCCATGCCTTCGACGCAGCCGACGAACTGGCCCATGATCTCGGGCCGCTGCGGGTTGCCGAAGTTGAGGCAATTGGTGATCGCCAGCGGCTTCGCGCCGACGGCGCAGAGGTTGCGATAGGCTTCTGCGACCGCTTGTTTTCCTCCCTGGACCGGATCGGCATGGCAGTAACGCGGAGTCACGTCGGTCGTGATCGCAAGCGCCTTTGTTGACCCGTGTACCCGGACGACGGCGGCGTCCCCGCCAGGCCGCTGAACCGTGTCGGCGCCGACCGACTGGTCGTATTGCTCCCACACCCAGCGGCGGTTCGCGAGATTGGGTGAGCCCACGAGCTTCAGCAGGTCTGCCGCGATGTTCGTGCTTTCAGGAGCGTTCGTCAGCGGTTGCGGCGGCTGGGGTATCGCGTAGGGGCGCTCGTAGCAGGGCGCATCGTCGGCGAGCGGGCCGAGCGGGATGTCGCAGACCACCTCGCCGTCGAACTCCAGCACCATGTGGCCGGTGCCGGTGACTTCACCGATCACCGCGAAGTCCAGCTCCCACTTCTTGAAGATCGCCTCGGCCTCAGGCTCGCGCCCGGGCTTGAGCACCATCAGCATGCGCTCCTGACTTTCGGAGAGCATCATCTCGTAAGCCGTCATGCCCTCTTCGCGGCACGGCACCTTGTTCATGTCGAGGCGGATGCCCGCGCCGCCCTTCGAGGCCATTTCGACCGACGACGAGGTGAGGCCGGCCGCACCCATATCCTGGATGGCAACGATGGCGTCGGTTGCCATCAGTTCGAGGCACGCCTCGATCAGCAATTTCTCTGTGAACGGGTCGCCGACCTGGACGGTGGGCCGTTTCTCCTCGCTGTCCTCGGCGAAGTCGGCGCTCGCCATGGTCGCGCCGTGGATGCCGTCGCGGCCCGTCTTCGAGCCGACGTAGACGATCGGGTTTCCGATGCCGCTGGCCGCCGAGTAGAAGATCTTGTCCGTCCTCGCGACGCCGACCGTCATCGCGTTGACAAGGATGTTTCCGTCGTACGCCGCGTCGAAATTGACCTCGCCGCCGACGGTCGGAACGCCGACGCAATTGCCGTAGCCGCCGATCCCAGCGACGACGCCGGCAACGAGATGCCGGGTCTTCGGGTGATCCGGCCGGCCGAACCGGAGCGCATTCATGTTCGCGACGGGCCGTGCGCCCATGGTGAAGACGTCGCGCAGGATACCGCCGACACCCGTCGCCGCGCCCTGATAGGGCTCAATATAGGAGGGGTGGTTGTGGCTCTCCATCTTGAAGATAGCTGCGTCGCCGTCGCCGATGTCGATCACGCCGGCATTTTCGCCGGGCCCCTGGATCACCCAGGGCGCTTCGGTTGGCAGCTTTTTGAGGTGAACGCGCGAGCTCTTGTAGCTGCAATGCTCCGACCACATGACCGAGAAAATGCCGAGCTCGAGCAAGTTCGGCTCGCGCCCGAGCGCTTTCAGGATGCGGTCATATTCGTCCGGCGCGAGCCCATGCTCGGCGACGATGTCGGGCGTGATGCAAGGAGCTTCCAGAACGTCCATGCGGCGCGCCTTAGCGGGGGGGGGCGGGGACGTGAAGGGTCGCTTCGGTTGGTGCAGGACGTCAGGCGCGAGGCCCGGCGTTCTAAGCCGTTCGGCTTGTCGCCCCCGTTGGCTTCCGTTTCGGCCCGATCCTCGGCCCAAGCGCCGTCGCGACTTCCTCTTGTGACCCCTGGATGTCGCGTCGCCGCTTGAGGACCTTCCCACGTAGCTCGTCCAGCACCTTGACTGAGCGCTTCCAGGCCTTCGCCAGGATGGCTGCGCAGACGTCCAGCTTGCCGTGAACCGTGACGTGATTGGAATGGGGATTCGATGTTGCGGTGAGTCCCTGTTCGCCCGCCGTGGCTTAGATATCGTGCCGCAGAAACTTCTCTCCCGAGAAGACCAGGACCTGCGGGCGCCCGTCGATGAAACTCGCAAACGAGGCGCGCTCGGGGGACCAGCTCTCATTGCCGATCCGCCACTGGTTTGCGCCGATCTGCGTCATCGGCGTTTCCGTGCCGATCCAGAGCTTGCCGCCGCGCTCGACGAC
>Ga0070671_100004993_pt1 | contig 10574 bp, 10 predicted proteins | sample KBSS73metaG_FD_65341 | JGI IMG/M metagenome (GOLD analysis project Ga0070671, IMG submission 65341) | Switchgrass rhizosphere microbial communities from Kellogg Biological Station, Michigan, USA - KBS S7-3 metaG | ecosystem: Host-associated > Plants > Roots > Rhizosphere > Soil ... | reverse complement strand
CGCCCACATTCCCGGTGTTGAGGACCTCGAAGGCGACGGTTGCTGCGTTCACCAGGTTGCGGATCTCGTGCACGAGGAACCCGACGCGCTCGCGGTCGCTTGGAGCGCTGACGCCTGCACCGAGCAGGGGACGCTCTCGTCCATACTCGGTGACTGCGCTGGCGATGGCGTCGTCCAGGCACCGGTTCAGTACGCGGAAGTCCCCGACACTGATTGGGGCGCCCTTTTGCATGGCGAGCTCGGTGATGGACTGGCAGACGTCGCCATAGTCATGCACCACTTGTGACACGGTGAATCCCTGCAGCTGCAGATCGCGCCCATGCTGGGCGGCGCTTCGGTGAATCGCCAGGGTCGACCCGAGGTGATTGCGCAGGGCATCGACGAGTTGATCGAGGAAGCGCGGCACCCCGAATTCCAGTTCCGCTGGCGTTGGAGGCGGCACGGAGCGCACCTCGACCTTCGCGCGGCAGCGGCGGATGAGCTCTTCGCGATTGTCGGCGACGAAATCGTGCAGCATGATGCCCTCGGAAATGGCTCTGGTGTTGGGCGACGGCGCTGCCGGCCCGCCGCGCTATTGCGGAGACGCACTGCAGTGAGGCCGCGCCTCTTGCGCTCGATGGGCCGCTGATGGCGTACCCGTGACGTGAGTTGGGCTGGCGTCGGCTCTGCCGGCACCTCAGCAGGAGAAGTCTACTCAGTGTGGCCCGTGCAGGCTGTCCTGTTGTGCACAGGCCTGCCCTTGGGCAGCCACTGCGCATGGGCGGCCGGAGACCGTGCCGGCGGCGGGGCGTTCAGTCTCGCAGCACGACGCTCAGGAGTGAATTGTTGATCTTCAGGCCGCCGTTGTATTCGATGAAGCCCAGGCGCCTGAACTTGTTCATGAAAAAGTTCACGCGCGAGCGCGTTGTTCCGATCATCTCGGCCAAGGTCTCTTGCGACAATCGCGGCAAGGTGCGGTGCGACACGTCTGGCTCCCCGAAGCGCGCCAGCAGCAGGAGCGTCCGTGCGAGACGTTTTTCACTCGAGTTGAAGAGGTGGTCGATGAGGTCCTCTTCGATGCGGATGTTCCGCGTGAGCATGTGCGTAAGGAACCGGTCGGCGAATGGCGGTCGCGCGTGGAGCTCCTGCACCATGTCGGGCTTCTGTACCACGACGATGGTGCACGGTGCCAAGGCGGACGCCGTCGACATCCGGTACGGCTGACCGACGAGACATCCCTCTCCGAAAAAGTGGTTCTCGTTGAGCACGGCGATGACCGCCTCCTTGCCGGCATGAGACACCACCGAGAGCCGCACCGAGCCCTTCAGGACGTACATGACGCTGAGCGCTGGCTCGCCTTGGCTGAAGATCTTCGACCCCGCCGCGTGCTCGACGCGCTCCAGCGGAGTTCCGCCCCACTCGATCGCGGCCCCGTCGGTCGGCGGTTCCGCGCGCTTCATCTTGCTCATGGGTGCCTTCTATCAACCGGGCACCCGTAACGACAGGATGCAGGTGCTCTCCTCGATGGCCAGGCTGACAGAATAGCCGACGGGCCCGTTTCTCCAGTACCGTCCCGCTCGCCGCCGGGTCGAGCCCGGCACGTGCACAGCGGGCCGCAGGCTCAGGACACCCGTTCGAAGAAGGTCCGTTCCGGACACATGGGCGACCATTCATTCCGGAGACATGGGTAACACCCTGGCTCGCAATCGACCGGAGCTGCAGCCGAGCAGGACGAAGCGCGACCGCGCATCGGGTGACTTCAGCCTGGCAGCGAATCCGGCGAAGCAGGCGGCCGTTACGCCGGCACGCCAGGCCAGCTGCCGGCGCCGTGCAGGACGTGACAGCGGGTGAACGACGTGCGATCGGCGAGGTTCTCGGGACGCAGCCGATCCATCTGGTGACGATGGATGCCGGCGTTGTACGAGAACGCGCGGGCCGAGGCGTCGTCGCGCCAGAAGGTCAGCGTCACGGGATCGAGCGCGATTCCGCCGGGGAAGAAGAACGACTGCTGCGAGTAGAGCCCGTCGACCGCGGTCATCGACATGCGGATGGCGGCGGCGCCGGCGCCGAACTGACGCACGCGCTCCATCTCGAAGCCGGGACCCACCGTCCAGCCCACCGAGGTGATCGCGACGAAGGGCGCGCCGGCCGCGGCCGGCTTGGCGAGCCCGTCGAAGAGGAGCCCCGGTGCGGCCGCGTCGAGGAAGTTGGCCTCGCCCCTGTGGCGGAATGGCTGCAGCACGCCGCTCCAGACGTCGTGGGCGCGACGCTCCGGGCCGTCCTAGCGAGCAGGCGGACCCCGAGACGCTCCTCGAGCCGCGAGTCGAATGACTCACCGCGGAGGTGGAGACACCCAGCCGCTTCGCGGCTCGAGTGAAGCTCCGCTCTTCCGCGGCAACGAGAAACGCCTCCAGCACCTCTCGGCCGCCGAACGCAACGTGGGCCAGGGTCCCATCCTGCCGCACACAGTCGGCAACTTGCTGTTAACCTAACGATAGGTTATTCTGCTCGCAGTGACCTGGAGGGAAGTCATTCGAAAGTTGAAGGCTGCCGGCTTCGTCGAGCGGCGCACCGGCAAAGGGAGTCACCTGCTCTTCGTTCATCCGGAGAGCGGCAAGGAAGTCTGGGTCACCGTGCATGGGCACGATGCCGGCCGGCTCGGGAATCGCATCCTGCGGGATGCCGGAGTTGAATGATGGCCACGCACTATCCGATTGTGTTCGAGCGAGAGGAGTCGGGTGCGTACAGTGCGTACGTTGCCGGCTTGCCCGTATATGCGCAGGGCGCTACCCGCGGCAAAGCGGCGACGGCGATCGTGCGAACGCTCGGAGCGTATCTGGAGGCGCATCCCCACGAGCAGCCGCGCGCCGAGGTGCGGGTGGCCAAGGTCACGGTTGCCGCGCGCAGTCGGACGCGTCCCAGGGTCGACCTGGTGACGGCTGCCGCTCTGGTTGGTAGCCGCACCAGCCACCGGAAGGCCGCTACTTCACGAGCCAACGGCCGTCTCGGCGGGCGGCCGCGAAAGGCCGTCGCGGAGTAGTGTAGATGTTCAGCGTCGTTGAAATACTCGCGTCTCCGAGCTGCTCCTTCGCGATCTTCACCGGCACGTTCAGGTCGTTGAGGAGAGACGAGTGGATGTGGCGGAATTGGGGCCACGTCACACGAGGCCACGTCACACGCTGCAGCCCCGCCCTCTCCGCCGCCGGTTGAAGCACCTTCGTCAGCACCTTCGATTCACGCAAGGCCACGCCTTTGCCGTTGCCGAACACCAGATCATCTTTGCCACTACGCGTCACGCGAGCCCGATCGGCGCTGAGTGCTTTCACGGTGGGCGCGCCGCTCAGAGCGTGGGCCATTCGCGGATCAGAAAGCAGGCCACCTGACGACCTGATGGCGGCCTTGCCCGGATCGCGGGATCCGGGTCCGCCGAAAGAATGCTCAGGGTGGATCAGGTGGACGTCACTCTGTGGGCGTGTGTGGCACGCGTTCTGGCCGTCCTGCTGACCGTCTCACCATGGCGTCGCGACTGCTGGCCGTTTTCGTGGCGTTTGTGTGCTGGGCACCGCCCGTCTTCGGTCAAGGCCCCCGACGGCATCGACGGGATCGCACGCGCATCTGCACGGCACCGCTGCCGCTCCGGACGCGTCGATGTTCCCGATGCGCGAAGGATCCGGGACCTCGTGGGTCCCGGAGGAAACGCTGATGTCGGGCGTGGCGCGCCGCTGGGCAGGCTGGGACGTCATGTTGCATGGCGTCGCCACGTTTCAGTTCGTGTTCGAGCCGAACGACCGGCACCGTACCGGTGGGATGGACCGCATCCAGCCATCCAGCACGAATTGGTTCATGGCGATGGCCAGACGGCCAGCCGGCGCCGGCCGCGTGGGCCTGCGGGCCGCCCTCAGCGCGGAGCCGTGGACCGTCGCGGACTGCGGCTTCCTGAACCTCCTCGCGACGGGGGAGATGTGTGACGGCGACACCATCCACGATCGGCAGCATCCACACGACCTGTTCATGGAACTGGCTGCAGACTACGACCGCGCGCTGCGCGGGCCGCTTCGCTGGCAGGTGTACGCGGGCCTTGCCGGCGAACCGGCGCTCGGGCCATCGAGCTTCCCGCACCGGCCGTCAGCATTCGGGAACCCCGTCGCCCCCATCACCCATCACTGGCTCGATTCCTCGCACATCAGCTTCGGGCTCGTCACGGCCGGCCTCTACGAGCCGCGATGGAAGGCGGAGATCTCCGTCTTCAACGGACGGGAGCCGGACCAGAATCGCGGCGACCTCGATCTGGCGCCCCTCGATTCAGTCTCGGGACGCCTGTCGTGGATGCCGACGCCGCGCCTCGTGCTGCAGATCTCCGGCGGCCACTTGAACGACGCCGAAGCCCAGTTTCCGCCCCAGACCGCCAGCGACGTCACGCGGACGACCACGTCCGCGACCTATCATCGGCTCTCTCGAGACGGGACCTTCTGGGCAACCACGGTGGCGTATGGCGTGAATGCCGGTCGAGAATTTCTTCCGGAACGCGCGGTCGACATGACCACTCATGCCGTCCTTCTCGAGAGCGCGCTCACCGTTGCGGAACGTCACACGTGGTACGGCCGTGCCGAGGTCGTCGGCAAGCCTGCCCACGAGCTGCATGCGCACGAGTTCGGCGCGCAGGTATTCACCGTAGCCAAAGTCGAGGGCGGCTATGTGCGCCACTTCCGTGCCTGGAGACAGATCCTGCCCAGTGTCGGCGGCTTCGTGTCCGCCAGCGTGGTTCCGACGGCGTTGGCGCCGCGCTACTCAGGCCGCATCTCGCCAGGATTCGGCGCGTTCCTGGAGCTGTCGCCGAAACGGCACTCGATGATGGGGGAGTGACCACCCGATCTCCGGTGGTCAGCGTCCAGCGCACCGAGGTGGCCGCGACGAAGGGCGCGTGCGGGTCGCTGCGGTGCGCGCGGGAGCGGCGCCAGTGTCAGGCGATCGGATCGGCGTCGAGCTTTCGCCGCAAGCCGAAAACGATCAACTCGAGACCGTACGCGAACCGCTCGTCGCGGCTGGTGCCGAACACCTCCTTGCCGGCCGCCAGCGCGAGGGGATACCGCTCCCGGTCGATCCGCTTGTCCCGCCGGTCGAGGTCGTAGCGTTCGTCGGGCTCGCCGCCAGGCTCCAGAGTGATGCCCTGCTCCTCGATCGTGAAGCCGATGGTGTACGAATAGACGGTCGAGTAGCCCTGCACGGCGTCGCGCAAAGTGAAGCCGGCGCGGGTCAGCCGGCGGAGGGTGTCCTCCATCGCAGCGAAGAGCGAATCGTCGGTCAGGTACGTGCCGGCGAACACCTTCGCACCATCTCGATAGGCCAACAGCCCGGAGCGCAACCGCCGCGCGGACTCGGTGACCCAGGCGTCCCACCGCAGGTCGTCCGACGGTACGAACGTCCCCCACATGTCGCGCATGATCGTCGTGGCCAGCTCGTCGAGCAGGTCCCGCTTGCTCTTGAAGTGCCAGTAGAGCGCGGGTGCCTGGACGTCCAGCTCTTTCGCGAGCGCGCGCAGCGTGAGCCCCTCGACCCCGACGTCGTTCAGCAGCCGCATCGCGGTGCGGACGATGCGTTCTTTGGTCAACGGCACGCTTGACAGCTTAACAACGTTCAAGCATCTTTAACATCGTTAGAGTTTAACGATGTTAAGGGAGATGGGCATGGATGCTCCGCTGCCTGTACTGATCGCGGGGGCGGGACCGACCGGGCTCACGCTCGCGGTGGATCTCGCCCGTCGCGGCGTCGTGGTGAGGATTGTCGATGCGTCGCCGGTGCCGCCCAAAGGGAGCCGGGGAAAGGGCCTTCAGCCGCGCACGCTGGAGATCTTCGAAGACCTCGGCGTACTCGACGAGCTGCTGGCGGCCGGCACGGAATACCCGCCGATCCGGATCTCGGTGGGGCCAGTCCCGATCTGGCAAAGCCGCATGCACAAGCACGCCGAGCCGACCGAGGACGTGCCGTACCCGAACATCCTGATGGTCCCGCAGTTTCGTACCGAGGAGATCCTGCGGGCACGGCTGGCCGAACTCGGCGGTCAGGTCGAGTGGGGCGCCATGGTCGTGGACGTGTCGGACCAGGACGCGGACGGCGTGACCGCTGTGCTCGAACGCGGCGATGCGCGGGACCGAGTGCGGGCGGCCTACGTCGTTGCCGCTGACGGTGGACGCAGCGTGATCCGCAAGCAACTCGGCATCGGCTTCGAGGGGGAGACCCACGAGACCGAGCGCATGCTCCTCGGCGACGTCCGCGTCGAAGGGCTGGCGCAGTCGCGCTGGCAGGTGTGGGTGAACCCGTTGCGGCGCAATAAGTTCGGTGTGGCGCTGTGCCCCCTCCCAGGCACGGACCTGTTCCAGTTCACTGCGCCGCTCGACGCTGGTGAGGCGCCGGAGCTCACCTTGGAGACGTTCCAGCGGCGGCTCACCGACCGTTCTCACCGGCCAGGGATCCGGATCACGGAGCTGGTCTGGTCGTCGATCTACCGCGTCAACATCCGGATGGTCGACCGGTATCGGGTCGGAAGGGTCTTCCTGGCCGGCGACGCCGCGCACGTGCACTCACCGGCGGGCGGGCAGGGTCTCAACACCGGCGTGGGCGACGCCTACAACCTGGCCTGGAAAATGGCCGCCGTACTCCGTGGCGCGCCGGAGGATCTGTTGGACAGTTACGAGACGGAGCGGTTGCCGATCGCCGCTTGGGTGCTCGGCATCTCGACGGCGTACCTGCAGGGGAGCCGCAGCATCAAGGGCCTGAAGCGGGGGAAGGAGACCGACCAGCTGGACCTGACCTATCGTGGCAGCCCGTTGGCGTGGGGTTCCCGGGCTGCGGATCGCGCGGGTGACCGGGCGCCCGATGGCGTCCTTGAGGATGGGCGGCGATTGTTCGACCTGTTCCGTGGGACGGAGCCCACACTGCTCACGTTCGGGGACGGGTGGCAGGACGGCATCGCGGTGACCAGTTCGGCGATTCGGGCCGCATACGGGGTGCCGGACAACGAGCGGCGGCTCGTCCTGGTCAGGCCTGACGGATACATCGGTGTGATCACCGACAGCCCGCAGACCGTCCAGGACTACATACGCCGGATCACTTGCACTGGCTGATGCCGGCGGGGCTGCTGCACAGGATTGGGTGTAGCATCGCCGCCTGAAGGAGCCTTCTCATGAAGCGGATCGGCTTGACGGTAGCGGTGGTCGCTGCAGTGGTGATGATCGGACGGGCGGCGCAGGCGCCGCCGGACCTGTCCGGTACGTGGCGGCCACAGGATTCAAACAGCGGGCAGGTGAACCCGTTTGAGCTCACGATCACGCAAGCGGCTGACAGCGTCACCATCCGCCAGCCGCTCGGAAATCCCGAGTCGGTGACCCTCAAGCTGAACGCCGAGACACGCACGCCCATCAGCGGCCGGGGAGGCGCGACGGCCACGGCGGTGTCCACTGCCGCCTGGGAAGGCGGGAAGCTGGTGGTGACGACGGCACTCACCGGGCTGCCCAATGGCGCCACGAACGCTTCGAAGCAGGTCTACTCGCGGACCGGCGATGGTCTGTCGCTCGAGGCGAGCAACTCGATGCCGGATGGCTCGATGAGCCCGGCGCGGACCGTGACCTACGTGAAGTACACGCCGGTACCGATGCCGGCTCCGCCGAGCCACCCGGTCGAACCGGGCTACACGAGCCTGTTCAATGGGAAGGATCTGAGCGGCTGGAAGGCGAGCGGGAACCCCGATTCATTCAAGGTCGAGAACGGCGCCATCGTCGCCAATGCCGTCGGCGGCGCGTCGCACTTGTTCTACGACGGGGCCGTCGGCAGCCATTCGTTCGCGAACTTCGATCTGCGGCTCGACGTGCTGGCCCGCTATCGCTCGAACGGCGGCGTCTACGTCATGACCGAGTTCCAGCCGCAGGGATTCCCGGGGAAGGGGTTCGAGATTCAGGTCAACAACAGCCACAGCGATCGCATCCGAACCGGCAGCCTCTACCACGTCGTCGATCTCTCGAACGTCCCGGGGCAGGACGACGAGTGGATCCCAATGCAGATCGTCGGTCAGGGGAACACGATCGCCATCACGCTCAAGGGCGAGGAGGTCGTCCGCTGGACGCAGCCGGCCGGCTGGCAAAGCAACTACGACACGCCCAGCCGCAAAATCGCCCCCGGCACGATCGCGTTTCAGTCGCACGACACGTTCAGCGTGACCGCCTACTCGAACATCCGGATCAAGCTACTGAACTAGTGTCCCGTCCGCGTAATTCGTGGCATAAGTCCCGGAGCGCGGCGCCCGGCTGGCCAGGCGCGAAGAGCGAGTTTATCGGGGATAAGCGAGCGATGAACAACGCCGCCAGGCGGGATGCCCCGCCCGGGAATTATGTTGCGAATCACGCGGATGGGACACTAGGTCCCACAAAGATCCTCTGATTCTGTTCGGCTTCTCGCAGACCGACGTTCTTTTCAAGATCATGCCTGGCAGATCCTGGCTCGTCGGCATCGGAACCCTTCTAACCATCGGCCTCGTGGCCCCGCGGTTCGCCTCGGCCTGCACGTGCGGCTACTACGCTTCGCCGTGCCAGGGGTACCGTGCGGAGGTGGTCTTCGCCGGTGAGGTCGTCTCGGTCGACGAGATCGGTGGGGAGTTTCAGATGCGCCTGCGGGTGCTACGCGCCTACAAGGGTCTCGACGCGAGCAGCGTGGACGTCTGGTCCGACGCGCGGTCAAGTTGCGGGGTCAAACTCGACGTCGGGGGGCGATACGTGATCTACACCAGCAAAGGACGCATGACGCTCCACGCGTGCGGCGGCTATGGCCAGCACCTCGCGCCGGGCGAGCCGTTGCCCGATCTGCCGCCTGTGCCCGGCAGCGTCTACGGACGCGTCACGCGCTACGACAGCGAGCGCATCCGGCGGTTCCGGCCGATGGACCCGATCCCGTCGGTCCTGCTGTGGCTCGACCTCCCCACGGGGCGGGTCTCGTCGACCAGCGACGCCTGGGGCCGGTTCAGGTTCGACAACGTGCCGACGGGCGAGTACCCGATCGGCGTCGACGCGGGGCCGCTGCTGGCGCCGTGGATTCCCGACAAGGTGACGATGACGGCCGAGCGCGGCTGCGAAGACGCGAGCGTCGTCCTCCACCCGTCCGGTCGGCTGACGGGGCGCCTGGTGAGCACGACGGGACAGCCCGTTCAGGGCCAGCAACTGCGCGTGCTGGACGCCGCCGGCGATGACCGACGCCTGGCGGGATCCGACTTCACCCAGCCGACCACCGCCGATGGCCGTTTCGAGTTCGACGGCCTCCCGCTCGGGGAGTACCTGGTCGCGCTGAACCCGTACGGCTTTCCGAACAGCCGGTCGCCCTACGGCGCCGTCTTCCTGGGCGGCCCGGACCGCGCTACCGCGACGCGGGTGCGCGTCGGCCCGAACGTGCCGATCGAACTGTCCGGCCCGGTCGTCCTGCCGCCGCCACTCCCCACCCGGACGTTCACGGTCTCCGTGAGCTGCCAGGATGGCGGGACGCCACCGGCGTGGTTCGCCACTGCGTCGGCCACGCTGCGAAAAGCGGGCGACGAGTACGCGTCGGACTACGACAAGGGCCAGCTGATCCTGCTCCGCGACGTCGCCTACACGCTGCGCGTCAGCGGCGGCGTGTCGGTCGACGTCCCAGGCTCGACCGAGCGGCGGCGCCAGGTGTTCGACCTGCCGCCCGTGGAGATTCCGGCGGCGTCGCCCGGCAAGCCGATGTCCTTCGTCGTCCCGTTCTCGCGCTGCGGCGATGACGGCCGGTGACGCCGGCCCGGCGACCCCGAGGGGGCTCGTCGTATCCGTCCTATTGACATTCTGTAGGTAGACGCCTACGCTCCCCCCTACAGAGGATCTATAGGAGGGTAGTCGAACGCCAAAGACCGATCTACTGCAAGGGACGCTCGACCTTCTGATCTTGCGTGCGCTCTTGCTTCAGCCAGACCACGGCGTCGGCATCACACGTCGCATCCAGCAGATTACTCGCGGCACGTTCGACGTCAAACCGGGATCCCTGTTCCCCGCTTTGCATCGCCTGGAAGACCGAGGGTGGCTGGCCTCGCAGTGGGGCGAGTCGGAGAATCGCCGCCGCGCGAAGTACTACACGTTGACGGCGGCAGGCCGACGCGAGATCGACGCGGAGCTCGTCAATTGGCAGCGTATCGTCACGGCGATAGGCTGGGCCATCAAAGCCACTTCATAACGGCCAGCCATGCGCTTCCTTGCGACGCTGTTCCGCAACGTGTCACGTCATGGCGCCGTCGAGCGCGATCTCGACGAGGAAGTGCGTACGCACCTCGAGTTACTGATCGACGAATATCGCGCAACCGGCATGGAGGACGCCGCTGCGCAACGGGCGGCGCGACTGGAGCTCGGCGGGACTGAGCAAGTGAAAGATGCTGTCAGGGACGTGCGGCGGGGCATCTGGCTCGAACACGGCTGGCAGGATGTGCGATATGCGCTGCGCATGTTCCTCCGGAGCCCCGGCTTCGCCGCGACGGCGGTGGTCTCGCTGGCAGTCGGGATTGCCGCGGCGACAGGGCTGTTCAGCATCGTGCATGCGGCATTGCT
>Ga0070671_100004987_pt1 | contig 10576 bp, 3 predicted proteins | sample KBSS73metaG_FD_65341 | JGI IMG/M metagenome (GOLD analysis project Ga0070671, IMG submission 65341) | Switchgrass rhizosphere microbial communities from Kellogg Biological Station, Michigan, USA - KBS S7-3 metaG | ecosystem: Host-associated > Plants > Roots > Rhizosphere > Soil ... | reverse complement strand
CCGGGTGGATCGAACTTGAGAAACCACCGTTCCCCGCTGACGTCCTTGACGGTGAAGCCCGGCGTCACGCCGTCGCTCTTCGACGATGTGATGGTCCATGGCCCGGGTGCGGGGCCGGTCGTCGTGTTCGGGCCAGTCTGCATGTCTGCGGGCGACAGGGCGCGGCGTCCTACCCGGTTGGTGAACCAGCTCGAATCGGGTACTTCGTCCACCGAGTTGACGTTCTCCGCACGAACCGGCGTTTGCGTCGTCGGGCGTCTGATGGCGTTCGCCGTGATGTCGACAAACAGGCTTGTTTCAACCGACTTCATGCCGGAGGCATCCTGCGTGTCGCGCTCGACCCAGATCGGGTCGTCATCGAAGAACTTGGACGTCGCCGCCGAGCCGACGGCCGTAAGGCCGATGGCCGCCAGGGCAACGATTGCGGCGGAGTGCGTCATGGCAAGGCGTGTCATTGACGGGACCCTCAACCTGATTGGGGTTAAAAGCGCGGGCTGAACGAGAACACGAGGCTGTTTCCGTCGGGCGTCCGTGCCAGATCGAGACGCGTCACCGAACTTGTCATGGTGTGCAGCATCAGTCCGACGCCGTATGTCTTCTTGAAGCGGTCGATGCCGAAATCCGACGCTCTTGCCGCGACCTGCGCCGCATCGACGAACAGCGCCATGTCCACGAAGGAACCGGCGGTCCAGCGGTACTCTCCGCTGAGCAACAGTCTGTTGCGGTCGCGGAACCGCCACGACGGATAACCGCGCAGGGTGTCGTTGCCACCAAGACTCGGCATGAGGAAGAACGGCACGTCGCCGGCGCTGGCGTTCTGCGTGAGTGACGTCAGCGCCCGCAATGCGATCACCCAGTTCTCCCGCAGGAGTGGGATGTATTGCCGGACCTCACCCTCGGTCTGCTGAAAGCTGCCGCGGCCGTTCGTCCGCCGATAGTCGGACCATTCGACCCTATAGAGTCCCCCACGCCGGGTGTAGCCGGGGTTGGTCCGCGAGTCGATCTCGGCGAACAGCCTCGTTCGGCGATATGAGGGATTCAGTGCCGCGCCGCTCAGCGTCGTGTCGTACTGGAGCGAATCGACTCCGCTGCCGACTTCCAGCAGCCTGGTTGCCTGAACGGCGGCTGCGACGCCAAATGTCGTCGAGGTGTAAGAGAAGTTCTGGCGATCAGCAGTGCTCGAGTCGGCGCCGATTCCGTAGAACGCCAGCCGCGGCGCATCCAGCCGGTTTGCCGCGACGCGGACGCGAAGCTTTCCGTCCGCAAGCGCCGGGAGCTGCATCGACGCGTCGGCGATCTTGAAGTTCCTGATCGACCACGCGCCGTGCACATCCCAGGTGCCGGTGTCGGAATAGCGGCCGCGGTAGCCAGGACCAACGGCAATCCCGCCGCCAGGCATAACGCCGCCGACGAATGGATACAACCCGTCACGGCTGAACGTCGAAAGCGCAGATTCGACTTTCCCGAGGCGATGCTCGAGCGGATCCGGCTTGTACTCCGACAGGCGCTGGCTCTTCTCCGCGCGCTGCGCGTCAAGCTGTGCTTCGCGGGTGGACTGGGCGCTCGCCGGCGCGGCGACGAGCAGCAGTGCGATGGCGGCCGCGGCCGGCACCAACGGTCGAAGCACCCGCATGGACGTCCGTCGCTCGGGCCGGAGAATCATCATCGCGACGCCCAGCCACACGATGGTGAGCGCGATGTTCGCAAAGGCCAGCTGCTGGATGTCGAGATGCAGACGCTGGGTGCCGACAAACACGACGGCGGCCGACAGGACGTCTCCAGCACGCACGAAGAACGTGTCGATCGCCTGCTTCGCCTTGTACTTCTCTTCGAGGCTGGTCGGCACCCACAGAAGCTGTCGTGCCGTGTTCATGATCGAGTAGTCGGTGGCGTTCTCCGCGGTCTTGATCCAGCGCATCGCGGAGAAGCCAACGCCGGCGGCGACAATCGCGTACCCACCGAGCGCGATGAGCGGCAGCGCCAGCAGCACGCCGGCAAGACCGCGCCGCTGCAGCAACCGCGACGTGAAGAACGCCTGAAGGAACAACGCGACGACGTTGACCCAGAACTGGTAATTCCCGCTGAATGCTCCGATGAACGCCTGCTTGTTGAAGGCGGGGTCGGCCAGCGCGAGCTGGCCGACATGGTTGGTGAGCATGCGAGCCACGAGGTACTCGCCGGTCGTATTGACCACGTTCAGCAGAATGACGAGGAGGGCAACGAGGCGTAGATATCTGTTTCCGAGGACGAGTTGGAAGCCGCCGTGCAGCGACGACATCGGTTCGCGAGCTGCCACCGCGCGGCTGTCGCGCCGATGCATCCACAGGTAGAACATGATGCTCGGCACGAGCAGCGCGGCGGCAATGTGGAGAATCGTCTGCGGCGCAATCCCGAGTGCGAAGAGGTGTCCTGCCGCGAACGATCCGAGCGGGGCGCCCGCCGTCATGCCGATCACGATGACCGGAAAGAGCCGACCGGCCGCGTCCTTGCTGTAGATGTCGTTGGCGAACGACCAGAATTGCGCGACGAGCGAGATGTTGAAAATCCCAACCCAGATGAAGAACGCGACGCCCACATACGGAACGCGCTGCGTCACCGCGATGGCGAACAACTCGATGCAGGCGACGAAGAAGAGCGTGACGCAAACCAGCAGCCTGGTGCGATCCACTCGCGACGCGAGCCAGCTGTAGAGCGGCACGAAGCCAATAAGGAGCACCGCCTGGCCGGCCGCCGCGTACGACCGCAGCTCCGCGCCACCGCCCAGCAGGATGAGCGGCTCGCGGACCGTCTTGATGACCGAGTAGCAGACCAGAAGCAGAAAGATGTTGACGAGCATCAGGACAGCGAGCGCGCCCTCGCCGTCTCGGATGTCGGTGAACAACGACAACGCGCGGTCGATTCGGGATCGGGTCGGTTGGCTGCCTGAAGTAAGGGGGTTCGAACGCATCGTTCCAGCTCCTGATTGGGGTGTCTGGCTGCTAACGCGTCAGGCGTGGCCAAACCCCGCAATACGCTGGCGTTCGAGGTCACGGGCAATGCTCCGGACGGTGACCGACGCGCTCGATTGGAGCAGGCTGGCAATGTCTTGTTCCTGCTGGTGGGCGCCGGCGGGCGTCTCCGAGGGGATGAGGAACGGCCACAGGGCCTGCTTCACGCCCGTCGGCAGCACGTTCTCGAGGTATTCGAGCGCCGTTCCCCGCAGCTGCGTGTCGCCCGTGGTCAGACTGCGAAACGCGATCTTCAGCGGCTGGCGCGGAAGCGCCAGCGACAGCAGCGTGAAGACGTGGGCCAGGCTCTGTCCGGCGCGATCCCGAACGAATTCATCGAGCGGCGACTCGCTAACGAAGCCGTCGAGCAGCCGCCGGCTTTCCCAGACAGGGCGTCCGACGGCCAACTCCGCCTGAACCACCTGATATGTGCGTTCGGTATTCAGGCGAATGCCCGGATTGGACTCGACGATCGAGACCAATGAGCGGGCGACCTGGAACCGCACGTCGAAACGGGAATCATCCAGGGCGAGAAGCAGTCCGTCAGCGGCGCGTTGAGAGACGGCGACCGAGAAGACGCGAGCCAGGCGACGGCGAACCACGTCATCTTGATTCGGATCGAGCAGGGCGTCCGTGAGCTCCCCGATCCGCTCCTCGGCTACTTTTCGGAGGGCCACCAGCGCGTAATCGGCGACGGCGTCCCACGCCAGCAGCGGAATGACATGCGGGATCAGCGCAGCCGGGAGGTTGCTGTCGCGCGAGAGCACGGCCAGCACACGATCGCGGTCGCGCGAACGAAGTGCCACGATGTCATCGACTTCAGGGTCAAGGCGTTGCGTCGTGACCGAGGTTGCCGAAGCGTTTCGCACGGTAAGAGCCGCTGCGCGAACCTCCCGCATGGCGGCGACCACCGAGTGCATCGAGTAATCCTCCGTATACGGGAGGTCGATGGCGCCACCGCGCTCGACGAGGCTGTTCTCGAGCCCGCGTATGTACCAGCGGTTCAGGCGGCTTGCCACGACGATCGCGCACAGCGAAATCAACATCGCTATGACCAGAATCGTCGCGGTCGGAGTCGCCGGCAGGAAGACAACGGCGAGGCGCACGATACCGCCGCCAACGGCGTCTCCGAGCCGGTCAACGGCCACATCGACGACCGGTTTGCTGGCCCGCTTCTCGGCGGGCGACACGGGTGTGTAAAAAAGCTCGTATCCGGTCCTGAACCAGGAGTTGCGGAACACGGCTTCAGCAGCGCGGGCAACGATGATGGCGCCAAAGCCGGGGACGATCAGGCCGCCCAAGCTCCCGGCGAGGATGGCGATCGAGGGCGTGCTCGTGGTCAACCCGAGGCCAAACCGCTGCAGCGCGGCGGTGGTTGACAACGCCTGAAGCAGGAACGTGAGGACGCTCGTGACTGCGTAGTAAACGGCGAAGAACCGGAGCAGGTGATCGCCCGGTCCAAAGCTCTCGACCGCTTTTACTTTGAACAGATATTCGAGGAGTGCCGCGCTCGTCGTCCCAAGCAGCACTAACGCCGCCAGGTTGCGCAGGTGCGGCTGCTCCGCGACGGCGGCCAACCCCGAGCGAGACGGCCCTACGGCGACGTCTGAGGCCGCGGCACGCAGGGCTGCCGGTTCTGAGGCGAGGGCGAGCCGGCGGACGACCACGGCAGTCACGATCTGGAGGGCGGCAAGGACGAGGAGCATCGCCGGCACGCCGAACACCGCCGCCACCCGCTCCGCCACGATGGCGCCGGCCAGCCCACCAAGCGTCCCTGCCCCTCCGATGCGACCAAAACCTTGCTTTGCACTGCGGGGGTCGAACAGCTCGCTTACGATCAGCCAGAAACCCGACGCCAGGAGCGGTCCGACGCCGGATACATGGAGATAAACGACGACGGCGGTGACAGATGGCGCAACCGAGCGGGCCGCGAACTCGATGACGTAAAAAAGGGCGCTTGCCAGAAAAGCCAGTGGAACGAAAACGGCCGGTCTGAACCGCGCCGACAAGCGCGCCGCGGCGCCGACCAGGAGAATGGAGAAGACGGACGTCGCGATGAGCATCATCGGCAACGCCGTGGCGTCGAGCGACGTCAGAAACAGCGCGTCGCGGGTCGCCTTTCCGCTAATGAATTGAGCTGTGACGGCGGCCGCACAGCACATCGCGATGAGCATCGATTGGGATCGGGATCGCATGACCTTTGCTCTGTAACGCGTCATCACACCGGCGGTCCCGCAAACAGCCGTAATCCCCCGCTCGACTCGGGCCGTCTCGGCCGGTAGACTCGCCATCGATGTCTTTCTCGCCTCCGGCTCCATCCGAGGCACCGCGGTTCGTCTCGGGCGACGTGTTCGCCGGCCGGTATCGGATAGTGTCGCGGCTGGGCTTCGCGGCGGTCGGCGAGGTGTGGCGAGCCGACGATCTCGTGCTCGGGACGCCCGTGGCGGTGAAGGTCATTCCCGCTCCATCCGCTGAGGTCCGCGGGCACATCCTGAACGAAGTCCGATTGGCAAGGCAGATTACGGATCCCGCCGTTCGCCGCGTGTTCGACGTCGGCGAAGAGGGAAACGACGTTTTCTGCACCATGGAGCTGATCGACGGCGAGGACCTCGGCACGCTGTTGAAACGCGTCGGCCGGCTTCCGGCCGAAAAGGTCCGAGACATCGGCCGGCAGATTCTGTCTGGTCTTGCAGCGGCTCACGGTCTCGGCGTGCTGCACCGCGACGTGAGACCCGCGAACATCCTGATCGATCAGTACGGCGCAGTGTGCATCACCGACTTCGCAATTGGCGTTTCTCCGGACAGGGCGCTGGAGCAGGCGGCTGCCGGAGACGTCAACTATCTGGCACCCGAGCAACTCGTCCCCGGCGGGCAGGTGTCCGAGCGAACGGATTTATACGCCGTCGGTGCGGTCCTGTACGAACTACTGGTCGGCGAACCACCTCCACGCAACACATCCTCGTCCGGTCCGCCTCGGCCTTCGCAACGCGTCAGCGATGTCGACCCCGCTCTAGAACAGACGATTGTTCGGGCAATGTCGCGGGATGCGCGGGACAGGCCGGCGTCGGCTGCGGCAATGCGCGCCGCGCTCGAAGCCAAACGAACGACGCCGCCGACGGCCCGGCTCACACCATGGATTGCCGGAGCGGCACTGGCGGCGATTGTCGGGCTGCTTGCGGTCGTCTCGTCCAGACTGCTGCCGCGCGCTCAGGCGTTGAGCGACCGCGACACGATCGTGCTCGCGGATTTTGTGAACAACACCGGCGATCCAGTGTTCGATGGAACGTTGAAGGTCGCCTTATCGGTGGCGCTGGAACAATCGCCGTTCCTCAAGGTCTATCCGGAGGTTTCGGTGCGCGACACGTTGCGGCTGATGCAGCGGTCGGCGGACGCACCGATCACGCGGACGCTGGCGCGCGACATTGCCCAACGCGAACAGCTCAAGGCGCTCGTCGCGGGCTCGATTGTCAGCCTAGGGAGCCATTACGCCATCGCGCTCGAAGCGGTCGACGCGCAGACTGGCGACAGCATGGCCCGCGAACAGGTCGAGGTGCCATCGAAGGAGGAAGTGCTGACGGCGCTGGGCACGGCGACGTCCAGCTTCCGTGAAAAGCTCGGAGAGTCGCTGGCATCGGTTCGGCGGTTCGACGCTCCCCTCCCCCGTGCGACCACGTCGTCACTCGAAGCGCTTCACGCGTATGCGCTCGCGCTCGACGAAGGGCGCCTCGTCCCGCGGGTGGAAGCCATTCCGCACCTGCAGCGGGCGATCGAGCTCGACCCGAATTTTGCGATGGCGCACGCCTTACTTTCGGGCGTCTACGCCAATACGGGCCGATTCGCCGAAGCGCCACGCTACGCGCAGCGTGCGTTCGAGCTGCGCGATCGCGTCAGCGAGCGGGAGCGGTTCTTCATCTCGTGGCGCTATCTCGTCGACTCCACACAGGCGTGGGACCAGGCACTCGATCTCGCGGAAACGTGGACCCGAACCTATCCGCGAGAGGCGTTCGCCTTCAACAGCGTCGGCCTTGCATCGGGCGCACTCGGGCAGCTTGACCGTGCGGTCGAAGCGTTTCGAACCGCAATCGCTCTCGACCACAAGTTCGTCCCTCCGTATGGCAACGTCGCGGGTTCGCTGATTGCCCTCAATCGCTTTGATGAAGCGGCCGTGGCGTTGAAGACCGCTGAAACCAATGGCATCAGCACCAACACCCTCCAGCGGATGACCTTTCTGCTGGCGTTCATCAGAAACGATGCGGCCGCTATGGACAAGGCTGCCGCGATAGCCCGCACATCGGACGCAGCGTCGGCGACGACGTGGCGCGCGCGAGTGGGGGCGGCATCCGGCCGTTTCCGCGCCGCCCACCAGTTGTACGAGCAAGCCGTGACGGAGGCCGAGGGCGACGGCTACCGCGAGCTCGCCGCGCAATGGACGGCAGAGGACGGAGAGTCGATGGCACTCACCGGCAAGTGCCAGGATGCGCAGCGCCAGAGTGCACGGGCCGTCGAGCTCTCGCGCGACAACTTCACCCTGGAACGCGTCAGCCGTGTCCTCGCCCTCTGCGGCGCGACTGCAGAGGCAACCACGCTGACGCAGGAACTGACAAACCGTTTCTCGCAGGCGACCTTGACCGCGAGGCTCCAGGTGCCTGTCACCACAGCGATCATCGTCGCCCGAACCGGCGATGCCGCCCGTGCGCTCCGAGTGCTCGAAGGGGCGGCGCCTTACGACCAAGCCCCGGCCGCGGAATTCTGGCCGTCGTATCTTCGTGGGGAGGCGCACCTGGCGCTCAAGCAGCCGCGCGAGGCCGCCGCGGAATTTTCCCGCGTCACCGATCATCGCGGCGGAGCCCCCACCTCGCCCCTCTACTCCCTCTCACTTCTAGGAAGCGCACGTGCCGCCGCGCTCATGGGCGACATGGATACTGCCCGGGCACGCTACGAGCGGCTGTTCGAGGTATGGAACGCGGCCGATGCTGACATCGCCGCCTTGAAGGACGCCCGCCAGGAATACGCCGGGATCAGGTAGTAAAATCGTAGTCTCCGAAAATGTCGTCGCTGCACCAGCGGGCGAAGGACGTGTTCCTCGTCGCGCTTGCCCAAACCGGCTCGGACCGAAGTGCGTATCTGGCGGATGCGTGCGGCGAGGATACGGCTCTGCGCGCGGAAGTCGAATCGCTGCTTCAATTTCATGAAACGACGGGTTCGTCTGAATCCGAAGCGCAGGTCGAGGCAGCGCAGTTCGCACCCGGACAGATGTTCGCGGGCCGGTACCGGATGGTGGCGCGGATCGGGCGCGGGGGCATGGGGGATGTCTGGCGTGCCGACGACGTCATCCTGCAGACACCGGTCGCGCTCAAGCTGATCGCCTCGACAGCGGCCGACCAGTCGGGCCGCATCCTCAACGAAGTTCGCCTCGCGCGCCAGATTACGCATCCCGCAGTCTGCCGGGTGTTCGATGTCGGCAACGCCGACGGCGTCGTGTTCTTCACGATGGAGCTGGTGGACGGCGAAGACCTCGCGGCGCTGGTTCGACGTGTGGGCCGGCTACCGTCCGAGAAAGTCGCCGACATCGCACGACAGCTCTGCGGAGGTCTGGCGGCCGCGCATGCACAGGGAGTCCTGCATCGCGACCTGAAGCCTGGCAACGTACTGATCAACAACCAGGGGCAGGTCCGGATTACCGATTTCGGCATCGCCATCTCACAGCACCAGCCGGCATCCCACTCACTGACCGGGACACCCGCATACATGGCGCCTGAGCAGCGCGCCATCGGAGCGACGCTGTCTCCGCAGACCGACATCTATGCGCTTGGGCTGATGCTGTACGAGCTGCTCGTCGGGCAGCACCCGTTCAGGCAGCAGAGCGCCGCCGTTTCGCCGCCGCGTCCCTCGTCTCTCCTGCCGAGCGTCGATCCACAGCTCGAACGCGTCATCATGGAGGCGCTTTCGATCGATCCCATCGGACGACCCGCATCCGCGACGGATTTCGCTGCGCGGCTTGCGCAGCCGGTCGAACGCGTGTCGGGCAACACCACCCGCGCACCGGCCTCCGGCAGCGGCCGCCGTCTGTCGTGGTGGATCATCGGGCCGGCCTTCGCCGCGGTCGTCGGAATCATTGCCGTCGCACTGACGTTCTTCGTCTCGCCGACGGCCGGTGCTCGAACGCTCACCGCCCAGGACACGATCGTCATCGCCGATTTCGAAAACACCACCAACGAACCGGTATTCGACGGTGCGCTCAAGGTCGCGCTGGCCGTTGCACTCGAGCAGTCGCCGTTTCTGAAGGTGTTTCCCGACGATCGCGCGCGCGACACGCTGCGCCTGATGGAGCGGTCGCCCGACGAGCGGATTACGCGCACGCTCGCGCGCGACATCGCGCGCCGCGAGCAGTTGAAGGCTCTGATCAGCGGCTCGATCGCGAGCCTCGGGCGCAATTACGTCATCGCGCTCGAGGCGGTCAACGCCGATACCGGCGACATCATGGCGCGGGAACAGGCGGAGGCCACCAGTAAGGAACAGGTGTTGACGTCGCTTGGCGCAGCGTCGACCAGGCTCCGCGAGAGACTGGGCGAGTCGCTCGCCTCGGTCCAGAAGTTCGACGCTCCGCTGCCGCGCGCGACGACGCCGTCGCTCGACGCGCTGCACGCCTACTCGCTGGCGCTTTCGGATGGCCGCGAAGTGCCGCGGCTCGAATCGATTCCGCAGTTGAAGCGCGCCATCGAGCTGGATCCCACGTTCGCGATGGCTCACGCGCAGCTCTCGGCCGTGTATGCCAACACCTACCAGTCGGCGCTCGCGCCGACCTACTCGCAACGCGCGTTCGAGTTGCGCGACCGCGTCAGCGAGCGTGAGCGGTTCTTCATTTCGTGGCGCTACTATCGCGACGCCGCACAGTCGTGGGACAAGGGGCTGGAACTGGCACGCTCGTGGACCGCGGCGTACCCACGCGAAGCCTTCGCGTTCAATAGTCTCGGCTCGGCGCTGATTCGTTTTGGCGACTTCGAAGCCTCCGTCGAACCCTTCCGGCAGGCTATTCGTCTCGATCCGAAATTCGTCCCCGCGTACGGCAACCTTGCAGCGTCGCTGCTCGCGCTCAATCGTCTGCCCGAAGCGCGCGAGGTGCTCCAGGACGCCGCCTCCAAACAGCTCGACTTTGCCGGCGCCCGTCGTCTGTCGTATCTGCTCGCGTTCGTGCAGGGCGACTCGGCCACCATGGGGAAGGAACTCGAGGCCTCGCTCGGCGTCGGCGAAACCAATGCCGCGTTCGGCTGGCAGGGGCAGGCGTCCGCTTTCGAGGGACGTGTGCGGAAGGCGCATGACGAGTTTGCGCGCGGCATCCAGATGTCGCGGCAGGGAAATTTCACAGAAGTCGCCGCGCAGTTGACCATCGAAGACGCGGAAACGCACGCCATCGTCGGCCAGTGTGGCGAAGCCCGGTCCGAAATTTCGGCGGGACTGATGCTGAGCCGCGACAACAGCACGCTCGAGCATGCCAGTCGTGCGCTGGCGTTGTGCGGCGCCGAACGCGAGGCGCTCGAGTTGTCGAGCGAGCTGGCGAAGCGGTTCCCCGAAGCGGTCTTTACGAATCG
>Ga0070671_100004984_pt1 | contig 10577 bp, 4 predicted proteins | sample KBSS73metaG_FD_65341 | JGI IMG/M metagenome (GOLD analysis project Ga0070671, IMG submission 65341) | Switchgrass rhizosphere microbial communities from Kellogg Biological Station, Michigan, USA - KBS S7-3 metaG | ecosystem: Host-associated > Plants > Roots > Rhizosphere > Soil ... | reverse complement strand
TTTGGCGAACGTTCTTATTACTGGCGGCGCGGGATTTATCGGGTCGCATCTGGCCCATGCGCTGGTGGCTCGTGGGGATCGCGTCCGTGTGCTCGATAACTTCGAGACCGGCCTTGAAAAGAATCTCGGCGCCGTTCGCGACAGGATCGATCTGCGCGAGGTTGACCTGGCCGATGCAGACGGCGTGGCGAGCGCGTGCGAGGGGATGGACTGCGTACTGCACGAGGGCGCTCTGCCCAGTGTGCCGCGCAGCGTAAAGGAACCAAAGCCGAGCCACGCGACCAATATCAACGGCACCTTCAACGTGCTGGAAGGCGCACGGCTGGCCCGGGTAAAGCGCGTCGTGTATGCCGCCTCATCTTCTGCCTATGGCAATCAGCCCGGCTTTCCGCGCGTTGAAACGATGGCGCCGCAGCCGCTGTCGCCGTATGCGGTGCAGAAGCTTACCGGCGAGCTGTATATGCAGGCGTACTGGCGCGTCTATGGGCTGGAGACCGTGTGCCTGCGGTACTTCAACATCTTCGGGGCGCGGCAAGTGCCCGACTCACCCTACTCGGGGGTGATGGCGCGGTTTATTCTTGCAATGATGCGGGGCGAACGGCCTACCATCTTCGGAGACGGCGAGCAGGGACGGGACTTCACCCACGTGGACAATGTTGTGAACGCGAACCTCCTGGCCATGGATGCTCCCGCAACTTCTGCCGCTGGTCGGGTGTTCAATATCGCATGCGGTCAACGACATACGCTGAATGAAACCTACAAGGTTCTAGCAACTTTGCTGGATTTCGAGCATCCACCTCTATACGGGCCCGAACGAGAAGGAGACGTCCGCGACTCCCTGGCTGATATTTCAGCCGCCTCAGAAGCATTGGGGTATGTGCCGAGGACGGGTTTCGAAGACGGCTTACGCCGCACAGTCGCGTGGTATCGTGACGAGTTCGCAGTTTAGGAAGAAGGATGACGCCGATAAACTTCGCTCAAACGCCGCACGTTGCAGGCAAGCTCGAACTTGAGCAGTGGCTGCAGGCAGTGGAACGCCGTACGGCGCGGGTCGGCATCATCGGGCTCGGCTACGTAGGACTTCCGCTTACTCTCTTGTTCAGTGAAGAGCGATTCCGCGTCACCGGCTTCGATATCGACACCGAAAAAGTGGAGAGCCTGAATCGCGGCTTGTCCTATATCCACCGAATTGAGACAGATCACATCCGGGCAGCGCAGCGAAGCGGTTTCCGCGCGACTGCAGACTTTACCGAGATTGCAGTCATGGACGCCATCCTCATCTGCGTCCCCACGCCGCTCAACCCTGACCATACTCCCGATATGAGCTACGTGGTCGCTACGATCGAGGCGGTCGCGCCGCACCTGCACGCAGGTCAGCTTGTGGTGCTCGAGAGCACCACCTACCCCGGGACGACGGAAGAGATTATCGTCGAAACAATCAACAGGTACGGACGCGCGAAGGGTGTCCAGGTGCTGCGTGGCGCTTCAACTGCAACTGGCGGTAGCGCAGATGAACTGGATGGCGTGATGGTCGCCTTCTCGCCCGAGCGCGAGGATCCGGGCAACATGATCACGCCGCGCCGCGATATCCCGAAGGTCATCGGCGGTGTAGATCCACGTGCCACGGCTGCAGCCTCGGCTCTTTACGGAAGCATCTTCACCAAAACAGTACCGGTGTCGACGCCGGCTGTAGCGGAGATGACCAAGCTGCTGGAGAACATCTACCGCTCTGTCAACATTGCGCTGGTTAACGAGCTTAAGCAGCTCTGCGTCGCCATGGGGATCGACATCTGGGAGGTCATCGAAGCGGCTGCCACCAAACCGTTCGGCTTCCAGGCCTTTTACCCCGGTCCAGGCGTTGGCGGACACTGCATTCCGGTCGACCCGTTCTATCTCAACTGGAAGGCGCAGCAGTTCGGCTTCCAGGCAAAGTTCATCGAGCTGGCCGGCGAGGTGAACGAGGCCATGCCGCACTACGTTGTGCAATCGACTGCGCGAGCGCTGGAGCGCCAGGGCGCCGCACTGCGCGGAGCTAATGTGCTTGTGCTGGGCGTTGCCTACAAGCGCGACGTCGACGACCTGCGCGAGTCTCCGGCGCTCACGATCATCGAGATGCTCGAGCGCGACGGCGCGAAGGTGGAGTACAACGACCCCTTTTTTCCGGAGGTGGGCCGCGGACGTCATTACGACCTGCATCACAGGCGATCGATCCCGCTTGAGAATCTTGACCGGTTCGATTGCGTCCTGATCGTCACCGATCACTCTCTCTATAACTACGCCGAGATCGTGGAGCAGTCGCGGTTGGTAGTGGATACTAGGAATGCGACGCAGTCGATAGACTCCCCCAAGATCGTCCGCTGCTAGATCAAATCTAAGAAATCTCTCATCCCCTTCTGAGACTTGGTGTGGTTCATGCCCTGTTGTGGGCATTGACTTCGCTGGCGTCAGCTTGCAGCATCGAGTGCAGGTGTCTGCGCAGAGCAGTAAGCACGCCAATGGGGCCAGGAAAAGCAATACAACTCGGAGTGCGGCGAAGTGGGGCTGGATGGCTTGCTCGCAGAGTCGTATTTGCCGGGATTTTCTTGAGCGCCTTAGGCGCGTCGGCGCAGATTCAACCAGTTACGCCGCTGGAGTCTACTGAATCAGTCACTGCTGAAACTTCAGCACAGCTGCGGGCGCAGCGATTTCTTGCGGGACGGGTCGCCGCAGATGGCACCGGTGCGCAGGCGATGGACGAGGCGCGGGTGCAGCATTCAGCGCTCGCAACCCAGCCGACGCCGCTGATGCCGCGAGCCCTGGCGTCGACGCCAAACGTTTCGCCTCGACTGACGAGTCTCGACACAGCATGGCAGTCAGTTGGCCCCGCGCAGGTGTTGAGCGCGGCCTACGGCAAAGTGACCGGCCGCGTAACGACTATCGTGATCGATGCTGCTGATGCTATGGGCAACACGGTGTACCTCGGTACAACCGGCGGTGGGATGTGGAAATCGATCAACGCTGCCGGTCCGGTGGCCGAGGTGAGCTTCGCACCGCTGACTGATACTTTGCCGGTTTTCAGCGCGAATGCAGGCAGTCCGGCGACCCCGTCGCTGAGTATCGGCGCAGTGAGTGTGCAGGGCAACGTCGTGCTGGCAGGGACCGGCGATCCCAACGATGCGACCGATTCCTTCTACGGTGAAGGCCTGCTGCGGTCTGCCGATGGCGGGTTGACGTGGACGCTGATTCGCAACTCCATCGATGGGGCAACGGGCAATCATCGGTTTACGGGTCTAAGCTTCGCAGGCTTTGCCTGGAGTTCGACGTCACCGGGAACGGTAGTGGCTGCTGTCTCCCACGCGACAGAGGGCACGCGGGTGGGTGCGGCAGATACGCAAAACAGCGTCATGGGCCTGTACTACTCGACTGACGCGGGCGTGACGTGGCAGATGAGTACAGTGATGGACGGCGGCCAGATCGTGCAGCGTCCGTTGCTGTCGGGCGCAAATCATGGCGGCAACGCGGCCACCACGGTGGTTTGGAATCCGGTTCGCAAGCGCTTCTACGCCGCACTGCGATTTCACGGCTACTACGAGTCTGCTGACGGCATCACGTGGATGCGGCTCGCGCAACAGCCGGGAGCCGGCCTTGCGAGCAGTGCGTGTCCAACGAACACCGATACTGTCGGCAATAGTGGCTGCCCCATCTTTCGAGGCGCGCTCGCAGTGGAATCGACTAGCGGCGACATGTACGCCCTGACGGTCGATGCGAGCAACAAGGATCAGGGCCTGTGGCGCGATGTGTGCGCGAGTACGGGAAGCGGATGCGCGGGCAACATTGCGTTTGCACAGCGCGTTGGTGGAACTTCGTTGGAGGTAGGCGGAGGCAGCACCGCGATCGCGCAGGGCGACTACAACCTTTCGCTCGCAGCCGTGGCGTCGGGCTCGGACACGCTGCTCTTTGCCGGGACGGTGGACCTCTACCGATGCTCACTCTCCAGCGGATGCGCCACGCTTCGCAACACCACCAACGCGTTGAACGGTTGCGGGGCCCCGGCGAAAGTAGCTCCTGCGCAGCACGCGATTGCAGCGCTGGCAACGGCAGGGCAGCCGCTTCTCTATCTCGGCAACGATGGCGGCTTGTGGCGCTCCAGCGATGGCGTCAATCAGCAGGCAACCCCGTGCTCCGCAGACGATGCTGCGCACTTCGAAAACCTGAACGGCGGCCTTGGCTCGCTGGCCGAAGTAGTAAGCATCGCGCAGCATCCTACCGACGCATCGACACTGCTGGTGGGCATGGGTGCGAACGGCACCGCTGCGGCAACGCCATCGACAACGGGAGCCTGGCCGCAGCTCTCAGCGGGCGAAGGCGGAGACGTCGCGATTGACCCTGCGAATCCTGCGACCTGGTACATCACCACTGCCGCGGGCGTGAGCATTCGGCGCTGCGCGAACGGCGGCGCATGCACCGCGGCAGACTTCGCGGGAACGCCGACCATAGGTCCAGCACAGACAGCTCGCGATCTCTCGCTAGTCAGCACACCGTGGCTCCTCGATCCGCAGCTCTCAACGAACGTGATTCTTGGCACGTGCAGAGTGTGGCGTGGGCAGGGTGTGGGCGGCGCTTTGTGGTCGAGCGCGAATGCGATCAGCAGGATGTTGTCGGGCTCGCAGAGCTCTGCCTGCACGACCACGAACCCCGTATTGCGGTCGCTCGCTGCGGGTGGCCCGGCCTCGAATGCGTCAAGCGCACAGAACGCCGGCTCGCAGGTGATCTATGCAGGCATGGCCGGCACGCTCGATGGCGGCGGCAGCGCTGGCGGTCATCTTTTCGTCACACAGAGCGCGGATACGGCAACCAGTGCGAGTTCGTGGAGTGATATGACCACCTCGCCGGTGACCACCAATAGTGTCGTGAGTACGTTCAACCCCAGCGGCTACGACCTCTCCTCGATCGCGGTTGATCCGCACGACGCGAGCGGCCGCACGGTGTATGTGACTGTGATGGGCTTCGGCGTGGCGCATATCTATCGCTCGACCGACGCGGGCGCGCACTGGAGCAACATCACGCGCAATCTTCCCAACGCTCCGGCGAACAGCGTCGCCGTCGATCCTAATGATGCGAACACGGTATATATCGCGATGGACACCGGCGTCTACGTCACCACGCAGGTGACGACTTGCGAGACCTCGAACTGCTGGAGCGTATACGGCAGCGGTCTTCCGAACGCTCCAGTGACGCAGTTGATCGTCTCGGCATCAATGCCGACCGGCGATGGCCGCACGGGTGAATTGCGCGCCGCAACCTACGGGCGCGGTGTGTGGCAGATTCCTCTGCTGACTGCGGCGTCGTCTGCTCAACCCGCGATGTCGGTGTCTCCCGCGTCGCTGAGCTTCCCAAGTCAAGCGGTGGCCACCGCGAGCGCTCCGCAGAGCGCTACGGTGACGAATTCAGGAACTGCTCCGCTCTCGATCAGCCAGATTGCCATCAGCCAGACGCAGCTTCCTCTGGGACCGCAGAGCGAGTTCAGCGAGACAGATGACTGCGTCGGCTTGGCGATTGCTGTGAACCAGAGCTGCACTGTGCAGGTGAGGTTCATCCCCGTGGCGACGGGAAGCCGCAGCGCGACGATGACGATCTTCGGCAACGTTGCAGGAGGCCAGGCAACGGTTGCGCTGAGCGGAACAGCCACGGCGGCGGGCGCGGTTGTGCTCACACCGGTCACGGCCAGCTTCCCCGCGACCACGGTCAACGCGACGAGCGCCGTGCAGAACATCACGATCTCGAACACTGGCAGTGCGTCGGTCAATCTTGGCGCAGCCGCGGTGACGGGAGACTTCAGGATCTCAGCGAACACATGCGGTGAGACGCTGGCTGCTAACACCGGCTGCACCGTGGTGATTGTCTTCGCTCCAACGGCCTCAGGTTCGCGCACCGGCAGCTTCACGATTACGAGCGGGAGTGACACGCTGACGGCCTTCTTGAGCGGCAACGGTGTGCTTCCAGCGACGGATGCGCTTGCGCCTGTGAGCCTTGCGTTCGCTCCTCAGCAGCTCGGCACGTCCAGCACGGCACAGCGCGTAACGATCACCAACACAGGAGACGTGGCGCTTACGCTGATTTCGGCACAAATCGCAAGCGGCGATTTTGTTGCGGTGAACTCGTGCGGCAACTCGCTGGCCGCGCACTCCAGCTGCGCGATCGACGTGATCTTTCAGCCGAAGAGCGTGGGTCCTGCGGCAGGCGCGTTGACTGTATCGGATCAATACCGTTCGCAAACCGTCACATTGAGCGGGACAGGAGTGGCTCCGCCGGGAGTATCGTTGTCGCCGTTGTTTGGGATGAATTTTCCCGCGACAGGAGTTTCACTCAGCTCCGCCCCACAGACCGTGACTCTGACGAACAACGGCGGCCTACCTCTCTCCATCGCAACGGTCGCGGTCAGTGGCGACTTCGCCATCGTACCCGGCAGCAACACCTGCGGCAGCACACTCGCGGTGGGTGATGCCTGCACCATGCAGCTCGCCTTCCGTCCGACCGCAGGAGGCGCGCGCGGCGGTTCGTTGACAATCTCCGACACGGCTCCCGCTTCACCGCAGACGATGTCGCTCACGGGACAGGGCGTCGACTTCACGCTGGCGACGAACGGGCCGTCGTCGCTGACCACGGCGAGCGGAAAGAACGCAGTCTTTCCGCTGCTCTTTACCTCCGGGCCTGCGGTGGCGGGAACGACTGTCACTCTTTCGTGTTCCGGAGCGCCCGCCAACTCGACCTGCAAGGTGGCGCCGTTGAGCGTTGCAGTGGATGGCAATGCTACGACGGTTTCGGTGACGGTGCTGACGGGTGTGTCGGGTTCTGCGTCTGTGTCTTCGCCACATGGCAGCATTCTCTGGACCACGCTGCTGGCTCCGCTTGGCGTCATAGCCTTGCGACGCAGAAAGCTGGCGGCAGCGATAGTATGTGTGCTGCTCGTTGCGAGCGGATGCGGTTCGGGGCGGTTGATTCCCTCGCCTGGCGGCCCCGGTGGCGGTTCGGGTGCGGTGACCCCTGCGGGAAGGTACACCATTGTGGTGACGGCGACGGCTGTGGGGCTTACGAAGACCGTCAATCTTACGCTGGTCGTGCAATAGCCGGACAGGTCAGACGGCGCGGCCGGCGCTGGCTCCTGAGGCCCATGCCCACTGGAAGTTGTAGCCTCCCAGCCAGCCGGTTACGTCGACGACCTCGCCGATGAAGTAGAGTCCGGCAACCTTGCGGCTTTCCATGGTCTTCGCGTCGAGCTCGGCAGTGTCGACTCCGCCTGCTGTTACCTCGGCCTTCGCGTAGCCTTCGGTTCCGGCGGGCGTGATGCGCCAGGCGTGCAGGCCTGTTTCGAATTTCGCCAGCGATGCGTTGGTCCAGTCCTCGGGTGGGTGGAGTTCGAGCCAGCGCTCGGCCATGCGGGTGGGAAGCGCGGCTCGCAGGGCGGCGAGTGCTGAGGCGAGGTCGCGTCGCGCGTTTCTTGCGAGGAGGGGGCCGGTGAGGGTGGTGCCGGGGGCGAGGTCGAGCTCAATCGTGTGGCCGGGGTGCCAGTAGGAGGAGGCCTGGAGGATGGCGGGGCCGCTGAGGCCGCGGTGGGTGATGAGCATCTTCTCGCGGAAGCGCGTCGGGCGCTTCGCACCGGCGGCTGCGATGACCTCGGTGGAGACGCCGCTCAGGTCACACCATCGTGCGGTGTCCTCGGGGTTGAAGACGAGGGGGACCAGGGCGGGGCGGCAGGGGACGATGTTGAGGCCGAATTGTTCGGCGATCTGGTAGCCGAAGCTGGTCGCTCCCATCTTCGGGATGGAGAGGCCGCCGGTGGCGACCACGACTGAAGTGGCTTGGATGGTGCCGGCGCTGGTTTGGAGGAGGAATCTGGCGACTCCGTTCGAGGAGGCGACGGAGTGGATGGTAGTGCCGGCGAGGATGCGCACGCCTGCGTCCTTGCACTCGCGCTCGAGCATGGTGACGATGTCCTGCGCGGAGCGGTCGCAGAAGAGCTGGCCGAGCGTCTTCTCGTGGTACTTGATTCCGTGCTTTTCGACGAGGGCGATGATGTCGGCGGGGGTGAAGCGGGCGAGGGCGGATTTGGCGAAGTGCGGGTTGGCGGAGAGGAAGTTTTCGGCGCGCGCGTTGACGTTTGTGAAGTTGCAGCGGCCGCCGCCGGAGATGAGGATCTTCTTGCCGATGCGGTCGGCGTGATCAAGGACAAGGACCCGCCGCGAGCGCCGTCCAGCCTCGATGGCGCACATCAGTCCCGCGGCGCCTGCTCCAAGTACTACGACATCAATGGTATGCACGCAATCCTCACTCCTGATGCTAACAAGCGGCTTGCAACTTTATGGTCATTGTTGCCGGAACGGGAACAGCCTTAAATCGGGTCTGAAACTTTCCAGAGGAGAGCTATACCTATGCGCATTTCTAATCAAAGACTGTGGTCTGCCTTAGTGGCGTTGACCGCGGCAGCCAGTGTTGTGGGAATAACCGGCTGCGGCATAGGTAACCTCGCTTCGCCTGCTTCGGTGAGCGGACAGGGATTCGGCGGCGTGATCATGGGCGGCGGCCAGCCGGTGTCGGGGGCCAACATCCAGCTTTACAGCCCAAGCTCGAGCGGCTACGGCGCGACGGCAGCTTCACTTTTCAATCGCGTGGTGACTTCGGACGCCAATGGTCATTTCAACTTTACTGGGGCGTATAGCTGCCCCTCTTCTGCGACGCCGGTATACCTGGTGATTGTTGGGGGGAATCCCGGGTTGTCGGCGGGTACGAACAACAATGCGCTGGCGCTGATGGGGCTGCTGGGCAACTGCGGCGACATGAATGCATCGAGCACGTTCGTCATCAACGAGCTGACGACGGTGGCGGCGGTGTGGTCGCTGGCCCCGTTCATGGTGGACTACTCGCACATCGGCACCAGCCCGGCGAACGCGCAGGGCCTGTCGAATGCGTTTACGACGGCTCAATCGCTGGTGGACATCCATACCGGCAAGACGCCGGGGACTGCGGCCGGCATCGCGACGATTCCGGCAGCGGAGATTCGAACGCTCGGTGCGATTCTGGCGGCCTGCGTGAACTCGAACGGCAGCACTGCGGGTACTGCGGGCTGCGGACGCCTGTTTACAGCGGCGACTCCGCTGGGCGGGCGCGTCCCGACGGACACGATCGCGGCTGCGCTGGATATTGCGCGCAATCCGGGGCACAACGTCGGACAGCTTTTCAGCTCCTTCTCGGCTACCGGGGGCTATCAGCCGTTGCTGACTGTCGCTCCACCGGACTGGACGATCGCGATCAACTACATCTCGCCCGCGTTCAAGATTCCCAGCGACCTTGCGATTGATTCGCAGGGCAATGCGTGGGTGCTGGCTACGGGCAGCGGCAGCTCGAACTCGAGCACGGTAAGCATTCTCGGTCTGGGCGGGCTTATGGCCAGCTATCCGCAGCTGGGCGTGAACTACACAAGGATCGCGCTCGATCCTTACGACGAGCCGTGGCTGACGAGCACGTTCAACTCGTCGATATCGGAGCTGAGCAGCTCTGGTACACAGGTGGGCCAGCCGTTCACCGGCGGCGGCATCCAGGGGCCGGGCGCTCTGGCATTTGATGGCTACGGCAATGCCTGGACGCTGAACAACGGGCCGACGGCGAGCAAGCTGAGCCCGAACGGCTCTGGTCTCTCTCCCAGCACGGGCTACAGCACCGGTGGATCGAGTGCGGCGACGGCGATTGCGCTGGATACGGCAGGCAATGCCTGGATTGCGGACAGCACGAGCAACACGCTGATCGTGCTGTCTAACAACGGCTCGCAGATTCCGGGTTCGCCTTACAGCGGCGCGGGCATCGACGATCCGTTTGCGATCGCGGTGGACTCAGTGGGCGGCGCGTGGGTCGCGAACCGGACGGGCAGCAGCTTAAGCCGCGTGACCAGCAATGGCACGCCGGTCTTCGGCAGCCCTTATTACGGGGCGGGCATGAACTCGCCGATTGACCTGGCGGTGGATGGTCTGGGCAGCGTGTGGCTGGTGAACTCGGGTTCGAGCAGCGTGTCGGAGTTTCTGTCGACGGGCAAGGCGCAGTCGGGAGGCAGCGGCTATGGAAGCGCGGTGATGTCCGCTCCCCTACGGGTGGCCATCGACAAGTCGGGCAACGTGTGGGTGGCGAACCTTGGCACCACGACGGCAGGCACAGGCATGATCACGCAGATCGTCGGGGCGGCTGCTCCGGTGGTGACTCCGGCGTCGGTGGCGATCCAGAACAATGCTCTGAATCAGCGGCCATAGGGTCCCCCCCGGTTTTCGTGCAAAGTCCTAGAAACAAGGATGTTAGGTTTGGACTTCAGGTTTCCGTGTCCCGTAAAGTCTTTGGAATCAATTCTCGTTAAGTGCGATTTTGCAAAGTCTTGATTTGATTGAAGTTATTGAAAAACAAAGCCCCGGGCAAGCGCCGGGGCCTTCTTTTTCGATGCTGATTAAATTCTAGCGGATTGGGGTGGGTGAATCGGCGCTCTTTCAGGGTTTATTTTTCGGGTCTAAGGTATTTGGTTTGTGTTTGTTAGCTCATGAGAGCGCAGATAGCGGGGCTTG
>Ga0070671_100004983_pt1 | contig 10577 bp, 9 predicted proteins | sample KBSS73metaG_FD_65341 | JGI IMG/M metagenome (GOLD analysis project Ga0070671, IMG submission 65341) | Switchgrass rhizosphere microbial communities from Kellogg Biological Station, Michigan, USA - KBS S7-3 metaG | ecosystem: Host-associated > Plants > Roots > Rhizosphere > Soil ... | reverse complement strand
AGCGCCAGCTCAACGACCCCTATGTCCGCCGCGCCAAGGCCGAGGGTTATCGCAGCCGCGCCGCCTATAAATTGATCGAGCTGGACGAACGCTTCGGATTGCTGCGCGGCGCGAAGCGGGTAATTGATCTCGGTATCGCGCCGGGCGGCTGGAGCCAGGTCGTGCGCCGCCGATCGGCGACGGCACGCATCGTCGGCATCGATCTGCTGCCGACCGATCCGATCGACGATGTCGTCATCCTGCAGATGGACTTCATGGACGACGCCGCGCCCGGCCGCCTCGCCGAGGAGCTGGGCGGCAAGGCCGATCTGGTCCTGTCCGACATGGCGGCCAACACGGTCGGGCATCAGCAGACCGATCATTTGCGCACGATGGGCCTGGTCGAGGCCGCGGCCGAATTTGCCGGCGAGGTGCTGGCGCCCGGCGGCGCGTTCGTCGCCAAGGTGCTGGCCGGCGGCGCCGACCACGATCTCGTCGCGATCCTCAAGCGCATGTTCACGACCGTGAAGCACGCCAAGCCGCCCGCGAGCCGCAAGGATTCGTCCGAATGGTACGTGATCGCGCAGGGCTTCAAGCGGCCGGTCGCGTCGCCCGAAGCCTGATTGTCGGTCGGCGTAGCCGTCACCCCACCGCAGGCTGGGGTCTCAGGAGGCCAGGGGCGACCGGTCCCGAACCCCACTCAAGATGCGAGCCTTCCCTCGCATAACGATGAGGTCATTCGCCCAGCAGATGCAGCGCCACGCTCCGCCGGTGCGGCTGGCGGCGATGTTCGAAAAGATAGATGCCTTGCCACGTCCCCAGCGCGAGCCGGCCGTCGATCAGCGGGATCGTGAGCGAGACCTGGGTGAGCGCGGTCTTGAGATGCGCAGGCATATCGTCCGGCCCTTCATCGTCATGCGCGTAGAGATTGCGATCCTCGGGCGCGATCCGGGCGAAGAAAGCGATCAGGTCGTCGCGCACCTCCGGCGCGGCATTTTCCTGGATCAGCAGCGAGGCCGAGGTGTGGCGGCAGAAGATGGTCAGCAGCCCCTCGCGCATATCCTGCTCGGCCACCCAGCGCGCGACTTCGCGCGTGATCTCGTAGAGGCGCTGGCCTGACGTGGGCACTTCGAGCGCGGTCGATGCCTGGCGCATAGGGTCAGGCGGCCGCGACCAAGGTCACACGCACGCCCCGATCGGTCGTTTCATAATCGAGGCTGGCCTTGAGCGTCGTCGCCATCGCGCCGACCAGCTTGGAGCCCAGCCCCGTCCCTTTCACGACACCGTCGACGGGCATGCCGCGGCCGTCATCCTCGATCCGCAACAGGAACTTGTCGTCCTGCGCTTTGAGCGCGACGCGGACTTCGCCAGGAGCGGTCGGCGGGTAGGCATATTTGCAAGCATTGGAGACGAGTTCGTTGACGATCACCCCGACCGCGACCGCCTTGTCGGTGCCGAGCGTGAGCGGCTCGGCATCGAGGGTCAGCGTCCGCGGCGCCTCGTCGGTCGACCAGGCTTCCTCCAGCTCGGCGAGCAGCGCGCGCAGATAATCGGCCATGTCGACCCTGTTGACCGAATCCGCGGTGTAAAGGCGCCGGTGAACCTGCGCGATCGCGGCGATGCGGCGCTGCGTGTCGGCGAGCGCGGCCTTGGCATCTTCGTTGCTGACGCTGCGCGCCTGCATATGGACGAAGGCCGACACGAGCTGGAGGCTGTTGGCGACGCGATGATTGACCTCGTGCAGCATCGCCTGCAGCCGCTCGTTGCTTTCGCGCAATTTCTCCTCGGCGCGGACCTTTTCGGCGAGCATCCGCATCCGCGCGAGACCCTGCTCGATCGCGCGCGCGAGCAGATCGAAAAACTCCTCGCCGACCGTCTTCACGATATAGTCGATCGCACCAGCCTTGAGCGCCGCGACCGCGATCCTGCTTTCTTCGGAACCGGTGACGTAGATCACCGGCGGCGGATCGGGCAGTTGCCGAAGCTGCCGGAGCGTCGTCAGACCGTCCTGGCCCGGCATGTAATGATCGACCGCGACCAGATCGTAGGGCCGCTCTGCCGCCATCGCGACGCCGCGTTCGCCGTCCGCCGCGCAATCGATCTGGAAACCGCGCCGTTCCAAGGCGCGCGATACCAGCCGGCGAAGACCTTCGTCGTCGTCGATATAGAGGATGCACGGGGCGTTGGCGTCAGCCATCCGCCTCGGGCAGGTCCGGCACCTGGATCACCGAAAGGAACAGGCCGAGCTGGCGGATCGCGTCGGCAAAGCTCTCATAATTGACAGGCTTGGTGATGTAGACGTTGCATCCAAGATCGTAGCAGCGCTGGATCTCGATCTTGTCGTCGGTCGTCGTCAGCACCACCACCGGCGTGCGCTTGAGCGGATTGCTGCCGGCCTTGATCTTGCCGAGAATGTCGATGCCGCTCATGTCGGGCAGGTTCAGATCGAGCAGGATCAGCGCCGGCCCGTTATGCGTCGGGCCGTCGGGTGCCTCGTGCAAATAAGCGAGCGCGCTGGTGCCGTCGGTGAAATGCTGGATGCCGTTCGAGATGCCGGCGCGGCGGATATTCTTCGCGATCAGGCGGGCATGCCCTTCATCATCCTCGATCAGGATGATGTTGACCGGCTGATGATAGTTCATGCCAATGTCCCCTGATCGACCATGAACGCTACGGGCAAGTTGATCCGGAAGATCGCGCCCCTGCCCAATTCTGACTCCACATTTATTGTTCCACCGAGGCGATAGGCCAATGCCCGCGTATGCGCGAGTCCGATCCCCTCGCCCGGGCGGTCCTGTCGTCCGGAGCGGCGGAACAGGTCGAAGATGCGTTCGTGGTCCTTGGGGTCGATGCCGCGGCCATTGTCTGCGATCTCGAAGACCGCGCGCGACCCTTCGGTGCGACCGCGTATCTCGATCCAGCCCTGGCGATCCGGGTCGAGATATTTGACCGCATTTTCGACGATGTTGGACAGGATTTGCTCGATGGCGAGCCGATCGCTGACGATATTGGGCAATCCGGGCTGGATCGTGACCTCGATCCCGAGTTCGTCGGTGCGATGCCTGACCATGTCGGCGACGCCCTGGACGAGCGCATTCATGTCCAGCGGCTCGGGTGTGATCGTGCGGCGGCCCTCGCGCGACAAGCGCAGGATGGCGTTGATCAGCCGATCCATCTTTTGGGTTGAGCTGCGGATGAAACCGATCGCCTCGGGCAGGTCCTCGCGCGCCGCGAGCCGCGCTTCCTCGTCGATCAGGCCAGGGGCCTGCGTCTCGATCCTGTCCATCATCCTGGCCAGCCTTTTGGTGGCCGTTTCGAGCTCGGCCGTGAAGCCCGTCACGTTGACCAGCGGCGAGCGCAGATCGTGGCTGACGATATAGGCGAAGCGCTGGATTTCCTCGTTGGCGCGCTGAAGCTCGATCGTCCGCTCGCGCACTGCGCCTTCCAGGTCCTCGTTGAGCAGGCGCAAGGCGTCGCGCGACCGGGTGAGGCTGCGGGTATAATGGGCGATGATCCAGAGCGAGCCGCTGGCGACGATCACGAGCAGCACGCCCGCCAGCGTCAGCGTGACAAAGAACAAAGTCAGGCTCGCTCTCTGTTCGGCATCACGGATCGCAAGCAGCCGGTCCTCCTCGGCAGTCATGCGGTTAGCGGCTTTGCGGATCGCACGGATCAAAGGCAGGCTCTCGTCGGTGTTGAACGAGGCGATCGCCTCGGCGCGTCGGCCTTGGCGCACCAGCGCCACCGAATGCGTGAGCGTCCGCAGGTGCTCGCGCGCCAGTTCCGCCGCATCGTTGACGTTGGCCTGCTGTCGGGGATTGTCCGCCGACAGGCGCCTGAGCTCGGCCACAATCGGCTCGATCTCGCGCGCCGTGTCCTGGAAGGTGGTGGAGAGGCCGGGTTCGTCCCGCAGCAAATATCCGCGTCGCGCCGCTTCGAGCCTCTCCTCGAGCACGCCGAAGCGCGCGATAACGCGGTGCACCCGATAGGTGTGATCCACCCAGCGCGCCTGATGCTGATTTTGCAGGATGGTCGATGTCGCCACAATGCCCACGGCGACCAGCAGGAGGAAACCTAGCGCAACCGCGCCGACGACAAGCCGGTTGAACCAGCGATCCGAAAGCGTGGGATCCTTGAACGGATTGCGCACATTCGTGGGATAGTTGGATCGGGAAGCGATGCAAGGCGGACTAGGTCCGCATCTAAACCACGATCTCGAAGCACGCACCTTCGCTGGCCGCGCCGAGCGCGATCGTACCGCCATGTGCGGTCATGATGCGGCGCGCGAGGCTCAGGCCGACGCCGGTGCCGCCGGCCTTGGTGGTGAAGAAAGGCAGGAAGATCTCGGTCGCCAGTTCCGGCGCGATACCGGGGCCGTTGTCGCTTACCACGATCATCGTCCGCCCGCCCGGCAGCAAACGGATCGCCAATGCCATGGCCGGCGCGTCGCAATGGCCGGATGCCGCTTCCGCGCCATTCTTGAGCAGGTTGATCACGACCTGCGCGAGCAGATCGGGATCCGCGTCAATCGCGACGTCGGCCGGCTCCATCGTTACGCCCAAAGGTACGTTCCGGCCGACGTCGGACGCTGCGAACAGCCGCTGGAGTTCGGCCACCCACGGCGCCGCGGGAAAGCGCCGCCGCTCGACGACGGGCGCGCGGCTGAAGGCACGATAAGCTTCGACGAAGTGCATGATCCCGCTGGCGCGCCGCGCCAACGTCTCGATCGCCATGCGCGCATCCTCGATCGCCGGATTGCCCTCGGCCGCGACCTCGGCCATCAGCCGCGCCGCGCTTTCCGCGAGGCTGACGACCGGCGTCATCGAATTCATGATCTCGTGCGTCAGCACGCGCACAAGATCGGCCTGCGCGGTGAGTTCGACCGCCGACAATTCGTGCTGGATCGGCTGGACCGCGACGATTGCGAGCGGGCGGCCGAGCCGGTCGAGCGAGGCATGCGACACCATCGCCCGCTGCACCGCGTTGTCGATCCGCAGCGGAAGCACCCTGCGTCCCCCCGGCTCGCTGCCGCGCAATGTCGCGACCAGATCGGGACCATAAGGCGCGAAATCCTCCACGCGCGTACCGGCCAGCCGGTTGAACAGCTTGCGCGCAGCCTTGTTGGCCAGCGTGACCCGGTCCTCGTCATCGACCAACAGCAGGGCGGAAGGCGCTTCGTCCGCGAGCGCCGCGTGGATGCGCGTTTCCTCGCTGGCCAAAGCGCGCTCGGCCCGAAGCTGCCGCATCGCGTCGCCGAGCGCCTGGCCGAGTTCGTCGAAGCCGCCGCCGGCGGTGCGGCCGAAGCCCTGGCTGAAATCGCCATAGCGCAGCCCCTCGACGAAGCGGGCGATCTCGCGGTTGGTGCGCCCGATATAATGCCACAGGTTCCAGATCGCGCCGACCACGAATATTGCGGCGACCAATCGCGCCGCCGCCAGATTGGGCGCCCATAGCGATAGCGCGAGGGCCCCAATCGCCGCGACCATCAGCAACAGGCGCCAGCCGAAACCGACCGCGAAGTTGCGCTCAAAGGTCAATGTCAGAGCCCATGCTTCTCCATGCGGCGATAGAGTGAACCGCGCGTCAGCCCGAGCTCGGCCGCGGCGGCGGAGATATTGTAGGCATGCTTCTGCAGCGCGCGCTCGATCATCTGCTTTTCAGCCTTGCCGAGGTGGAGGCCGACATCGGCGGGCTCGGCCGGCGGCAGCGCCGCAGGAGCGATACGAATGGCGGGTGCGGCGCGCGCGAGCGGGAAATCGGACAAGGCATAAGCCTCGCCCTCGGCCAGGATCACCGCGCGCTCTGCGGCGTGGCGAAGCGCGCGTACGTTTCCGGGCCATTCATAGCTCGAGAGCGCCGCCAGCACCGACGACGGCAGCGCGCGTGCCGGCTTGCCATATTTGCGCGCATAAAGATGAAGGAAATGCTCGAGCAGCAGCGGCACGTCCTCGGCGCGCTCGCGCAAGGGCGGCAGCTCGATCTCGACCGTGTTGAGCCGGAACAGCAAATCGGTGCGGAACTGCGCCGGATTCTCGATCTGCTCGGGGCGGAGATTGGTGGCCGAAACGACGCGGATGTCGATCGGCACCGGCCGGTTGGCCCCGACCGGCGTCACCTGGCGCTGCTCGAGCGCGGTCAGCAATTTGGGCTGGAGATGGAGCGGCAGGTTGCCGACCTCGTCGAGAAAGAGCGTGCCGCCGTCGGCCGCCTGCATCCGTCCGATGCGGTCGACGCGCGCGTCCGTAAAACTGCCTTTCACATGGCCGAACAGCTCGCTGTCGATCAGATTCTCGGTGATCGCGCCAAGGTCGACCGACAGCATCACCTTGTCGGCACGATGCGAGCGGCGATGGATTTCGCGCGCGACCAGCTCCTTGCCGGTGCCGTTCTCGCCGGTGATCAGCACATTGGCTTCGGTCGGCGCGGCGCGGTTGATCAGCGCCAGCACGCGCCGGATCGCGGCGCTTTCGCCGAGCAGCGACACCTCACCCGACGATGGCGCGGCAATCGCCTGCGCGCGCGCTTTCTCGATGCCGGTCTCACGGCGCGAGGCGCGCAATGCGGCTGCCGTACGGACCGTCGCTAGCAGACGCTCGTTGTTCCAGGGCTTGCTGACGAAGTCGGTCGCGCCCTGCTTCATCGCCTCAACCGCAATCTGGACGCCGCCATGCGCGGTGATCAGCACGACGACCGCGTCGGGGTCCTTTTCGAGGATCCGGCCGAGCCAGAGAAAGCCTTCGCGCCCGTCGGTGGCGCCGCGCATGAAATTGGCGTCGAGCAGGATCGCGTCGGGCGAGCGCGCGGCGATCACCTCCAACGCCTGCGACGGCGACGGCGTGGTTACGACTTCGGCGAACAGCTCGCGCAGCAGCAGCCGCGCCGCGAGCAATATGTCGGCATCGTCATCGATCACGACGCACAGGTCGAATGCGGGTTTGTCCGCCATCTTCACTCCCCGGTGGCTGTGGTAGCCATCACGCGCTTGCCTATCAACAAATGTGCCAAACTGTCCGGTGGCGGACGGAAACTGTCCGCATGTGACCACAAGCGGACGAGCGGAGCGCCGTCTCGTTGGCCGATAATCGCGCGAAGTCAGATACATACAGATGTTGGCACGGCCGATGCTGTATGTTCGTCGTCGGCAATCACGCCGGCATCCCTTCAGGGAGTTGCTGCCATGATCCGCTTGTCCCCCTTCGCTCTCGCCGGTGCATTGCTTGCGACCAGCGTCACCGTGCTCGGCACCTATCCCGCCCAGGCGGCGGTACGCCACGTATCTTTTGCCGACCTCGACCTGACCAGTGCGGCCGGCCGCGCGGCGATGGATACCCGCCTCAGCAAGGCCGCGAGCAGCGTCTGTCTTGCCGAGAATCGCGAGCTTTCCCTTGCCGCGGTCTGTCATCGGGAAAGCATGGAACGCGCCCGCGCTGACCTCGGCCGCGCCATCCACGACAATGCCGTCCAGGTGGCGGTCCGCTAGTGGCGCTTGCGCCGCCGCCTGTCCGGGAACGGACATTCGATTGTCCGGAAACGGACAGGCGGACTTGCGCATATATCCGCGACGTCCCCGCGAACCGGCTGGCACGGACGCTGCATAGGCAAAAGATATGAGCGTCGTGCGCATCAAGTCCGAAACCGAGGCCACCACCACGCTTTCCGGCGGCATGGATCGGCTAATCGAACAGAAAAGGCTGCCGCGATGGGCGATGTTCGCGGCTGCGGGCGTGGTGTTGCTTCTGCTCGTGCTCGCTTGGTTCCTGGCGCCGCGCGGCAACCGTCAGACCGTGCCGCTCGATCGCCTCACCATTTCCGAGGTACGCAACGGCACGTTCGATGATTTCCTGCCGCTGCGCTCGCTCGTGACGCCCTTGCTCACCGTCTATCTCGACGCGGTCGAGGGCGGCCGGATCGACAAGATTCTGGTCGAGGACGGGGCCTATGTGAAAAAGGGCCAGTTGCTGGCGGTCCTGACAAACGCCGATCTCCAGCTCTCCACCCTGCGTTCGCAGACCGACGTCGCGCAGCAGATCTACAATTTACAGCTCACGGAGCTCAGCCGTGAGCAGACGCGGTCGCAAAACAATCAGGCCGTGACCGCGGCCGAGAATGAATATGCCAAGGCCAGGCGCCTCTATGATCTGCAGGTCCCTCTCGCGCAGCGCGGTTTCGTCGCGGGCAAGGTGTTCAACGATACACGCGACGATTTGCAGGCCGCGCAGCGCCGGCTTGCCGACGCGCGGGCAACGCAAGCTGCCGAAAACCGTCTTCAGTCGAATCAGCTTTCGCAGATGCGCGCCACCGCCCGAACGCTTCAGAATGCTCTCGGTATCGCCCGCACCAATCTCGACCAGCTCAATCTGCGCGCGCCGGTCGATGGCCAGCTTTCGGCCTTCTCGATCCAGATCGGTCAGAGCATGAGCCGCGGCGAGCGCCTCGGCCAGATCGACAGCCCCGGCCACAACAAGCTTCGCGCGCAGGTCGATGAATTCTACCTCGGCCGCGTCCAGCCGGGTCAGATCGCGACCGTCGACTATGCAGGCAAGACCTACAAATTGAAGGTTGCCCGCATTTATCCGCAGGTGAAGAATGGCATCTTCGAGGCCGACCTCTGGTTCGTCGGGACGGAACCGCAGGGCATCCAGCGCGGGCAGACGCTGCAAGCCAAGCTGACGCTCGGTGATCCGACGCCGGCGCGCTTGCTGCCGAACGGCGCCTTCTACAACGATACTGGCGGCCAATGGGTGTTCGTGGTTGCGCCGGGCGGCGGCAGCGCCGTCAAGCGTCAGGTTCGCCTTGGCCGCCGCAATGCCGACTTTATCGAGGTCCTCGACGGGCTCGAGCCGGGCGAGAAGGTCGTCACCTCACCCTATACCGGTCTCGCCGACAAGGATCGGCTCGACCTCAGGCAGAATTGAAGAAGGGGACCGATCCGATGCTGACGCTCCGCAACCTCTCCCGGGTCTATCGCACCGACATGGTCGAGACGACCGCGCTCGACGCGATCGATCTCGACATCATGGATGGCGAGTTCGTCGCGATCATGGGGCCGTCGGGCTGCGGCAAATCGACGTTACTCAACATATTGGGGCTGCTCGATAGCCCGTCCTCGGGGTCCTATCGCTTCGGCGAGCATGAGGTCGCGGGCCTGCCCGAGACCAAGCTCGGCGATATCCGCAAGCGCCACATCGGCTTCATTTTCCAGAGCTTCAACCTGGTCGACGAACTTTCGGTACGCGAGAATGTCGAGCTTGCCTTGCTCTATCACGGCATTGGCGCGGCCGAGCGGCGCGCGCGGGTGGACGCGGTGATGGACAAAGTCGGCGTCGCGCATCGCGCCGAGCATCGGCCGAGCCAGCTTTCAGGCGGCCAGCAGCAGCGCGTCGCTGTGGCGCGCGCGGTGGTCGGCAGTCCGGACATGATCCTGGCAGACGAGCCGACGGGCAATCTCGACACGCAGCATGGCGAAGAGGTGATGCGCATGCTCCAGGCCTTGAATCGCGAAGGTACGACCGTCGTGATGGTGACTCACTCGCCGAGCCACGCCGATTATGCCGGCCGCGTCGTCAACATGCTCGACGGCCGCGTGCTAACCGAAAGGCGCCGGGCCGCATGAACAAGATAACCCTCCGTGGTCAGCGGAGGGGCGGATGAGGGCCTTCGCCTCGCATCCCTTCCGGCCTGGCCGGGCGAGCGAAGGCCCTCATCGAAACCGGGGTGAAGGAACGAGGCAATGCTGCGCAACTATTTGACGGTCGGTCTCCGCGCTCTGGCGAAGAACAAGACCTATGCGGTCATCAACATCCTCGGGCTCGCGATCGGCATGGCTGCTTGCCTGCTTATCCTGCTCTTCGTCCGTTACGAGATGAGCTACGACAAATGGCTCCCCGGGGTCGAGAACAGCTATCAGTTCCAAAGCTGGTATCAGGGCAAGGATACCGGCCAGCCCGCCAAGCTGCAGATGACGTCCTACGTCGCCGGGACCGCGCTCAAGAAGGACTTCCCGCAGGTCGAGAAGGAAGTCTACATGATGCCGAGCGGGCCGGTTTTCTACAAGGACGGCCAGGCTTCCTCGACCAAGGATTATGTCCTCACCGACGGCAATTTGCTCGACGTGATCGAGCTGCCGCTGGTGCGTGGTGCCCGATCCGCCTTCAACGGTGTCGGCACGGTCTTGGTGAGCCAGACGGAGGCGATCAAGCGCTACGGCACCGAGGATGTCGTCGGCCGCACACTGTCGCTGATCGCGAAGGGCCAGACGCATGATTATCGCATCGTCGGCGTCCTGAAGGACCTGCCGAAAAACTCGCACCTTCGCATCGCCGCGGCAGTTCACATCGATATGCCGTCCTTCATGAGCAAGGAACCGCAATTTCTGACCTGCTGGGGCTGTCAGGGCGGTTATGTCTACGCGAAGTTGCGCTCTGGGACCGATCCCAAGGCGATCGAGGCGCAAATGGCCGCCTGGAAGAAGCGCAACATCCCCGACGAGGTTTCCGACGGTGTGCGCACCAACGCCGGCGACGACCAGGATTTCCACCTCGTCAACCTGCGCGACATCCATCTCGGCAAGGCGCAGGTAGCGGCGCAGACACCGGGCA
>Ga0070671_100004982_pt1 | contig 10578 bp, 7 predicted proteins | sample KBSS73metaG_FD_65341 | JGI IMG/M metagenome (GOLD analysis project Ga0070671, IMG submission 65341) | Switchgrass rhizosphere microbial communities from Kellogg Biological Station, Michigan, USA - KBS S7-3 metaG | ecosystem: Host-associated > Plants > Roots > Rhizosphere > Soil ... | reverse complement strand
TCCGGCGGACCGGCGGCAGATCCTCGTAGGCTCGGACGGGTCGACCGACGAGACCGTCGCGCGGGCGCGGCGGTTCGCCCACGACGGCGTGCACGTGGTGGCGTTCCGCCACTGGCGCGGCAAGGCGGCGGTGGTCAATCAGCTGGTCCGGCGCGCCCGCGGCGAGATCGTGCTCTTCGCCGACGCGCGACAGGCCTTCGATCCGCAGGTACTGCGGCGTCTCGTCTCGCGGTTCGCCGACGAGCGCGTCGGGGCGGTGAGCGGCGAGCTGATGCTGACCGACAGCACCGGCACGCCGATGGGGCGCGGCGCGTCGTTCTACTGGCGGTATGAGAAGTTCATCCGCGTGCACGAAGGGCGCGCGGGATCCACCGTCGGCGCGACCGGCGCCATCTATGCGATCCGGCGGGCGTTGTTCCGATCGATTCCCAACGACACGATTCTCGACGACGTGCTCATCCCGATGCGCATCGTCCAGCAGGGCTACCTGGTGCAGTTCGAGCAGGAGGCGCGCGCCTTTCAGGCGGTGTCACGTACGACCCGCCAGGAGTACGTGCGGAAGGTGCGGACCATCGCCGGGGCGTATCAGCTGTTCGCGCGGGAATGGTGGCTGCTGAATCCGTTGAAGAACGCGCTGTGGTTCGAGACGGTGTCGCACAAGGGGCTGCGCCTGCTGCTGCCGATGTTCCACCTGGCGCTCTTTGCCGCCAACTTCGAGCTCTGGCGCGAGCCGTTCTACGGCGTGGTCCTGGCGATGCAGGTGGCGTTCTACGCCGCCGCGGTGCTGGGGCACGAAATGCGCCATGCGGCGCGGCGTCCGATCTACATCAGCGTGCCCTACGCGATGTGCTGCATGCTGTGGGCAACCGTGGCGGCCTTCCACCGCTTCCTGACCGACAGGCAGCAGGCGACGTGGGAGCAGGCGCCCGCGTTCGAGCTGCCGCGGATCAGGGGCGGGCGAGCGTAACCGCGCTCAGGCTGGCGCCCACGTCGAAGAGCGACGTATCCACCAGCAGCGGATACACCGGCATCACCGCGCTGGTGTAGAACACCGCACCGTTCACCGAATAGCTCACGCTTCCCGCCCGCACGGTGATCCTCAGCGTGTCCCCGCCCGTGATCGCCCGCTCCGTCCGGTAGGCGCCCTTCTCCCGGACCTCCACCCGACCGTCCTGCAGCCGCATTCCGAACAGAATCTCCTCCGGGCTCGTGCCGGTATTGCCGGAGCCGAGCCCGATGGCGCGGAGCGCCTGCGTGTCGCCGGGCACGAACGCCAGCTCGCCGTCGCCCGCGGCGATCGTCTGCGACGACACGGCGCCGGCATCCGGGCATCCGGCGCAGCCGCCCGTCTTGCGCAGCTCGCCGGCCGTGGCGCTGACGTTGACGAGCGACGTCCACGTCACGGCCTCTCCAGCCATGGCGGCTGCGGCCGGCGTGATCGGTGTCGGCGCGGGAGCCGCGGCGGCCGGCGCTGCGGCGGCCGTACCGGGCAGCTTCGGAACTCGCACCACGAACGCATCGAGCCGCCCGGTGCCGGCATTGGCCGTCCAGATGAAGTACTCGCCGGTGACGTCGATGTTACCTTTCGGCAGCTTGGAATAGTCGTCCGCACCCCCACCTGACGCGTTCAGGTCGGTGAGGTTCGGCGCCACGACGAGCGTGTCGAGCGACCCATCGAGCCGGAAGCAGACGATCTCGTTGACGCGCGGCAGCGCTTCGCGGCTCGCGTTGCTGGCGCACGCCATCTGCTGGTCGATCGGCTGTTCCGGCCGCGCGTCGCCGAAGGCGATGTGTCCCAGGCCGCTGGACCACGACGCGAGCTGGTAGACCAGCTCGCCCTGACCGGCCACCGCCGCCGGCTGTCCGCCGCTCATGTCGCTCGCCAGGTTCCAGCGCCGCACCGCGCCGGGGAACCGGTTGAAGTTGTCCTCGGCAATCATGTAACCGAAGCCCAGGTCGGAGTGGCCGCTGGCGCCGTTGGGATCGATGAGCACCTGTTCGGTGTCCGTCTGCAGATCGATGATGCGGTTGTCCTCGCCGTTCAGCCCGTCCACGTTCTCCTTGGTCACCAGCCAGCGGCCGCTGCGATCGATCTGGCATTCGTCGAAGTCGCCCTTCTTGGCGAACCACGACGTGCGCTTCGTGCGCTCGTTGTAGACGACGCACCCGAGCATTTCGTAGGTCGAGGACTGGCGCAGGGTGGCCGAGTGCACTTGATCGTCGGCGCTCGAGTGCGCCTGCCACAGGTATTTGTCGGCCCCGAACTGGCTGGCCGCGTCGAAGACCGTCTCGGAGGTCTTGGCCACCACGTCGTAGCGCACCAGGCGCGGGCCGTCATTCAGATACAGCGTGGTGGGGCGGGTGGCACTGAAGTACCAGCCTTCCCCCGTACTCCAGCTCAGCGGGTGGTCGGCGGGAAAAAGCGGCCCGAGATTCGCCGTCACACCGGTGCGCTTGTTGACGCTGAACAGCGTGGGCCCGCCGCCGCCCTTCTGCCGATTCAGCCCCAGGAAGATCAGCATCGTGTCGCTGCCGGCGTGGTTGTTGATGTTGCTCCAGTAGGAGTAGCCGACCGGCAGCACGCAGTCGGCGCCGCCGCAGTCGGCGGCATTCGAGAGGCGGATGCCGGTGGTCCGGTACGGCGACGGGAATGTGAACGTGCCGCGCGACGGCAGAAACGTGCTGATTTCCGCCGCCGACAACGTGGGTCGCAGGCCGACCCCGGTAGCCGATTCCATGAATCCGCCAGGGGCGACGGCGTTCTGCGCGTGGACGATCTGTGGTGGGGTGAGCGCGAGGAGTGTGCCGAAGAAGACGGATGCCGCGACGAATCGAATGAAGCGAGGTGACGCGTGGAGCATCGAAAGACCTGCCCTGTCTTCACGCGGGCGCAGGCGTGCTCCGCCGGGCACACTACGACCGTCATTGGCACTGCTGGGGTTTTGAGGAGCCCTTGCAGGCGCTATGTTTTTTCGGCGGCGGAACGCGTGTACCCGGCCCGCTGTTTAAGCCATCGGCACCAGACGCGCAGACGTCCAGTGGGGCTTTCCATGGGAAAGGCCTGGGGCGAGTGCGGATATTGGCGAGAGAGCCTCCGCGTGCAGACGCGGAAACGGACGAGCGGAGTTTACGAAACCGATTTGCCGAGCGTCAATTTAGGAAGGTCCCTGGGGTGCGAGTTCGCCAACGCTATGCATTTCCGGTTGGACGTTGCCCGCGACGCTTGGTCTGTCGAGGAATGTCTGAGGAGGGAGACTCGCGGTGCGCTCAGCGCGGGGACGTGCCCATCACTTCGACGAACGCGCGCGCCATCGAGCCGCGACGCCCGTCGGCGCCGATGACCGTGGCCGTGACTTCGTACTCACCGGCCGGCACGCTGTCGATCTTCATCGTGTTGACGACCGGCGCGCGGTCGCCTTCGAGCTGCACGCGACTGAAACGATAGAAGTCGCTCGAGTCCACGACGATTTCGAGCGCGCGGTTCTGCGGCTGCGGCGAGACGTTCACACTGATGGCGAGCATCGTGGGCGCAACCGCGATCGAGGGGTTCACGCGAATTGAAACGGGCTCACCGGCGCCAACGAGTGTGGCCGTCGAGAGAGCCAGTCCGAAGAGCCACAACCGTGACGACATGGCTTGCTTCCTCCTGCGTCTGCGTTTGTGCAACGTCCGATCCATTTCCTGATGCCGAGCTTGCCGAGGGGTCGTGCAGCCTTTTCGATCACGATCGGTGATTGCTTCACACGGGCCCTGAAAGACGCTGGCGAAAACACGCCAGAAACCGTTGATCGCGTGAGCCGCGGCGCGGCGTGGTTGTTGCTCTGAGTTTGGCTTGGGGGTGCGTGGAAATGGCGACGCACACGAGGGCCGAGCTTCCGGTCGTTTTCGACTGTAATCCCGGTGAAGGCGGCCTCGCCGAGTTCGAGCCCGAGACTCAGCGCGATTTTATGTGGCAGCGCGTGGACAGCCCGGCGGTGGTGGACGTCCCCCGATGGGAACCGCGGGTCGCGCCAGCGGCGGGCCGGCGGTGGCCGTTCATCGTGGTTCCCGTCGTGATCGTGTCGGCGTTTGCGGGCGCGACCGTATCGTGGATGGGCATCGGCGCGAAGTCTGGCGCGTTGGCACACGCGCCGGAGCCGTCGGCGGCGAGCGGCCTCTCGACCAGCGCCTCGCCGGCGAAGAACGAACCGATCTTCGCTCCGCCGGTCGCCGTCCCTGACGCTGCCCCAATCTCACCCGAACCGGCGCCAGCGAGGCCGCCCGCGCCGGCAGGCATCGACCCGGCGTTCGAGCGGACACTGGCGGCCGTCAGCCAGTCGTACCGGGCGCTGGACGCGGAGTCGCTGACCGCGGTCTGGCCCGGCGCCGACACCGCGGGACTGTCTTCTGCCTTCGCGGACCTCAAGTACCAGTCGTTGTCGTTCGATCGTTGCACCGTGCGCCCTCAGGGGAACGACGGCGCGGTCGCGTCGTGTGAGGTGCTGATCGCCGCGGCACCGAAGACCGGCGACGTGGCGCTGCAGCGGCGCCACGAGTCGTGGACGCTGCTCCTCGATCGGTCCGGCGAGCGCTGGACGATTACCGGCGTGTCCGTGCGCTGACCAGCGCGGGGCGCTCGCTGCCGCTTCCCGCAAGCGCCACGAGCGTGCGCGAGTACGAGACGGCGAGCCGGCGATTCCCGGTTCGTGCCGCCGCGTCGGCCGCGCCCGCGATCGACCGGAACCGGTTGGGCGTCAGGCGCAGCGATGCCTGGAACTCGCGCAGCGCGTCGCGCGGCCGGCCGGCCTCGAGCAGCAGTTCGCCCAGCAGCTCGCGCATGGGCGACAGCCGGTTCTCCATCGCCACGTGCTTCTCGCTGCGATCTTCGCGATCCGCGGCCTCACGCATGCGAAGCACGGCGCGCGCCGTGTCCCGCTCCGCCAGCGCAATCCACGCATCGGCGGCCGCCTCCTGGATGCCGACCTGGTCGGCCCAATAGGGCTCGTCGGCCGCCGCCAGCTCCTGGCGCAGGCGGGCGAGCTGGGCGAGGTCGTCGCGACCGCGCGCGGCCTGCCGGGATCGCGCGGCACCCACGGCCCTCCCGAACCAGATGATGGCCTCGGCCTGTTTGAAGATCGTGTTCATCGGCGCCAGCGCCGCGGCCTCCTGCCACGCGCCGCGCTCGAACGCGTAGCGGACGGGAATGGCCGCCCATGCCGTGTGCGCCGTGATCGACGACGTGGCTGGAATCCCCTCGATCGAGTTGCGCTCGTCGAGGATGGCGCGCGCCGCATCGTCCTGCGCCTGCTGCAGGTAGGCGTTGGTCAGGAAGTCGAGCGCGTGGTAGCGCCCGGCGATCGCCGACGGCCGCGCCGCCGCCGCGGGGTTGGTGCTGGCCACGTAGGCACGGGTCGCGGCGTCGGCGGCGAGATTGGTGCGAATGGCCTCCGGCCACATGCCCAGCGTCGAGAAGGTGTGCGACGGCATGTGGAGCGCGTGCGGCGCCGAAGGAGCCAGCGCGGCGTATCGACGCGCGGCGGGAAGCCCGCGGGTGGCAATCGGCGCGTAGTCGTAGGCGTGGATCAGGTAGTGGGGCAGCCCGGGGTGATCGGGATGCGCCCGCTGCAGCGGCTCCAGCAGCCGGGCCGCTTTCAGCTGCTTCGCGTAGGTCTTGTCAGTGAGGTCCACCGCCTCGAGCAGCGCCAACGAGTAGAACGCGGTGACCTCCGTGTCTTTCGGATGGCGGGCGTGGAGCCCGGCCATCGCGGCCTCGTATCGCTCGCTGCGCACCCGCTGGCTGACCGTCGGGTAGTCCCGGAAAAACGGCGCCAGCGCGTCGATCCACTCGCGTTCGAGCGGCGACGGCGAGCCGGTCGTGCGCGCCTTCTCGATCGCGTCGAGCCCCTGCTTCAGCAGCGCGTCCGGGAACGGCGCCGTCAGCGGATTCGGCCGCTGGCTGATGGCGACACCCCAGTAGGCCATCGCGCAGGACGGGTCCTTCTCGGCCACCGCGCGGAACGCCTTCTCAGTCTCCGGGTAGAAGAACGAGTGCAGCATCGCCACCGCGCGGTCGAACTCGGCCTGCGCGGCGGGCGTGCACGAGATCGGGAAGTGCACGCGCCCGTAGCTGTCGCCGACGCCACCGTGACCTGCGTGGTCGGCCTGCGCGAGCGCGGCCGAGGGGCACCAGATGACGGCGCAGACACACGCCGTGCCGAGTTTCCGTAGAAGCGTCATCGTGTCACCGCGAGACCTGCCGAGTCGCGCTCGGCCAGCCGTTTGACGTTTTCGAACACCCGCCGATGCACTCGGCTCACGATCGCATCAGACCATAGACGCCAGTAGTGCGACGGCCACATGTGGTTGCGATACACGCTCGTTCCTTCGAGACGGGTGCCGCCGCCGGCGAGCGGCACCAGCGTGAAGTCGCCGGACTGCGGCACGAAATAGCCCTGAACGTGCGGAGGGCGAATGTCGCCGTAGGGGCTCCACTCGCGCAGCACGGGAGGCCCCGACTCGATGGTGAACATCAGGCGGCGCGCCTCATCCCACACGCGGACCGTTTCCACGAAGCGCCCGGTCGAGAAATCGCACACGCGCATCGCGCCGACCCCCGGAGCCTCCATCAGCCTCGCACTGATCGGATACGCCACGCCGGCGCGGAAGAACCAGCTGTCGGCCGGCGCCGCGATCGGATCGAACTCGGCCAGGTGCGCCCAGACGGTGGATGGGGGTGCCTGAATCTCGATGGCACTGCGCACGGTCGTGGCGGGCGGCGGTCCCATTAGGCCGGGTTCAGCCATCAGGCCGAGCGGGATCAGGCAGACCATCATGCCCATCGCTGTGGCGCGTGCACGCCCCTGGACGTGCACGAAATACGCGATGAGCGCGCCGGTGACCGAGCATGGCACCGTGATCGGCATGGCCATGAACAGGCAGACGGCGCCCTCGGCGCCGGCTGCCAGGAAGGCAAGTCCGCAGGCGAGCGGAGCACAGGCACCCGCCAGCACGAAGCTCCAAACTGTGGGCGTCTGCCGGTATGTCGTGAGCGCGCCGGCCACGAATCCGACGGCGAACGGCGCCAGAACGAAGATGGCATACCCATACGCGGCCTGCCGACCTGTAACCCGTTGATTGATGAGCACAGCCAGCAGCACGAGGCTCACGCCCAGGAGTCCCGCGATGACGATCGCCGACACGAAGGCCCACTTCGGCTGCGCGGGAAGCAGGTGGTCCACCCACGCGGGGCCCATGGGAACGGTTGGCCCCGGCGGCTCGAGCGAGTGCCGCCTGGCCCAGGTGACGACGCTGGCGATGACGGCGACGACGAATGCGATGAGCGTGACGGCGACCAGGAACGTCAGCACCCACGCATCCTACAAGGTCGGGCCGATCGCTCGAACGCCTATTTTTTCCGCATTTCGTCGGCTGAAAGCCGTTGGCACGGCTGTATGATTGTGCCTCGTGAGCGACGCACTCCGCGTCGTCTTCGAGAAGGAGCGGTGTAAATGGCAAAGAAGGGTGGCGCACCCACGAAGTCTGAAGTCTTCGCGCAGATCAGCGAGGACGCGGAAATCTCCCGCAAGCAGGTCGCCGCGGTGTTCGAATCGCTGAACGGCATCATCAAGAAGAGCCTGAAGGGCAACGGGCTCTTTACGCTCCCGGGCTTGCTCAAGATGAAGGTCGTCAAGAAGCCGGCTACGAAGGCGCGTCAGGGCATCAATCCCTTCACCAAGGAAAAGATGATGTTCAAGGCGAAGCCCGCCTCGAAGAAGGTGCGCGTGCTGCCGCTCAAGAGCCTGAAGGCGCTCGTGAACTAGCCCCGGCCGGAAGTGCGCTCGAGGGGCCCACCTCCCACGGTGGGCTCCCCTTGACGGTCGAAAGGAGTGGCTGGTAGACTCCCTTCGTCTGTCGAAAGGAGCGCCGTGTCGACGAAAGACCGCAGCGACGTCCTGCAAGGCACGCTCGACATGCTGGTGCTCCGGGCGCTCCAGCTCGAGCCGATGCATGGCTGGGGCATCACCGAACGCATCGGACAGTGGTCCGAGCAGGTGCTGCAGCTCGGGCAGGGGAGCCTCTACCCCGCGCTCTATCGCCTGGAACGTCAGGGCTACATCCGCTCCGAGTGGCGCGTCACCGACAACAACCGTCGCGCGCGCTACTACTCGATGACGGCGAACGGTCGCCGCTACCTGAACGACTCGCTCGCGCAGTGGCGGCGGGTGTCCCGCGCGATCAACCTGGTTCTCGACAACACGGCGGCGGGCTGAGGGCACGATGCGTGCGCTCATCGAGGTGCTGCGCCGGGTCGTGTCGCTCTTCCACCGGCGTGAGCTCGAGGATCGGCTGAGCGAGGAGATCCAGTTCCACCTCGAGCAGCAGATCGAGCGGAACCTCCGCGCCGGCCTGTCGCCGGACGACGCGCGGCGTCAGGCCCTGATCCGGTTTGGCGGTCTCGAACAGGCGCGCGAGCAGACCCGCGACGAGTTCCGCGCCGCCCCCCTCGAACATCTCGCACGTGACGTGCGATATGGCCTGCGCTCGCTGCGCCGCCATCCCGGCTTCACGGCGATGGCGCTGCTCTCGCTGGCCATCGGCATCGGTGCCAATGCGGCGATCTTCGGCGTGGCGTACGCCGTGCTGTTCCGGCAGTCGCCGTTCGCGCATCCCGAAACGCTGGTCAACGTCTACGGAGGCGACGGCGCGCAGCAGTTCAACCCGATGTCCTACCCGGATATCGAGGATCTGCGGCGGGGCACGACGCAGGTCTTCAGCGGAGTGGCCGCGTCCGCGTTTACTGTCGCGCAAATCGATCGCGGCGGTACGCCGACCACGGTCATGGGCGAAGCCGTCACGGGGGGCGCGTTCGCGCTGCTCGGCATCGAGCCTGAGCTCGGCCGGGCGATTCAGCCCGCGGACGACGTCGGCCGCGGCGGTCATCCGGTTGTGATGCTCGGCCACGGCTACTGGCAACGCGCCTTCGGCGGCGATCCGCGGGTGGTCGGCCGCACGCTGCAGATGGGACGTCGCGGCTACACGATCATCGGCGTCGCCCCGTCGGACTATCGCGGCGGTTTGCCCGCGGTCACGTCGGCTTTCTTCGTGCCGTTGGCCATGCAGGACGAGCTGATGGGCATCGAGATGCTCCAGCACCGGGACTACAACAGCTTCTTCGTCAAGGCGCGCCTCGCTCCCGGCGTGACCCGAGTCCAAGCCGAGCACGCGGCCTCGCTCGTGGCGGCGTCTCTCGACCTCGCGCGGCCGCAAGGGTGGACTCCGGGGGTGCGATTCGTCCTCGTGCCGGCGTCCGACGTGCAGGTCGTTCCCGGGGTGGATCCGCTGCTGCGCGCGGCGGCCTGGCTCCTGATCGCCGTCGTCGGGCTGGTGCTGCTGTTGGCCTGCACCAACCTCGCAAGCTTTCTGGTGGCCCGCGCCATCGATCGAGGACAGGAGATCGCCGTGCGGCGGGCCCTTGGCGCCGGTCGCGGCGCTCTGGCGCGTCAAGTCCTGGTGGAGAGTGTGCTGCTCGGGCTCGGCGGTGCGGCGGCCGGCCTGGCGCTCGCGGTCGCGCTCCTCGACGTGTTGCTCTCGATCGACTTGCCGTTGCCCTATGGCATCCGGCTGGACCTGCAATTCGGCCTCGGCTGGCGGACCCTGTTCGACTGGAGAGTGCTGGCGTTCACGGCTGGCGCCGGCGTGATGGCCGGAGTCTTTCTCGGACTGGTTCCTGCCGTTCATGGCACGCGCGCCGATCTGGGGGCGGCGCTCAAGGCGGGCAGCAAGGGCAGCGAGGCGCCAGGACCTCTCCGCTGGCGCAACGTCATGGTCGTCGCCCAGATCGCCATGTCGATCGTGCTCCTCGTGGGCGCCGGCCTGTTCCTGCGGAGCTGGCAGCAGATGCTGGCCGTGGACCCCGGCTTCGGACGGGCTCCTACCGCCATCCTGTCGGTCATCATGCCCGTGACGCAATCAGCGCCCGAGGCCGCGGTGGTGCGCACACGGCGGCTGCTGGAACGTTTCCGCGCGCTGCCGGGGGCCGGCCCCGTCGGCCTCGTCTGGCCGCTGCCGCTCGAGCTCTCGTCAAGCGGCATCAATTTCAGGATCGACGGTCGCACGCCGCCTGCCGGCCGCGAGGCCTTCAGCGCCTCGCGGGCGACGGCGGATGGTGGATTCTTCGGCGCCGCCGGGATGACGCTTGTGGCTGGCCGCACCTTCAATGAAGGCGACCGTCGCGACAGTCCAACCGTGGCCATCATCAGCCAGGCGATGGCGCGCCGCTACTGGCCGGACGGCGATGCGCTGGGACGGATCCTCCGCAGGCCGGATCCGGCCGGGGTTGACCTGTTGATCGTGGGCGTCGTCAGCGACGTCAACGTGCGATCGCTGGGAGAACCGCCCCGCGATCTCGTGTATCAGAGCTACACCCAGGGCCCGCCCTTGCCAGGAGCCAACTTCCTCGTCCGCACGCGCGATCCGGCGCGCACCGCGCTCGCGATGGTCGAGGCAGGCCAGCAGGTCGATCCCGACTTGCGCGTGTTGCAGGCCATGACGATGACGCAGCATCTGGCCACGTCGAGACTGCCGTCGCAGATCGGCGCC
>Ga0070671_100004981_pt1 | contig 10578 bp, 9 predicted proteins | sample KBSS73metaG_FD_65341 | JGI IMG/M metagenome (GOLD analysis project Ga0070671, IMG submission 65341) | Switchgrass rhizosphere microbial communities from Kellogg Biological Station, Michigan, USA - KBS S7-3 metaG | ecosystem: Host-associated > Plants > Roots > Rhizosphere > Soil ... | reverse complement strand
GCTTCGTCGGCGCCGGCGGCCTCGGCCAGCTGATGGACCAGTCGATGAAGATGCTCAACGGCGGCGAGGCGAGCACGATCCTGCTCACCTTCCTGCTGCTCGTCGTCCTCGCCGACGCGGCGAGCGCGGTGATCCGCAGGGTATTGGCATGAGCGCGACAACAACCTCGCCTGGAGCGACCCGTGCCTACGGCCCGTGCTGGGCTTGCGTCGCGCTGGCCATCGCGCTTGTTTCGGCCGTCGTCGCCAGCTTCGCCTACTTGGCGGTCGACTGGCGGCAGCTCTTCAGCGGCGAATCGATGCGGCTGATGGCCCGGTTCGTGGCCGAGTTCTTTCCGCCCGACCTCTCGCCCGCCTTCGTCGCCAAGGCCGCCTGGGGCGCGCTGCAGACCTTCGCCGTCGCCGCCGTCGGCACCCTGCTCGCGGTCGGCGCGGCGAGCATCCTGGCCCTGCCCGCGGCCGGCCGCTTCGGCCTTGCACCGCGGCTCGCGGCACGGCTCGCACTCAACATGCTGCGCAGCGTCCCGGAGCTGGTGTGGGCGGCGCTGATGGTGCTCGCGGCCGGCCTCGGCCCCTTTGCCGGCACGCTGGCGCTGGCGCTGCACACCACCGGCGTGCTCGGCCGGCTCTATGCCGAAAGCCTTGAGAACCTGCCGGCCGCCCCCGAACGATCGCTGCGCGAGGCCGGCAGCGGCGCGGTCTCGGCCTTCGCCTATGCGGCGCTGCCGCTGGTCACGGCGCAGGGCGTCGCCTACGCCCTCTATCGGCTCGAGATGAACATCCGCATGGCGGCCGTGCTCGGCTTCGTCGGCGCCGGCGGGCTGGGCCAGATGCTGTACTTCCATCTCTCGATCTTCCAGCAGGCACAGGCGGCGACCCTGCTGATCGCCATGTTCGTCCTGGTCTTCGCCGTCGATTCGCTCAGCGCCGCGGTGCGCGGCCGGCTGGTGCCGGCCCAGGGCTGAATCGCGTCAGGTTCGTGGGACCCACACGTAGCCGTTGTCCATCAGCCATTCCTTGCCGGCGTCATTGAGCACCGGGCCGCCGACTGCGGAGGTCATGAGACCCTTCGCCACCAGGGAACCGGCGACGACCTTGGTGATCATGGGCGTCTTTCCGCGCAGGCTCGCGCGCAGCCATATCAGCTCGTCCGGAGTGAGTTCGATGGCCATGCCGCCTCCTGCAAGGGAAGATGGAAGTATGAGCCGCCAACCTAGGCGACGGTCAGCTTCAGGTCGACACGCGGCGTCCAGCCGGCATCGTCGCTGCCCGGCGTGACCTTGGGCGCGCCGAGGAAGAGGCGGCTGCTCGCCAGCTCCCGGGTCGCGAGGTAGTCGCGCACGACCACGGCGCGGCGCACCGCCAGCTGCTGCATCGCATCGTCGGCGACGACGATGCTGGCGAGCAGCAGCGCCTCCATCTCGGCCGGCGGCAGGTCCTGCGCCAGGCCGATCGCGTTCTTCGGCTTGACGATGTCGGCGCGCTTGTAGACCTCCTTCAGCAGCGCCGGATACTCCGCCGCCTCGACCGTGATCTCGGCGCTGGGGTTGGCGCCGCCGGCAATCGCCCGGCGACGCTTCTCCGAGCGGACCGCCTGCTGCAGGCGCTCCCGCTTCCAGGCTTCGCGCTCGCTCTCCAGCCGGCTCTCGCCGCTGATCGTGAGGGTGAGCGTCGGCCGGTCGATCAGCGCCTGGGCGATCTTGTCGAGGCTTTGCCGTGCCTCGGGGGTGAGCGTCGCCGTGCCCGGCGCGAACCCGATCGTCGAGTTCTCGCTGCTGCCGCCGCCTGCCGAGGCGAGCAGCGCGAACGGCGCGGTCACCACCTTGACGATGAGGTTGCCGATCGCCTTCATGATCACGCCGAAGAGCGAGAACTGCGGATCGTTGATCGAGCCGCTCACCGGCAGGTCGACGTCGATCACGCCGTTCCGGTCGGCAAGCAGCGCCACGGCGAGCTTGACCGGCAGGCTGGCGGTCGAGCCCTCGACCTTGTCGCCGAAGGCGAGCTGGTTGAGGACGATCCGGTTGCTCGCGGTCAGCTGGCCGTCCGGCTGCACGAGGTATGCGAGATCGACGCTCAGCTTGCCGCGCTCGATGCCGTAGCCGGCGTACTTGATCGCGTAAGGCGAAAGCGGCGGCAGCTCGAGCTCGCGCACCTTGGCCTTGACGTCGAGCGCGACCGGCTTGGCCAGCGGATTGACCTTGCCCGTGATCTCGAGCGAAGCCGTGCCCTCGACCCGGCCGCGCAGGTCGAGGTCGGCGAGCTGCGGCGGCCCGGATGCCGGGGCCTCGGACGAGAACGCCCCGAGGCGGCCGGTCAGCTCGCTCAGGTTGGCGCTGTAGTTCGGCTTGACGAAGTTGTCGTTGAACGCGACCCGGCCGTTGACGACCGCGATCGGCCCCATGTTGACCAGCGGCAACGGCGCGGACGCCGCCGGGCCCGCCGCGACGACGACGGCGGCACTCGATGCCGCCGGCGCGGCGGCCGGAGCGGAGGCAGCGCTCGTCCCGACCGGCGCGGACGCGGCATCGCCGGGCCGCGCGACTTCCTGCAGGTTGAGCCGGCCTTGCTCGTCGAGGACGATGCGGGCGAAGAAATCGCTGAGCGCGGTCTCGGCGATCGTCACCCGTGGCCGCGCGCCGGGCGCGAGGGCGAGGTCGATGCCGCGCAGCGACAGCGACTTCCAGTTGAGGAGCGGCGGCCCGCTGCCGGCCTCCCGCACCATGGCCAGGCCGCGGCGCGATACGGTTCCCGCTGCCACCGGGCTGGCGGCGCGGAAGTCGTCGATGGTGGCGTCGCCGCGCAGCGCCACGCGGTCGCCGGCGTGCGTGCGTTCCCATGCGGCCGTGCCCTTGAAGCTGGTCTGCGCCTTCTGCACGTCGAGCTGCACCAGCGCGTCGAGATAGGGATCGAGCAGGTGCAGCGGCAGGTCCTTGAGCAGCAGCGTCGCCTTCGCGCTCTGCGGCACGCCGGCGATGCTGCCCTTCAGCTCGCCCCGCGCATCGACGCTGCCGACGACGCCGGCGCCCACCGCCCGGCCGCTCGCCCCGGCCGGCACCGCCACACGGGCTCGCATCTGGAACGGCATCGCCTCGGCGCCGTCGAGAGCCCAGTTCTGCGCCTGCAGCGAAAGCTCGAGGAGGTCGAGCGCGACCGGCACCGCGAGGCTGCGGTCGGTGAAGCTGGCTCGGGCCTTGTCGATCGCCAGGGTGCCGAGCGTCAGGCGCCAGGACGCGGACGCTTCGGGCGCGGAGGCGGCGGGCGCCGACGCTCGCGCGGGCGCAGCGACCCTGATCACCGGCGGCGCAGCCGCGGAGCCTGCGGTCGAGGGCGGCGCGACGCCGCCGTGCCAGGCCGCGGCGTTCCAGCGGCCCGCGGTATCACGGTCGAGCCGCAGCCGCGGCGCCTGCAGCGCCAGCTTGCCGATCGCCGCGCTCCGCGCGGCAGTGTCGACGCGCGCATCGAGCAGCTCGATCTGCTCCGCCGCGAACTCGGGCGTCTTGGCGTCGCCGAGCAGCAGCCGGGCAACCGCGATCCGCCGCGCATCGATGCGCAGCTGGGGCGCGCCCTCGCCGGGCTTCCAGTCGAGCGTGAAGTCGGTGCTCAGGCTGCCGGCGAGCGGCGGCCGGAGCACGCCCTGCACGTAAGGCCGCGCCACTGCCAGCGGCAGGTCGTCGAGCCCGACCTTCACGCTGGCGCCGGCGGCGTTGCCCTGGCCGGAGAACACGAGCTTGCCCTGGTCCTTGGCCGCGCCGACGACGCCCTCGCCCTTGAAGACCACCGGCGCGTCGAGCGGCCAGGCGATCGCCTGGGCGTCGAAGCGGAAGTCCTGGACGGCGAGCGCGGCGGCGGGCGAGGTGGTGGCGTCGCGCCAGTCGAGCTGCCCGGCACGGATCGACAGCGCGGCGACGCTCGCCTTCCAGCCCGGTGCGGTCGTCGCGGCTGCGGCGGTGACGCTCGCGGCCGACGCCGCCGCGCCGCTCGAGGCCCGAGCCACGCTTGCGGCACTCGCCGCGGTGGTCGGCAGCGGCACCCGCGCCACGGGCACGGCTCGGCCCGACGGCGTCTCGGCGGCGAGCAGCAGGTTCACCTTGCCCGCGGCGCTGCGCACGCCGAGCAGATGCGGCGCGTCGACCTCGATCCGCCCCAGCCGGACGGTGCGCTCGAGCGGCCGCAGGTCGTCGATCCGCACCTTCACACTGCCCACCTGAAGCAGGTCGCGCGCATCGGCATCGGCGACCTTGAGGTCGGCCACGCCGACGTCGCCCGTGAGGCGCAGCGACAGCTTCGGCCGCTGCTCGAACGCCAGCGCCAGGTCGGCGCTCACGAGTCCGGACTGCAGCCGCGCCGGCAAGCCCTTCGGCACGTAGCCGAGCCACGGCCCGACGTCGAAGCGGTCGAGCTTGATCTTCACGGTGCCGGCGCCGCGTTCGCCGAATGGCGTGGCCACGGCAGCGGAATCGAAGCGGCTGCCGTCGAGGGTAAAGGCCAGCCGCGGCTCGACATTGATCTCGCGCTCCGGAGGCAGCGAGCTGATGAAGGGGATGCCGAGCTCGAACGCGCGCACCTTGTGCGTCACGCCGGTCGGCACGTCGATGAAGTCGGCGCTGCCATCGTGAACGACGATGTTGTGCAGCGCGAACTTCGTCGGTTCGTCGCCTTCCTTCGCAGGCGAAGACCCGATATGCCGCAGCACGTCATCGATGTCGTAGCTGCCCTCGGCCAGGCGTGTCAGGCGCACCACCGGCGCATCGAGTTCGAGCCGGTCGAGCACGGGCGCGCGGCGGAACACCCAAGCCACCGAGACCGCGCTGCGCAGCTGCCGGATCTGCACCTGGGGAGGAGCGCCCTCGCTCGCGCCCGCCATGGCCATGTCGTCGATCCGGAGCGCAAGCGTCCAGGGGTTGAACGCGACATCGCCGACCGTGATGCGCCGACCCAGCGACTCGAGCGAGATCCGCTCGACCCGGCTCTTGACGGTAGCCGGCACGATCAGCGCGAGCGAGCTCCACAGCGCCGCCAGGACGACGATGGCGATGCCGATGCGAAGCAGCCGGCGACGGGTGAAGAAGCGGCCCATGCTGGCCTCGTCAGAGCCGGTCGAGCGCGTTGCCGATGGCCTCGACGATGTCGACGGTCGCCTCGACGCCGACGCTCAGGCGGATGAAGCCTTCGCCGACCTTGTCGGTGCCCCAGCGCACCCGGCGCTCGGCCGAGCTGTGCACGCCGCCGAAGCTGGTGGCCTCGAACAGCAGCCGGCAGGAGCCGAGGAAGCGTTGCGCCGCCTCGGCATCGGCGAGCTCGAAGCCGACCACCGCGCCGAAGTAGCGCATCTGCCGCCGCGCCACCGGGTGCGACGGATCGTCCGTCAGGCCGGGATAGCGGACCAGCGACACCGCCCGGTGCCGCGCCAGCAGCTCGGCGACCGCGAGGGCGCTCGCCGATTGCCGCGCCAGCCGCAGGTCGAGCGTCGCCAGGCCGCGGTGCACCAGCCAGGCTTCCATCGGCCCGGGGATCGCGCCGACCAGCGTCCGCCATTGCCGCACCCCCGCGAGCAGCTCCGGGTCGCGCACCGCGACATGGCCGAAGACGACGTCGCTGTGGCCGTTGAACGCCTTGGTGTCGGAGGCCATCGAGAAATCGGCGCCGAGCGTCAAGGGCGTCTGGCTCAGCACCGTCGCGGTGGTGTTGTCGACCGCGAGCAGGGCGCCGGCCGCATGCGCCCGCGCCGCCAGGGCCTCGATGTCGACGACGTCGAGGCTCGGGTTGCTCGGCGTCTCGATGAACACCAGCCTGACGCCGCGAAGGTCGGCGCTTTCCATCTGCGGCGTCGGCAGCAACCGGACCGTGACGCCCCAGCGCGCGAGATAGGTCTGGGCGTAGGAGCGGGTGGCGAAATAGCCGTCGTCCGGCAGGGCGATGGTGTCGCCGGGCTTGACGAAAGGCGTCAGCACCGCGGCGGTCGCGGCAACGCCGGAGGCGAAGGTCAGCGCCGGGCCGCCTTCGAGGCGGGCGATCGCTTCCTCGAGCGCCGCCCAGGTGGGGTTGTCGAAGCGGCCGTACTGGTACTTCACGCCGGCCTGGTCGCCCGGCAGGTGGAAGGCGCTGGCGAACACCGGGCCGGCGACAAAGGGGGCGCCGGTTTCGCGTTCGTCGCTGCCCGAATGCAGGCCGAGCGTGGCGGGGGAAAGAGCAGAGGTCATGAAAGGGAGCCCGTTCGAGTCGAACCCCTAGTGTGCCGATACCGGCGCGTCCCCGCGCCTGTACCTCAGGGCAGGGTCAGGGCACGATCGACGGAGAAGCGCCCGCCGCCCCGGGCGGCCAGGAGCAGCAGCGGCGCGGCCCAGGAGAGATGCGTCGGCCAGGCATCGGGATAGACGAAGATCTCGATCACCGCCGTCATGCCGAGCAGCGCCAGGGCGGCGAAGCGGGTGCAAAGGCCGAGCGCCAGCAGCAGGGGAAAGAGATGCTCGGCGTAGGCGGCCGCATGCGCCGCGAGCCTCGGGTCGATGAGCGGCAGGCGGTATTCGTCGCGGAACAGGCCGACGGCATTGCCGGTCACCGTCAGCCAGCCCTCGACCTTGGTCCGGCCCGACTGGAAGAAGACTGCGGCGATGCCGATCCGGCTGACGAGCAGCACGAGGTCGAGCCCGATCCAGCGCTCCAGCCCCGCGGCCGCCGCGTTCCAGCCGCGGCGGATCGGATTCGTGCTCATGGCGGTGGGAGTTCCAGTCGGGTGAAGGCGCCGGCGGCGACCAGCGCCGGCAGACAGACATCGATGCCGACGGCGGATCCGGCCGGGAACGCGCGCTCGGCGGCGACGCCGAACGGCCGGCCCTGCGCGCACTCGTCGAGAAACGTCGCCGCGCCGCTCTCCAGCGCCTGCCAGGCGACGGCCGCCCCGGGACGCGTGAGGAGACCGCCCTCGCCGTGCCAGTCGAGCTCGGCATCGAGCGCCGCCTGCTCGCGATGACGGCGCCAGATGGTGAAGATCGGCAGGTCGGGGGAAGTCACCCAGCGCGCGGCCGGATGCGGCACGAGCACGGTGTCGAGCAGCTCCCTCGGCGACAAGGCGGCGAGCGACGCCGCCGCCAGCACCGGCGCATCGGCCGCGAGATGGGCTTCGGTCCAGGCCCGATCGAGCCGGGCGACACCGCCCAGGTAGGCCAGTTCGGTTTCCGGCGCGAGGGCGTCGAGGAACTCGGCGAAGCCCTCCCCGTAGGCGACGAGGCGGCCGTCGCGCGGCAGGTGGGTGCGGACGAACCGGTCGGCCGCGGCGTCGAACCACTCGCGGCCGACCAGCGTCGCGACGGTCGGATGGTTGTCGGTCAGGGCGTCGATGCAGCCGCGCAGCACGGTGTTGCGATAGACCGCGAAGCCCGGCTGCGCCGCGAGCGCCTGCGCGCCGGCCGAGGTCGCTTCGCCGAACAGGGCCGCGGCGAACTCGCGCTGGAATTCGTCGAGGGTGGGAGCGGGCGGCATGCGGGCGCGCTTCAGGAGGCGGCGACGACCGCGGCGAGGCGCTCGTGCGCCCGGTCGCGCTCGGCGAGCAGCTCGGCGAACTGCGGCAGCTCCGCATCGCGCTCGATCAGGGTCGGCCGCGCCCCGGCGCGCGCGACGAAGCGCTCGAACAGCGCCCAGACCGACGGGGCGACCGGCGCGTCGTGCGAATCGATCAGGAGACGCTCGCCGAGCAGCGGGTCGGCGCGATGGCCGGCGAGGTGGATCTCGACCACTGGATCAGCGGGAAAAGCATCGACGTAGCCCTCGGCCGACAGGCCGGTGTTGCGGGCGCTGACGTAAACGTTGTTGATGTCGAGCAGCAGGCTGCAGCCGGTGCGGCGGGCGATCTCGGCGAGGAAGTCGATCTCTCCCCACGCGTGGCCCTCGATCGTCAGGTAGTGCGACGGGTTCTCCAGGGCGATCGGCCGGCCGAGCGCGTCCTGCACCTGGGCGACGTGGGCGCAGATCGTGACCAGCGCTTCGTCGCTGCGCGGAAAGGGCAGCAGGTCGGGCAGGTAATGCGGGCCGCGCCGCGACCAGGCGAGATGCTCGGAGACCAGCGTCGGCTCGACCCGCCGCACCAGCGCGGCGAGGCCGGCCAGCGTCGCCGCATCCGGCGGTTCGGCGCCGGCGAGCGACAGCGAGACGCCGTGCAGCGACAGCGGATGAGCGGCGCGGACCGCCTCCAGCCAGGCCAGCCGCGGCCCGCCGGCGACCCGATAATTCTCGGCATGAACCTCGAACCACAGGCCGGGAGCGCGGCAGGAGAGCGCCTCCTGGAAGTGCTCGGCCTTGAGGCCGAGCCCGGCCGTCAGGGCGTGCACGCGGCGCTCGACGGAGAACGGCCGCTCAGGCCTTGGGCGTGAGCGAGCCGTTGCCCTTGGGCGTCTTCATGGTCGTGCAGGTGCCCTTGGGAACGGCCTTCCACGAATTGCCCTGGTAGTCGACCTTCGACGTGCCGGCGCAGGTGGTGCCGGCGCCCGCGGCGCAGTCGTTCTTGCCGGCGAGGGCGACGCCGTAGCACTTCTCGGTATCGGTGGCGATCTTGTCGTCCGCCATCTTGTCGTTGGCGGCGAGGGAGGGACCGGAAAGGGCCGCCAGGGCGGCGGCGGCGAGGGCGAGCGAGCGAACGTTCATCGAGGAGACTCCGGACGGTTGGGTGGTGAAAGCCCCGGCTGCAGTTCTACCGCAGTCCGGCGCCGCTCCCATAGCTCGCAACGAGGTCGTCGCAGCTTACAGCGGACGCCGACTCTTCTTCCTGGCGCCGATCTATCGCTGGAAGGCGGATGCCGGCTATCCTGCGATCGCACAACTCGCCTGATCGGCGTTGCGCGGCCGCCTGCCGCGCCGCGCGTCCCGCTCGCCCCGATGAGTGAAATCGAGCTCAAGTTCGGCGTCCCGCCGGCGCGCGCCGGCGCGATCGACACGGCCTTGCGCCGGGCAGAGGCGCGCCGCCAGACGATCGAGTCGCGCTACTTCGACACCCCCGACCACCGCCTCGCCCAGGCCGGTCTGTCGCTGCGCCTCAGGCGCAGTGCCGGGCTCTGGGAGCAGACGCTCAAGGCGCCCGCCGAGGGCCTGGGCGAACGCCTCGAGGAGACCGTCCTCCGGCCGGGCCGCTGGGGCCCCGGCGGGCCGCCCGTCGACCTGACGCTGCACGACGGCACGACGGCGGGCAAGCGGCTGCGCGAGGTCATGGCAGAAGGCGGCACGGCGTCGGCCACGCTCGAGCCGGTGCACGTCTGCACCGTCGCTCGCCGCACGATCGAGATCGACGCCCACGGCGGTCGGGTCGAGGTCGCCTTCGATCGCGGCGAGATCCACGCCGGCACCGGACTGGCGCCGGTGTGCGAGGTCGAATACGAGCTCAAGGGCGGCGAGGCGGGAGCGCTCGTCGCCTTCGGCAAGGACGGCGTTCGCGAGCACGGGCTGTGGCTGAGCACGCTCTCGAAAGCGGCCCGCGGCGACCGGCTGGCGCGCGGCGAAACCGCGGGGCCGCCGGTCAAGGCCAAGCCGCCGGTGCTGGATCGCGGCATGAGCGGCGCCGCGATCTTTCGCGCCGTGCTCAAGGCCTGCCTCGACCAGGTCCAGGCGAACGCGACCGAGATCGGCGAGGGCCACCGGACCGCCGAATCGATCCACCAGTTGCGGGTGGGAATCCGCCGCGCCCGCACTGCCTGGCGCGAGCTCGCGCCGCTCTGCCCTGCGGCCGGACCGGCCTGGGAGACGCCGCTGATCGACGCCTTTCGCGCCCTCGGCGCCTACCGCGACCGCAACACCGTGGTCGCCGCGCTGCAGGCGCGGCTGGCCGAATCGGGCTCGCCCGAGCCGCTCCTCTCGTCCGACGGCAGCGAGCCGCCGGATCCGGTCGAGGTGGTGCGCGCCGCGGCCTTCCAGTGCGCATTGCTCGATGCCCTGGCGCTGACGCTTCCCGGCCCCGACGCCGCGGGATCGGCCGGACGGAACGACGCCCTCGACTTCGTCGCATCGCGTCTCGACCGGCTGCACAAGCAACTGAAGCGGGCCGCCAGGCGCTTCGAGGAATCGACTCCGACCGAGCAGCACCAGGCGCGCAAGCGCCTGAAGCGGCTGCGCTATCTCGGCGAGCTGACCGGCTCGCTCTACAAGGCGGAGCGGGTCGAGCGCTACCTCGAGCGGCTCTCGCCGGCGCAAGACGCGCTCGGCGCGCACATCGACCTGATGGTCGGCCTCGAGATGGCGCGCGCCTCGGCCGAGTCGGGAGATGCACAGGCCTGGTTCAACGTCGGCTGGCTGACGGCGCAGCTCGACGTCAGCAGCCACGGTTGCCGCCGGGCCCTGCGCCGCGCCGCCCGCGCCCAGCCGTTCTGGCGGCGCTAGCGGCGGCCTTTCGTCAGGCGTCGGCCCGGCCGAGAGACGGGCGGCGATGGCGCCGCGGCAGGCCGTCCAGCGCTATCAGCATCGGCAGGTCCGCGGTGCCGAAATCCGGGTCGTGGGCCGGCGGTCCGAGCAGCTCGGCACCGCAGCGCAGGTAGCCGCGGATCAGCGAAGGCGTCTCGACGTCGAGGTCATCGCACAGCGTCTCGAGCGCGAGCGG
>Ga0070671_100004977_pt1 | contig 10581 bp, 8 predicted proteins | sample KBSS73metaG_FD_65341 | JGI IMG/M metagenome (GOLD analysis project Ga0070671, IMG submission 65341) | Switchgrass rhizosphere microbial communities from Kellogg Biological Station, Michigan, USA - KBS S7-3 metaG | ecosystem: Host-associated > Plants > Roots > Rhizosphere > Soil ... | reverse complement strand
TCGATGGACGCATCGCGTTCGTCGGCGGCATCAACGTGATCGACGACATGAACACGCCGGGACACAAGCCGCCCCGCGTGGATTTCGCCGTCGCCGTGCGAGGTCCGATGCTCGTGCCGGTCATGCAGACGATGCAGCGCGTGTGGGCGATCGTCGAGATCTCGCAGCTACGAAGCTCCGACGTGCCGCTCTTTCCCGACGAGGAGCCTGCCGAAGACGCCGGTCGACAGATCGCGAAGTTCACGATCCGTGACAACCTGCGCCATCGCCGCGACATCGAGCGCGCCTACCTGGCGGGCATTCGTACGGCACGGCGCGAGATCCTGATCGCCACCGCGTATTTCTTTCCCGGCGTGCGCTTTCGCCGCGCGCTCATCAACGCTACCAGACGCGGCGTCCGGGTGACGCTGTTGCTGCAGGCGCGCGTCGAATACCGGCTGCTGCACTACGCGTCGCGCGCACTCTACGGACGGCTGCTGTCGGCCGGTGTCGCGATCCAGGAATATCACCGCTCGTTCCTGCATGCGAAGGTCGCCGTCGTGGACTCGCAGTGGGCCACCGTCGGGTCATCCAACATCGATCCCTATTCCTTCCTGATGTCCCGCGAAGCGAACGTGTTCGTGCGCGATTCCGCGTTCGCGAGTGAATTGCGCGTGGAGCTCGTCGACATGATCGAGTCCGGAGCTCGCGTGGTGCCGCCCGAGGACTGGGCCAACCGTTCACGATTGGTGAAGGCGATGAGCTGGATCGCCTATGGCGTGGTGCGGGTCGCGATGGGGATGCTGCGCTATGGCGGGGACGAGTGGTGGCGCTCCGGCTGGCCGCGGCGTTGACGGCGAAAGCGGAGGCAGAGACGCATTGACCGAAAAGTGGGAGAGATCCTCCGAAGTGGGAGATGCGATTAGACCCGATCACGCTCACGGCGTCGGTGACGCGACTGCGGAAATGCGTCCCGGACGCCACTTCCGAATGCGTCCCTTCCGGAAACGCGTCTGCGACCCCACCTACCACGTCGTCCCGGATCTCGTCGCCGCACTTCGCAGCACCGATAATGCCTGACCATGCGCCGCTCCCAATCCCTGCCGTTGCCCGCTGAATCGAACGTTCCACGTACCGAGCGGGGCGACTGGCAGACCATTCGCACGCTGTTGCCTTATCTGTGGGGGTATCGGGCACGCATCGGGGCGGCGCTCGCGTGTCTCGTGCTCGCCAAGCTCGCGAACGTCGGCGTTCCGATGCTGATGAAAGGCATCGTCGACGCGCTCGATCCCCGGACGGCGGTGCTGAGCGTGCCCCTCGCGCTCCTCGCCGCCTACGGCTTGCTGCGACTGTCTACGACGGTCTTCACGGAGCTTCGCGAGTTCCTGTTCGCGAAAGTGACGCAGCGCGCAGTGCGCCGCATTGCACTGACGGTGTTCCGCCATCTGCACGCGCTGTCGCTGCGGTTCCACCTCGCGCGACAGACAGGCGGGCTCACGCGCGACGTCGAGCGCGGACAGCGCGGCATATCGACGCTGATCAGCTTCGCGTTGTTCTCGATCCTGCCTACGCTCGTCGAGATTTCGCTCGTGTCCGCGGTGCTGATCGTCCGCTACGACTGGACGTTCATGGCGATCACCGCGGTCGCCCTTGGCCTGTACATCCTCTTTACGATCCTCATCACCGAATGGCGGACGCATTTCCGCCGCCAGATGAACGAGCTCGATTCAAAGGCGAATACGCGTGCGATCGACAGCCTGCTGAACTACGAGACGGTCAAGTACTTCGGCAACGAGGAATGGGAGGCCACGCGTTACGACCAGAGCATGCAGCGCTGGGAACGTGCCGCGGTGAAGAGCCAGACCTCGCTGTCGGCGCTCAACATCGGCCAGAGCGCAATCATCGCGATCGCCGTCACGCTGATCATGTGGCGCGCGACCGTCGGCGTCGTCGACGGAACGATGACGATCGGCGACCTCGTGCTCGTGAACGCGTTCATGATCCAGCTCTACATCCCGCTCAACTTCCTGGGCGTCATTTATCGCGAGATCAAGCAGGCGCTCGCCGACATGGAGCGACTGTTCCGACTGATCGAGGAGCACGCGGAGATCACCGATCGCAAAGGCGCCGGTCCGCTCATCGTGCGCGGGGGAGAAATCCGCTTCGAGCATGTCGACTTCGCGTACGAACCCAATCGGCAGATCCTGCACGACGTCACGTTCATGGTGCCAGCGGGTCGCAACGTCGCCGTCGTCGGGCCGTCGGGCTCCGGCAAATCGACGCTCGCCCGCCTGCTCTATCGCTTCTACGACGTGCAGGCCGGCCGGATCACGATCGACGGACAGGACATCCGCGCCGTGCAGCAGGCATCGCTACGCGCGGCCATCGGCATCGTTCCGCAGGATACGGTGTTGTTCAACGACACGATCGAATACAACATTGCGTACGGCCGCCCCGGTGCCACGCATGAAGACATCGTCGCTGCGGCCGAGCTCGCGCAGATCCACGACTTCGTGTCGCGTCTTCCGGACGGCTACGCAACGGCCGTGGGCGAGCGCGGCCTGAAGCTCTCGGGCGGTGAGAAGCAGCGCGTCGCCATCGCGCGCGCGATCCTCAAGCGTCCGGCGATCCTGATTTTCGACGAAGCGACGTCGGCACTCGACTCGCGTGCCGAGAAGGCGATCCAGGCGGAGCTCAAGATGATTGCGCGCGACCACACGTCGCTCACCATCGCACACCGCCTGTCGACGATCGTCGATGCCCATGAGATCCTGGTCCTCGACCGGGGACGCATCGTCGAGCGCGGCACGCATGTTGCTTTACTCGTCGCCAACGGGGTTTACGCGAGGATGTGGCGCCTGCAGCAGGACGAGCGGCGCACACATTCGACGCCCGTGGACGAAGAAGACCATTCCGCGCCGCCGGCAGACGAACGGCAGGAACTGAACGAAGCACGGGCGGCGGCCGCGGCTGCAACGTTGCGGAGCGCGTCGTAAACGCCTGATTCGTCGGAACCGTTTGACGAGCGGCGCCGATCGTGCGATAACGCCGCCGGATTATTGAGACTTATGCTGATGAAACGGTTGCTCGTTTTTGTTTTGCTGGCGGTTCTGGCGGCCCCCGCAGCGGCGCAGTTGGCGTCGCTCGACCCCGCGCGGCTGAAGCTGTCGTCGGCGAACGTGCTCGTGCTCGACGCTGCCGCGGACCGTCAGGTCTACGCAAAAGCGGCAGACGAAGTGACGCCGATCGCCTCGGTCACCAAGCTGATGACCGCCATGGTGGTTCTCGACGGGAAGCAGCCGCTCGATGAGATGCTCGACATCGACATGGGCGATTTCGATTACCTCAAGGGCAGTCACTCCCGGTTGCGCATGGGTTCCGTCCTGCCGCGGCGCGAAATGCTGCGTCTCGCATTGATGTCTTCCGAGAACCGCGCTGCATCGTCGCTTGCCCGACACTATCCCGGGGGCACGCGGGCCTTCGTCGACGCCATGAACATCAAGGCATCGCTCCTCGGTCTGTCGCACACGCATTATTCGGATCCCACCGGCCTTTCGGCCGAAAACGTTTCCACCGCCGTCGATCTCGCCAAGCTCGTGCAGGCGGCGGCCGAATATCCGTTGATCCGCGAGTTCACGACGACGCCGTCGTACCTGGTCGAGTTGCAGCCGACGGGGCACGTGATCGGTTTCAACAATTCCAACGCGCTCGTCAAGAACCAGTCGTGGGACATCCAGCTCCAGAAGACCGGCTATATCCGCGAGGCGGGCAAATGCGTCGTGATGCTCGTCACGATCGCGAGCAAGCCGTTTGTCATCGTCCTGCTCGATTCCTTCGGCAAGTACACGCGGATCGCCGATGCCCAGCGGGTCAAGCACTGGCTCGAGACGGGTGAGTCGCTGGTGATCGCGGCGCCGCGTGCCGCCATTCGAGCTGTCAAGGCCAAAACGGGCAAGACCCACGGCACGTTCGAGCCGCGCGTCATCAAGACGTCGTCTCGGCGCTGAGCGCGCAGGCGCCACAGGCACTGCGTCATCAAGACCTCGTCTCGGCGCTGAATCCGCAGGCGCCACAGGCACCGCGTCATCAAGACGTCGTCGCGGCGCTGAAGTCCGCAGCCGCCACAGGCACCGCGTCATCAAGACGTCGTCGCGGCGCTGAATCCGCAGGCGCCACACGCAACAACCGTCGTTCAGGCGGCGTTCTGCCGTCGATGCCGCTCGTAGAGTTCCCGCGCGTGCGCGCGAGTCTTGCCGGTGATTTCGCTGCCGGCGAGCATCCGCGCGAGCTCGTCGATGCGCGCTTCCCCGTTCACCCTGGCAAGGGCGCTCGACACGTGCGCGCGGTCGCCGGTCTTCACGACGCGAAAGTGTTGATCGGCATGCGCGGCGACCTGCGGCAGATGCGTTACGCATAACACCTGCCGGCGCTCGCCGAGCGCCTGCAGCATGCGCCCCACGGTTGCCGCGACTGCGCCGCCGATGCCGGTGTCCACCTCATCGAAGACGAGCGTCGGCACCTTGCCGACTTCGCTCGCCGCGACCTGGATGGCAAGCGCGACGCGCGACAACTCGCCGCCCGATGCGACGCGGGACAGCGGCCCCGGGGTTTGCTTCGGGTGCGTCGCAATCCGGAAGGCAACCGATTCGTGGCCGAAGCTCGCGGGGGCGCCTGCAGGCTCGAGCGTCACCTCGAACCGGCCGCCGCCCATCGCCAGCTCCTTCATCGTGGTCGTCACCCGTCGCGCCAGCGAGCGCGCTGCGGCGCCTCGCTTGAGGGTCAACGCGTCGGCGAGCTCGTCGTAACGGCGTCGGGCCGCGTCCACCGCTCGCGCCAGCGCCTGCGAATCCGACGCATGCGCGAGTTCGGCGAGGCGCTGTCCGAGCGCCTGCGCGTGGGCATGCAGCTCATCGGGCCGGACCCGGTGTTTTCGGGCAACGTCATGGAGCGCTGAGAGCCGCTGCTCGACGCGCGCAAGCTCCGCCGGATCGAGATCGAGGCGACGCCGGTAATCGCGCAGCGCCCGGGATGCCTCCTCGAGCTGGATCGCGGCCGGCTCGAGCAGCGCAACGACCGAGCCGAGCGCGGGATCGTCATCGCTCGCCTGGCGCAGCCGGGCGATCACCCGCGCAAGCCGCTGCGTCAGCGCATCGTCATCGTCGGTCAGCGCCTGTTCCGCGTGGGTGGTGGCATCGATCAGTCCCGCAGCGTTCGCGAGGCGTCGCTGTGTCGTCGACAGCTCGGCCCACTCGTGTTCCTGCACGGCCAGGGCAACGAGTTCCTGGTTGCGCTCGGCGACCTCGTCGCGCTCGCGCGCGGTCGCCTCGCTGGCGGAGGCAGCGGCGTCGTGCCGAGCGAGGGCATCGCGCCATGTCCGCCACACTTCTTCGACCTCCCGCACGAGCGGCAGGGCCTCCGCGAAGTCGTCGAGCAGCGCGCGTTGTGCCTCGCCGGCGGCAAGCGCCTGGTGCGCGTGCTGCCCATGCACGTCGATCAGCTGCGCGCCGAGATACGCGAGTTGCGCAAGCGTTGCCGGGCGGCCGTTGATCCACGCGCGCGATCGTCCCTGTGCATCCTGCACCCGCCGCAACAGCAGCTCGTCGTCGGCATCCATGTCCTCGGCGGCGAGCCATTCGCGGACCGAGCGCACGCTGCACACGTCGAACGTCGCGGCAAGCTCGGCGCGCGCGGCGCCCGGCCGCAACTGGCCCTGCTCGAAACGGTCGCCGAGCAGGAGGCCGAGTGCGTCGAGAAGGATCGACTTGCCGGCGCCGGTCTCTCCGGTCAGCACGGAAAAGCCGTCGTCGAAATCGACGTCGAGCGACTCGACGACGACGAAGTTGCGAATGGAAAGCGAACGCAGCATGGAGGGTGCCGGCGCGCAGCATCGCAGCGACGACGCTTCGGCGCAAGGGATCGTACGGATTACCTCGCGCGTCCTGTGCGAAGGCGCGCGACCCTATCTTCCTCCACCGCCTAGCAGGCGCTCGGGCGACTCGCTCCAATGCAGCTTCTGGCGGAGCATGGCGAAATAGTCGTGGTCTTCCGGATGCAGGAAGCGCGCGGCATGCGGTGCGCGACGCGTCGTCACCCGGTCGCCTTCGCCGAGCTCGAAATGCGTCTGTCCGTCACAGTGGACGGCCGCGTCCCGGCCGCGGTTGACCGTGATGTCGATCGTCGACGTGTCGGGCACGGCGATCGGGCGGTGCGTGAGCGCGTGCGGCGCGATCGGCACCAGGGCGAAAGCTGCGACCTGCGGGGCGATGATCGGCCCGCCGGTCGATAGCGAGTAGGCAGTGGACCCGGTAGGCGTGGCGACGATCACGCCGTCCGCGCGCATCGCGTAGACGAAGACGCCGTCGATTTCGACCGAGCAGTCGATCATCGTACCGAGTCCACCGCGGTTGACGACCACCTCGTTCAGCGCGGGCGCATTTGCCTGCGAACCATCGCCGCGCGTGACGGTCACTGCGAGCAGTGTCCGGCGCTCCTCGTTGAAACGGCCGTCGAGCATGGCGGCAAGCGTGGGTTCGAGTCGAGCGAGCGGAATGTCGGTGAGGAATCCGAGCCGACCGAGGTTGACGCCGATCAGCGGTACGTCGTGCGGGGCGAGGCTTCGTGCGACCGACAGCATCGTTCCGTCGCCCCCCAGCACGATGGCGAGATCGGCCCAGCCGGCAAGCTCACCGTCATCGAAGCTTTCGACGTCTTCGACGCCAAGCGATCGCGCCGTATCGCAGTCGAGCGAAACGGAGTGACCGCGCGCGCGAAGAAAGGCGGCGAGGCCGGCGAGCGGCACGGTCAGGTCCGTACCGCCATGGCGCCCGATGAGGGCGATGTGCGGAAACCGTGCAGGCGAACGGGACATCAGCAACCGGAGCCTCGACAACCCTTTACCGCGCGGCGCTGCCCGCACACTGCGCGCTACCGAACGCCGGGGCGGGGACGCGGCACGGCGGGAACGTTGACTGCGCGCGCAATTGCATGATCGGTGGGCAGTTTTGATTAAACGCCGGCTCGAACCATAGCACGTTAATATAGAGCGGCGCGCGTTGGTTCACGCGCGCCTCGGATTGGCGGGAAATGTTGGATTCGCGCGCACAGCATCTGCTGAAGACACTCGTCGAACGGTACGTGGCCGAAGGGCAGCCGCTCGGCTCCCGGGCATTGTCACGCCATTCGGGGCTCGACCTGTCGCCGGCGACGATCCGCAACGTGATGGCCGATCTGGAAGAGATGGGCCTGATCGCCAGTCCCCATACGTCCGCCGGACGAGTTCCCACCCCACGCGGCTATCGCTTCTTCGTGGACAGTCTGATGGTCGTGAAGCCGCTCGAGGACGCCGAGATCCACCGCCTCGAAGGCGAGCTCAACGTCGACCGGCCGCAACAGCTCGTCAACGCCGCGGCGTCGCTTCTGTCGCAGCTCACGCAATTCGCGAGCGTGGTCGCGACACCGAAGCGACGCGAAGCGATGTTTCGCCACCTCGAGTTCCTGCGGCTCTCCGACCGGCGCGTGCTGCTCATCATCGTCACGCCGGACGGCGACGTGCAGAACCGGATCCTGCATACGGACCGTTCGTATACGCCTACCCAGCTGATCGAGGCGACGAACTTCTTCAACCAGAACTTCGCCGGGCACTCGATGAGCGCGGTGCGCGAGCGGCTGACCGATGAGCTGCACGCGCTGCGTGATGACATCGCCGGCCTGATGAAGGCCGCAGTCGATGCCGGCGAGGGCGCGCTGACGGAGCCGGAAGCGCTGGTCGTCACCGGCGAGCACAACCTGCTGCACGCCGAGGACCTCGCGTCGAACATGGAACGGCTGCGCCGGCTGTTCGAACTGTTCGAGCAGAAGACGTCGCTGCTGCACCTGCTCGACGTGTCGCAACGGGCGCAGGGCGTGCAGATCTACATCGGCGGGGAATCGGGGCTCGTCCCGCTGGACGAGTGCAGCGTCGTGACGGCGAGTTACGAGGTCAACGGGCAGGTCATCGGCACACTCGGCGTGATCGGCCCCACGCGCATGGCGTACGAGCGAGTGATACCGATCGTCGACGTGACGGCGAAGCTCGTCTCGAATGCGCTCGCGCGCGAGCTGTCCGACGATTGACGCCGCGTCCTGCTCGACGCCCGCGGGGCAGTGCCGTGCGCGCCCCCGCTGACTTCAGCGGGTACGCATGAGGTACCGTGCGGAGCCGCGCTTCCAGCACGACGCCATTCCACGCGTGGGCGTGCTGCTCGTGAACCTCGGGACGCCTGATGCCGCTACGCCTGCCGCCGTCCGGCGTTACCTGGCGGAGTTCCTCGCCGACCCGCGCGTCGTCGAAATTCCCCGCGTTGCTTGGCGGCCCCTGCTGCACGGGGTCGTGCTGAGAACGCGGCCCGCGAAATCCGCGCAGCGCTACGCCGCGATCTGGACGAAGGACGGTTCGCCGCTCGCGCTCCACACGAACAAGCAGCGCGTCCTGCTCGCCGGTTATCTGGGACAGCGCCTGAAGTCTCTGGGACTTCCGGCCGATCATGTGATGGTCGAGCACGGAATGCGCTACGGCAACCCTCCTCTCGGCGGCGCGCTCGATCGGCTGCGTGCCGGCGGCTGCACGCGCGTGCTGGTCGTCCCGCTCTATCCGCAATATGCGGCGAGCACGACGGCCTCGGTCGTCGATGCGGTCGCGAGCTGGCTCACGGGCGTTCGACGCGCGCCGGGCATCCGCATCGTCGACACGTTTCACGACGACCCCGGCTACATCCGCGCGCTCGCCGCGGCGATCAATGACTACTGGACCCGGCACGCCCGGCCGGAGCACCTCGTCTTGTCGTTCCACGGCGTGCCCCGCCGAAGCCTCGAGAAGGGCGATCCGTACCATTGCTACTGCCACACGACGGCGCGGCTGCTCGCCCGCGAGCTCGGCCTCGAATCGGCGCAGTGGACGATCGCGTTCCAGTCGCGCTTTGGTCGCGGTCGCTGGCTCGAACCGTACACCGCGGACGTGCTCGGCGAGCTCGGCAAACGCAAGCTGCGACGCGTCGACGTGTTCTCTCCCGGATTCGTCGCAGACTGTCTGGAGACGCTGGAGGAGCTCGCGATCGAAGGCAAAGAGCTCTTCCAGCGTGCAGGCGGAGGCGACTACAACGTCATCCCGTGCCTGAACGAGCACGCGTCCTGGATTGCGGCGCTCGCCGATCTCGCCTTCGCCAACCTGCAGGGATGGCTGCAACCGCCACCCGATCGCGGCGAGCGCGAAGCGACGCTGCTGCGCGCCCGCGCGCTCGGCGCCGCCACCTGACGCAACCGGCCCCGCCGAGTACGGACGGCGCCGGGATTGTTGAAACGCCCGGAAGCGGCCCCATCTGGATTCGATCCGGACTGCCCTTTCGTAGCGATTTGCGATGACCGACTCCGATCCTCGAACCGACGCGGCCCCCCGCGAACCAACACACCCTCCGCGGGCTGAGGCGACCTCGCCCGACTCACCCGAGCAGAGCGCGCAGCTCGAGCGTGCGCTCGCCGAAAGCGCCGAAATGAAGGATGCGTGGCTTCGCGCCCGCGCCGAGATCGAGAACGTCCGCCGCCAGGGCCAGGCCGACGTCGCCAAGGCGCACAAATATGCGATCGAGAAGTTTGCGGAGGATCTGCTCCCCGTCAAGGACGCGCTCGAGCAGACGCTGGCGGCGGATCAATCGGTCACCGTCGAGACGCTCAAGGCCGGCGCCGACCTCACGCTCAAGACGCTCGACGCCGCGTTCTCTCGTGCGCAGATCCGCGAGATCGACCCGGCGGGCCAGAAATTCGACCCGCATCTGCACCAGGCGATGCAGGCGGTGGAAAGCGACTTGCCGCCCAATACCGTGGTGACGGTCTTTCAGAAGGGCTACCTGATCAACGACCGCGTGCTGCGCCCGGCGCTCGTCACTGTCGCAAAGGCGCCCGAAGCACGCGGCACCCCCGCGACCTGATCCCGGTCCGGCACCCGTTGATTCGCGCCCACGGCAACCCCATTTCCACGAGCAGTCAACTCATTTCGCAGTAACGGAGGCAAATCAACATGGCAAAGATCATCGGCATCGACCTCGGGACGACGAACAGTTGCGTCGCGATCATGGAAGGCGGACAGCCGAAGGTGATCGAGAACTCGGAAGGCGCGCGTACGACGCCCTCCGTCGTCGCGTATGCCGAGGACGGCGAAATCCTCGTCGGCGCCCCGGCGAAGCGCCAGGCGGTCACCAACGCGAAGAACACGGTGTTCGCCGTCAAGCGGCTGATCGGCCGGCGCTTCGAGGAAAAGGAAGTGCAAAAGGACATCGACCTGATGCCCTACAAGATCGTGCGCGCCGACAACGGTGACGCATGGGTCGAGATCCGCGGTAAGAAGATCGCGCCGCAGCAGGTCTCGGCCGAAGTGCTGCGCAAGATGAAGAAGACCGCGGAGGACTACCTCGGCGAGGACGTGACGGAAGCCGTCATCACGGTTCCCGCGTACTTCAACGACTCTCAGCGCCAGGCGACCAAGGACGCCGGCCGCATCGCGGGTCTCGAAGTGAAGCGCATCATCAACGAGCCGACGGCGGCCGCGCTCGCGTTCGGTCTCGACAAGAAGGA
>Ga0070671_100004975_pt1 | contig 10581 bp, 6 predicted proteins | sample KBSS73metaG_FD_65341 | JGI IMG/M metagenome (GOLD analysis project Ga0070671, IMG submission 65341) | Switchgrass rhizosphere microbial communities from Kellogg Biological Station, Michigan, USA - KBS S7-3 metaG | ecosystem: Host-associated > Plants > Roots > Rhizosphere > Soil ... | reverse complement strand
CCGTGGACGTTCAGGGCGCGGCCCTGGTTGATCTCCCGTGTCTCGCACAGGGCCCTGTCACAGGACGCGTCGGCGGAGAAGCGATCGTTGCACAGGATCAGATCCGCTTCCCTGAAGGCCGCTCCGACGGTGGCGTTGATGGCGCAGCGCGAGTCGATTTCCTGATTTGTCGTCACGCGGCCACGACAGAGGTTGAGCGCCAGCGCCATCAGCTCCTCCGTCGCGTGGTAGCAGCTCGGCCATATGGGACGGCTCGGCTGGATCGGGCCGAGATACCGACAGATGTCGTCCACGTCGAAGGCACCCGCAAACGCGCACGAGAACGTCCGGATGCAGATCGCGTCCGCGTCCGTGTAGAACTCCTGAGGGTCGTCGCTCCCCCCGCACAGGCGGCGCCAGTATCCGACCTCCTTCGGGTTGGCGTTGCACGACCCGTTGCTCGTATGAGCGCAGGCTCCGGCGTTGCACGCGTCGTCGGTGCATGATGTCCCGTCGTTACAGTCAGCGGCCGAGCTGCACGTCCCTCCAAGAGGGGAAAGCGATTGCGCCAGAGTCCCTTTCTGGTGAACCGGGAACCACGCACCCACCACGAGAGCGACCATGCCAGTTCGGATCTTCATAGCGACCTCCCGAAGTCGGACCCCCGACGTTTATTGCTCTGACCTGTACGACCCTCCACCCGAAGATTCAAGGCAAAAGTCGCGGTCCACAGGTCGGGGGCCCGAATTCCCTCCGCGTGCGCCAAGGGTCCTATATTCTCACTCCGAGGTTGTTCGCACCCGGGTCGACTCCTGGCCAGGGCGTATCGGTCGTTCGATCATTCTCCGGAGGAGACCGCGTGAACCGGCCCCTGGCGTGCATGACGCTTCTCGGTCTCCTTTGTCTGGCCTGCTCGGCGCCGCGGATCGACGGATCCTCCGAAGACAGTCTCGTTCTCTCCCTGGAGCGCGTCAGGGCTTCTCTTCCCGAGGGCAAGCGTCAGTCGTTCGACGACTCTTTGCACACTATTTCGGGAGCGATTGGAAGTGGGATCGATTTCACGGATGTCGGCGTCGGATCCCAGACCATGCAATTCGCTGTCGCTCACGCATTGAACGGCAAGACTGCGGAGCAGGTGATCGCCTACGCGGCCGACCTGAAGAGTGGTCGCCAACACATCTCTCAGCCGCCGAAGGGCGATCAGAAAACAAGCGACGATCTACAGCGTCCGCCGCTCGTCGTGGGCGACAGTGTCGACATGAGTGGAAACAGCTTTTCATGCAGCGTGTCGGATCGGTTCGGCGAGGTTGAGCTGCGCCGCCTGCACGCCGAGCTGAATGGTCCCCCTGCCAAGGCAAGGCTTCAGGAGTACGTGTGCCAGAAGCCCCTGCCGTCCTTCACGGTGACACTCGTCCTCTGGTATGAAGGTCCTTATCAGGAGCGTCAGGTGAGGATGCAGATGACGCCTCCCCTCTACAAGGACGATGGCCAGATCGAGAATGGCATCGGTTTCCTGTTCGAGCACGGCGTCAAGATGCTCGACAAGGGACCGCCCATTGATTACGGCTACCGCAGCCCGCTTGATGGCACTCCGATCCATCCCACTCCTTCAGACCAGTACCCTGAGCCCCCCAAGCCTGATTGCGGCTCGTAGGAGGTCCGGCCCCAGTGGGAGCTCCTCGATCGAGGGGCGGGCAGGCCGGCGTCGGTGCCCACTGCTCAGCGCGTCTCGAGCGCCAGTCCCTCTCGGATCTTCTCGCGGATCTTGCGCACGTACGCCCCCGCCTTCTCGCGGGGATAGCCCGCTGTGCGGAACGCGTCCAGAAGCTGCTCCTCGCTCAGGCGGCTCAGCAGGCGGCACGTCCAGACGACGTCCGCCGCCGTGATGTCGCGCACCATGGAGCGGTGCCGTCCGTGATAGTCGAACTCCACCACGCCGTCGTCACCCACCTTCTTGATGAAGCCCAGCGTCAGAAACCCTTCGAGGTCGTCGATCGTCCCGTTCGGCCACTTCGTCTTTCCGAGCGTGGCGCCGAGGTCCTGGATGACGAACCAGCGCGCCGGTCCCGATCCCGCATGCTTCGGCCGGTAGATGCGGTTGTTGTTGGCCGTGAAGTCCCAGCCGTTGAGGATGATCTCTGTGACGACCAGCCCACGATGGGGACGGGTCCCGACGAAGGGGCTGTCGTCCCACGACCACTCCCCTTCCTTTTCGTGGTCCGACTCGAGACGGAAGCGCCCTGGCGGCGGCTTCTCCGATCCCGCCGGCCCCCCGCTCATCCGCCATCGCGGGACGAAGTACGTCACCGGCTGGTGATAGCCGATCGCCCAGAGCAGGCGCGAAGCGACGACTTCCGGACGCGACTCGTCTCCGATCTTGACGTCCCACTTGCGCCCCTGAGGGTCCTCGACTTCGTACCCGCCGGTGTGTCCTGTGGTGTCTTCTTTCCGGAAGCGAAACACGGTCTCCGCATCGGGGCGGAGCGCCGCGCCCCCGGTACCGAGCACGAGGTCGCGTCTCTCGAGATCGACGGGATCGATCCACAGCTCGGCCATATTCGACGTACCGGCGCCGGGCTCGTCCGGCTTCGAAGCCTTCGACGGTTTCGAGTCCGCGCCGCACGACGACGTGGCCGCTGCGAGGAGGATCAGCACGGCGCCGAAGGAGCGCCGGCCGTGTACCGTGAGAATCATCCATTCGACTATAAACCGCGCTGGCAGAATTATCCTTGACGCTCTTCGAGCGTGGGGTATAACCCCATGGAGCGGTTCCAATCAGGGGGTAGTCATGCACGTGAATGGCCTGCAGCGCCGACCACGCGCAACAGGGGCGTGGCTTCTTGTCTTCATCGCTGCGGCGCTGCCGTGCAGCGCGCAGATCGTCAAGCAGATCACGGACCAGAGAGGCGGCGACTATGGCGTCGGCCCCCAGGGCGAAGCGCGGAGCGGTGCGTCGCTCGACGACGCCGGGGCCTTCGTATTCGTCAACATCAACACGCAGCACCTCGGCGGCAACCCCGGAGGTGTCTTTCAGATCTTCCGGTTCGACGCCGCCACGGGTGCGGGGACGCAGATCACCAGCTTCCCAAGAGGTGTCTCGCCACGACCTCAGGCCGTCTCGGTAAGCGACGACGGACAGTGGCTCGCCTTCATCTCCGCGGCCGACCTCCTGGGTCAGAACCACGATGCGAGCGACGAGATCTTCGTGATGCACCCGAACGGGACGGGCCTGGCCCAGGTGACGAACAGCCCGGCCGTCAATGCGGGATCGGTCACGGCAGTGGCTCTCTCGGGCTCAGCGAACAGGATCGTCTTTCTCTCCACCGCGAACCCTCTTGGAACGAACGCGGCCAACAAGCTGCAGGCGTTCGACGTCGACTTCAATGGCGCCAACTTGAGGCAGCTCACCACGGCGACAGTGACGCCCTCCAATTGGAGCTCGATCGGAATCAGCGACGACGGGTTGCGGATCGTCTTCTCCAACCGGGCCAACCTCACCGGAGGAAACGCGGACGGGAGCTACGAAGTCTTCGCGATCCAATCGGATGGAACGGGACTGCGGCAGCTCACCTCTCTCGTATCGATCGCTTCGTCCGTGCCCGTGATCTCGGGTAACGGCACGAAGGTCGCCTATCGGGTAGACAACAACACGGGCGGCATCAACTCGGAGATCTATGGGATCAATTGGGACGGGACGGGGCTCATCCAGATCACGAACTCGACGCTGACCGCCTACTCGATCTCACCCTCGATCACGGACGACGGGCAGTTCGTCATCTTTTGCTCGGACCAGCCGTCGACCGGGAACCCCAACAACAGCGATCGCAACAACGAGATCTGGAAGATCAAGACGGACGGAACGGGGCGGACGCTCGTGACGAACACGACGAGTCCGTTCGAGCAGACCGTTCCCGTGGTCGCCGGCGCGGGAGGAAGGATCGCGTTCGTGTCGACGGGCAGCCAGTTCGCGGGAGGGAACAACCCGGACGGGGGCCCCGAGCTGCACGTCATGACGGGGACCGGGACCAATATCCGTCAGCTCACGGTGACCCAAAAGGTCGAAACTGCATATCCCGACATCACCAGGGACGGGACGCGGATCGTCTTCTCCTCGAACTCCAACTCCCTGGGGACGAACGCGGACCGAGGCGAGGAGGTCTTCCGGATGCAGGCGGACGGCACCGGGCTGGTCCAGATGACGAACTTCTCGAGTGCGGACGCCGAGAATCCTACGATCACGGCGGATGGGAACACGATCGTATTCACCGCCGACGCCGACCCTTTCGGCACCAATGCAGACGACACCTATGAAATCTTCCGCATCAATGCGAATGGCACAGGGCTCACCCAGCTAACGAATACCACCTTCGATACCTACGAAGCGCGGATCTCGGCGAATGGGTCGAAGATCGTCTTCTACACCTCTGCGAACCTGACGGGCGGGAATGCCGACGGCTCGTGGGAGATCTTCAGCATGAACGCCAATGGGACGGGAATCCTCCAGCTCACCTCCGGTCCCAACACGTCGTCGACTTACTACCCCCACATTGACGACAACGGCACCTGGGTCACCTTCCTCTCGACGGCGAACCTCACCGGCGCGAACCCCAACAACACCGCCCAGATCTATAGGATCCGCTCGGACGGCACCGGGATTCAGCTGGTAAGTCCCGACGTCACCGGCAACTCCTTGTATCCCGACATTTCGGGATCGGGATCGCGGATCGCCTATATCTCGAACGCCAACCCCCTTGGGACGAACGCGGACCACAGCATCGAGCTGTTCGTGTGGGACGCGACGGCTGCGACGACGCTGCAGCTCACCTCGGCTGCACCTCCCGCCGGCGCATTCCCCGGCACGGTCTTACCCGCATCCCTCACGGGAAACGGCAACTGGATCTACTTCTCCGCCTCGTCACCCATAGCCGAGTTCGACCCTGACTACAGTCACAACCTCTATCGCGTTCCGGCGACCTCGGGAGCGATCGAGAGAATTGGCGCGTTCACGCCGAGCCAGATCTTCTATCCCCATCAACCGCGCCCGGATATGACGGGCAACCACGTCGTCTTCGACTGCGTGGACAACACGACCAATAAGAACCCGGATATGTCGAATGAAGTTTTCCTGATCGATCTCTCGACGCGCCCGCAGATCGTGGTCGGGAAACCTGCTCCGACGCTCGTCTCCTGGGATCCTGAGGCGGGCCCGATGCGCTACGACGTCGTGCGTGGCAACGTGCAGAACCTGGCGCCGGGCGGAGGGAGTACCGTCACGCTCGGGCCCGTGACGTGCCTCGAGGACGACTCGCCGGACGCGGACACTGCGGGATTCGAGGACGTGGCGCAGCCTGCCGCCGGCCAGGCCTTCTTCTATATCTATAGAGGGTCTCGGGGCCTGAACTTCGGTGCCGGATCCTACGGCCAGTCCTCGTCTGGTTTGGAGAGGATCCCCGCTTCGGGGGACTGCAGCCCTTGATGGTCTCCCGAGGCAGCGCGGAGATGGGAGGAACCCGCGGCCGATCAGGAACCGTGGGATGGACGGCTGGGCGCACGGGTGGTGACTTGATCGGACCAGTGTAGGACGGCCTCGACCCGGTCTCCCTTGAACTCCGCCGCCACGGGCCTGAAGGCGAGAAAGCGCTCGCCGTCGGGATGGATGCCGATCACGACGACATCAGCGGGAAGCTCGAAGAGGTCCGCTGACGACGCCACCGTGATCCGGCCCTTCGTCGCGGACACTGCGCTCGAGCACATCCACCGGGACCCGCCACTCCCAGAGTCCCTGACATAGAAGATCTCTCCTCCCCGCGGCGACCAGAAGACGCTCACTCCCCCGCGGTGCGTGATCTGCCACATCTTTCCCTCGTCGGGGAAGGTTCTGACGTAGACCTCTGGCCGGCCCGAAGCGGAAGAGACATGGGCCAGCCAGCGACCGTCGGGAGACAGCGACATATTGCCGAGACCGAAGCCCAGAAGACTGCCGACCCGTCGTGCCGCCGCGTCACCCTCCAAAGGCGCGAGCCAGAGACCGTCGTTCGTCTCGTACGCGAGGCCCGGCCCTTCGGGAGGCGGCACCACGCCCCTCGCCTGCTCGAAGTCGATGTCAGCATGGAGAGGCCGCGGTCCCCCCGTTCCGTCGGCGTTCCGCATCAGGATCACGAGCCTTCCGAGGCCGGCCCGGTCCGAGCCGTAGATGACCTGACGACCGTCCTGCGTCCAGAAGCCGACGGCACAGTTTCCCTCGGAGGAGAGCTGCGACAGAGAACCCTGGACCATGTCGTAGACGACGACGGTGTCGGTCGCGCCCAGGACGGTGCACGCCAGCCGCGTGCCGTCCGGCGAGATCACCGCGTGGGCGTACGGCAGGAGAGGAGCGCCGACCGGCGTGATGGACCCTTTCCTGTCGATCCAGACGAGCTCCTTGCGAGAGACGTTGACGCCTCCGGGAACCAGGACGAGCATCCCCGTGTCCCGAGCGACCCCGTACTGGGCGGCTCCGCTCCCCGGTTCCGTCATCACGCCATCGGTGACGGGGGCAGGCTCGCCCACGACCTGCTCCGTTCGCAGATCGAAGGCGACGGCCATGATGGTGGAGCCGCGCGTGAAGACGATCTGGCCGGTAGAGAGCCAGCGTGCGAATGATCCGTCGTGGAAGAGGGTTCTGTACGAGCGCGTTTCGAGATCCAGGAGTGCGATCTCGCCCTGGTCGAAGGAGCGGATCCCCTCCTTCTTGATGGTGAACAGCACGTGACGTCCATCGGGAATAGCGCTCGGCCAGCGATGCGACACCTCGTTCTTCGATGCGTCCGGGACGGTGAGGGTCTCGAGCGGGCCACCGCCTTCCCTCGCCAGGACCAGGCCTGCTTTTGCGGCGGGGGAAAAGACGATGCCGTCAGGGATCCACGTCGCGCCCTTCAAGAAGATCGCGCTCTCGACGAGCCGGATCGCAGGACCTCCCGCGAGAGGCATCCTGTAGAGGCCCGCGCACGAGAAGCCGATCGAACGTCCGTCGGGTGAGAAGAACGGGTCGTAGACCTGCGCCGGGATCCGATCGCAGGGAAGCTCCAGGCGGCGTGCGTGGACGTCTTCCGCGCGGCGCAGGTAGAGGCCGATCCAGGGGCCCTTGTCCCGTGGCCCATGCCCGACGTAGGCGAGGGTCATTCCGTCCGGAGACACCGCGACCGTGGGCGCATCCTCGAAGGGGACCCGGGGGGTCTCGGGATCGGTCACGACCACGCGCATCGGGGCCCGCGACGACGCGGGCTCCCCCGAAACCGCCTTCGCCCCTCCGAGCCCGCCCCGGAGGGACCGCGCGAGCGCGAGCGCCGCGACCGCGACCGCCAGCGCCGCGATCGCCCAGGGGAGGATCGGACGCGCCTTGACCGACCTCGCGACGGCACGCGCCGATGATGGGCGCACGTGGAGGGCGCCCGACGATGTCCACTCTCGCGCCTCGAGAGCGCGCGCGAGCTCGATGCGGGCCTCACCGGCGTCGCGCAGACGGAGCTTCGGGTCCTTCTCCAGGCAACGCTCGAGCAGCGCGCGGACACGCGGCGGTGTGCGCGACGGGAGGGCGTCCCAGTCGGGCTCGCGCTCGAGGATCTTCCCGATGACGTCCGCTGCCGTGTCGCCGTCGAAGGCCCGCCGGCCGGAGAGGCACTCGTAGAGCACGCAGCCCAGGGACCAGATGTCCGTGCGCTTGTCGACCATGCGCCCGCGCGCTTGCTCCGGGCTCATGTAGGGGATCGTGCCGAAGACCGTGCCGGGCGCCGTGTACCTTCCCGTGATCGCGGCCCAGGCGCCGCGATTTGCGCCCACCGACGCCTTGCGGCCCGGTTCCCCCCCTTCTCCGCTCGATTCTCCAGATCCGCTCGGACCGGGCGCCCCGTCCCGCTCCGCCTTCGCGAGCCCGAAGTCGAGGACCTTCGCCTGCCCGGAGGGGGTGATCTTGACATTGGACGGCTTGAGGTCCCGGTGAACGACGCCGCTCTCGTGCGCCGCCTCGAGCCCCTGCGCGATCTGGGCGACGACCGCCAGCGCCTCGTCGATCGGCAGCGGTCCGGACCGCAGCCGCTCCGAGAGCGTGGTCCCTTCGACGAGCTCCATCACCAGGAAGTGGACGCCGTCCGCCTGCTCGAAGCCGTGGATGCCCGCGATGTGAGGATGATTGAGCGAGGCCGCGACGCGTGCCTCGCGCCGGAAGCGTGCGAGCCGTTCCGGGTCGCCCTCCACCGCATCGGGCAGCACCTTGATCGCCACGTCCCGTCCCAGGCGGGCATCGTGCGCGCGGTAGACCTCGCCCATCCCTCCGGCCCCGAGAGGCGACACGATCTCGTAGGCACCGAGCCTCTCGAGCGCAGGCCCTTCCCGCTCCTTCAGACCGAGCCCGAAGAGACAGGTGGGGCAGGGCCCGCGCGTGCCGGCAGGCCGCTCGTTCCCGCAGGTCGCGCAGCGTTCGGCCATCAGGCGCGCACCAGACCCATGAGGTAGCGGAGCTCGTCCTCGGTCCCGTCCGGGTCGTCCAGGGTCCGAGCCACGTGCTCGCGCAGCTTGGCGCCGTACCGCACTCGCATGCGGTGGAGCGCGACCCGCGTCCCACTTTCGGTGAGACCCAGGTCCCGCGCGAGCTCGGGATAGGGAGGGTCGGGGTCGCCGACGATGTACGGAGAGAGCTTCCGGAACTTCTCCGCGCTCCCCGCGCTCTCCATTTCGCGCTCGAGGTCGACCAGGACGTGCTCGAGGAGCGCGAGAGCCCACCTCTGCTCGAAGAGCGTCTCGGGCGTCACGTGCGTCGCGAGCGCTTCGGCCGCGAGGGCCGCGTCCAGGGTGTCCGAATCGATCGAGATCGGCGCCTGACCGCCGCCGCGCTTCCGGCGGTTCCGGTAGTCGCTCTCGTCGGAGAGGAAGTTCTTGACCGAGCCGAGCAGGAAGGAGCGGAACCGTCCCCGCTCACGACGGGCCTCCGCGATCCCCTGCCGGCCGAGGAGCGCCGCGAAGAACCCCTGCGTCAGATCGCGGGCGGTCTCAGGATCGTTCCCCCTGCGGCGGATGTAGGAGAAGACGGGGGACCAGTAGGCCTGGCAGAGCGTCGACAGTGCGTCGCGGCTCTCCGCCTCGTCCGGTGAGCGTGCCTTGAGGACGACGCTCCAGTGGGTCGTCTCGAACCTCGCCCGGCCCTCGCGCGAGGGCGACTCCTCCCCGGATGCCACGTGCATATTTTACGGGCCGCCAAGTCCCCCACGAAGTGAAGAAACGCGCAGCGTCCCTCCACCTTATTAGGAAGCGAAGGAGCCCTGTCCCAATGCCGCCGCTTTTCGCTCCCCCATCGGGGTCCCACCGCAAGGAATGGATGACCTCACGCGCCGTCGCGTTGGCCGTCCTCGCGGCGAGCCTCGCGCTCGCCTTCGGTGGCTCTCCCCCCGGTCCGACCCTCACGGTGAGGATCCCGTTCGACTTCCGGGCGGGAGGGTCGGGCTTCGGCCCCGGCGAGTACGTGATCTCGCTGACCCGGGAAGCCTCGCAAGAGGGAAGCACGGCCGGCTCGGTGAGGCTCATGAGCCGGGACCGGGGCGGCGGCGTGACGATTCACGCCCGGAGGTCGCACGCGGCCGGCAGCCGCACAGGGCCGGTCGTCTCGTTCCGCGTCTACGGCGATCAACGCTTCCTCGGCTCGGTCCAGGCCGAGGACGCGGGGGCCCCCGACGGTCGTGGATCTCGCACCGGTCCACGCGCCTGGGAGCTCGACCCCTCGGCCGACGAACGCTCCGTGAGCCTGCGCTGGGGCGCGCCCACGGTTCTGAGCCTGAAGGCCGATCCACCGCCGCCCGCGCGATGAAACGGATCTTGAAAGATCGCCTTAGTACGCGATTGAGGAGGAGCTCATGTCATCTCCATTCCAATTGACACTCCCGACGCGAAGCGTGACCCTGGCGGCGCTGCTTGTCATCGGTGTCGCCTTCGGCCTTCCGGAGAGCGCACGCGCCGAGGCCCAGCGCAACACGCCTCCCATGCTCGGGGCCGCGTCGTTCCTCGGCGCCGCCGAGCCGGACATGCCGATCTCCCTTGTCCTCATGCTGGACCTTCGCGACCGCGCGGGGGCCGAGGCGCTCATCGCCGCGCAGCAGGACCCGGACTCGCCGCTCTATCACCAATGGATCGATCCCGTTGAGTTCCAGGAGCGATTCGGGCCGCTTCCCGAGGACCTCGCGGCCGCGCGCGAGTTCCTCGAGTCGCAGGGCTTCGAGAACATCTCCACGCCGACGTCCACGATGATCGCCGCGGAGGGGAAGGTCGCGCTCGTCGAGCAGGCGTTCCAGGTCCAGATCGGCCGCTACTCCTTCGACGGCCGCGACGTCTTCGCCAATGACCGCGATCCGATCCTCCCTGCCTTTCTCGCCGACAAGGTCGTGTACGTGGGCGGTCTCGAAAACCTGACCTTGATGCGTCCTCAGCATGGCACCGTGTTCGAGGTCGATCCCGGCTATGCGTCCGGTGGCAATAGCTACATCCTCCCTCGCGACAACCAGGTCGCCTACGGTCAGAAGTCGCTCTACTTCGACACGGGCAAGAAGGGCATCGCGGGCGCGGAGATCGCGGTCGCGT
>Ga0070671_100004973_pt1 | contig 10583 bp, 7 predicted proteins | sample KBSS73metaG_FD_65341 | JGI IMG/M metagenome (GOLD analysis project Ga0070671, IMG submission 65341) | Switchgrass rhizosphere microbial communities from Kellogg Biological Station, Michigan, USA - KBS S7-3 metaG | ecosystem: Host-associated > Plants > Roots > Rhizosphere > Soil ... | reverse complement strand
CCACGATTCGGTTGGTCAATGACTTCAGCGCAGCAAAATCAATTTCAATCCGCATATGAAATTCTTGTCAGTGATAATTCTTCAAAGCTTGAAAAACTTCAGGGCACAGTATGGTCTTCAGGTAAAGTGACAAACAATCAACAACTGCAAATCCCCTATCAGGGAAAAGAATTGTTGCCGCAAACAAGGTATTTCTGGCGCGTGAGAGTATATGATCAGGATAATAAAGTTTCGGGATGGAGCAGGATAAACTGGTTTGAAACCGGCATGCTGGGCACAGAGAACTGGACTGCAAAATGGATTTCTGACGGTCATCAACAACCTGCACGAGATGAAGATTACTACAAGGATGATCCAATGCCGCTATTCAGGAAAGACTTTAATGTTTCCAAGAAAATTCTTTCTGCAAGATTGTATATAAGCGGACTTGGATATTATGAAGCCTACATCAACGGTCAACGAGTAGGTGATCATCAATTGGACCCCGGTTTCACTACTTACCGCGAAGAAGTTTTATATACAACCTTTGATGTAACAAAGTATATGAAGCAGGGAAACAATGTTGCTGGTGTGATGTTAGGAAATGGATGGTTCAATCCTTTGCCCATGCGTCTCTTCGGGCGGATTGATCTTCGCAAATACCAGGAAACGGGGAGGCCCTGTGTTAAGGCAGAAGTTCATGTAAAGTTCAATGATGGCTCTACAAGCATCATTGCTACCGACGGATCATGGCTTACTGCACCGGGACCAGTTGTCCGCAACAATATTTATCTCGGCGAAGTGTATGATGCCAGATTAGAAGTGGCGCATTGGAATGAAATGCAGACGGACGCAAAGTGGAGTAATGCCAGCATCGTGAAAGGTCCGGCCGGGAAATTAATTGCGCAGATGATCCCGCCAATTAAGATCACAAGATTGGTGAAGCCGGTCGTGATCAATGAAGTTGGAAAAGATACATTCATTGTCGATCTCGGACAAAACTTCGCAGGTGTTGCTCGCATTCTTGTTAGTGGAGCAAGCGGATCAAGAGTGAAGTTGAGGTATGGTGAAAATATTTATAAGGACGGTCGTCTCAATTATATGACTACAGTTTGCACACAGTTGAAGAAAGGAGTTCTGAAAGGCGGACCTGGTGCTCCGGAAACAGCATGGCAGCAAGACGAATATATTTTGAAAGGATCGGGCAACGAAACGTGGAATCCGAGATTTACTTTTCATGGATTTCGATATATAGAAATTACAGGATGGCCCGGTAAACCCACTATTGATAATATAGAGGGCTTGCGAATGAACAGCGATGTTGATGTTGTAGGAAAGTTCGAATGTTCAAATCCAATGTTTAATAAGCTGCATGAGGTTATACAATGGACTTTCCTAAGTAATCTTTTCAGTGTACAATCCGATTGTCCTGGTCGTGAGAAAATGGGGTACGGAGCTGACATGGTAGTTACTTCCGAAGCGTTCATGTATAATTATGATATGTCCAACTTTTACAGGAAGGCAGTGCATGACTTTGCCGATGAACAGCAACTGGATGGTGGAATCACAGAAATGGCGCCTTATATGGGTATTGCCGATAAAGGCTATGGTGGTGAATCAGCTCCGCTTGGATGGGAGTTAGCATTTCCATTCCTGCAACAAAAGCTCTATGAATTCTACGGTGATAAAAGGATCATTGAAGAAAATTATCCTGGTGTGCAAAGGCAAATAAAATTTCTTCAATCAAAAGCGATTGACGGTTTGTTTCATTGGGACATTAGTGATCACGAAGCATTGGATCCAAAGCCAGAAGCATTCAGTGCTTCAGCATTTTACTATCATCATATAAAGCTGGCGGAAAATTTTGCATCGATACTTGGAAGAAAAGATGATTCGATCCAATATGCAAAAATGGCAAACACCATAAAGAATGCGATCATCAAAAAATATTTTGTTCCAGGTGCGGGGCGCTTTGACAATGGAACACAAAGTGCGCAATTATTTGCGTTGTGGTATGAACTTACACCAGACGTGGGAAAAACTTTCGAGCAATTATTAAAAGAGTTTGAACGGCATGGATGGCACACTTCATCCGGCATTTTTGGGAATAAAATGATGTTCGATGTGTTGCGAAGGCAAAACAGAAATGATGTGGCTTATAAGGTCGCCAATCAAGAAGACTATCCGGGTTGGGGATTCATGCTAAAGAGTGGGGCCACCACCTTGTGGGAGACATGGTCCTATCCTGAAAATTTTCCTTCTCAAAATCATCCCATGTTTGGCTCCGTTGATGAATGGTTTTATCGATCTGTTCTTGGGATCAATGGTATTGCTGCGGGGTTTGAAAAGATCGTAATCAAACCTCAGCCAGTTGAAGGACTTTCATCGGCAAAGGGTGAATTCCGATCGTCCCGCGGGGTGATAGCATCCAAGTGGACAAAAAGCGATGGACGGTTCACACTTTCGGTTTCTATTCCACCAAATACAAAAGCAGAAGTCTGGATACCTTCACAATCCGGTCAGGTGCTCGGTAATGATGGGAAGCCGCTTCCCCAGACAAGAGTTGAAAACGGGTATGTTATTGTGGAGGTGGGATCTGGCACCTATAGTTTTATGACACTTTCTGTTGAATAAAACATCTCTAACAAATTCACAACCAAACTTCTAAAAGAATTTGCCCCTTTCGTTAAAATTGGCAGCATGTTTGCAATAAGTTGCAATATCCCACGTTATTGGCATATCTTTGCAACATGCTTAAAGAAGAAAGGCAACAGGCGATTTTAGGTTGGCTTCAGAAAGAAAGAAAGGTCGTTCTAACTGATTTAAGCAAGCATTTGAACGTGTCGTCGGACACCATTCGTCGCGACATAAAAGAGCTTTCGGCTCAAAAGTTATTAAAGGAAGTGAGAGGCGGAGCGATACCACATGCTCCCGGTCCACACGACCTGAAAGAACGGGCGCAATTTGCCAGCAGGCAAAAGCAAATAATGGCGAAGAAGGCAGTTCAATTGCTAAAAGAAGGGCAGGTAGTGTTGTTGGACAGTGGAACATCCACGCTTGCAGTAGCGAGTATTCTTCCGAAGGATTTCAAGCTGACTGTGATCACCAACAGCTTCCCAATCGTAAGCATGCTGGAAGAGCGCAAAGACGTAGAAGTTTTTTTTGCGGGCGGAAGATTGTTTAGGGATTCGCTGATTACGACCGGACACGATTCGATCAATTTCTTTGAGGGCCTTCGCGCCGATATCTGTTTTCTCGGTATCTGCAGCATTGACCTCGAACTTGGCATCACTGGGCATCACTACGAAGAATGCGCAGTGAAAAAAGCGATGATAAAATCCTCAGGCAAAGTGGTAGCACTGGCTACGCCTGAAAAACTAAATACTGCTGAAGCATTCCATATTGCTAACATACAAGCATTGAATGGAATGATCACATCTTCTCCCGAACTCGATCTGCTAAAGCCATATAAGAAAGCAGGCATTGAAATAATGTAGTGCTTGAAAAATTTTGTTCATTTTAAACCACAGCTATGAGTACTATTATTCAGGTGGGCCTTATCGGCAGTGCCGTTTTGGAAGAGGCGTTGGCCACCGAGAGGTCCGAAAATTTTAAGCTTAAGAAAATTTTTGCAGATGATAAAGTCGCCGAAGGGTTTGCAAAAACACAATATCCGCAGGCAGAAATTGTAAATGATATACACGCAATATTGAATGACGCTTCCATTGAGCTGGTCATAGTTTCCGCGCCTTCATCAAAAGATTCGACGATGGTGCAGCATATTATGAAGGCGGGGAAGAAAGTGCGTATTATATAAGGAGTTTCGTGAGAATAGGCAATTGGCAATAGACAAAAGACGAGAGACGATAGACAAAAGACAAGAGACAAGAGACAGGAGACAGGAGAGAAAGGACAGGAGATGATTCTTAAATCAAGATGCAGGATACAAGATCCAAGATTTGGGATGAAGGATGTAGCAACGAACCAATAGGCAGCAATTAGCAGAGAGTAACCAGCAACCAGTTTTTGCATCCTGCATCTGGTATTAGTATAAAATGATTGACAAATAACAAACGATTGCCTGCTGAACAGAGCAGGCAATCGCTTTATAAAAAATAATAGAAACACATGAGTACAGAATATATGAATCTAGTAAAACGAATCGCGATAGTGGCCGATGACGCCAGGAAGAATGATTTGATTGAATGGTCATTTCATCATCGTGAAGTTTTGAAGCGGCACCAGTTAATTGCTGCCGCCTACACGGCAGACGTGTTGGAAGGAACAGTAAATACAGCCGTTCACAAGTTAGAAGCAGGAAACGCTGGTGGATATCAGCAATTGGCTGATTTAATAAGCGGAGGAAAAGTGGACGCTATCATTTTCCTTCTTCAATCCAGGAATTCAGAGTCTTTCGGGAATGAAATGAAAAGCCTGTTACATGTGGCTGAAGAAATGGAAATCATTATCGCTACTAACATGTCCACTGCAGAGGTAGTGATCTCTTCTTCGTTGCTTGATAGCAAGGCATGGGATAACAATCCTTCGTACGAAGAGAGAGAAGCAGTTTAATGGTATTAAATTTTAGAAAGAAGATTAAATATTTAAACCGTCAGTCAATTATATGAACATTGCAGTTCCGATGAGTCCGAGAGTACATAGGATAGCAGTCAGTGTTTTCTTTTTTATAGCAGGTCTTACGTTTGCATCGTGGGCTAGCCGAATACCGGATATCAAAGAGAAATTACAACTTTCAGAAGCGGGTCTTGGATCGGTACTCCTGGCCTTGCCTCTTGGTTTGATGGCAAGTTTGTTTCTCACCGGGTGGTTAGTATCGCGTTTTGGAAGTAGGAAAGTAGTGATCGCCACAGCGATAGTATATCCATCAATATTATTATTGCTTTCACTGGCTGCTACTACTTTTCAATTGGTAGCGGGCTTATTTTTCTTTGGTCTGTTTGCCAACTTTGTGAATATCTCCATGAACACGCAGGCTGTTGGTGTTGAGGTTTTATATGGAAGATCTATCATGGCATCGTTTCATGGATTGTGGAGCCTGGCAGGTTTTGCGGGTGCTGCAATTGGAACGTTATTCGTGTCATCAGGCATTTCGCCATTTTTTCATTTTATGATGATCATCATCGCATGCGCTTTGTTGATCCTGGTTTCTTACAAATCCACTCTTCCTTCCGTTGCGGAAGTGAGAAGTAAACAACCGATACTGGTGTTACCCGACAAGCACATCCTTGTTCTTGGATTAATAGCATTTTGTTGCATGATCTGTGAAGGTGCAATGGCAGATTGGAGTGGCGTGTATTTTAAAAATGTTGTGCAAACCCCTGCCGCATATACCACTGTTGGTTATGTGGCATTCACGGCTACCATGGCTACCGGCCGGTTCCTTGGTGATTGGTTGGTTACAAAACTTGGAGTGAAAAAAATGCTACAAATAAGCGGCACCCTTATCGCGTCCGGATTGTTGCTGGCCGTATTTTTTCCAAACATTATTACGGCAACTGCTGGATTTTTGTTAGTTGGATTTGGAGTGTCATCCGTTGTTCCGATTGCCTATGGACTGGCGGGCAGATCCACAACAATGTCGGCCGGTATGGCTCTGTCTGCAGTATCAACAATAGGATTCCTCGGATTTCTTTTCGGACCTCCCGTAATCGGATTTATTGCTCAAGGTTCGAGTCTTCGATTTTCATTTGCCCTGATCGCGTTGTTGGGACTAGGCACAAGCTTGCTCGCCGGAAAGGTTAGAAGTGGAGAAGTTCAGGTGTTGAATGGATAGGTTTACAGTTTACAGTTTACCGTTTTCAGTTTGAAGTTTGAGGCTCGAAGTTTGAGGTTCGAAGGGCGTGAGGTGCAGGCATAAGTTTCTGCATTCAAGAATTGTGATGGCTCGGTTTTTTATCCGCAATTTCAGATGCATTCGAGACACTTCGTTTTGAATAACGGAGCGATCTCATTGTTGATCTCGCTGTGCGTGATAAAACTTTTTCCTATGCCAGAGTTGCCCGATCTACAAGTGTTCAGTTCCAATCTTAGAAAACTCTTTAAGGGAAAAAAATTGACGAGGTTGAATATTGTCAACGGCAAGCGAATAAAAACATCCGCAGCAAAATTCAAGAAAGCGTTGGAGAAGTCAATACTTAAAGATGTATATAGAGAAGGAAAGGAGCTGCGATTTAAATTTAGTAATGACAACATTCTCGGCTTGCATTTAATGCTTCATGGCGATTTGAAACTGTTCAAACAAAAAAACAATGCGAAGTTTACGATCGCTGAATTGTACTTCAGCAATGGAAAAGGGTTAGCGATCACCGATTTTCAAGGCATGGCTACCATTACACTTAATCCTGTTGAGAAAGATTCACCAGATGCGCTGTCCACATCTCTCAATAAAAAATATCTCACTGAAAAATTTAATTCAAAAGCGAATGTCAAGAACCTTTTGATGGACCAACAAATCATCCGCGGAATTGGAAATGCTTATGCAGACGAGATTTTGTGGAAAGCTGGTATATCTCCATTTTCAATCGGCAATAAAATTCCCGCGGCAAAGATTATTGCCCTGGAAAAAACCATTAAATCAGTATTGAAAAATGCTGAGAAAAAAATCATCAAAGAACATCCGGATATTATCAGTGGTGAAATACGAGACTTTCTCGACATTCACAACTCGCATAAACAAAAGAGTCCTTCCGGCGCCAAAATTAAACACGAAACAATTGGAGGGAGGAAGACTTATTACACTGATGAACAAACTCTATACAAATAAGGCGTATATTTTGAAAGGCACGAACAAGTGATTCGATTCAAACAGGCAATTGGCAACGGGCAATAGGCAACCCAATTAGGTAGATCTTGATTTACTCCCCTTAGGGGGCGAATAGCTTGCGAAATTGAATACCTATGGGTTTGGGCAGGACAGTCCATAATGGAAATACCCATCATTGTTTATATTTTCGGCTTTTACAAATCGATTGCCCAACATATGCAAGTCATTTTAGGAATCATCTTCCATTTCATCGGCGGTTTTGCTTCAGGAAGTTTTTATATGCCCTTTAAAAAAGTAAAGGGTTGGCATTGGGAAACATTTTGGTTGATAGGCGGTTTGTTTTCATGGTTGATTGTGCCTCCGATTGCGGCTTGCCTAACTGTTCCCGGCTTTGCAAACATCATTTCGCATTCCAGTTCCAGCACGCTGGGATACACTTTCTTATTCGGATTGTTATGGGGATTTGGTGGTTTGACCTATGGATTAGGCGTGAGGTACCTGGGCATGTCGCTGGGCAACTCAATCGTTTTGGGATTCTGCTCTGCTTTCGGTGCACTTGTACCTTCTATTTATTACAATATTTATCCTGTTGCTGGCAAAACCAACCTGGATTTATTGCTTCACACAACCTGGGGTCAGATTGTTTTGGTAGGCGTGTTAGTTTGCCTGCTTGGAATCTTCATATGCGGTCGGGCCGGCACAATGAAGGAGCGTGAATTGTCGAGCCAGGAAAAGAAGTTGGCTGGACAGAAGTTTAATGTTGAACGCGAATTAGCAGCAGAACAAAAGAAAGAATCATTTCAACAATTTAATCTGAAGAAAGGATTAATCGTAGCCATCTTTTCGGGAATCATGAGTGCCTGCTTCAACTTTGGGATTGAAGCGGGTAAGCCAATGGCTGAACAAGCAGTGGCAGAGGGGTGGAATCCGTTATTCCAGAATAATGTTACCTATGTAGTATTGTTGTGGGGTGGGTTAACAACGAATTTCATTTGGTGCGTCATCCTCAATATCAAAAACCGTTCTTTCAAAGACTATGTTGACTCAAGTACTCCAATTGCCCGCAATTATCTTTTCTCTGCAATAGCAGGAACAACCTGGTACTTGCAATTTTTTTTCTATGGCATGGGTGAAAGCAAATTAGGAAATGGCGCCAGTTCGTGGATTCTGCACATGGCATTTATTATACTGGTAGCAAACATGTGGGGAATAGTTTTGAAAGAATGGGGTAAGGTGAGCCAGAAAACAAAAAACACATTTCTAGTTGGACTATTGGCGATTCTGCTTTCAGTTTTGCTTGTTGGATACGGAAACTATTTGAAAGATAAAGAACAGAGCAAAGAGGCTGTTTCCATTGTTCACGTAGTCAAGTAAACTTTTTTAAAACCTTTTTATGAATATCGAAGTGAAGGAGAGAAATTCCGGCTCCAGGAAGGTAAAAGAATTCAAGTACGTCAGTTATTTGTGGGATGATAAGATTGCAGCATCATTGGAAGGAGATGAAGTTGCTTTGCTGATTTATCGTTCAAATTTGTTGGGTGCAGATTTACGTCTTACCAATTATGGTGGAGGCAACACTTCCTGTAAGGCTACGGCAAAGGATCCGTTGACTGGAAAAGAAACTGAAGTAATGTGGGTCAAGGGTTCAGGTGGAGATTTGGGAACGTTGAAGAAGAGCGGATTGGCTGCATTGTATGTAGACCGCTTGCGCAGCCTAAAGAACGTTTATCGCGGCGTTCAGTACGAAGATGAAATGGTGGAGTTATTCAATCATTGTATTTATGATCTGAGTTCAAAAGCTCCATCTATTGATACGCCATTACACGGATTTCTTCCATTTAAACATATTGACCACTTGCATCCCGATGCAGCCATCGCGATTGCAGCCTCAAAGGATGGCAAAAAGATCACCCAGGAATTATTCAATGGAAAAATTGGTTGGGTGGAATGGCAGCGACCTGGATTTGATCTTGGTCTCAAACTCAAGCAGTGCCTTGATGAAAATCCTGGCATTCGCGGCATCATGCTCGGTTCTCATGGATTGTTTACCTGGGGAGACACAGCGTATGAAAGCTACATTAACACACTCGAAGTAATTGAAGCTTGCGCCGCATATATTGAAGACGCAGTAAAAAGAAAGAAAGTTTTTGAGGGAGAAAAAATTGAATCATTGCCAAAGGTAGATCGGCTTAAACAAGCTGCAACGATTGCACCAGTATTGAGAGGTTTTTGCTCTTCATACACAAGAATGATTGGACATTTTACAGATGATGAGCGCGTATTGGAGTTTATCAATTCAAATGCGCTTGGCAGACTGGCCCCAATGGGAACTTCCTGTCCCGATCATTTCTTAAGAACGAAAATAAGTCCGCTTGTCCTTGAACTCGAAGCAAACGAAAGTTTACAAGATACTGCATCGATCAAGCAAAAGTTGCTTCCTCTTTTCGAAGGATATAGGAAGATGTACGCGGATTATTATAATACTTGCAAGCATCCGGATAGTCCGGCAATGCGTGATCCAAATCCGGTGGTGATATTATATCCGGGCGTTGGTATGTTCACCTTTGCGAAGGACAAACAAACTGCGAGGGTAGCTGCGGAATTTTATATTAATGCCATTAATGTTATGCGCGGCGCCGAAGCTATTTCTTCTTATACTTCATTACCAAGGCAGGAAGCATTTAACATTGAATACTGGTTATTGGAAGAAGCCAAGCTGCAAAGAATGCCTAAACCAAAACCACTCACGGGTAAAATTGCGTTGATAACAGGAAGTGCAGGTGGTATCGGTAAATCAATCGCTAAAAAATTTGCTGAAGAAGGTGCATGCGTGGTGATCAATGACAATGATGTGGGAAGATTGGACAATGCGAAGGAAGAATTCCAGGCAAAATTTGGAAAAGATGTATTCACAACCGCGGTGTTGGATGTTACTAATAAAGAAACGATTCAGGACGCGTTTAATGAGGCCTCTATTTATTTCGGAGGTATAGATATCGTAATCAATAATGCGGGACTTTCTATCTCAAAGAAAATTGAGGACCACCAGGAAAAAGACTGGGATTTGTTATACGACGTTCTGGTGAAAGGTCAATTCATGGTTACGCAGGCGGGAGTAGAAGTGTTGCGAAAGCAGGAATTAGGAGGCGACATACTGAACATTGTAAGTAAGAATGCACTGGTCTCTGGCCCGGATAACGCTGGATATGGATCAGCGAAGGCAGCCCAATTGCACCTCAGCAGGCTTAATGCCGCTGAATTAGGAAAAGATAAGATTAGGGTGAACGTTGTAAATCCCGATGCCGTAATTTCAGATAGCAAAATATGGGCTGGCGGATGGGCCGAGGGTAGAGCCAAAGCGTATGGCATTACCGTTGAAGAGTTGCCGGCTTTTTATGCAAAGAGAACGTTGCTGAATGAAATTATCTATCCCGATGATATTGCCAATGCGTGCTTCTTGTTTGTAAGTGGACTACTAAACAAATCAACTGGTAATATCTTGAATGTAGATGGTGGATTAGCGGCGGCCTTTGCGAGGTAGAGATATGGGATCAATGATAATTGATGAGTGATTGGTGGTCAGCGTGCAGTGTGAACAATTCAGTAAATACATTTCCGATCACTCGTTAACCGATCACTAATTAACCGATCACCGATAACTTAACCCGATGGCTCGCGTCGCATTCAAAATGCAATTGTTTAAGGGCAAAGAAGCGGAGTATAAGAGGCGACATGATGCATTGTGGCCTGAACTGCAGCAATTATTGAGTGAGACTGGTATAAGTGAGTACTCGATCTTTCTTGATGAACCCACAGGTGC
>Ga0070671_100004968_pt1 | contig 10587 bp, 6 predicted proteins | sample KBSS73metaG_FD_65341 | JGI IMG/M metagenome (GOLD analysis project Ga0070671, IMG submission 65341) | Switchgrass rhizosphere microbial communities from Kellogg Biological Station, Michigan, USA - KBS S7-3 metaG | ecosystem: Host-associated > Plants > Roots > Rhizosphere > Soil ... | reverse complement strand
CGGCAGGCTCGCGCGGCGGTTGGCGCGGACCAAGCCGGTCGTCGCGGTGAAGTCCGGCCGCAACACCTCGCCCGCGCGGCTGCGCGAGGCCGCGGTCCCGATCGACGACGCCAGCGTGCGCGCGTTGTTCGAGCAGTCCGGCGTGATCCGGGTCGAGACCATCGCCCAGCTGTTCGACACCGCCCTGGTCCTCGCCTACCAGCCGATGCCGCGCGGGCGGCGGGTCGCGGTCGTCGGGAACTCCACGGCGCTGAACGTGCTGGTCAGCGACGCCCTGATCGACGAGGGCATGGTCGCGGCGGCGGACCCGGTGGACGTCGGGGCCTCGGCCACGCCGGAGGAGTTCGCCGCAGCGGTCGAACGGGCCCTGGCCGCGACCGGCGACCAGGAGGCGGACTCGCTGGTGGTGGTGTTCGTGCCGCCGGTGGCCACCCCCAGCGCGGAGTACGCGCGGGTGGTGCGGGAGCGCACGGCGGGCTCGGACAAGCCGGTGGCGGCGGTGTTCCTCGCGGTCGAGGGTGTGCCCGCCGAGCTGGCGCAGTCGCTGCCGGACGGGCGGCCCGGCCCGGGGTCGGTGCCGTCGTACGCCAGCCCGGAGCGGGCGGTCGCCGCGCTGGCGCGGGTGGCCCGGTACGCGGCGTGGCGCTCGCAGCCGGTGGGGGAGCTCGTCCGGCCCGAGGGCATCGACCTGGAGGCCGCGCGGGCGGTCGTCGCGCGCTTCGGCGTCGGGGACGCCGAGCCGGGGACCGAACGGCCCCTGACCGACACCGAGGCCCTGGAGCTGCTGGCCTGCTTCGGGATCCCGGTCATCGAGTTCCGGCTGGTGCGGGGCGTCGAGGCGGTGGCCGAGGCCGCCGAGGAGCTCGGCTACCCGATCGCGCTCAAGGCGGTGGGGGACCGGTGGCGGCACCGCACCGACCTCGTCGGGGTGCGGCTGGACCTGGGCTCGGCGGCCGCGGTCCGGCGCGCGTTCGCGGACCTGGAGCGGGTGACCGGCAAGGACGAGGTGTACGTCCAGCGGATGGCGCCCAAGGGCCCGTCGTGCGTGCTGGAGGTGGCGGAGGACCCGTCGTTCGGCTCGCTGTTGTCCTTCGGCCTGTCCGGGATGGCCACCCAGCTGCTCGACGACCGGGCCTTCCGGGTCATCCCGCTGACCGCGGAGGACGCCGCGGCGCTCGTCCGGGCCCCGCGGGCGGCCCCGCTGCTGACCGGCTACCGCGGTTCGGAGCCCGCCGATCTCGCGGCGCTCGAGGACCTGGCACTGAGGGTCGCGGCCATGGCCGAGGAGCTGCCCGAGGTCCGCTCACTGGCCCTGGACCCGGTCCTGGCCAGCGCGGCGGGCGCGTTCGTCACCGGCGCCAGGGTGGTCCTCGGCCCACCTCCGACCCGCGACGACCAGGGCCCCCGCCGCCTCCGGTGACCCCGCACGACAGGACCCCGCACGACAGGACCCCGCACGACAGGACCCCGCACGACAGGACCCCGCACGACGGAGCCACACCGGCCGTGTCGAGCCCGGAGCACGACGGGTGTGGCCCCGTGACGCGGGTGGTCAGGTGCGGAAGGTGACCTGCAGGGTCGGGGTGCTGGTCTCGGCGAAGAAGTCGTTGCCCTTGTCGTCCACCACGACGAAGGCGGGGAAGTCCTCCACCTCGATCTTCCAGACCGCCTCCATGCCGAGCTCCGGGTACTCGAGCACGTCGACCTTGCGGATGCAGTCCTGCGCCAGCCGGGCGGCCGGGCCGCCGATCGAGCCCAGGTAGAACCCGCCGTTCGCGGCGCAGGAGTCCGTGACCTGCTTCGACCGGTTCCCCTTGGCCAGCATGACCAGTGAGCCGCCCGCCTCCTGGAACTGCTTGACGTAGGAGTCCATCCGGCCCGCGGTGGTCGGCCCGAACGAACCCGAGGCGTAGCCCTCGGGCGTCTTCGCCGGTCCGGCGTAGTACACCGGGTGGTCCTTGAGGTACTGCGGCAGCTCCTCGCCCGCGTCGAGCCGCTCGGCGATCTTGGCGTGGGCGATGTCGCGGGCCACGACCAGCGGGCCGGTCAGCGACACGCGGGTCTTCACCGGCAGCGAGGACAGCAGCGAGCGGATCTCGGACATCGGCCGGGTCAGGTCCACCTGCACGACGTCCGACTCGTCGGACAGCTGCTCCTCGGTGACCTCGGGCAGGTACTTGGCCGGGTCGAACTCCAGCTGCTCCAGGAACACGCCGTCGGCGGTGATCTTGGCCTTGGCCTGGCGGTCCGCCGAGCAGGACACCGCGATCCCGACCGGGAGGGAGGCGCCGTGGCGGGGGAGCCGGATCACGCGGACGTCGTGGCAGAAGTACTTGCCGCCGAACTGCGCGCCGATGCCGAAGTTGCGGGTCAGCTCCAGGACCTGCTGCTCCAGCTCGGGGTCCCGGATGGCGTGGCCGAGCTCCGAGCCGGTGGTGGGCAGCGTGTCCAGGTACCGCGCGGAGGCCAGCTTGGCGACCTTGAGCGTGTACTCGGCCGACATGCCGCCGACGACGACGGCGAGGTGGTACGGCGGGCAGGCCGCGGTGCCGAGCGACCGGAGCTTCTCGTCCAGGAACGCGGCCAGCCGCTTCGGGTTCAGCAGCGCCTTCGTCTCCTGGTAGAGGAAGGTCTTGTTGGCCGAGCCGCCGCCCTTGGCCATCACCAGGAACTCGTACTTGGGCTGCTGCCCGGGCACGGAGTACAGCTCGACCTGGGCGGGCAGGTTGGTGCCGGTGTTCCTCTCGTCCCAGAACGAGATCGGTGCCATCTGCGAGTACCGCAGGTTCAGCTGGTCGTAGGCCTCGAAGATGCCGCGCGACACGGCCGCCTCGTCCGTGCCGCCGGTCAGCACGGTCTCCGTCTTCTTCCCGACGACGATCGCGGTGCCGGTGTCCTGGCACATCGGCAGCACCCCGCCCGCGGACACGCAGGCGTTGCGCAGCAGGTCCGTGGCCACGAACCGGTCGTTGCCGGAGGCCTCGGGATCGTCGATGATCGCGCGGAGCTGGGCCAGGTGCGAGGGCCGCAGGTGGTGCTGGATGTCCTTGACGGCCTCGCGGACGAGACCGGTGATCGTGGTGGGGTCGATCTCGAGGAACGTCCGGCCTGCCGCTTCCACGATCTTCCCGGCGGGAAGGTCGAGCTCGCGGTACTCGGTCGTGTCGTCCCCGAGCGGAAGCACGTCGGTGTGGTGGAACTCGGGCATGAGAGGAAACTACCCTCGGGTCGGCGCGACGAGGGTGTGCGTGCGGCGTGATTCCCGTCCGTCGGACGACACGCGCCGCTCGGCGCCCGAAGACGGTTCACCGACCGTTCATCCCCCACACGCGCGGTGTCTTCCTGGGCGCATTGCTACGTTCGAGTAGTGCTGGGGACTGCCGGGGTGCGTGCCGTCACTCGTCCGGTGGTAGCCGCGGTCCGGGACCCGGCTCACCGGGACGGTCTGGCGCTCGTCCTGGGCTCCGGCCTCACGAGCGTGGTCGGGCTCGCGTACTGGGTGCTCGCGGCCCGGCTGCTGCCGCCCGCGGCCGTCGGGGTGGACCAGGCGGCGCTGTCCGCGGTGATGCTGCTCGGCGGCGTCGCGCACCTCAACATGACCTACGCGCTGCTGCGGTTCGTGCCGGTCGCCGGGCGGGCCGCCCGCCGGATGGTCGTGGCCGGATACCTGGTCGCGGGCGTGCTCGCGGCCCTCACCGGCGTCGTGTTCGCGCTGGGGGCGGGCTGGTGGGCGCCCGAGCTGGTCGCGGCCGTCGGGCAGGGCAGGCTGCTGGTCTTCTTCGGCCTGGCCACGCCGGTCTGGGCGCTGTTCACGCTGCAGGACTACGTGCTGACCGCGATCGGCCGGGCGACCGTCGTGCCGCTGGAGAACGTCGTGTTCGCGGTGCTGAAGGTGGGCCTGCTCGCCGCGTTCCTGGGCGTGACGGTCACCGGCGCGATCGCCGTGTCGTGGATGGTCGCGACCGCGGTGCTGGTGCTGCTGGTGACGGTCTGGCTGCTGCTGCGGGCGCTGCCCCGCTTCGGCGAGGCGAACGCGGACGTCGCGACGCCGGTCACGGCCCGGGAACTGGGTCGGTTCGTCCGCGCCGACTACGCGGGCTCGGTGTGCCAGCAGGTGGCCATGTTCGGCATGCCGCTGCTGGTCCTGGCGCTCACCGACCCCGAGGCGACCGCGGTCTACGGCGTGGTCTGGCAGCTCGCGCAGACGCTGTTCGTGGTGTCGTCGGGGATGAACCAGTCGATGGTCGCGCACGGTGCCGCCGACCCGGCCCGGGCGGACGCCGCCCGCCGCCGGACGGTCCGCCGGTCGCTGCGCCTGGTCGTCCCGGGCGCGGTCGTGCTCGGCCTCGGCGGCCCGCTGATCCTGGGTGTCTTCGGCGACCACTACGCCCGCGAAGGTGCCGTCGTCCTGGCGCTGACCGCCCTCGCCGCGATCCCGTACGCGGTCACCTCGTCGATGGTCAGCGCCGCGCGGCTGCGGCGGTGGGGGCGCATCCAGTTCGGCGTGCCCGCCGCAGCCGCCGTGCTCGTCGTCGGGGGATCGGTGCTGCTGGTCCCCGCGCTCGGCGTCGTGGGCGCGGGCCTGGCCTGGCTCGTGGGGCAGTCGCTGGTCGCCGCGGTCATCCTGCTCGCCACGGCCCGCTGGCTGCCGCCGGTGCTGTCCGGGCGGGTCGACGCCCTGCGCTCGGCCGGGCTGCTGCGTCGGGTCGGGTCCGCCGCCGCGCAGCTGCGCCTGCCCGGGGCCGCCGCCTGGCGGGTCCGCAGGCAGCTGGCCGGGGGCTCGGAGTCCGTGGTCGCCGTGATCGGCCCGGACGACGGGGAGGACGGCGCGGAGGGTGCGGCGCACGGTGCCCTGCACGGTGCTCTGCACGGTGCTCTGCTCAAGGCCTCCGACACCCCACGCAGTCGCGAGGGCCTAGCCTGGCAGACCGAGGTGCTGGACCGGCTGCACGCCGACGAGCGCCTCGGCGGCCTGCGCGCGCTGCTGCCCGAGGTCCTCGGGGCCGGCGAGGTCGGCGAGAGCTACTGCGTGATCGAGTCGCTGGTGCCGGGGGAGAGCGGGCTGCACGCGCTGCGGGACCCGGAGCGCACGGACACGTTCGTCGCCAGCGCGACGGACGCCCTCGAGCAGCTGCACCGCTGCACCGGCCGGATCCAGGTGATCGGGGACATCGAGCTGCGGAACTGGGTGTACGAGCCCCTCGAGCGCGTGCGCGAGATCGTCCCCGCCGCGCTGCACCAGGAGACCCACTGGCTGGCCGAGCAGCTCGACGCCGCCCTGCGCGGCCGTCGGGCCCGGGTCGGCTGGACCCACGGTGACTTCGGACCGGTCAACCTGCTCACCGACGACGCGGGGCGGGTCAGCGGGATCGTCGACTGGTGCGAGGCTCGCCCGGACGGCCTGCAGGTGCTCGACGTCGTCGTGATGAGCCAGTTCTGCGTCGTGCACGGCAGGGGCGGGCCCGAGCTGGGCCCCCTGGTCCAGCAGTGGCTCGCGGACCCGCCCGAGCAGGTCGCCCGGGCCCAGCACCGCCTCGGCGGCGACGCCGTCGACCCCCGCGTGCTCACCACGCTGGGCTGGCTCCAGCACGTGGCCGAGGTCGCCCGCAAGTCCGCGCGGGCCGCGGCGAACCCGGTGTGGAACCGGCGCAACGTGCGCGGCCCGCTGCGCCGGGCCCGGCAGGTACTCGACCGCGCGCACCGCGAACGCTTGGGCTCCGTCGTGCAACCGGAGGATCCGCCGGTTCAGGCGTAGGGTGAGCCACATGCCTGGATCCATCCTGGGAACCGCGGTCCGACGGGTCGAGGACCCGGACCTGATCACCGGCGCCACGACCTACGTCGGCAACCTGGTCGCCGCCCGCCCGGACGCGCTGCACGCCGTGTTCGTGCGCTCCCCGCTCGCCCACGCCGTGGTCACCGGGATCGACACGGCCGAGGCGGAGGCGGCCGAGGGCGTCGTCGCCGTCTACACCGCGGCGACCCTCGACCTGCCCGCGCACCACGGGCTCATCCCGCTCAACGACCACACCCCGCGGCCGCCGCTGGCCACCGACCGGGTGCGGTTCGTGGGGGAGGCCGTGGCGATGGTCGTCGCGCGCAGCCGCGCCGCGGGCGTCGACGCCGCCGAGCTGGTGGAGGTCGACTACGACCCGCTGCCCGCCGCCGTCGACCCGGAGGCGGCGCTGGCGCCGGACGCCGAGCTGCAGTTCCCCGAGCTGGGCAGCAACGTCGCGGCCGGACTGCGCGTCGCGGACAGCGCCGCGGCGCTGGAGGGCGCCGAGGTGGTCGTCCGGGCGCGGATGGTCAACCAGCGCCTCGCCGTGGTCCCCCTGGAGGGCAACGCGATCCTGGCCGACCCCACCACCGACGACCACCCGCTCACGGTGCACGTCTCCACCCAGATGCCGCACCTGTTCCGGACCCTGGCCGCAGGCCTCTTCGGCTACGAGCAGGACCAGGTCCGGGTGATCGCGCCGCACGTCGGCGGCGGGTTCGGCGGCAAGGCCGGGATCATCGCCGAGCACACGGCGACCATCGGCGCCGCGCGGGCGCTCGGCGCCCCCGTCGCGTGGGTCGAGACCCGCTCGGAGAACCTGCAGTCCATGCCGCACGGCCGCGGCCAGATCGCCTACTACGAGCTCGGGCTCACCCGGGAGGGTCGGATGACCGGCCTGCGCGCGCGGGTGATCGGCGACGCGGGCGCCTACGCGGGCTTCGGTGGCGCCCTGCCGCTCAACCAGACCTACGTGATGTCGCCGGGGGTCTACGACATCCCGAAGGTCGGCTACGACGCCGTCTCGGCCATGACCACGACCACGCCGATGGGGGCCTTCCGCGGCGCGGGTAGGCCCGAGGCCGCCGCGCACCTCGAGCGGCTCGTGGACATCGCCGCGCTCGAGCTGGGCATCGACCCGGTGGAGCTGCGCCGCCGCAACCTGCTCGACCCCGCCGCGTTCCCACTGGTCACGCCGGTCGGCGCGCACTACGACGTCGGCGACTACGACCTCCCGCTGCGCGAGGCGCTGCGGCTGGGGGACTACGAGAAGCTCCGCGCGGAGCAGGCCGCCCGCCGCGAGGCGGGCGACCGGGTGCAGCTCGGGATCGGGCTCGCGGTCTACGTGGAGATCACCGCGGGCGCCGGCGGCAGCGAGTACGGCTCGGTGCGGGTGCATCCGGACGGCACCGCCGGGTCCCCGTGCGTCACTGTCCAGGCGGGTACCTCGGCGCACGGGCAGGGGCACGCCACCTCCTTCGCGATGCTCGTCGCGGACCGGCTCGGGATCCCGTTCGAGAACATCCGCTACGAGCAGTCGGACACCGCGACAGTGCCGCGCGGCGGCGGGACCGGCGGCTCACGGTCGCTGCAGCTGGGCGGCTCGGCGGTCCGGGTGGCGGCCGACGACGTCCGCGAGCAGGCGGTCCGTCGGGCGGCGGCGCTGCTGGAGGCGAACCCCACGGACGTCGAGCTGACCGACGACGGCGCCTTCGGCGTGGCCGGCGTGCCCACCGCGACCGTGTCGTGGGAGCAGGTCCTGGCCGAGGGCGAGCTGTTCGCGGGCATCGACGAGAAGCAGGAGGGCGCGACCTTCCCCTTCGGCGCGCACCTGTCCGTCGTCGAGGTGGACACCGAGACCGGGCGGGTCACCCCGCGCACCCACATCGCCGTCGACGACTGCGGGCGGGTGCTCAACCCGCTGCTCGTCGAGGGCCAGCAGCACGGCGGGCTGGCGCAGGGCATCGCGCAGGCGCTCTACGAGGAGGTGCTGTTCGACTCGGACGGCAACCCCACCACCGCCACGCTCGCGGACTACCACGTCCCCTCGGCCGCCGACCTGTTCTCGTTCGAGGCGGTGACCACCGAGACGCCCACCCCCATGAACGTGCTGGGCGCCAAGGGGATCGGCGAGTCCGCGACCATCGGGTCCACGCCCGCCGTGCAGAACGCGATCGTCGACGCGCTGGCGCACCTCGGCGTCCGGCACATCGACCTGCCCTGTACCCCGGAGCGGGTCTGGCGGGCGCTGCAGGCGGGCGACGTGGATCCCTGGCGCGAGCCCCCGGCCGTCTTCGCCGACCTCCCCGTCCGCGGAGGGGACACCGAGGACGAGAGCGGGGCGATCTGACCCCCGAGGCTGAAATCGCCCGCCCGGTGGCGCAGACTCGTCGCGTGACGCGAGGAGTGAGGGCATGAGGCTGGCCACCATCCGGACCGCCGCGGGGACGCGGGCCGTCCGGGTCGACGGGGAGACCGCGATCGAGACCGGGGAGGCGGACCTGCGGGCCCTGCTGTCCCGGCCGGACTGGCGGGCCCACGCGGAGACCGCGGCGGGGCCGTCCCACGCGGTGGCGGGGCTGGACTACGCCCCGCTGGTCCCGAGCCCGGAGAAGATCCTCTGCGTAGGGCTGAACTACCGCGACCACGTGCTCGAGATGGGCAACCAGCTGCCCGAGTACCCCACGGTGTTCGCGAAGTTCGCCCCGGCGCTGGTCGGGGCGTACGACGAGATCGAGCTGCCCAGCGTGTCGGAGAAGATCGACTACGAGGCCGAGCTCACCGTGGTGATCGGGGCCCCGGTGCGCGACGCGGACGACGCCGCGGCGGAGGCGGCGATCGCCGGCTACACCGTGCTCAACGACGTCAGCGTGCGGGACTACCAGTACCGCACCACGCAGTTCCTGCAGGGCAAGACGTTCGAGCACTCCACCCCGCTCGGCCCCGTGCTGGTCACGCCGGACGAGCTGCCGGCAGGCGGGTGGGCGATCTCGTCCGCGCTCGACGGCGAGGTCCTCCAGTCCTCGACGACCGACCAGCTGGTGTTCGCGGCCGTCGACCTGGTCAAGTACCTGTCCACGATCCTCACGCTGAACCCCGGGGACGTCATCGCCACGGGCACCCCGGGCGGCGTCGGGCACGCCCGGAAGCCGCCGCGCTACCTCAGCGACGGGGCCGAGCTGGTCACCGCGGTCGAGGGCGTCGGCGAGTGCCGCAACGTGTGCCGGCTCGCCAAGTGACGCGCACCCTCGCGCTGTCGCTCGCCTGGGCGGGGGACGGCGCCGCCCACCTGCGCGGGCTCCTTGACCGGATGGGGGACGAGGCCTTCGCCGCGCCGTCGGCCCTGCCCGGCTGGAGCCGGGCACACGTGCTCAGCCACGTCGCCCGCAACGCCGATGCGATGATGAACCTGCTGTACTGGGCCCGGACCGGCGAGGAGACGCCTGCGTACGTGAGCCGGGAGGCCCGGGACGCGGACATCGCCGCCGGTGCCCGACGCCCGCCCGCCGCGATCCGCGAGGACGTCGTCTCGACCTCGGACAAGCTCGCCCAGGTGGTCAAGGCGATGCCGGACGCCGCGTGGCGGGCCATCGTGCGCAACGGGCAGGGCGTCGAGGTGGCCGCCACCGAGATCGCCTGGATGCGGGCGCGGGAGATGTGGATCCACTCGGTGGACCTGGACGTCGGGGCGTCGTTCGAGGACTTCCCGCAGCCCATGCTCTGCGAGCTGGTCGAGGACGTCGCCGCGCTGCTGGGCACGCGCGAGGGCGTGCCGGGGGTGCGGCTGATCGCGTCGGACCGGTCCCAGGTCTGGACGATCGGCGACGGCGGTGGGGTCTCGGTCGAGGCCTCCGTCGCGGACCTGGCCGCCTGGGTCTCCGGGCGTGGCCGGTCGCGCAGGCTGCGGGCCCGCACGGCCGACGGCGAGCGGGCGGACGTCCCCGGGCTGCCGGGCTGGCTGTAGGACCGCTCAGCGACCGTCGAGTTTGGACTGCAGCGCGTCCAGCCTGGTCAGCGCCTCGTCCAGCCGGGCGTGCAGCACCGCCACCTCCGCCGAGAGCAACGCGACCGCGCCCGGGTCCTCGGCGGGCGCGGGCGCGGGATCCGCTCCCGGCGGCGCTCCCGCCGCGCCGTCCATGATCACGTCGACCACGCCCGCCAGCTCGCCGAAGCGCAGCGGGGTGAGCGTCGGACGGTCGGCGGCGCAGTGCGTGCAGACCGGCAGCAGCTTCCGCCAGCCCACCGCGCCCGCGCCGGAGTCCGCCAACAGGTCGGCGGGTCGGCCGCACTCGCAGCGGCCGATCCGGACCGACCGCACGCGTTGCCGGGCGTACCGCAGCCCGCGTTCGTAGCGGCGGTAGCGGCCGGAGGCGTAGACCTCCAGCAGCACGGCGCTGCGGTGGTCCGGCTCGCAGGCCAGGTCGCGTGCGGCGCCGATGTCGTGGAAGCAGTAGAACCCGCAGTCACACCAGCGCGAGGGACAGGCGTGCCGCGAGCCGTGGGCGCACAGCGCGTCGTCCACCGCGCGGTAGACGTGCGCCCTGCCGAGGGTCACCCCGCTGAACCCACAGCTGCGGCCGTCGGCCGCCAGCATCGGGTAGGCGAGCTTGAACCCCGGTAGGGGCTCGTCGGAGTGTTCGCGCGGGCTGCGGGCGAACGGGGCGAACGGGCCGCCCATCGGATCCGCTAGGCCCGGACCGGCTGCTCGGCCGGGAGGTCCTCCGCGATCGCGGCGGTGACCACCGGGACCCGCTCCGTGGTGTGCTCGACGGGCTCCCGGGACTCGGCGAGGCGGTCGGCCTCGCGATCCA
>Ga0070671_100004967_pt1 | contig 10587 bp, 6 predicted proteins | sample KBSS73metaG_FD_65341 | JGI IMG/M metagenome (GOLD analysis project Ga0070671, IMG submission 65341) | Switchgrass rhizosphere microbial communities from Kellogg Biological Station, Michigan, USA - KBS S7-3 metaG | ecosystem: Host-associated > Plants > Roots > Rhizosphere > Soil ... | reverse complement strand
AAGGAACGGCGGATTTGTCCCAGCAATCCGGCGTTCGCTTCCGGCGGCAGTCGACCAAATTGAGCCGTTCCTTTCTGGCAGCCCGAACGTCGCAGTCTCACAGAAGCAGTCATTTGAACTTCTTCAAAGCGTTCGGCGGAAGTGCCAATATAGTGGACCCTCCTCGTCTTAGGCGTTGTCCTCATAAGCGGTCGTCCATTCAGCCAACAATGCGACATTGCTCTCGTGGCGAGATGTTCCCAGTAAGTTATGAGAACGATCCCGTGCAACCATTTGCACCTGAAGTGAAATTCGTATCCGACAAAAAATCGGGGCATGCTATTTAAATTTACTCGGTGAGCGCAGTTCCGAATTCACTTTTGTGAGATGTTCTTATACGTTTTTTGCACCACTCGTTCGATATAATGCGCGCCCCTCGACAGTAGCAAGCGAGCTGCGTTCTAAGCAGGCTCGGACTCCCTTGGGCGTCTTAACTGCTGATCCGCCTCTATGAAACACTGTACGTGCATCGCTGGGCTCCCAAGGACTTTTTCCAATGGCGCAACGTTATTGACGGGCGCCTCGTGCGGCATATTGAGTCAGATTTTCCCGTCCCTGGGGAAAGACATAGCGTAAGAACTTCGCTAGGATAAGTCTTCACTCGTAAAAATGTGAAATATGAGAGTATCGATTGACATCGCCAGTACGCGATGTTGTCATCTCGAACACTGGGGGGAATCGAGATGATTCGTAATTTATCTATTACGTCCATTTTGACTTTGATCGCGATGCTAGCGGCGGCGCCAATGGCCTCGGCACAATCAACCGCTGCAGCTTCTGTTGCGCCGAGCACCGGCGGGGCATCCTGTGCGAAGATCGTAGAAAACGCGCCCAAAGTCGCAGGGCGTTCCGCTGATCAATTCTGTCCCACGATTGAAACGTTAATTCAGGCGTTTCGATCGGCTGATAAAGGCAACCATGCGCCGTTTCATACCTATTCGGACCCAACCGACGCGTTTTTCAAAGGTTTGGCGGGTTCATTCATGTACTACAAGGGATCGGCCAGGACGATCTTAGTAGACATGAATACGAGTCAGGCGGTCACCCTGCGCAGTCTCGACACCATGGACACCGCCAACAGTAACAAGCGTAATCAGCTTGGCCTTATCCTCGAGCGCATTCGATATGGCGATCGAAAAGGCCGGCAAGCAGGCACGGTCTGCACGGTGGTTTCCAAGGCGGACAGCAAGCCAACATTCGGCGTATGGATCGTTGATACGCTGCTGAAATACGGCATTCCCGCGCTGATCAATCTGTTCAAGGGCGATCCTACCAAAGCGATTGATCAGTTCGATGCTCTGGTCACGGTGGCCGCTGGCGAGGATGCTGAGACAAGCCAGATCAGGTCAATCGCTTTCATGAAGCGCGGAACGCTCCCGACAGGCTGCAATCGACTTCGAGCAATTTAAGTGCGGGCTTGGAAGAAACTCACCGTTCTTGCGGGTGGGGCATTCGCTAGTTCGGCGCTCTATTCGGCGTCGATAGGAATGCCCCCTCGCGTCGAATGGGTTTCCATTCGGATCGACGACCACGCCGGACAGGGACGGGAGCCCTGGTGCGGCGGAATGCTCGTGCGATCCCGGGATCCCACTGCCGATTTGCGAGTTTTGACGGCGTCCCATTGCATTTTCGATCTGGCCGATGCCAGTCATGCACATGCGGATCTTGAGATTGAGCTCGCCGACGGCAGCAAGCGCATTCTGGGTCATGACGCGATCGAGGTGGCTATGCGCGGGGGCAGCCTGTCGTCGCGTCGGCAGGCCGTTGTCATGGACTTCGCTTTCCTCCCGATCGGCCCTTCGGCATCGCCAGCAGTAAGCGAAGTTCCCCCTGAATTACTCCCGCGCTCCGCCGTGACCCTTCAAAGCGTCATCGTCGATGGGCCCGAAAGACGCTACACCTGCCATGTTCAGACAGCTTGCGGCACGCAGATCTTTCTCGATCGCTGCAGACCAGCTGTGGTCAAGGGCGTGTCAGGGTCTGCGGTTTGGACTGTGCGCAATGGAATGCCGGTGGTCGTGGGGCTTATCACTGACGAGCAACATTTCTTCAATCGCGCGACCGCCACGAGCTATGCTTCAATCCTTGCTAAGAGCAGCTTCCTCACTGCAGACCCCAGAATAAAGGATCATGATCTCGCGAGAACGGCTTTCGTTGACCGATACATGGGCCAAGCCAAGTATCGCCTGCCCGAAGATCCGACGTCAGGGAGCTGCCGCTCGAACGGGCAAACACAAGTCGACGCCAGCAGACCAGCGGCTGACGATGCGAGCCTTTGGATTGGAGCGGCATTCGGAGCCAGTGGCGAACTGGTCAGCTGGAATGCCACGCGCAAGGCTTTATGCGCGATGTTACCAGGCCAAACGCCTCAGTGCGGGAAAGTCGAGTTCAGAGGCCTCGGCCAGCAGTCCGTCCGCGGCATAACTTGGTTGGCTGACTCCGACTATCTCCTTCGTCTGAGTGCTGGTGGAGCCCTTCTGCTGAAACACGAGACAGGACCCTCGCTATGGACGACTGAGCGGGCCATCGACGCGAGCCAGGAAATGCTGCCCACTTCGCAAACGGGCAGGGTCATCACCAACCAAGTCGAAGGCGGGTTTCGCACATCCACTGGTGACCTCATTCTTTACGGGGAGGGTGGCACCTGCGTTGTCTCGGGCTCCGGCTGTCACCTCGTGAAGGCGGACGGGAAGCCTCGCGAGAGCGCGCAATTTACAGCGAGGTCGGCATTCGAGATCGCGCCTGGTCGAGTCTTGGCCGTGGGCCGCGATTTTCGTAATGGGGAGGTGCCCCAGTGTGTGCTCCTCGAAAAGAACGATGTTGGCTGGAGGATCACCAAATTCTGTTATGGCCTTCCCGACGATCTCAGGGGCATCAATGCGGCTCTTCCCCTAGACGGGCGTGCACTGCTGTTCAGTTCGAGCGGGGCCATCCTGGAGCTTGACGATCGCCAGCGCGCCAAGCGCATCCCTATAGAGGGATTGATGGCAACTCCGCTGGGCGCCTCCAACGAATTCGATGACGCGATTCGGACGGCACGCTGGGTACAGTCGGGGCGGCTGTTGGCCCTATCTGGCAGTGACGGAGCGTTTCATTTGGTGCAGGTAAAAGGGACGCCTGGCAGGCTTTCCGCGGCCACTGGCCGTTGTCTATCCAAAGTGGATCTTGGTTTGTGGCTGGTCGCCATGGACGTACAGGCTAAGCGCGCGGCGGTGGTGTCACAGGCCGGAGAGCTGCGCATGCTGGAATGGCAACCTTCCAAACTACAGGCTTTTTTAGACCGACCGTATAACGGAACTTGCACGTGATCCACTGAGAAATCTGCGGTAATGTCGCCGCGTAAGAGGGAAGACCTGAGCAAGCGAAAGTTTAAGAAATTTGGGTTAATTGGCAACACTCTAAGTTAGGTCTATTCTGGTTAAAGAAGTATAGATATTCTTCTCAGCACGAACAGTGCGAATATCGGACCTCGCAATCATCATCCGTGTCGGCGAAGCCCAGCAGATGAAATGCCACTTACAGCTTTTTGGCATCAAATCCGAAAGGTCCGCCATGTCCGATCAGGCCAGACCTGGGAGAAGGGGCTCCAGCGGACCCACAAATGACCGTTGTTTGCGTCATTGGACGTTCCCAATCGCGGCGCCAATCGGCAGGAACGTCCCATGAGCTTCCGGCAAGTGCCGACCAACATACGCCGTTTCGCTGTAAGGTGCGGGAACGTCGGCTTGTGCCAAGACCTGCCGTCCGGCGGACATGAACCTGCCGGGCTGCAGCGCGCCCCAGGTTAGCCGTTCAGAAACAGCGCGACCCCGCAACCCGGCATTTCATTTACCTAGCTCATGACGGCGATCGGGAACGGTAGAGATGGAGGCATTGCGTGATTGATGTAGCCACCGTCCCGAATGGTACGAAATCAGAATGCCACCTCACTACTGAATGGATAGAGGTGGCTCCACGGCCGCATGAATCTTTCAACTATCCCACTGTTGGGACAGCCTGTCCCAGGATTTTGCCTGCTACTATGGCTGCAATGATCTGGATTGAATTACACGCGCCGACCTTGAAAAATATAATTTCCTTCACTGCCAATGAAATGAAAGTATAATTTCAGAATTTTTGGCAGCATGTTGGAATTGGCTTGGATCGATGTTGTAGAATAGTTATCTATATCGCAAGGCAACGGGTTCGGAGCAAGAGGGTGCATCGACGGACGGGCGCGGTCAAAGATTTGTGCTTGGGTTTGATTGTGTTGATGAGCGCCATATCGGCGATAGCGGCGACGTCGGCTCATGCAGAGGCCATAGGGTTCGTTGATCGTGCCTTTGTGGTGGAGGGCCAACAGCTAAGGGACGCTTCGCCTTGGATGGAAGTTGCTCATATCGAACGGGCGCTTGGCCGTGAGGCCATCCCTCCCCAAGGCCGTTCGAGCTTGGAGCCGGGGGACAGGCTGGTCGTGGATAAGCCGGGCTTTATCGTATTCGTACATAGGTTCGCTGACAATGTGCTCGTGCCCGTTCGTCAGGGCGCCCCTTGGGAGGCTAAGGCACAGGCGCTACATGGATTAGTTGGTGCAGCGCTTACGTGGATCGAGGCGCAAATGAGTGGCGCCGACCAGCATCGCATCACGTCCAGCGGGTTAGCGACGCTGAGCACACGTAGTGTGCCCACGCAGACCTGCTATAACAATTACGCTTCGGACCGGCCCAATGAATTCGCTATGCCGATTTTCTCGGCGCCACAATCAGTCATCGTCACAGGCCATCGGACGCTGCTGGTACCTTGGATTGGCGGCGCGGCGCCTTTCGACATCCGCTTGACCGACGCTGCCGGCCACCTGGTCGCCGAGCAACCCCGTTTCTCGGGTGGCTGCGTGGCACAGCTGAAAATGCCCGAGCTTCCTGCCGGCCGTTACCGGATCACCGTCTTGGATGTTAACGGCGCTCAGATGGAAGAAAGTAACCTCTTCGCCGGCCAAGCTTTACCGAACATGCCGGAAACGCTGAAAGCTGTCTCGCTACCCGAATTAGACCGTCAACTCTACTATGCCAGCTGGCTATCGCTCACCGAGGACGGACGATGGGCGTTCGAAGCCGTGCAGAGGGTCGCGGCGATGGATTGCCGTGAGATGGCGGTGCGTGAATGGCTCGGTCGCTGGGGCGAGTTTCCATCCTGTGCCCGGTGAGGCTGGGGAAGATGGGATTGGGTTGGAACCGCCGATCACCGTAGACAAGCCCGGGCGGTGGGAACGCCTCCGTGGTGCGGTAGTCCGCCTCAACGAGTCAGCAACGTGGGCGACAAGACGCACAGCGGAGCGGCTGAGAGAGTACTGGAGCGGGCTGAGCCATCGTAAACGGCATTTCGCCGAAGGCATTCTGGTTGGCCTGCTTATCGAGCTGCTTCTCGCCCAGACCGGTGGGTTTGCGGTTTTGGTCGGCATCCGCAATGCGGCGATGGACACGGTCCTGCGCAACCATGCATGGATTGAGAATCTATCGACGGAGGACGTGGCGCCCCGTCTCTCGTTGATCGACGTAGACGAGGCGAGCTGGCGTGATCCCACTTGGGGCGAACCTTATCGCGCGCCACGCCACCGATTAGCCCAGCTCGTCACCTATGCCTTCGATCATGGCGCGCGCTTGGTGGTGTTGGATGTCCTGGTAGAGACGTCTGCGCAGGATGCCGCTGCGCCGGGGAATCAGGCATTGGCCAGCGCGCTAGCCGCGTTAAAGCCGGGGCAGAGCGTAATCCTGTCGCGCTCAATCCGCCGTCCGTTGCAGGAGATCGATGATCCTGTGGCGCGGGTGGCCCCGTTCCTGCCGGACTCGCCGTTCGACGGCCTGAAGACGCCGGGTACGATTATCGAGGCCCTTCCCGAATTCCATATCGATCGCGACGCTCAGGTGCGGAGCTGGACGCTGTGGCATTCGGTATGCATACCCGACTTCCCCGGCGCTGTCTTCGGCCGATGGCGTCCGCTACCGTCGATTCAGTTGGCGGCAGCGGCGCAGACTCAAACGTTTCCGCCGTGGCGTCGGGCCGGTGGTTTTGGCCGTTGCGCGACGCAGATTAGCGGCGCCATTCCTGGTCTGACCACAACTGAAGCGGCCGACCGGGCAATGCGCAACTGGATCGCGAGGACCAAACCATTCGAGCATAGCCGCGCGCCCGAGACTGATGATCCGCATGCAACCTCACCAGACTGGCGGCGGTTTGAGCCGGGAAGTCGAATCTACTATCGGTCCGCCTATGATCCGGAGGCCTGCCGCGCGGGTCCGATCCAGCGGGTAAGTGCCGTCGCAATACTAGCCAAAGGACAGAGCGCGGCCGCTGAAGTCCCCTGCGCCCTGCCCGATAGGCTAGCGCGGATCGTCATTATCGGACAATCGGCCGATGCTGTGGGCGACAAGTGGGCTACCCCGCTAGGACCAATGCCAGGCGCCTACATCATCGCCAATGCTATACTCTCTCTGCAAGATCCAGGGCCCATTGAGGAGCTTCCCTGGTTGGTGGAAGGGTTGCTCGCCCTTGCTCACATCGGCCTTGTCGCCTGGGCCTTTGCTTGGTTCAGTTCGGTGCGCGCGATCGCCATCGTCGGCTTGCCCTTGGTAGTGACGCTGATGCTGCTCAGCTGGGTTTGTCTGAAATTCGGTGTTTGGATCGATTACGCAATGCCTGCGCTTGGCATTTGGCTGCACCGTCTGTGGGGCCAGGCCAGGGCGCTCGCTGATCATGGCAATCATGTGAAAAAGCATGGCGATGGGACTGAAGGCTCGATCGGGGTGTAGGGGCAACAAGATGACAAAGCAGAGCGCTGCGTGGATGCGGATATGGCTAGCAATCGCGATGACATCGGCGAGCCTGTTGCTTAGCGTACGAGGAACTGCGCAAACGACTGATACGCAAGAACAACGTGAGGAAGAGGATCAACTCGGCGCCAAGGCGATGATGCTCGCTGTCCAAGGTCAGGTGGGACGCGCCGTGGTAGAGTCTAACCGATATGTGGCGCTGATGCTCCAGCGTCATGGTTCGAAATCCGACGAGTATCGCGAGGCATTACAAGCCCATGCCGTCATTCTGGCCATGCAAGGCGACGCTTCTGCGGCGGCGATTCTTGACCAATCGAAGAGGGACGAAGCCCCTCCCACTGACGCGCGAGACCTTGTATTCAACAGGGCGATTACGGAAGTCAACACAGCGGGCCGCTACGAGTCTGAGGGTAATATCATCGCAGCAGAAGGCGTCTGGCGCCGATTGGAGGATTCAACCAGCCGGGAATCGCTTTGGGGTAGTCCCGCAGCCGGTTTCGGTGACTTTTTGTTTCGGAACGGCAAATTGGCCGAAGCTTGCGACTTCTATCACCGGCTTGGACAATTGGCACCAATGGCTACGGCGGAGCTGGACTTTTCGCGGCTCGAGACAACGGCAAAGGAAGCAAAATGTTTGGGACTGATCGGGAAAAACCATGAGTCCGACGATCTGTTTCGAAAGGTCGAAGAAGACACCGATCGAGCGTTAGCCGAGCAGGACAAGGCCTGGCGGAACATACCTTCGATTATAAACACCCCAAAGCCGAAAGACAATCCGCGGTTGGCGCAATTGTATTCGCAGTTTGACGCGCAAATGAACGAACAAATGGCAACAATTGCTGGCGGCACACGCGCTATGAATGGTGCCATGCTGAGCCCGATCGTCGATGTCTTCGAAGCCGCGGGACGCTACCGGACGGCCGAGAAATGGCGCCGGATCGCGGTCGCGGGGAGCGCAACGCTCGCGACCAATCCGATCTACAGCTATATGGCAGACCGACTCAGCGAGCCGGACCGATTTGCCCTCGCCCATAACCTGCTGGAGCAGGGCGTTCCGACAGATGAACCACGGACTCTGATTGCCGCCGTGACCCGGAAGGCGCGTTTCCGAATCTACGGCACCGGCGCCAGCCCAGCAGATGCCCTCGATCAGGACGAACAGCGTAAGGCATCGGGCGCCTATTTTGCCACGCTGGCAAACGCCGATTGGACCTCACGACGCCTTGTCGGCGCCGATGGAACCGCACTCACCCGTGACGGCTTCCTGGCACTGCAGGAGACGATGTCCGGCACCACCACCCGCGCAGTCGCTCAGACTGCGGCGCGCAATTTTGCCCAGCAGTCGGCAGGACTCGAGGCGACGGTGCGACATCGCGAAGCGCTGAACGATCAATGGCGCGCGCTGCACTTCCAACAGAATGCCGTGCTCGGTCAGGGCGACATGGCCACTGCCAAACTTTCGCAACTGGCCGCTGAGCAACAAAAGGTCGAAGCAAGTATAGATGGAATCGACGCACAACTGCGCAAGATCGCCCCGGCCTATTTCGCGATCCTGCAGCCCGAGCCGATCACCCCATCGGCCGCGCAGGCGATCCTCGCCTCGGACGAGGCTGTACTGCTGGTTGTGCCGACCGACTTGGGCACGCATCTGCTGGTGGTTACCCGCGGGCAGATTTTTTGGCAGCGATCCTCCCTGTCTGCGGACAAAGTTGACGCGATGGTGCACGCGCTGCGTTGCGATCTCGCGAGCGATCAAGGCTGCGTGAAAGGTGCAGCCACGATCGACTTGGGAGGAACCCGCGCCGCCACCCGCGGCGGCGCCGGTAATCGTTTCGACCGCCGCACCGCGCACGAGCTCTATGCCGCGCTGATCGAGCCGATCGCGGATGCCATCCGCGACAAACCCAACCTCTACATTGCCGCCACCGGCAGCCTCACCTCGCTGCCGTTCGGCGTGCTGGTGATGGATGCGCCGGCGCCGGGGACGAATGATGGCGATCCCGAAACACTGCGCCACACGCGCTGGTTCGAAGATGCGCACGTACTGGTGCAGATACCCTCGCTCCAGGCGCTCTACTACTTGCGCAGCTACGGCCGGCGCGACGGAGGGGTGGATGGCTTTGCCGGCTATGGCGACCCACTGCTGGCCGGAACCGCAGCGGTTCGCGGCGGTGGCGGGACACTTCGCGCGATTGACGCGCTGTCTTTGAGCAGCGGCCGGGCGAGCGCAACCGGCGGGCTGCTGATGGACCCCGCGCAATTGCGCGCGCTTGCCCGTTTGCCCGGCACTCAGGGCGAACTGGAAGCGATGCGCGCGCAGTTTAACGCACCGGCAACCGCGCTCCATATGGAAGCAAGAATGACTGAAACAGCGTTCAAGGCCGCGAGTGCCAAAGGCAGCCTCGCGCATATCCGAATCCTCGCGCTGGCCACCCACGGCATCGCAGCACATGAGCTGAACTTAGCCGAACCAGGGCTGGTGTTCACGCCGCCAGCCACCGCCACCGATCTAGACGATGGTTATCTCTCTGCTTCGGAAGTCGTGGGGCTCAACCTCAGCGGCACGCAGTGGGTGATCCTCTCGGCTTGCAACACCGCTTCCCCATCTGATCGGGGAGAGTCTGGTCTGTCAGGTCTTGCGCGCGCCTTTTTCTATGCTGGCGCACCGACGCTATTGGTCAGCCATTGGCCGATCCTAGATGATGTCGCTGCCACACTCACGGTCGATACGCTCAATCGCGCTCACGCATCGGGCACCTCGCGTGCAAAGGCGTTACAACAGGCTATCATCGCTATCCGAAGCGACGGCAATCCTAACCACGCCCACCCCTCTGCTTGGGCGCCGTTCACTCTCGTGGGCGAGGGCAAGTAGCGATGAGGCCCGCTTATTGAAGTAGGAACGACTCGATCAGCAGATATCAGCGGCACTGAAATCATTCAGCGGCGGTCATAAGTAAAAATCAATTGCAAAAATAGCGGTTTAGATCGGGAATGGTGCCCGCCCCTAAGCTCGGTCGAGCTTAGAACGAGGGAGGGGTGCTGAAAGGCACATGTCGCCAATAATCTTCTGCGGCGACGGTAATGAACCATAGCAGACATTAATCGATCGCTGCCTTTAGATAGGAAGCTAAGCGGCTGAAATGTCCGTAAGCGCTGTTCTTTGGCCACGGCGATCCAGGGCATGAGTTCGCCGACGGCATTGGCGGGATGTCGGTGGGCGAGGCGCACAAGAGTGTCGGTCAGCCAGGCGGATGGATCGAGGCCTTTGAGCTTGCAGCATTCGACGAGCGTGGCCACGACGGCCCGGTTTTCACCACCCTCGTCCGCGTCCGCGAACAGGTCATTTATGCGATTGAGAGCGAGGGGGCGGACCGAGCACTCGACGGTGTTGTTGTCGAGGTCGACACGTCCATCGGCGAGGAACAGTGTGAGCCCATCCCAACGGGTAAGCGCATAGCGGATTGCCTCGCCGATCTTGCTTTTGGCGCTGACCGGGCGGTTGCGGGCATCGAGATACACGCGCCGATCATCGCTGATCACTCGGTTGCGTTCGTCGCGGAGAGCGCGCCGCTGTTCGGCGCAAGAGCCGCGGATGCCGTCTTCGATGGCGTAGAGCGCAGGGAGGGCCCGACTGTCGCACCCGGTGTCGCGAAATCAAGTCCTCCCGAGAGGAGAAGTCCAAACGGATTGCATCGGCCGGCCTTTCCGATCTCTACCATCCCTTGCCGTCTCCCAGAACGTC
>Ga0070671_100004966_pt1 | contig 10588 bp, 6 predicted proteins | sample KBSS73metaG_FD_65341 | JGI IMG/M metagenome (GOLD analysis project Ga0070671, IMG submission 65341) | Switchgrass rhizosphere microbial communities from Kellogg Biological Station, Michigan, USA - KBS S7-3 metaG | ecosystem: Host-associated > Plants > Roots > Rhizosphere > Soil ... | reverse complement strand
CCTCGAACCAGGTCACGAACGACCTCAGGACGCTCCTGAATTAGTTTTTCAGTCACAACTAAAACACACGAAATAAAGTGTGGCCAAATATCTTTTGCGTGATACAAAACGCGGCCACTGCCATCAAGCTCCGCCTTTGCCGCGTGAGGTTCACCAACAAAATAAGCATCGATTGCCTTTGCCGCGAGTGCGCCTGGCATGTCGGGCGGCGGAAGTTCGACGAATTTTATTTCCTCTGGTTTGACCCCTTGATCGTTCATCAACTTAAGAATGACAAGATATTGATTGCTGTACTTACTTGGAATTGCGAATGTTTTTCCACGAAGATCTCGAAGACTTTGCGCGGGTAAATCTTTTCGCACGATCACAGTCGAACCATCTCGATGTCCAAGGTAGCAAATCTTCACAGGCACGCCTTGCTCACGAAGTTTCATCGCAAGTGGCGCAATCATAAATGTCGCATCCAGGCGTCCGCTCTTGATTGATTCAACTACAGTTGGAAAGTCAGTGAACCGTTGCGATTCAAACCGAGTCATGGCGCTTGTGCGAGTTGCATAGTCAGTCACCGGGCACGTCAAGTGACATGTCACCGGCAGGAAACCAACCTTCAACTCAGCACGCCCTTGTGCTTGTTGCTGTTTGCTGGTGGGTGAAACAAGTCGCCATGGTTTGAACCTGACGAGCGCCAAAACGGCAACCACCAGCAATAATCCAGACACCCACCGCACTACCGGAGAACGAAACATGGTCACCTCCAAAAAGCGTCCGCCATTAAACTGTCGGCGACATCATCGCGTGTCTACTTTCTTGCTCCAGCCCTAACTCGGCAAGAATTTCGTGGACTGTCGTTACCACTGCTGGATGCGTCAACTCACGAGGCCGAGGGAGTTCTACACGCAACTCTGAACAAATGCGCGCGGGACGATCGGAAAGAACAATGATTCTATCGGCAAGCTGCGCTGCCTCCTCAATGTCGTGTGTAACTAACACGACAGTGCGAGGGAATTGATCGAGCATACGAGCGAGCTCATTGCGTAATCGAATTCTGGTCAGATAATCCAACGACGAGAACGGCTCATCAAGTAGAAGCACGTCAGAATTTCCAATCAACGCGCGCGCTAATTCAACTCTTTGTCTCATGCCCCCAGAAAGTTGATGAGGATAATGATTCGCAAAACTCTCGAGGTTGATCAAACGCAACATATCGGTAAGTTGCCGCTTACGCTCTTTATCGTCTGATATGTGCCGCAGACCGAGCTCAATGTTTTCACTTACCGTTTGCCAGGGAAAAAGGCTGTCTTGTTGATAGACCATCCGAGCGCGTCCGACTGATAACACTCGGCCCGTCGAAGGCTTTATGAACTGTGAGAACAGATTCAGCAGCGTTGTTTTACCACAGCCTGAAGGACCAACCACCGCTACGAACTCACCGCGCTCAATTGAAACTGATAAGTTCTGAAAGACCGCGACTGAGCCAAAACTAAGTGAAACGTTCTCGACGTGAAGAGGACTAGCGTTCATAGCCCCACCTCACGCTGGGTATTTTCGTTAACTGCAGCAAGATTCGATCGAGAACGATCCCAATGACACCAATCACGATCATCCCGCAGACAAGTAAATCCATGCGCAATCCATTACGCGCATCCCAAATCGCGAAACCTAATCCGGCACGACCAGCAATCATTTCTGCTGCAACGACAACTAACCACGCAAGCCCCGCCGTCACACGTAAGGAAGTGATGACCTGAGGTGCAATCGCGGGCAACGTAACGCGCGTGAGTATTTCAGCATGGCCAAATCCATAATCGCCGGCTACGCGGAAGTAGACCGAAGGGATGTTCGCAACTGCGGCCACAGTAGCGAGTACGAGTGGAAAAAACGAGGCCATGTAGATAAGGAAAATTGTCGGGAGATCTCCTATCCCAAACCAAAGAATCGCAAATGGAATCCAGGCGAGGGGCGAAAGACTACGGAAGAAATTAATCAACGGCAAAAACGCAGTGCGCGTTCGCGTGTGCTGACCAAGCCAAAGTCCCGCTGGTATGCCAGTAAAGACCGCGAGACCAAAGCCCGTTGTCACACGGAAGAGTGAGGCTACGATATCATCGAGCAGCCGACCGGTCCGGACTTCCTCAACGAATCCTTTCGCAACATCAACTGGCGAAGGAAACACAGACGACGGGAAAACCTTCGACAGCGAGAGTGCAGTCCACATCAACAACACAGCTACCAGAACAATTAATGGAAATAGGCGCGCCGTTGAAGAAGATGGCTTTTCGATCACGATGGGTTCTAACTTTCTACATCCTTGGTCAGTAGGAGAGTATCAGTCAATTAACCGGAGCCTCAGTGATAACGTCATTACCATTGGTAAAGGAGCGTTTTGACCTGTCCGCGTAGCTTCGAGATGAACCTTTGTTGGCAACATTATTTTCTCGACGCTGAAATGCCGAGTCCAAATTCAGCTCGATGCTACGCGTCGAGAATGCACAAACCTAACCCTAGACCTATATTACTTACTCAACCGTGCGAGGATTTGCTCCTGATTCTTGATTATGCGTTCCTGGTTAGAAATCACGCTGTCCAGTTTCGCCTGGTTCTCGAGAATCGATGCTTGATTGCTAATGATCTGTTGTTGGTTTGCCAACATGTTGTCGAGTTTTTCCTGGTTCGACTGAATCTTTTCCTGGTTTGAAATGATCGTTCGCTGGTTGGCAAGAATTTCGTCGGATGACATAGGGATGCTCCTATCGTTCGGCAATGTGCTGCTGGATTGTCTTGGTGAACTTTCGGACAGCCATCATGCCTTCAGTGCCTAAGGCTGCAATCAACCTTTAGTTTGAGTGGTCGCTCAACCTGAAGTTGTAACTGCATGAGTAGTCGATTGTGGTATCTTGTCGCGCACAACTTTTACTACTAGTGCCGTTGATAGTTCGTCCCTTTCTGGCTGATCTCCGTTGTCGCTTACCTGAATGAGACCGAGTATTTCCAAGAAACATCTGTCTATTACTATGCTTTTGGTCGCGCTGTGTCTCGGTCACGCCTGCCGAACCGGCGATAACCTTCCGCGGAAACCCTCCAGGGAATACAACGAAGCAGTGCGAACTTTTTACGTCGGACTAGCCGCACTTCAGGTTGGGCACGATATTCAGGCTGATAGCAAACTCAGTCAATTGACTCAAACGGTTCCAGGTGAACCGGCTGGCTGGGCCAATTGGGGAGTGCTTGCACTGCGTCAGCGAAATTACGACGCAGCAGCAGAGCGTTTCGAGAAAGCTCGGAGCGCTGCGCCCGACAATGATCAGATCAACTATTTGATCGGGCTACTCGAGAGTAGTCGCGGCAAACAAGCCGAAGCTGTCGCAGCCCTTCGCAAAGCCGTTGAACTAAATCCGCAGAATCTTATTGCCACATATCAGTTGGCCCAGGAAATCGAACGTCAAGCAAACCAGACCAGCGAAACAGAATTCCAGCAACTTATCTCGCAGATTCTCAAGTCCCAACCGAAGAATCTGGCTGCATTACTCGAGCTTGCACGTATCGCCGCTAAACGAGGTGACGCCAACACACTAGGCGATACGATCTCGAAGATCAGCGACGAATCTTCTTTATGGCCGGATGAAGTCAAGCAACAATTAACCGCCGTCCAGGCAGCCGCGAGTGGATCGGATCCAGGTGCGACAGCGACTCGCATCGTTTTTCTTCGAAACGTCCTCGTGCGCGTGCCACAATATCGCCAGGATCTCAGCCTGCTGAAACCGCCACCGGGTGAAGAGGCCGCACCGTTTACTCATTTCGTAAAACTGGAAACGCCAACATTCACTCCAGCTGCGCCTGATCAAGAGCTTAAGTTCGAGTCGAAAACGATTCCAAGCTTTACTTCAAAAGATTTGAAGTGGATTGGCGCGATCAATTTAGGAATTTCCGGGCAATCGACTGTAGTTGCGGCGAACGGTCATGAGGTTCGAACTGCAGACTTCGCACTTCCCTTTCCTGGCGGTGCGGCAGCAACCGCGCCTGGGCCAGATGGTATTCTTCCAATCGACTTCAGCTACGATTTCAAAACCGATCTGGTGTTAGCAGGCGCCGGTGGTCTTCGTTTGTTTCGTCAAGATGATCCGAAGAAGTTTACTGATGTTACTGCGGAAACTAAGTTGGCCGACTCGATTACTTCTGCGAGTTACACTTGCGCATGGAGCGCTGATATTGAAGCCGATGGTGATCTTGATATCGTTCTGGGTTCAAACGATCGCGTTCCGACTGTGCTGCGCAATAATGGCGACGGCACATTTCTCGAGACGCATCCTTTCAACGGCATCACTGGAGTCAAAGGATTTGCCTGGGCTGATCTCGACGGCGACGGCGATCCTGACGCAGCGCTAATCGATGGTTCAGGAAAACTTCATTGCTTTTCAAATCAACGACAAGGACAGTTTGTAGAGCGCGCCGTTCCCGCCAATTCCTCGAGCGCGAGAACCATTGCCATCGCCGACATCAACAATGACGGCGTTCTGGACCTCATTGTCGTGCAAGCTGACGGTCAGATCGTTCGACTGTCCGATAAGAATGAAGGTCAGGATTGGGACATCGCAACGATTGCGAATCTCAACGATGGCAAAGCCCCTCGCGGTGAAGACATTCGACTCCGAGTTGCCGACCTCGATAACAATGGCGGTCTTGATCTGTTAATCGCATCAACCTCGCCAGCAAGCGACATAGGCGGCTCGATCTGGTTAAGCGATGAGACTGGCAAACTCCAGCCACTTAATTCTCCTATCCCACTATCGAGAGTCTTCGACGCAGCAGATCTAAACGGCGATGGTCTACTCGACCTCATTGGTCTCTCGCAAAACGACGAGGCGATGCAGGCCTTAACTCAAGGCTCCAAAAACTATCACTGGCAAGTTGTGCGACCACACGCGAGCCAGGCCACTGGTGATCAGCGCATCAATCCTTTTGGTATTGGCGGAGAGATGGAAGTTCGCTCCGGCTTGTTACTTCAAAAGCAGCCAATCACTGGGCCGTTGCTTCATTTTGGTCTTGGCGATCAGACAAGCGCGGATGTCGTTCGTATTGTTTGGCCCAACGGAACCGTTCGTGCCGAATTTGAAGTTAAGGGCGATCAGGAGATTGTTGCTGAGCAAAGGCTGAAGGCCTCATGTCCTTTTTTGTTTGCCTACAATGGAAAACAGATGGAGTTTGTTAAGGACGCAGTGCCGTGGGGTTCTGCAATTGGTTTGCGCATAAACACGATTGGGACTGCCAAGATCGCTGCGACTGGTGAATGGTACAAAATCGGGCGTGAGCAACTTGTCCCTCATGATGGTTACTACGATATACGTATCACTGCCGAACTGTGGGAAGTTTACTATTACGATTACATCGGATTAATGCCCGTCGATCACCCTGAGGGAACTGAGATCTTTGTCGATGAACGTTTCGTAGTCCCGCCAGCGAAGTTGGGGTTCACCACCGTTTCGACGCCACACAAACTTGCTCGAGCACTCGACGACACTGGTCAGGATGTGACGGATGTTGTCAGCACGCTTGACGGCAAAGCGCTCGATACTTTTGGTCGAGGGCAGTACCAGGGATTAACTCGAGACCATTATGTTGAGGTGGATCTTGGGAACGATGCGCCGACAACTGGTCCTCTATATCTTGTGGCCCAGGGTTCAATTCATGATACAGAGTCGTCGGTGAACGTCGCGATCACGCAGGGAAGCAAGTGGCAGGCGCACAGCCTCAGTCTTGAAGTGCCGGACGAAAAGGGCGGTTGGACCGTGGCGCAGTCTAATCTCGGATTTCCCGCTGGTCGCAAGAAAACAGTGCTCTTCAATCTCACGAATATTTTCAAACCCGACACACCGCACAAGGTAAGAATAAGAACTAACCTTGAAATCTACTGGGACAAGATTGAATGGGCGGCTGGAGCACCTGACACATCAGTGAAAACACAGCAGCTGAATCCCTCGGTCGCCGATCTTCATTACCGTGGCTACTCTGTGATTACTCGGCCCGATGCCGGCGCACCGGAAATACCTGACTACAATAAGTTGTCTGGATCAACGCAGGTCTGGCGCGATCTAATTGGTTACTACACGCGGTATGGCGAGGTTGGTGAGTTGCTCAACAATATTGATGATCGCTATGTCATCGTCGCGTCTGGTGATGAAATGTCGCTTCGTTTCAAGGAGCTTCCACCGCCGCCGTCTGGTTGGGTTCGCGACTTTATCATCGTCGGCGATGGATGGATCAAAGACGGTGATTACAATTCGACGTTTTCGAAAACTGTGTTACCACTTCCGTATCACGCCAAACAGGAATACATCACGCCACCCACCGTTCTCGAAGATGAATGGGCCTACAAACAACATCCCGATGACTGGCAGAAGTATCATACTCGTTACGTAACTCCTGAAGTCTTCAGAGGCTCTCTGACTACAAAAAGCAAGTAATGAATTACAAGCGCATTGCCAAAGTTATTCTAATCGTTGTCTTCATCGGCCTAATCGCGACCCCGGTTATCTTGCGCCGTATCTCTGCGCGACGCGAAAAGGATTTGTCGACTGCTGATATCCAGTCTGCGATAAATCGGTATGGAGTTCACTTTCAGGAGGTGGCTCAATCGGTCGGTATCAACTTCACTCACCAGGCGCCAACTCTCGATCACAAACTGGACCACATCATGCCGCAAGTTGCGTCGATGGGTGCGGCAGTATCGATCGTCGATTTCGATCGCGATGGGTGGCCCGACATCTACGTAACGAACAGTGGTGAAGGAAGCCAGAACGCGCTGTACCGGAATCAGCAGAACGGAACGTTCAAAGACGTCGCCGCAGAGGTTGGTTTAGCTGATGTGAATCAGGCAGCCACCGGCGTATCCATGGGAGCGATTTGGGGAGACTACGATAACGACGGCTACGAAGATGTGTTCCTTTATAAATGGGGCAAGCCGGAACTTTTTCACAATGATGCTGGTCGCGCCTTTTCACGCGTCACTGAAAAAGCAAGCTTGCCGTCGTGGGTAAATGCGAATACGGCAATCTGGTTTGACTACGATGGTGACGGCAAACTCGATCTATTCCTTGGTGGTTATTATTCGGAAGACGTAGATCTTTGGCATCTCAAAAACACTCGCATGATGCCGGAGAGTTTTGAGTACGCAAAAAACGGCGGACGCAAGTACTTGTTTCACAATTTAGGAAACGGATCGTTTGAAGAGGTAAGTCAAAAGCTTGGCATCGATACGCGGCGTTGGGCACTGGCGGCGGTTGCTGCTGACTTGCGAGGCACGGGTCACCCCGATCTCTTCATCGCGAACGACTACGGAATCTCTGAACTGTATTACAACGACGGCAAGCAGTTTCGCGAAGTCGGAAAAGAAGCGGGCGTCGGTTTTTCGCCGAAGAGCGGAATGAATGCAGCGATTGGCGATATCCTCAACAGCGGCCGATATTCAATTTACGTCTCGAACATTGCGGAAGAAGGCGTCCTAATACAAGGAAACAATTTGTGGATGCCGCGTGAGGGCACCAGCGGCGATGCGGTGCAATACGATAACCTCGCACGCGATATGGACGTCGAGATTGGTGGCTGGAGCTTTGGTGCGCAGTTTGGCGATCTAAATAACGACGGCAATTTGGATTTGTATCTTGTGAACGGCTACGTCTCAGCAGATCGAAACAAGAATTACTGGTACGACTTTTCCAAAATCACAGGTGGCAATAGCAAGATCATTTCCGACGCTGCGAACTGGCCAGCAATGGAAGGTCGGAGTCTTTCCGGTTATCAACAAAAGCGGGTGTGGTTGAATGATGGATCTGGAAAGTTTGTGAACGTCGCAACAGCGGTCGGCGCTAACGACATTTACGATGGACGTTCAGTCGCGCTGGTTGATCTTTGGAATCGTGGAGTCCTCGATGTGGTTGTCGCAAATCAAAAAGGGCCGCTACTTGTTTATAAAAATACGGCGAGTCCTGATAACAAGTGGATCGATTTCGATTTAGAAGGAAGCGCAAGTAACCGCAGCGCGATTGGCGCTCAGGTGAAGGTTTTCTGGAACGGCAAGCAGCAGGTTCAAACTGTTATGGGCGGAAGCGGATTCTGTGCGCAGAACGAGCGGCGTTTACATTTCGGACTTGGAAAGAACCCACGTCTGGATAAGGTGGAGATCCACTGGACGTCTGGTCGCACGCAAACGCTCGACAATGCAGTCGTGGGCCAAGTGAATAAAGTGAAAGAAGCGTCGTGATGTTTTTGGGAGCGATGGCTTGAACAGCAAAGAAAACTCTCAAGGCGCAGCGATCGGAAAGGAGTAAGGTGAGCGAAACGACAACAAGTTCAATACCAGCGGCGGAATTGCGCAGGCCAGGATTTCGTTTCGATAACCGCTACATCGCGCCGCTGTTTCTCACGTTCATCCTCCTCGTCAGTCATCTCTCATACGGCATTCTCGAGAGCTATTGGCAAACTGGCCTGGCGATCGTCACGGCACTCGCTGTCGAATTGATCCTCGGCCGGATTTTTTTTGGTAAATGGCTCAACTTATCCAGTGCCTACATCACCGGAATCAGCGTCGGGATTTTGGTTCGTTCACCGGCATTCTGGCCATTCGCGTTATGTAGCGCCATTTCGATCATGTCGAAGTATGTGTTGCGTTTTAAGGGAAGGCATCTCTGGAACCCTTCAAACTTCGGCCTGTCAGTGTTGTTCTTTCTCGCTGCAGAAACCGTGGCCGGTCTAAGTATCCAATGGGGTAACTACGTCGCTCCGATGTTAGTGATCTGGGTTTTGGGTTCGGTCATTATTTGGCGTGCACGTCGTTTTCATATCAGTGCCACATACGTCATTTCGTTCTTCGCCTTTGCCTTCCTACGCAGTTGGATTACGGGCGATCCCTGGCAATCTGAAATTGCGCCCATCACTGGACCAATGTATCAGCTCTTCGTGTTCTTCATGGTTACGGATCCTAAGACGACGGTGAAGACGAAGTGGGGACAAATGCTTGTAGTGTTTCTCGTGGCTTTTGCCGAATTCATTTTTCGTCTAATGCAGGTTGTGTACGCGCCATTCTATGCACTCTTCATTGTTGGTCCGACTGCAAACTTGATTGAGATCTGGTGGCAGTCGCGTAAGGCAAACCGCATGGCTGAAACTACCGCATGAGTCGAGCGAGTCTGATCAGTTGAGCTGAGAGAAATTATAAAAATCGAATCCATATGCTAATCCGAACGATCTCGAGTGTCTTATTGCTGGTTACGTTTGCTTTACTGCTTTTGTCTTGCAAGAACCAGCCAGCCCCAACAACAGCTGCTCCCCAAAATCAAATCGTTGAAGCGTCGCCGTCGCCTTTGGCAAGTCCAACTCCGCCGCGGCCGAGTGGAGCAATCGAATTCACCGACGTATCGGCGCAAGCCGGCATTCATTTCAAACACAACAGTGGTGCGTTCGGGAAAAAATACTTGCCCGAAACAATCGGTGCAGGTTGCGCTTTCATCGATTACGACAACGATGGCTGGCAAGATATCCTGCTCGTCAACTCTATGAACTGGCCCGAGCAGAAAGGTGCGAAGTCGTTTCTAGCCCTGTATCACAACAACAAAGATGGCACTTTCACGAACGTGACAGGACAAGCGGGACTCGCCATCGAGATGTACGGAATCGGCGTAGCCGTTGGCGATTATGACAATGATGGAAACGACGACATTTACATCACATGCGTTGGTCCAAATCATCTGTTTCGTAATCTCGGCGGCGGCAAGTTCGCGGACGTTACCACGAAGGCAGGGGTTGGAGATCCCGGGTTTTCAACCAGCGCTGTTTGGTTTGACTACGACAACGATGGAAAGTTGGATCTGTTTGTCGGCAATTACGTGGAATGGTCTCCGGAAAAAGATATCTACTGCACGCTTGATAACAAGAATAAATCCTACTGCACTCCTCAGACTTACAAAGGTCAGAGCGCTACGCTCTATCACAATCGCGGCAACGGTACATTTGAAAATGTGACGCAGAAGGCCGGAGTTAGTGATCCTTCCGGAAAAACTCTTGGCATTGCTCTTCTCGACTACGACTCTGACGGCTGGCTCGATCTCTTTATCGCCAACGACACTGAGCCAAACAAGCTGTACCACAACAACAAGAACGGAACCTTTACTGACGAAGGAATTGCAGCCGGCGTCGCTTTTAGTTCGGCGGGAACTCCGCGTGCGGGAATGGGGGTCGATGCGGCCGACTACGATGGCTCTGGAAAACCCAGCATCGTCATCGGCAATTTTACCAATGAGAGCATGGCGCTTTATCACAACGATGGCTCTGGACTCTTCACTGATGAGGCGGCAACGTCGGGGATCGGGAAGTTGTCAGCTCAATCGTTAACTTTCGCGACGTTCTTCTTCGATTACGATCTGGACGGACTCCTCGACATCTTCGCCGCCAACGGCCATGTGTCCGACGACATTGCTGTAGTCCAACCGAACGTAAAATACGCGCAGCCTCCTCATCTGTTCCATAACAAGGGCAAGAAAAAGTTTGAAGAACTCTCGTCCAAGCTTGGCAAGGCACTGCAACGAGCAATCGTTGGTCG
>Ga0070671_100004960_pt1 | contig 10590 bp, 9 predicted proteins | sample KBSS73metaG_FD_65341 | JGI IMG/M metagenome (GOLD analysis project Ga0070671, IMG submission 65341) | Switchgrass rhizosphere microbial communities from Kellogg Biological Station, Michigan, USA - KBS S7-3 metaG | ecosystem: Host-associated > Plants > Roots > Rhizosphere > Soil ... | reverse complement strand
CCTGGTTCAAAGAAACAAACCCCAATATGCAAGTAGAAAAATTTTATTACGACAACAAGATTGTGAGAGCATTTGGTTACGCAACCGTAATATTTGCGATCGTTGGAATGCTCGCTGGTTTATGGGTAGCCATCCAATTTTATGCTCCGGCTGCCAGTTTAAATCTCGCGCCCACTACATTCGGACGCTTGCGCCCCCTGCATACCAACGCAATTATTTTTGCGTTTGTCGGGAACTGCATTTTCACAGGAGTCTATTACTCGTTGCAGCGACTATGCAAAACGAGAATGTTCAGCGATAAATTGAGCTGGATTCACTTTTGGGGTTGGCAGGCAATTATTGCTTCTGCTGCGGTTACACTTTTATTAGGCTATACAACCGGTAAAGAATACGCCGAACTGGAATGGCCGATCGATATCGCGATCGCCGTAGTGTGGCTCGGCTTCTTCGGCGTCAACTTCTTCATGACGCTGCTGAACCGCCGCGTGCGGCACATGTACGTGGCGCTGTGGTTCTACATCGCCACCATCGTCACGGTGACAGTTCTGCACGTCTTCAATAACCTGGTCGTGCCGGCCAGCCTGTTCAAGAGCTACCCAATCTATGCCGGCGTACAGGACGCGTTCATGCAGTGGTGGTACGGCCACAACGCGGTGGCGTTTTTCCTCACCACGCCGTTCCTGGGAATGATGTATTACTTCGTGCCCAAGGCAGCAGAACGGCCGGTGTATAGCTACCGCCTGTCGATCGTTCACTTCTGGTCGCTGACGTTCATCTATATCTGGGCCGGCCCGCACCACCTGCACTACACGGCGTTGCCCGATTGGGCCAGCAGCCTGGGCATGGTCTTCAGCATCATGCTCTGGATGCCGAGCTGGGGCGGCATGATCAACGGCCTGCTGACCCTCCGCGGCGCCTGGCACAAGGTTGCCAGCGATCCCGTGCTGAAATTCTTCGTCGTCGGCATCACGTTCTACGGCATGGCGACGTTTGAAGGGCCGTTGCTGAGCGTGAAGGCAGTCAATTCGCTCAGCCACTACACCGATTGGACGATCGCCCACGTGCACGGCGGAGCCTTAGGTTGGAACGGCCTGATGGCGTTCGGCATGATGTACTGGCTGCTGCCGCGGCTGTTCCAGACCGAGCTCTACAGCAAGAAACTCGCGACCGCACACTTCTGGCTGGCGACGCTGGGCATCCTGCTCTACATCATCCCGATCTACGTCGCCGGCCTGACCGAAGGGCTGATGTGGCGGGCCATGACCGCAGACGGCCAGCTGCAATACCCCAACTGGATGGACACGATCAACGCCGTCCTGCCGATGTACGGGTTGCGCGCCATCGGCGGCACGCTCTACCTCGCCGGCGGCATCCTTGGCGGCGTGAACTTCTTCAAAACCTGGGCCGCCCGCCCGGCCGTCTATGAAGAGCCCATCTACTACGCCCCGGCCCTGACGCCGGCGTACGAAGGCGATCAGACCGCCCCGAGATCATCGCTGAAAGGCGTGAGCGACCTCGGCAAGAAGCTCGATGTGTTCAGCACCATGTGGTGGCACCGCCGCTGGGAAGGCCTGCCGGTGAAGTTCACCGTGCTGACCCTGGCCGCGGTCGCGATCGCATCGTTGTTCGAAATCATCCCGACGTTCCTGATCCGCTCGAACGTGCCGACGATCGCCAGCGTGCAGCCGTACACGCCGCTGGAACTTGCCGGCCGCGATATTTACATCAGCGAAGGGTGCTACAACTGTCACAGCCAGATGATTCGCCCACTGGTGCCCGAGGTGAAGCGCTTCGGCGAATACAGCAAGCCGGGTGAATTCATCTACGATCACCCGTTCCAATGGGGCAGCCGCCGCATCGGCCCGGACCTGGCGCGTGAAGGCGGTAAGCAGAGCGATTACTGGCACCTGCTGCACCTTCGCAACCCCGCCGACGTGACGGCCGGCTCGATCATGCCGAAGTACAACTATCTGGAGACGAGCGAGCTGGATTTCGATTCGATCCCGATGCGCGTGAAGGCGATGCAGCGCCTCGGCGTGCCGTACAGCGACGCTCAATACCTGAGCGCCCGCGACGACGCCAAGGCACAGGCGACCGCCATCGCCGCCAACATCTCCAGCCAGGCGCAGGATTCCCGGCTGAACAAGCTGCAGGATCGTGAAGTGATCGCATTGATCGCGTATCTGCAGCGCGTCGGCACCGACTACAAGAAACCCGCCCCGGCCGCCACGCCTGCTCCCGCGCAAACGGCGTCCGCCGCGGCCCCCGCGAAAGGAGCGCAGAACTAATGCTCTTCAAAGACGTCCTCAACCACATGGAAAACGCGGCCAGCTACGCATCGGTCGGCCTGGTCATCTTTTTCGCGGTCTTCATCTTGATCGCCTTCCAGGCGGTCGTCCGCTCGAAGCGTGACGTGGCCGAATGGGCTCGCCTGCCATTGAACGACGGCGCTAACGAAGAGCCCCAGCAGCCCGAGGCGCACTCATGAGCCAGCTTTCCGCAGAACATTCCTCGCATGGCGGCGTGCCGCACGACGAGCTGTCGAATCACAACTACGACGGCATCCAGGAATACGACAATCCGACGCCGCGCTGGTGGACGTGGATTTTCGTCATCACCTTCGTCTTCGGCATGCTGTACCTCGTCGTATTCCTGTTCAGCGACGGCGCTTCGCCGCAGGCGTTCTACGAACGCGACTACGCCGAAGCCCTCAAGGCCCAGTACGGCCAGCTCGGCAACATCCAGCCGGACGAACCCACGCTGGTGCGGCTGATGCACGATGAAAAGTGGAACCACGTCGGCGCCGCGATCTTCCAGAGCAACTGCGTCACCTGCCACGGCGTCGACGCCAGCGGCGTGGCCGGCCCGAATCTGACGGATGAGTACTACATCCACGTCCGCAAGATCACCGATTTTGCCGACGTTATCGCCAATGGCCGAAAGAGTGGGGCGATGCCGGCGTGGAAGGAACGCCTTCAGCCGGTGGAACAGGTGCTCGTCGCGGCGTACGTCGCCAGCCTGCGTGGTCAGAACAAGCCCAGCATCGGCGGCCGACCCCACGAAGGCGAGAAGATCGCGCCGTGGCCCGAAAAGTAAATCGAGGAGCGCGCCGTGAACGTTTCCGCCCCGCAATTCCAGGCCGAAGTGCTCTCAACGATGGAGGCCGACGGCCGCCATCGGTGGATCACGCCCAAGCTCGCCAAGGGCAAGTTCCTTTTCCGCCGCCGTGTGATGGCGTACGCGCTCATTGCGCTGCTGACGCTGCTGCCACTGATTCCCATCAACGGCAAGCCGGCCGTGCTGCTGAACGTGCCGGATCGGCAATTCACGCTGCTCGGCTACACGTTTTTGCCGACCGATACGGTGCTACTGGCGCTGCTGATGGTGTCGTGGTTCGCCACGATTTTTCTCACCACCGCGGTCGTCGGCCGGGCGTGGTGCGGGTGGGCGTGCCCGCAGACGGTTTACATGGAATTCGTCTACCGCCCGCTTGAGCGCTTTCTCCTCGGCCGCCGCGGCGTGGGTGGTCGACCGACCAAGACCGGCATGGCGATCTGGCGGCGGATATTGATGCACCTCGCCTTCGCGGCCGTCTCGCTGGTTATCACGCACACGCTGTTGAGCTACTTCGTCGGCGCCGCACAACTCCGTCATTGGATGCTCAGCAACCCGGCCGAGCACCCGTGGGCGTTCGGCGTGATCGCCGTCTCGACCTTGGCAGTCTGGTACAACTTCGTCTTCTTCCGCGAACAGATGTGCACCGTGGCCTGCCCGTACGGGCGGTTCCAGTCGGTGCTGTTCGATCCGCACTCGTTGACCGTCCGCTACAACAACCCGCGCGGCGAGCCCCGCACGAAGCTCAGTGCCAAGGCACGCACCGTTGTGCTGCCGACCTGCACCGACAAGCCGCCCGGATCCGACTGCGACGGGTGCACCAAATGCACCGCGGCCAAGTTTGGGTCCGATGCCGCGGCCATTCCTAGCGGCGAATGCATCGATTGTTCGATGTGCGTGCAGGTCTGCCCGACGGGAATCGATATCCGCAACGGCGTACAGCTCGAATGCATCAACTGTGCCCAGTGCATCGACGCCTGCGGTAGCGTGATGCGCAAAGTCGGCCGGTCGGAAGGGTTGATCGGGTATTACGCGCAGGTGGAACTCGACGGCCAACCACGCAAAACGCTGCGGCCGCGGGTGATGCTCTATGCGTTCGTCAGTGTCGGCTTCCTGGCGGCGATGCTGCTGCTGATCCTGCTCAAATCGCCGTTCGACGCCACGCTCGCCCGCAACATCGGCCTGCCGTTCTACAAAACGCCGGCCGGGCAGATTCAGAACGCGATGCGGCTCACTCTCCGCAACCGCACCAGTCGGCCGCAGACGTTCACGCTCTCCGCCGGCACGGCCGGTGTGCGCTTTGTCGGCGATAGCACGACTTTCACCGTTCCGCCGCACGAATCGGCCGTCAAACCCGTCAACGTGATCATCGACCCGGCCGCCCTGGGTGACGGCATGATCCGCGGCCAATTCGAAATCAAGAACGAGGACGGCGCAGCGCGCGTCCTTCAATGCCAACTCTACGGCCCCGGAGGCCAACCGTGATCGCCATCGATCCCAAACCCTCGCGTCTATTCTCCGCCCGCTGGCCATTCATCGTTGTGGCGATCCTCGCCACGCACACCACGGCGATGATTATGGCCGTCACCATCTTCGTGCGGCATCACAACAACGATGTGATCCCCGATTACTACGACAAGGCCGTCCACTGGGACCAGATCAAAGCCGCGCGACAGCATGATGCCGCGGCTCACCCAAACGATCAGGATGCCATGCCGTGATCACCCTCGTCGCCGCCGTTTTTCTTGCGTCGCTGCTCGGCAGCCTGCACTGCGTGGGCATGTGCGGCGCGTTTCTCTTCGCAATCGCCGGCGAAGGCGCGAGCGGCCTGACGCAAGCCGGTTACCACCTTGGCAGATTGCTTACGTACGTCGCGCTCGGCGCCATCGCCGGAGCACTCGGCAGCGGCTTGAACATCGCCGGTGCCATGGCGGGTCTGCAGCCGATCGCGGTGGTGCTCTCGGCGATTGCGATCATCGCCATGGGCACGCTGACGTGGCTGCGTCTGCGCGGCGTGCCGATCGCACGCTGGCCCGGTCCGCGGTGGATGGCGGCGATGGCGTCGAAGGGGTACAGATTCGCGATGCGCCGCCCGCCGCTGCAACGGGCGTTCATCGTCGGATTGCTGACGACCCTCTTGCCGTGCGGCTGGCTCTGGACGTTCCTTGTCACCGCGGCCGGCACGGCGAAACCGACGTTGGCGGCATTGACGATGCTGGTGTTCTGGCTGGGTACGCTGCCCGCAATGGCCGCGGTCGGGGCGGGATTGCGCGGGGTGCTCGGAAAGGCCCAGCATCGTCTGCCGACACTCACCTGCGGCGCGATGATCGCGGTCGGCCTCATCACTCTCGTCGGCCGGGCACGGCTCGATCCGCTCAGTTGGAACAAGACGGCAGTCGCTGCCGATGCGGAAGCCCCTTGCTGTAAGGAGGCCCATGCCGATGCTCGCTGACATCGCCTGCGCCCACTGCACGCTGCCGGTCCCGCCGGGGCTGATTCGTGGCGGCGACGCCGAGCAATTCTGCTGCCCCGGCTGCCGCGCGGTATTCCAGCAGATTCACGCCTGCGGCCTGGCCGACTACTACAAGTACCGCGACGCCGGCGACCTGATTCCGCAGGCCGCCACCGTCGATAACGCCGACGCGGCCGCGTTCGACAGCGAGGCGTATGCCGATCTCTACGTACGCACCGACGTCGGCGAATCGTCAACCGAATTTGTGCTCGAGGGCGTTACCTGCGCCGCGTGCGTGTGGTTGGTCGAGCGGCTGCCGTCGCGTCTGCCGGGGCTCATCGACGCGCAATTGAGCCTGGCCGACAACGCGCTGCGCCTGCGGTGGAATCCGGCGCAACTAAAGCTCTCCCAGATCGCCGCCGACCTGATGCGCTTCGGCTACCGCCCGCACCCGGCCCGCGGGGTGAAGAGCGGCGACGTGTTCCGCAAAGAATTGCGGGCGCGCCTGGTCGATCTCGGCATTGCCGGTGCGCTGACGGGCAACATGATGCTGCTGGCGGCCGCACTGTACGCGGGTTGGATGCAGGGGATCGATCGGCCGTACGAACAGATGCTGCGGTGGATCAGCCTCGGGCTCGGCCTGCTTTCTTTGCTCTGGCCGGGGCGGGAATTCTTCCGCGGCGCGATCTCGGCGATTCGTTTGCGGGCGATGAACCTTGATCTGCCCATCTGCATCGCATTACTCGCCGGCGGTGTGGCCGGCACGATCAACGTCATCCGCGGGCACGGCGAGATTTACTTCGATTCACTATCCGCCCTGATTTTCCTGCTGCTCATCGGCCGACTCGTTCAGTTCTGCCAGCAGCGGCGGGCGCGCAGCGCGGTGGAATTGCTCTTCTCGCTGACGCCGTCTACGTGCCGTGTGATCGAAGACGGCATAGCCAAGACGATCCCGATCCAGGCGCTGCAAGTCGGCCAACGTGTCGAAGTGAGGGCCGAGGAATTGTTTCCTGCCGACGGCGTCGTCCGCACCGGCAACTCGGCCGTCGACGCATCGCTGCTGACCGGTGAAAGCCAGCCGGCCACAGTAAGCGTCGGCGACCTCGTCTACGGCGGCAGCCGCAATACTGAAGCGACTCTGGAAGTAGAAGTCACCGCCGCCGGCGATTCGACGCGCGTCGGCAAGCTGATGCGCCTGATCGAACAGGGTTTGAGCGACAAGCCGCCGATCGTGCGGCTGACAGATCGCGTTGCCGCCCGCTTCACCGCCGTCGTGCTGGTCGCGGCCGCGATCACGTTCGGCGTCTGGTGGCACGCCGGCGCCGAGCGGGCGATCGAAACGAGCGTCGCGCTGCTGATCGTCACCTGCCCGTGCGTGCTGGGCCTGGCCGTACCGATGACGTTCGCGCTCTCCATCGGCCGGCTCGCGCGGCGCGGTATTCTGGTGAAATCTGCCAGCGCCCTCGAACGGCTTGGGGGCGGCGGGCGGCTCGTGCTGGATAAGACCGGCACACTCACCACCGGCCAGATGCGCGTCGTCGCCTGGGAGGGCGATGAAACGTGGCAGGGCGTGGTGAGCGAACTCGAGCGTGATTCCACCCACCCCGTCGGCCGGGCGCTGCGGCGGGCGTACGAAGGGTGCGAAGCCCCGGCGGCGTTCCGCGGGCGGTCGACCGTTCGTACCCGCACCGGCGGCGGCATCGTCGCCGACTTTGCCTGCGCAGACGCCATTGTCGGCTCGCTCCGCATGCTCGACACTAACGCGGTCGAATGGCCCGGCCATCTGCTGGCGGCCCGGCGGTATCAACAGACGCTCAGCCGGACCGTGGTGGGGGTGGCGATCGGCGGGGTCGCGGTGGCCCTTGCCGCGTTAGGCGACGCGCTGCGCGACGAGACCGTCTCGGCCGTGAACCACCTGAAGGCCCGTGGCTTCGATCTGCAGATCTGCTCCGGCGACGCGCAGAGCGTGGTCGACGGCGTGGCCCGATTGCTCGGCATCCGCGGCGAGTGCGCCCGCGGCTACATGTCGCCGGAAGAGAAGCTCGCCTACATCAAGACGGGCAACACGATCATGGTCGGCGACGGCGTGAACGACGCCGCCGCCCTGGCCGCGGCCGATGTCGGCATCGCCGTCGCCGGCGGGGCGGAGGCGGCACTGGCGGCGGCCGACGTCTATATCTCCCGCCCGGGGCTGGAACCGATCGTCGAACTGGTCGATACGGCCCGCCACACCCTGCACATCGTCCGCCGGAATGTGCTGATCGCCACGTCGTACAACGTGCTTGCGGGGACGATGGCGATGCTGGGAATGATGCACCCGCTGATGGCCGCCGTGCTGATGCCGATGAGCTCGGTCACGGTGCTGTCACTAACCGTTTTAGCGGCCCGGCGGGGCCCGAGGAGGAGCCGATGAGCGTCCTGTTCATCATTCTGCCGCTGGCGATCGTGCTGGCCGGCGTGGCGCTGACCGCATTCATCATGGCCGCCCGCCGCGGGCAATACGACGACCTCGACTCGCCGCCGTGGCGGATGGTGTTTAATGATGAGGAGCGGAAGTGAGTTGCCGGTGTAGGACTGTTCCCTCTTTCAACGGGTGGCGAGCGGTGGGGGAGCGAGTTTTCGAGTAGGTCAACGCGGTTTACTTGTTGACCGCGATCGATTTCGCCTTCACACGCCCGCCCTCATTGCGCGAGTTGATCGCCGCCATCGAAAAACAGTTCGGCCTCGCCACGCAAAACCACCTCGTCGAGTCGTCAGGGCCGCCATAGGATGATTTTCGAGTGCTTCAGTGGGCGTCTACCGGAACCATGCCAGTTGATCGGTGGTTGTGTACGGAACCCGTCAAACCAAGAATTTTGGGGAAGAATCAAAAATTGAATATTTTGATTGCACAAAAGAACAATTCCTGTATCGTATTTGGCGGCGAGAGGCTTTGGTATGGCCAAGTACGATACAGTTTCCGATCTGATCGAGAAGCGCATTCGGCTGGGGGATTACGCGTTTAAAGATATTCCAGCGGAAGAGACGCTTGCCTCCGAGGTGGGTGTCGGCCGGATGACTGCCCGCCGGGCGATGCTGCAGCTTGTCGAAAAAGGCGTCCTCGTACGCCTGCAGAACGGCCGGCTGGCGGTGAATCGTGAAGAATCCCAAGGGGCGACGCGCGTATCGCAGGTCGCCATGCTCATGCCGGCCTGGCAGAGCGTTTTTCTCCAAAGCTGGCAGCTCGCGGCCGTCCAGGTGGCGAGCAAGTTCAACACCATTATCCGCAAAGTCGATTTCGTTCATTGGGAAGATCCGCTCATTCAGGAAGCGATGGATCGTTCCGATGGCGTATTGCTGTATCCCGAAGCCGAACCCGTGCCGCAGCATGTTTTGAATCGCCTGCGCAAGCACGACACGCGGCTGGTGGTGCTCGACGCTGATTGGTCTCACGAAGGCATTCGTTCCATTGATCTGATGCCCGATTTCCAGACCCGCCAGTTGCTCGATCATCTGGCATCGCTCGGGCACGAGAAAATCGCGTGCCTGAACACGCAGCCGATGACGATGGACATCCCGCACCGCATCAAGCAGTGGGAAACCTGGATGGCCGAGCGCGGGTGGACCGGCCGGCTGATCTGTGAGCCTGTCGCTTCTTATGGCGATTCGACGGCGCGTAGCTACGAGGTCGTTAAGAAATTCCTGTCGGCCCGCCAGCCTGATTTTACCGCGTTGCTCTGCGTCACCGGCGCCGCGGCCGTCGGGGCGATGCGGGCGATGCTCGATGCGGGAATCCGCGTCGGGCACGATGTCTCGATCTGCGCCATCAACGGCGAAGGCCTTGCCCAGTATCTGAATCCGACACTAACGGCGACGCAGATGCCGCAAATCGAGCCGTTCCTTGAAGTTGTCTTCGAGTGGATCCAGCAGCGTAAGGCAGATTGGGGCGCGCCGATGCTTCTGCAGCCTTCGAGCGTGCCGCTGTTCGTCGGCACGTCGACTGGCCCGGTGCCCGGTTCGCCTCAGTCTCGATCTTCTGAGAGCGAGAAGTAGAAAAACCACCCACCCCGTCGCCGGGAAACCGTCGGCCGGGGCTTTCGGACTGAACAAATATCTCGGCGTTGGAGGAATGCCATGCGGAACAAAAAACATTGCGGCTTCACACTCGTGGAACTGCTAGTTGTCATTGGAATTATTGCCCTATTAATTTCGCTGTTGCTGCCGGTGCTGGGCAAAGCTCGCGCCAGCGCCAACGCGATCGCCTGCGCCAGCAATCTACGACAGATCGGCCAGGGTTTTACGATGTATGTGGCGAATACGACCAACAAGGGATATCTGCCAGCGCCATACGCCGACTTACCGGAAGTATGGCCGGAAGCGCATTGGTACGGGAAGCTTCAGCCTTACTTAACCAAGCAGAAATCCGACAGTTTGCCACCGGCACTGACCAATAACTATAACTTCAGCTTCGGTCTCCTATACCACTGTCCTAGCAAGCCGAACTGGTCGCTCACCGGTTCGTCCGTAAGTCAAGTCTCGTATTGCATCAGCATGTTCGTCAATCCTTGGACCACGGTACCGGGCAAGAGATGTGTGAAACTAAACCGCGCTTGGGAGTACACGTTAGACCATCGAAGAGACCTGACGAAAATTGCCCTGGTGCTTGAAACCAATTTTGGCAATTCCTGGGCCATCAACTCGGCCGGTATTTACTTCCCATCCATTCCTGCTCCTGGGTCTAATCCTACAGTTGGCGTTTCTGGCGCCCTCTGGCACAACAAACGGGACAACATTTTGTTTTGCGATATGCACGTGGAGCCCGTCCCGTTTGGCGGAGTTCAGGTCGATCTGACCGTGAAATAACGAAATAGCGCCTCGCCTGCCAGAGCATTCTGATCCGCTTCTAGTATCCGCCATCGGAGTGGCCCTCGAATGTCCATTCGATCCCGTTTCATCAGTCTGGCCGTCACATTGGTGGGGGCCGCAGCGCTGGCGCCTTTGGCTTACGGCGAAGTGCTGATCCAGCAAAACTTCGAGCAGGCCGA
>Ga0070671_100004958_pt1 | contig 10595 bp, 10 predicted proteins | sample KBSS73metaG_FD_65341 | JGI IMG/M metagenome (GOLD analysis project Ga0070671, IMG submission 65341) | Switchgrass rhizosphere microbial communities from Kellogg Biological Station, Michigan, USA - KBS S7-3 metaG | ecosystem: Host-associated > Plants > Roots > Rhizosphere > Soil ... | reverse complement strand
TTATGTGACAATTTATTTTTTTAGTCCGAAAAAATGTCTTGCTAGCTCCATCGCCTCAAGCGCGAGTATGTAGCCCTCAGGCCTACGCTGTATACTCGCGCCAGTGATGGGGAGATATGTTGGTTTATTCTTTTGGGCAACCGGGCGGGCTTTACATTCATACGCATTGAAGGCATTACGCACAGGGCCTGTATCCATTTTAATCCCTGGTGCGGAATTTTTGCATTTATATTAACAATAACTTTGATAACTACCAGCTTCAGTGGTCTTCTTCTAATTGATACTCTATGTGTCGGGTAAAGAAACATAAGGTTTTTATTCTAACTATGCCTCTTATTTGTTCCAAATGATCCTTTTTTTTACAGTAAATCTCCACATACAATGAGATACTAGGTGTACCTATTAGCGAAAACCAAAAAGAGAATTTCCATTTATTGCCTTTAAGTTGCGTAAAAGGAACAGGGCCAAGCCATTGATACTTTTCCAAAACATATCCAGTAGCAACAAGTTTAGGGCTAACGTCCCCCTTAATTGCTTTAGCAATTGTGATTCTCACCCAAAAAAAAATTATTAATGTAAAAGTTATAAGTACCCCTATAAATATTATGTCGAACATATCTAATTGTTTCATTACATTATTGATTTAAGTCTGCAAATCCAAATTTTACCCCGCCCATTCAAGTGTCTACACTTGAATGAAAAAAACTTTAAGCGTCCACGCTTAAATTAACAACTGCGCTTAAATTAATAAATTATTTTCAACGGACTTTCGGGGTTCGCACTACTATACCAATACTCATGCGCCGACCCAACAAACCCGGCCCTAACCGGGTTCCTCATGAATATTTCAATCTTCTGTTCAATTACCGGCAGCGAGTATAGTAAAACCGGATAATTTCCATTTTGCCAAATTGATGATGCTCATGTACAGGGTTGTATTTTACAGCCCGTTCAAATGACTTTATCATCCAGTCGCGGCGGCTTTCCTGACTCAACCCGTTTTTTTGATCGATAAATCTTTTTTGACGGTTAGAGGTCAAATGTTCATAAAATCTTTCCAATTCAGAAAGCCGCTTTAAAGCGATGTCAGAAAGGATAACGGAAGCTTCTTTATAGATACGTTCTATACTATCTTTCTTGATATCAGGAGTGGTTTTTAAACTTTCGTTGATGTTTTGCACCTGGCCTTGCAATAATACTAATTGATTTGGGTTAGGTCAAGTTCGTGACGAAGCCTGTCGGCTTCTTTTTTTATATCATAAAAATCTTCAGCAACATTAAACTTGGAAAGGTCAATTTCCAAGTTTTTGATTTTGTCAGCAAGGTCTTGTGTGGCTAGCGTGACATCGCGGTTTCCAACAAAAAAATCCTTCAATAATTGATCGTTGCTCAATTCTTTGATCAGGCCCTTGATTCGTTCGCGCTCAGTCAACTTATATTTTTCCTGTACCGAATGTACATTATACCTGAAGACGACAAGATTGGCATATCATTTCCACTCTATACCAGCGTTTCTTGAAGTTATCATCGCGCCTATTTAAAGATTGGCCCCTGGCTATTATTGAAGGACTGGCATTCCTTGTGTGTTATAGTTGACATTTCAAATACTTGTAACCTATAATATCAAGGGTAACTGAGACGCAAAGCCTTTAATTCAATGCCTGATAAATTGCGCGAACAGAATTTTATTACAATGAACTTTAATGTGCCTTAAATCATCATAGGTCAAGCACTTTATAAGACTCCGGCTAAAGTCTTTTGCCTAAAAATCAGTATGACAGGTTATAAAAAATATGATATAGATTATATTTTATTGCTATTTAATTAATAAAGTGGATTCATTATTAAAAATTTTAACGAAAATGTCGTGTTTTAATTATAAAGTTAATATTTTTAGAAACTTAACAAAAACTGATCTTATAATGAAGAAAACTCTGCTCCTCATGTGGTGCATGGTTATGCTATTATTTGGCATAGCGCAGGCCCAAACCAAGGTCGTTACCGGAAAGGTAACCTCCAAAGATGACGGGTTGCCCATTCCGGGCGTAACCGTCGTAATTAAGGGTACCAATTCCGGTACTCAAACCAACGCGGAAGGTAAATTTACACTTTCTGCTTCCCCCAATGCCGTACTTGTCTTCAGGTTTATTGGCTATGCCGCTGTTGAGCGGTCTGCCTCCGGCGACCTGAGTAATATAGTATTAACGGCAAATAGCAACCAATTAGGCGAGGTTGTCGTAACCGGCGCTTACGGCACCAAACAAACATCCCGTTCGGCATCTTACGCTGCGCAGGTTGTCAAGGCCGACCAATTGAACACCGTTCGCGAACCTAACGTCAATAACGCGCTGGCCGGTAAGGTGGCAGGCATACAGGTACGCAGCCAGTCTGCTGCCGCACTGGGACGTAATACCAATATCAGGCTGCGTGGTGCAACCGGTTTCGGCAGCGGCAATAATCCCCTTTACGTGGTTGACGGCACCATCCTGCCTAATGCCGACGACATCAGTAATGATGACATTGCCGACCTGACCGTGCTTGAAGGTCCTGCTGCATCCGCACAGTTTGGCTCTCAGGGCGCTTACGGTGCGATCGTTATCACCACAAAAAAGGGTCGCAAAACAAAAGGCGCAGGTATTGAACTGAACCTGGGGGCCGATTTTGACAACGTTTATATTATGCCAAACTACCAGAACACTTATGGTGGCGGTGCGTCAGCCGATTTTATCCAGTATCACTGGAAAGTTGGCGACCCTGAAGGATGGAAAGCGCTGGATGGCAAATACTACCCCGATTATACAGACGATAGCAGCTGGGGCCCGAAGATGGTTGGTCAGGAATATATTCCGTGGTATGCTTGGGCTCCAGGCACTAAATATTCATTCAAAACCGCAAAGTGGCTTCCTCAACCCAATAATGCCAAAGACTTTTTTCAAACAGGGATAACCCTCAACAACAGCGTTGCCTTTACCAAAGCCGGCGACGACTACAATGTCAGGATATCGTACAATAATCAAAATGTTCGTGGTATTGTGCCAAGCACAACATTGAATAAAAATGTATTCGGCTTAAAAACTAATATCGACCTGAACAAATATTTTTCAGTTGGTGCTGATATCAATTTTGTAGGCCAGCAGGTGAACGGCCAGATCAATGACGCTTATGCAAGCGCTTCAAGCGGTTCGTTTAACTCATGGTTTCACCGCGACCTAGACATGGGAATAGAAAAAGAGCTGCAGGACCTTCGCTCACCTGATGGTACTTATGTAAGTTGGAACCACCAGAATCCAAGCTCTTATGATCCCAATCACCCCGACCAGTTTTATGGCGGTAATTACTGGTACAACCCATACCTGTGGCAAAAATTATGGCAAAATGTAAACCAGCGGGACCGTCTTTACGGTGACGTTTATTTCCAGTATAATATTATAGAAGGTTTATCTTTAAAATTAACCTACCGCAGAAACCAGACCAATACCTGGAACGAGACCAGAATTCCGACTGAGCTGCAGGCAAGCGGTACGCAAACCGGCGTAAAAGGCACTTATTCTACCTTTAATTCTTATTCAAACAGGGAGAACTATGAAAGTTTGTTAAGCTACAAAAAGAAAATCAAGAACTTTAGCCTGGATGCGAATGCAGGTACTGATATTTTTAACTGGAGCTATAAAGACAATTCGGCAAGCACGGCAAATGGTCTTAGCGTGCCTGATCTGTTCAGCTTATCAAATTCGGTAGACCCTGTAACTTTTGGCAATAACAGGACACAGGAGCAATACCGCGCCATTTTTGGCAAAGCAACTTTCGGCTATAAAAGCATAATCTATCTAAACGGTTCGTTGCGTAACGACTGGTACTCCACAATTTCTCCTATTAAGGATGCTAACTCCGTGCTTTCAAAATCATTTGGTGGCTCAGTGGTGTTCAGCGAATTACTGCCGCAATTTAAAGACTGGCTGAGCTTTGGTAAAGTAAGGGCTTCATGGGGACAAGTTCCGCTGGCTTTGGGCACTTCTACCGAAACATTCGGTGCTTATCGTAACAATACGGTTTATGGTATAGCAGCCAACAAATGGAATGGGGCGCTGCTGGAAAGCGGCCCGACGCAATTTGTAGACCCGACGCTTCATGGCACAACAACTACTTCGGAAGAAGTTGGTTTAGACCTGGGCTTCCTGGATGACAGGTTGAAATTTTCTGCAACCTATTGGAAGGCGGATGACAAAGATATCCCGCTTGGTTTATCAGTGAATGCTGCCAGCGGTGTATCATCTATACTAACCAACGTAGGTTTGATCAGAAAGAGGGGTCTTGAATTAACGCTGGCCGGCACCCCGGTAAGGACGGGAAATTTCGACTGGACAATCACTGCAAATGTTGCACAGCTATTGGATAACACTGTTGTTGAGATTAGCAATAAATACGGCGTCGACCGCGTGTCTGTTGCCGGTGTATGGGGTTCGGATATGCCTTACCTTATTAACCAAAAAGGAAAGTGGTGGGGCCAGATATATGGTAACGGTATTAAAAGAAACGCCAAAGGTGTGCCTATCCTTACTTCATCAGGCGCCTATATCAACAATCCGAACGTTTACTTTGGCAGTGTATTGCCCAAAACAACAGGTGGTCTGCAAAACTCGTTCACGGTCTTTAAGGAATTTACGCTTAATGTCAATATCGACTACCAGTTTGGCGGCAAATTCGTTTCACTTTCAAACAGGTGGGGACAATACAGCGGTTTAACCGCTAATACAGCCGCACTGAATGATAAAGGCATGAACGTTCGTGACCCTGTAGCTGATGGCGGCGGTGTAAAAGTAACCGGTGTGGACGCCAATGACAAGCCTGTAACTTATTATGTGGATGCTAAAACCTATTATCAGGGCTTAACCAATAATAAAACTTACGACCCTTATGTATATGACCTCACCTTTGTAAAGCTTCGTGAAGTTGCTGTAGGTTATAACCTTCCTATTAAAAAATGGGGACTGGATAAGAGCCTGCAATCCGCCAGGATCGAGTTGACAGGCCGAAACCTATGGTTGCTGTATGCGAAAACCCGCGATTTTGATCCATCACAGATCACTGCATCCGAAGGCGAGACAGCCCAGTATCCAGGTACAAGGAGTGTTGGATTCAACTTAAAGCTAACATTCTAAATGTAAGACATATTAAGACTTAAAAAAAATGAAAAAGATATATTTATATACCATAGCAAGCGCGCTCATCTTTACCGGTGTCGGCTGTAACAAGCTAAAGGAGTTTGGCGATGTCAATAATAATCCCGGCGCTACGGTAACACCAATCCCATCGGCATTGTTAGCCAATGTTGAAGCCGGGCTTGGAGAATACGCATCCACAGGCACCGAGGCCATCAGCGGCGGGCAGTATGCGCAGTACTTTTCGGAAACGCAATATTCGGGCACCTCACTTTATAACCTGCCGCAGAATGGCTTTACCGGTAACTATGCGGGTAATTTGAACAACCTGCAGATCATTATCAACTTAAACCCCAACAAGAATATGGTAAATGTTGCCACTATATTGCAGCAATATATATTTTGGGTGGTAACAGATTCATGGGGCGATGTTCCCTACAGTGAAGCTTTAAAGGGATCTTCTAATATCTTGCCGAAATACGACAAGCAGGAGGACATCTATAAAGGGATGCTTACCAAGCTTACGGCGGCCATTAACTCATTCGATTCAACTCCTATAACAGGCGATATCATTTATGCTGGTGATGTTGCATCCTGGAAAAGAATGGCAAACACGCTTAAGCTGCTTATCGCTGTGCAGATGTCGAACGTTACCGAAACGCAATCCATTGCGGCTGCCGCGGCACAGGAGGCGGTTACTTCGGGCGTTATTACAGACAATTCGCAAAATTTCTTGTTACAGTATCCTGGCGGCGTTTACAAAAGTGCCTGGTGGAACCTATACAACGGCAGAAAGGACTTTGCTGAAACAAAAACCCTTACTGACCTGACAACAAGCACGAATGACCCAAGGCAGGCAGCCTTTGGCGGCGAAAGTGAATTGGCCGGCGATATTACCACATCAAGCATAGGCGTACCTTACGGTTTGGCGCGTTTAAATGTAACTGCCTTTACTGATGCCAATCCAAAATGGGCACGTGTGCTCCGCGGTGATTTCAGGCTGGAGAACGGCTATGTAATGCTGTTCAGTGCCGCCGAAGCATGGCTTGCAAGAGCCGAAGCTGCAAATCTTGGCTGGCTGACAGAATCCGTAGTTACCGATTATGATACAGGCATTGCCGCTTCATTTACACAATGGGGTGCCGGCACGCCATCGGCAAGTTACTTAAACCAGTTCCCCGTGTCAAATACACCAAATGCGAATATTACCTCTACCCAGGTAAAAAATATCTCGATCCAAAGATGGCTCGCAAGTTATCCCGATGGGCATATGGGTTGGGATATCTGGCGCAAAACCGGCTGGCCGCAGTTAACACCTGCCCCCGATGCTGTTAATGCGAGCAAACAGATCGTACGCCGCTTTGTGTATGCAACATCTGAGTACAATACCAATGGCGCCAATGTAAATGCAGCTGTTAGCCGTTTAGCGGGAGGCGACTCGCAGGACGCACATGTTTGGTGGGACACCAGAACAACTAATTAATTTAAAGATTACGAGACATGAAAAAGAAATCACTTCTTAAATATTTGTTCCTGGCCTGTGCAGCTTCTGTCGTTCTTTTTTCGGGATGCAGAAAGGAAACACTGGCCGATGGTGTATCAAAGACTACACCGGACAATGAGAAATCATTTATCGGTTTTCCCAACGGGTTAGAGCAATCCTACTTTTTTGACCCGTTCAACGATATTAAAACAGTAGATGTTTTTGCCATTAAGCGCGATGCAAAAAACCAGACCGATCTGCAAAAACAGCAGAACGTAGTGATGACCGCCTTGCCTGATGCGGTAACCGACTACAACGATGCAAATGGCACCGACTATGTGCTGCTGCCAACATCACTGTATACCGTAAGCAGCACCAATGTTACGGCTGATGCAAACGGAAACCTGACGGCCAAATTTGCACCTGGCGACTTTCAGCAGTACTTTACTATTAAACTAGACGGAAGCCAGTTCGACCTGTCGAAAAAATATGCGGTCGCTTACCGGATTACTACTACTGATGGTCTCACTATACATGCGGATAGCAAAGACACCTTGTTTGCCTTTTTTGGTGTAAAAAACAAATATGACGGCGAATACCATTCGACAGGTATTTTCCATCATCCAACTGCCGGCGATCGCGTTATCGACAGGGATAAAACCCTCGTCACTTCAGGCACTACCTCGGTAACTACCGAAATAGGCGATATAGGCGGCTCAATGACGCTGACTGTGGACGAAGCAACCAATGTGGTTACCGTCTCCGGAAACGTAAGCGCAACCCAGTCATTGCTGCCTGTACCTGGTAAAACCAGTACTTACGATCCGGTAACCCGAAGCTTTATATTGAATTATGAGTATTTAGGAGGCGGAGGATACCGCGTTGTTGAGGAAACCATTGCGCATAAATAAGGCATTTAATACCGCTTATTCGTTAATACAATTTAATAGTTAAGATGGAACCGCACTCAGGATTATCCTGGTGCGGTTTTCGTTTTATAAACAGCTTACTTCATATTTCTTTTTTCGCCCAGTTACTCGCCGAATCGCCCGCTCATTACTATGAGCGAAAGAGGTATCGAGCCATTTAGCGATGCCCTTCTCCACCTTTTTCAGGTTATAGTTCAATGCTCCCCTGAAGCTTTTTCCCTTCACCTGATCGGCTGTCATTTCGTTAGATTGTTTAGAATTTCCTTTTGTGTTTCCGATAATGACGCCATCATAATGGGCAAAGTTCAAGTCCCGTCCATACGTCGGTTTGCTCACTGGCCTCCCTAATTCTAACAAACTCATCTATTATCCGTATGCTTACCTGTGCTGCGCTTTCACTTTTAAGTAGATTAGACAACATTAAGACGCCATGTTCATTAAAAACAAATGGTAGTTATTTGGATTCTTAAGAATCAAGATTGAAACTTGCGGTCGCCAGTTGATTTGCTTAATACGATTGTAGCTTGGCGCTTAACTGCATTAAAACAGGTCAAAATACACTAATCAAATAATTGACTTTCAGTATGTTACAATGCTTTTGGTGACCCAAACATAGGAAATTAAAATGGGTAACCGAATAGGTCTCATTTTCTTTGGTTTAACTTGAATAACTTGGGTTGAAATAAAATAAAAAACCCCTTAAATCATACGATTTAAGGGGTTTTGCCGACTTTAGTAGCCTAATTGTCGGGATGGCGGGATTCGAACCCACGACCTCCAGCACCCCATGCTGGCGCGATACCGGGCTACGCTACATCCCGTTTAAAGGGCTCTTAATTATCCAAAGTTAAAACACTTTCATTTGCCAAATATAAAGCATCGTCTGCTGAGGTAAAAGGCATTTCTAATGATTTTATACCGTCCAATCCTTTTATTAATATCTTCTCCGGGGGGATGTCTTATCCTCATAAAAAAATTAAGTCCCCGTGCTCTCGCAGCTTGGGGACTTTTACCTAAACCTTATCACATTTGCAACATGATGTTGCATTGTAATCCAAATATAATAGAAGTTACTATTAAATCACAGTCTTATTTAAATTTTATACCTAACTATAATATTCGACGATGAATTAAATGATTCTGCAGTTAATATCTATAAATAATAAACGGTGTTGGGAGCTTTATTAAGCAAAAGCTGCCGCGTTTTTAGCAACATCGTTTGATCCAATCAAATGATTCCTTAAATCAGCTACGCAAGTGCAGGAAATTTGCTCCATCACTTGTTTTAGTTGAATTTTCAGGCATTCGATAAGATGGTCGGCGCCTTCATCGCCAAGTGCGGCAACCGCATACATAAAATTTCTTCCCATAAAGGTAAACTCTGCGCCAGAAGCCAGGACCCGTGCAATATCAGGTCCGCTCCGAAGTCCGCTATCCAGCATAATTTTTATTTTACCCTGGTAATTTTCCACGATGGGTTTTAGCGCTTTAATGGACGATGGCCCTGCATCCAGCTGCCGGCCGCCATGATTAGAAACAATGATACCATCTGCGCCTAATCTTATAGCCGCCTCCGCATCCTCCTCGGAAGAGATTCCCTTTATTACCAGCTTTCCTTTCCATCTGTCCCTTATAGCTGCTATTTTTTGTTCAGTTAATTGATTGTCAAAACTGATCTGATTATTTAAATCCTTCAAATAGGGCTCCATAATAGCGAAAGTTGGCTTGCCATAATACAATGTTCTGAATGCCCACTCTGGTCTGGCCATAATTTGAAGAATATTTCTAAGCGACATTTTTGGCGGCAGTCCCAAGCCGTTGCGCATATCCCATGGCCTGTAAGCTAAAGTCGGCATATCGCTTATTAACACCAGGACCGGGCATCCCGCGTCTTCAGCCCTCTTTAACATTTTATCGCGCAGACTATTTTCTTTGGGATGATATAATTGAAACCAGGCACGGCCTTCTGTTATCTCGGAGAGCCTTTCAATAGTACTTGTTGTTAAGGTACTAATTACAAAGGGAACGTTATGTTTTACAGATGCTTTGGCTAATATCTCAGGTGAATTGGGCCAAATCAGACCCTGCAAACCTACGGGTGAAATACCAAGCGGAAGATCATAAGTACGTCCAAACAGCTCAGTTTTTAAATTTGCTTCCTTGTGGTCGGTAATATAATGTGGTTTTAATTCAATATCTCTAATTTCTCTGGTATTCTTGGCTGAGGCGACATTATCATTACAGCCACCATCTAAGTACTCAAATACAAAATTGGGGATTCTAGATTTCGCCTTTTTTACAAGGTCATCTACAGTGGGGTATTTATATATTTTATTCATAATACTAGGGTCATATAATTGATATACAGGCATATCGGATTATTGTTTTAGCAACCCTAACTGCGCAAAATCAAAAAACTTATGGTTTTACCACGCAACGTTCCCGCTATTTTTGCAGAATTATTGAAATAGACGCTGCAAATTGACTTTTTCACCCCCTTGAAAGGCAGTTTCTGCAGAAGAAATATTATCTGTTTTTGTTGAAAAATTTTTTCAATTATGCAATGTTTTTAGTCGCATAGGTTACAATCGGTTGGCTTGAACTGTTTGCCGAGCTCTTCCTGCACAAGAAACATAATACCTTCCGCCAGTCCGGTATTGGACGTTCCTATCCATTTAGGTACAGAGCCGAAATATACAAGCACTATGTGCCTTTTGAAATGCACAATTATCATTTAAAAGTTATAATTTTGATAGTTTGGTTGCGTTAAACCTGTATCTGGCGTATTGTCTGAAATAATTATGCGGTCATCGGAAAACTACGAGTTGTTAATCAGCAAGATTGATACTTTCATCCGTAAGTATTATTTCAACAATTTGCTCCGTGGGTTCATTTTTTTAGGCGCCGGAATATTTTCTGCCTACATCATCATCACCGTTAGCGAATATTACGGTAACTTCAACTCAACCTTCCGGACCTTCCTTTTTTACTTTTTCATTCTGTTGAATCTGGGGTTGATTACCT
>Ga0070671_100004955_pt1 | contig 10598 bp, 7 predicted proteins | sample KBSS73metaG_FD_65341 | JGI IMG/M metagenome (GOLD analysis project Ga0070671, IMG submission 65341) | Switchgrass rhizosphere microbial communities from Kellogg Biological Station, Michigan, USA - KBS S7-3 metaG | ecosystem: Host-associated > Plants > Roots > Rhizosphere > Soil ... | reverse complement strand
CGCTGGTGCGGATTCTCGCCGTAACGCATTTCCTGCAGCTTCTCGCCAGTCAGCGACAGCGATTGCGGGAAGCCCTGCGCGGTTCCACGCGCGTCGCGCGCCGTCAGCCAGTTGGCGATTGCACCGTCGTACGCGGCCGTGTGGGCGAACGCGCGTTGCATCAGCCGAAAGCGCAACGCATCCGACAGTGCGTTGCCATTGGCGCGCAGCTCGTCGAGCACCGCCTCGTAGTCCGCAGGATCGACGACGACGCCGACGTGCGCCCAGTTCTTCGCGGCGCTGCGCACCATCGCCGGTCCGCCGATGTCGATGTTCTCGATCGCGTCGTCGAGCGTGCAGCCGGCACGCGCGATCGTTTCGCGAAACGGATAAAGGTTGACGACCACCAGGTCGATCGTCGGGATGTTGTTCCGAGCCAGCGCATCGCGATGCGCGTTGACGTCGCGGCGCGCGAGGATGCCCCCGTGAACTTTCGGGTGCAGCGTCTTCACGCGCCCGTCCAGCATTTCGGGGAAGCCCGTGTACGTGCCGATGTCCGTCACCGGAACGCCTGCCTCGGTCAGTGCCTTCGCCGTGCCTCCGGTGGAGAGGAGCGCAATGCCGAGCGCGACGAGCCCGCGTGCAAACTCGACGACTCGGGACTTGTCCGACACCGATAGCAGCGCCTGTGCGACGATCGCCGTCACGTCAGCGTCCGTCCACGTCACGGCCCGCAAATGCGTTGCAAGGCATGGTCGGTTAGTGCTTGCCGACGCTTCGAGCGCAAACGCGCTGCTCGGTCGAAAATGGCCGGCGGCGGGCGTGATTGGCGCGCGGCGTCAGGCACCCGGCGGGACGTCGCAGCGCAGCGATGGCCGTTTTCGGCCGCAACCCAGAGAACGCTTGCGCCCATGGCGATAACGGCGCTAGACGAGCTTGTGCTTGGCGAGCTTCGCGCGGAGCGTATTCCGGTTCAAGCCCAGCATTTCCGCCGCGTGGGTCTGATTGCCGTTCGACCGGTCGAGGATCGACGTCAGCAGCGCGCGCTCGACGTGCGCGATCACCATGTCGTAGATGCCGTGCGGCGGCTCGCCGTCGAGCCGGCGGAAGTATTCGTCCAGCGAGCGCTCGACGCTGCGGCCGATTTCGTTGCCGCTGTTCAGTCGCAGAGCCTTTTTCACGCTGCGAGCGCCTCCGTCCGCCACACGTTGTGTGCTCCGGCCGCGTGCGCGGAGCCTTGCCGCCTCGGCGCGGACTCGTCGCCCCCGGGCGTCGCCAACGCATAGCTCAAGCGCTCGCCGCCGGCCGCGAGTCCCGCGAAGAACCGCTCGACGGCGTCGATTTGCGCAGCGACCGATTCGACTGCGTTGATCGCGTGCCGGAATTGCGCGCCGCCCGGCAACTGCGCCGTGTACCAGTGCAGGTGCTTGCGCGCGGTGCGAACGCCCTGCGTCTCGCCGTAGAACGCATAGTGATCATCGAGATGCTCGAGGATTGCGCCGCGCGCCTCGGCAACCGTCGGCGCGGGCAGCATCGCGCCCGTTGCGACGTAGTGGGCGATCTCACGGAAGATCCACGGCCGTCCCTGCGCCGCACGGCCAATCATCAGGCCGTCGGCGCCCGTATAGTCGAGGATGGCGCGAGCGTCCTGCGGCGTTTCGATGTCGCCGTTCGCGAACACCGGAATGCTTACGGCGCGCTTCACCGCGCGCACCGTGTCGTACTCGACGGGGCCCGCAAACAGGCATGCGCGCGTGCGGCCGTGCACAGCGAGTGCCGCGATGCCGGCGTCCTGCGCGATCCGCGCGATGTTCACTGCATTGCGCTCGCGAGGTGTCGGCCCGGTGCGAATCTTCAGCGTCACCGGCACGTCGACGGCACCGACGACAGTCGCGACGATCCGCTCAACCAGCGGCTCGTTGGCAAGCAGCGCAGAGCCCGCCGCTGCATTGCACACCTTTTTCGCCGGGCAGCCCATGTTGATGTCGATGATCTCTGCGCCGCGATCGACGTTGTAGCGCGCCGCATCGGCGAGCAGCTGCGGGTCGGCGCCGGCGATCTGCACGGCGATCGGCGCCACCTCACCCGCGTGATCGGTTCGCCGACGCGACTTGTCCGTGCCCCACAGTCGGGGATTCGCAGCGACCATCTCCGACACCGCGTAGCCGGCGCCCATGCGCTTGCAGAGCATTCGGAACGGCCGATCGGTAACGCCTGCCATCGGCGCGACCGCTAGGTTGTTCGGCAGTAGAAGGCCACCGATGCGCACGACTCGGTTCGATTTTTTTTCGGAGGGGTTCGAATTATACCCGTTCGTATCGACGCGTCGAGCAAGGCGACGAGCGGTTCACGCCGAACCAACTCGCTAATGCAGCCCGAACAGCATCGCGCGCGTGAACGCGCGTTTTGCGATCGGCAGCGTGTCGAGCAGCATCATGCCGACGCCGCGCGGGCCGCGGAGCCAGGCGCGATCGTTGCCGAACAGGTGGACGAGTCCATGGGTGAACGCGATGCCGGCGCGCCGATCGCCGGCGCGTGCCGCCCGGTAGCGCGCCAGCATGCGCAAGCCGCCGATGTCGCCGGAGGGCGTGTCGATGATGATCGACGCAAGCTCGAACGCATCGCGCAGGCCGAGATTGAAGCCCTGTCCCGCGATCGGATGCAGCGCCTGTGCCGCGTTGCCGATGACCGCGATGCGATCGGCGGTCGTGTTGCGTGCCACTTCGAGCGCCAGCGGGAACGAGCGGCGCTCGCCGACGCTCGTGAAGCCGCGAACGCGGTTGCCGAAATGTGCGGCGAGCGCCTGGACGAATGCCGGATCCGTCAGCGCCAGCGTATTGCGCGCGGCCTCCGGCGATTGCGTCCACACCAGCGCGTAATGGTCGCGCTCCGGCAGCAGCGCGACAGGACCGTGCGGCGTGAACCGCTCGTAGGCAATGCCGCGATGGGCATGGTCGAGTGCCACGGTCGCGACGATGGCTACCTGCCCGTAATCGCGGCGCTGGCGCTCGACACCTCGCACCGACGACGCCGCGCCGTCGGCGACGATCGCCAGCCGCGCGTGCAGCGCGGCAGCGGGATCTGCGCCGACGGCGATCGTCGCCGCCAACGGCGTGCCATCGATCGCATCCGCCGCCGCGCCGAAGCGCACGTCGATGCCGGCTCTCGCCAGCGCGTCGTCGAGCGCGTGCTGCAGCGCGCGATACGAGACGACGTAACCGAGTGCGGGTACGCCCTGCTCGGCCGCCTCGAGCCGCACCGCGCCGAATCCGCGTGCCTGCGAGATGTCGATCGCAAAGATCGGTGTCGCCGCGCCGGGGATGGCGACGAGTGCCGTCCAGACGCCAAGCCGCTCGAGGATCAACCGCGCACCGTGCGACAGCGCGAGCGCGCGATCGGACCGCACCGCCGCGCGCTCGGGACGCGCGTCGATCACGACGAGATCGAGGTCGGCTTCACGCAGCGCAAGCGCGAGCGTCGCGCCGACCGGACCCGCGCCGACGATGACGACGTCGTGCGTCACGCGCAGGCGGCTTCGACGTCGGCGACCAATTTCGGCGTTGCCGCCGTCAGGTTGTCGACACCGTCGGCGGTCACCAGCACGTCGTCCTCGATGCGGATTCCGATATTCCAGTAGGCTTCGGCGACGTTGTCCGCCGGCCGGATATACGCTCCGGGCTCCACGGTCAGCACCATGCCGGGTGCAAGAAGCATCGATGCACCGTTCTGCTGGTACAGGCCGGCGTCGTGGACATCCATGCCGAGCCAATGCCCGGCGCGGTGCATGTAGAACTGCCGGTAGCTGCCGCTTTCCAGAACGCCATCGAGCGTTCCGCTGCACAAACCAAGGTCGATGAAGCCCTGTGCCAGCACGCGCTCGGCGACGTGGTGGTAATCGTGGAACGGCACGCCGGGCCTGACGGCGTCGATGCACGCGAGCTGGGCGGCGAGCACGAGCTCGTAGACGGCCTTTTGCGGACCGGTGAAGCGGCCGTTGACGGGGAACGTGCGGGTGATGTCGGACGCGTAGCTCTGGTACTCGCAGCCGGCGTCGATCAACAGCAACTCGCCGTCGTTCATCTGCCGGTTGTTCTCGCGGTAATGGAGCACGCACGCATTGGGTCCGGAGGCGACGATCGAGTTATAGGCGACCGCCTGCGCACCCCCGCTCAGGAACGCATGCATCAGCTCGGCTTCCACCTGGTATTCGTGGACACCCGGGCGCGTGAACGCCATCGCCCGCCGATGCGCGTCGCTCGAGATCGCGCACGCGCGGCGCAGCAGCGCGATCTCGTGCGGATCCTTGACGAGGCGCATCGAGTCGAGCGACGAGCGGACGTCGACGACTTCCTCCGGCGCCGCGACGCCGCTACGCGCGCGATTGCGAACCTCGTTCAACAGGTCGGTGACTTCGCGGTCCCAGTCGCGGAACAGGCCGAGCGGCGTATACAGTGCGGGGCGGTCGGATGCCATGTCCGGCAGCCGCTCGCGCAGCGCGCCGATCGGATGCGCTTCATCGAATCCGAAGATCTCGCGTGCGGCATCGGGACCGTAGCGAAAGCCGTCCCAGATCTCGCGTTCCTCGTTGCGCTCGCGACAGAACAGCACGTGCTTGTCCCCGTCCGGTCCCGCGACGAGCGCGATCACCGCTTCGGGCTCGGCGAAGCCCGACAGATAATAGAAATAGCTGTCGTGTCGATACGCGAACAGCGAATCGCGGTTGCGCGCGACCTCCGGCGCCGTCGGTACGAGTGCCAGGCCGCCGCCGCGCGCGCGCATCGATTGCAGCAAGGCGTCGCGCCGCGCGCGGTAGATTTGGTGTGCGTGGTTCATCATGGCATCCTGCAACGGGACCGCGCATTATAGGTTGCCCGGCGACGTCCGCCGCCCCTACAGTACCGGGAGATCGTTACGTGAATGACCGCCGCCCATCCAGCCGCAGCACCGTCGCCCAAGCGGCGCTGTCGCCGCACGAGCGATCGCTCGCCGCATACGGCGCGGCACTGCGCAGCGGCGCGTTCACCGCACGGGCGGCCGTCGAAGCGTGTGTGGACCGGATCGCCGCTGAAGCCGCGCTGGACGCATTCACGTATGTCGACGCGTCGGGGGCAACGGACGTCGCGCGCGCCGTCGATCTGCAACTGTCCGCGCATACCGATCTCGGCCCGCTCATGGGCGTGCCGATCGCCCTCAAGGACCTGTACGCGTCGGCCGGCATGCCGATGACGGCAGGATCGCGCGTCGACGTCGCCGACCGCATACCGGACGAAGGCGCGATCGTTCGTGCGCTGAAGCGCGCGGGCGCGATCGTCGTCGGCAAGACGCGCACGACCGAGTTCGCGTTCGGCACGTTCAACCCGACGCACGCGACGCCGCGCAATCCGGCCGATCGCGCCGCGCACCGGATGCCCGGCGGCTCGTCGGCAGGATCGGCGGTCGCCGTCGCGGCCGGACTTTGCGGCATCGCGTTCGGCACGGACACCGGCGGCTCGGTGCGGCAGCCTGCGGCGCTCTGCGGCGTCGCGGGTTTCAAGGCGACGGCGGGACGGCTGTCGATGGACGGCGTGTTCCCATTGTCGCCGACGTTCGACAGTCCGGGCTGGTTCGCGCATCGCGTCGCCGATCTCGCAATCGTGTTTCAGGCGCTGACCGGCGAGCTGCCGGCGCGAACGCGCACGATCGACGCGCTGGTATTCGGTGTGCCGGATGCGCATTTCTTCGACGGTCTCGAGCCGGAAGTCGCGCAGGCGGTCGAGCTCGCGCAGCGGCGGCTCGCCGCCGCCGGCGCACGCATCGTTCCGGTGTCGCTGCCGCCGCTCGACGATCTCGACGCGGCGTTCGGCGCGTACCTGTCGGCCGAGCTCGTCGCGTTTCTCGGTCGCGAGCGCATCGTCGCGAACCTCGCCGGGATGGATCCTGTCGTCGCGGCGCGTATCGCGCCCGGACTGACGTTACCTGCGGACGCGTTCATTGCCATGCGAGCGCGGTTCGCCGCGATCGCGCGCGCCGCTGCCGCTGCAATGGCAGCCGCCGACGTCGTGCTGACGCCGACCTGTCCGCGTGTCGCGGCGCTCGTCGAAGGACACGAGACGACGGAGAAGGCTGCCGCGTGGAGTCGCGAGACGCTGCGCTTCACGCGCCCCGGAAACCTGTTCGGCCTGTGCGGCGTATCGCTGCCGATTCAACATCTGACAGGCTCGCTGCCCGTCGGCCTGCAGTTGCTCGCACGAGCCGGCGACGATGCGAACCTGCTCGCGATCGCGGCGACTGTCGAGCGCGTGCTCGGCACGCCCGTCGGCTAAGTCGGCGCGTCGATTCGCCCGATGACGCTGCGCGACCGCAAACGTATGCTGCGCGACGCGCTGATGGCGTCACGCGACGCAATTGCGCCACAGGTTCGTGCCGACGCGTCGAGAGCGATCGCAACGCGTATCGCTGCGCTGGACGCGTATCGACGCGCGCGCGTCGTGCTGCTGACGCTGCCTTATCGCAGCGAATGGGATGCGACGCTCGTCGCGCGGCACGCGCTGGCCGACGGCAAGAGCGTCGCCGTGCCTCGCGTCGACGCCTCGCGGCGAATGCTGCAGCCGTTGCGCATCCGCAACCTCGACGTCGACGTCGAGGCGGGCTATCGCGGAATTCCCGAGCCGCGCGACCATTGCCCGCCCGTCGCGGCCGAAACGATCGAGTGGGTGCTCGTGCCTGGTGTCGCGTTCGACGCCGATGGCCGACGGCTCGGCTACGGCGGCGGCTACTACGACCGGTTGCTGCCGCTGCTTTCGGCGACGGCGCCGCGGGTTGCCGGCGCGTTCGAGGCGCAAGTGGTCGACTGCGTTCCCGCCGCGCCGCACGACATCGGCGTCGACTGCATCGCCACCGAGCTGCGCCTTCTCGCTTGCGCGCGCACGCCCGCGTGACGCCGGCGCGTACCGCCGCCGCCGCGCTCGCGGCGACACTGACGATCCAGATCTACGTGTCGTTCGCCGCCGCAGCAGCCGCCGTGCTGGCGCCGGAGATCGCCCCCGAGTTCGGCATCGACACGCGCTGGGTCGGCGTGTTCGTCGGCATCGTCTATGCGGGCGCCATGTTCGCAAGCCTCGCGTCGGGCAGCTTCGTCGAGCGACACGGCTCCATTCGCGTGTCGCAGGCGGCCGTCGTACTCTGCGCAATCGGCGTTTGCGCGATGGCGGTGACACCCGTAAGCGCTCCCGTGGTGCTGGCGCTGGCCGCGATCGTCATCGGCGCAGGTTACGGTCCCATCACGCCCGCGTCGTCGCATCTGCTGCAGCGAACGGCGCCGCCATCGCGCCTCGCGCTGACATTCTCGATCAAGCAGACCGGCGTGCCGGCCGGCGTCGCGCTGGCGGGCGCCGTGCTTCCCGGCGCGACGCTGTCGATCGGCTGGCGCACTGCGTTCGCGATCGTCGTCGTCGCCGGCGCGGTCGTGATCGGCCTCGCGCAGCCGATCCGCAGTCGCCTCGACGCCGATCGCGACCCGCACCGCCGGTTTTCGCTCGGCGGAATCTTTGCGCCGCTCGCGCTGCTGCGGCAGCGACCCGCGCTCCTCGAGCTCGCGCTGGTGTCGCTCGTCTATTCGGCGATGCAGGTCGTGCTGACGAGCTTCCTCGTCGCCTACCTGACGGAGACGCTGCGCTGGTCGCTCGTATCGGCGGGATTCGCGCTCACCGCGGCGACACTCGGCGGCGTTGCCGGACGTATCGGCTGGGGCTATGTCGCCGACCGATTCCTGCAACCGCGGCGCGTGCTGATGGTGATCGGCTGGCTGTCGGCGGCGTTCGCCGTCACGATGGCGTTCGCGACGCCCGAATGGTCGCCGCGGCTGATCGTGCCGCTCGCGCTGCTGTTCGGTGGAACCGCGATCGGCTGGAACGGCGTCCAGTTGTCCGAAGTCGCGCGGTTGGCGGAGCCCGGCATGGCGGGCAAAGTTACGGGCGCGACGAGCTTCGTCACGTTCGCGGGCGTGGTCATCGGCCCGCCGTCGTTCGCGTTGCTGTCGTCGCTGACCGGCAGCTATAGGACAGGCTTCGCGACGTTTGCGGTGTTCAGCGCCGGCGCGGCAATCGCGCTGTTGCGCCAGCGCGAGCCGCGTCGCTGACGCGCATACAATTGCCGGAGAATCCCACGCAATCGGAGTCGACGATGGACCGCATCCCCGATATCGATCCGCAGGAAACGCGCGAATGGCTCGACGCGCTCGATGGCGTGCTCGAAGCCGAAGGTCCCGACCGCGCGCATTTCCTCATCGAGCAACTCATCGACAAGGCGCGCCGCTCGGGCGCCTACCTGCCGTTTTCGGCGAACACCGCGTACATCAACACGATTCCGGTCGAGCAGCAGGTGCGCATCCCGGGCGACCAGAACCTCGAGCACCGCATCCGCTCGATCACGCGCTGGAACGCGATGGCGATGGTCGTGCGCGCGAACAAGCACACGAACGTCGGCGGTCACATCGCGAGCTACGCGTCGGCGGCGACGCTCTACGACGTCGGCTTCAACCATTTCTGGCACGGCGTCACGGAAAACCACGGCGGCGACATCGTGTTCATCCAGGGCCATTCGTCGCCGGGCGTCTATTCGCGCGCGTTCCTGCTCGGCCGGCTCACCGAGGAACAGCTCGACAACTTCCGCCAGGAGGTCGACGGGCGCGGCATCTCGTCGTATCCGCATCCGTGGCTGATGCCCGACTTCTGGCAGTTTCCGACGGTGTCGATGGGCCTTGGCCCGCTGATGGCGATCTACCAGGCGCGATTCATGAAATACCTGCGCGACCGCGGACTCGCCGACACCGACGGCCGCAAGGTGTGGTGCTTCTGCGGCGACGGCGAGATGGACGAGCCCGAGTCGATGGGCGCCATCGGCATGGCGTCGCGCGAATCGCTCGACAACCTGATCTTCGTCGTCAACTGCAACCTGCAGCGGCTCGACGGTCCGGTGCGCGGCAACGGCAAGATCATCCAGGAACTCGAAAGCGACTTCCGCGGCGCCGGCTGGAACGTCATCAAGGTCATCTGGGGCACGCGCTGGGACCAGCTGCTCGCGCGCGATCGCAAGGGACTGCTGATGCAACGGATGATGGAGTGCGTCGACGGCGAGTACCAGACGTTCAAGTCGAAGGACGGCGCGTACGTCCGCGAGTATTTCTTCAATACACCCGAGCTGAAGGCGATGGTCGCCGACTGGTCGGACAAGGACATCTGGGACCTGAACCGCGGCGGTCACGATCCGCACAAGGTCTACGCCGCGTTCCACGCTGCCGTCAACCACACCGGGCAGCCGACGGTGATTCTCGCCAAAACGATCAAGGGCTACGGCATGGGCATCGCCGGCGAGGCCCAGAACATCACGCATCAGCAGAAGAAGATGAACGTCGACGCGGTGCGCCGCTTCCGCGATCGCTTCGACATCCCGGTGCCCGACGACAAGCTCGAGGAAGTGCCGTACGTGAAATTCGAGGATGGCTCGCCCGAGCGCGAGTACATGCGCGCGCGCCGAATGGAGCTCGGTGGCTACCTGCCTGCGCGCCGGCGCAAGGCCGACGCGCTGCCGATCCCCGCGATCGGCGCATTCGAGCGGTTCCTCAGGAGCACCGACGACCGTGAGATCTCGACGACGATGGCGTTCGTGCAGGTGCTGCAGATGCTGCTGCGAGACAAGGCGCTCGCCAAGTACATCGTACCGATCGTGCCCGACGAGTCGCGGACGTTCGGCATGGAGGGTCTCTTCCGGCAGCTCGCGATCTGGAACCAGCTGGGGCAGCTGTACACGCCGGAGGACAAGGATCAGCTGATGTTCTACAAGGAGGACAAGCATGGCCAGATCCTCCAGGAGGGCATCAACGAAGCCGGTGCGATGTGTGACTGGATGGCGGCGGCGACGAGCTACTCGACGCACGGCGTGCCGATGATCCCGTTCTACATCTTCTACTCGATGTTCGGCTTCCAGCGCGTCGGCGATCTCGCGTGGGCGGCGGGCGACATGCGCTGTCGCGGGTTTCTTCTGGGTGGCACCGCCGGACGCACGACGCTGAACGGCGAAGGGCTGCAGCACGAGGATGGCCACTCGCACGTGATGTCCGCGACGATTCCGAACTGCATCTCGTACGACCCGACGTTCGCTTACGAGGTCGCCGTCATCATCCAGGACGGGCTGCGACGGATGTATGCCGAGCAGCAGGACGTCTACTATTACCTGACGGTGATGAACGAGAACTACCGTCATCCGGCGATGCCCGACGGTGCAGCACCTGGCATCATCAAGGGGATGTATCTGTTCGAGCGGGGCGCACCGTCGCCCGGCCCGCGCGTGCAGCTGCTCGGTTCGGGGACGATCTTTCTGGAGATCATCGCGGCCGCGCAACTGCTCCGCGCCGACTGGGGAGTCGAGTCCGACTTGTGGAGCTGTCCGTCGTTCACCGAGCTCGCCCGCGAAGGCCATGCGGCAGCGCGGTACAACCTGCTGAACCCGGCAGCCGCGCCGCGGACGTGCCACGTGGCGGACTGCCTGCGCGCGCAGACGGGTCCCGTTGTGGCCGCGACCGATTACGTGCGCGCATTCGCCGAGCAGATTCGCGCGTACGTGCCGCGGCGCTACGTCGTGCT
>Ga0070671_100004954_pt1 | contig 10599 bp, 8 predicted proteins | sample KBSS73metaG_FD_65341 | JGI IMG/M metagenome (GOLD analysis project Ga0070671, IMG submission 65341) | Switchgrass rhizosphere microbial communities from Kellogg Biological Station, Michigan, USA - KBS S7-3 metaG | ecosystem: Host-associated > Plants > Roots > Rhizosphere > Soil ... | reverse complement strand
GGCGAAGCTGGCCGTCGAGGACTCGGGCATCGAGAAGCGCGGCTACAAGGTCGAGATCGTCTCGGCCGACCACCAGAACAAGCCCGACGTCGGCTCGGCCGTCGCGCGGCAGTGGTACGACACGGAGAAGGTCGACGTCATCGTCGACGTGCCCAACTCCGGCGTCGCGCTGGCGGTCAACCAGATCACGAAGGACAAGGGCAAGGCGTTCCTCGCCGTCGGCCCGGGCACGTCGGACCTTACCGGCAAGGCGTGCACGCCGAACACGGTGCACTGGGCTTACGACACGTGGATGCTCGCCAACGGCACCGGCACCGCGATCACGAAGCAGGGCGGCGACACGTGGTTCTTCATCACGGCGGACTATGCGTTCGGCGCCGCGCTCGAACGCGACACGACCGCTGCCGTCACGAAGGCGGGCGGCAAGGTGCTGGGTGGCGTCAAGGCGCCGCTCAACAACCAGGACTTCAGCTCGTTCCTGCTCCAGGCGCAGGCGTCCAAGGCCAAGATCATCGGCCTCGCGAATGCCGGCGGCGACACGACGAACTCGATCAAGCAGGCGGCCGAGTTCGGCATCGTCAAGGGTGGCCAGTCCCTGGCCGGCCTGCTCGTGTTCCTGACGGACATCCACGGGCTGGGGCTGCCGACCGCGCAGGGACTGATCTTCACTGAAACGTTCTACTGGGACTTGAACGACCAGACGCGCGCGTTCGCCAAGCGCTTCGCCGCGGCCGACAAGGGCATCCACCCAACGATGGTGCACGCGGGCGTCTATTCGTCGGTGCTCCATTATCTGAAGGCGGTCGAGGCGCTCAAGAGCGACGACGGCACGAAGGTCATCGCGAAGATGAAGGAGATGCCGACCGACGATCCGCTCTTCGGCAAGGGTTCGATCCGCGTCGACGGCCGCAAGATCCATCCGGCGTATCTCGTCGAAGTGAAGAAGCCGGCGGAGTCGAAGGCGCCGTGGGACTACTACAAGGTCCGCGCGACGATTCCGGCCGACCAGGCGTTCCGGCCGCTCGCCGACGGCGGATGCTCGCTGGTCAAGTAGCGGAAGTGCGTCGAGGGCTCGCCTGACGTGGCGGCCTTCGACGCTTCGCTCGCGTCCCGCGTCGTCGCAACCCCGACGCGTCGCTAGGGAAACTAGGCATCGCGCATGCAAGCCCTGTTCGGCCAGCTGCTGATCGGTCTCATCAACGGCGCGTTCTACGCGATGCTGTCGCTGGGGCTCGCGGTGATCTTCGGCCTGCTCAACATCATCAACTTCACGCACGGCGCGCTGTACATGACGGGCGCCTTCTGCGCCTGGGCGCTGCTGACGCATCTCGGCATCGGCTACTGGTGGGCGCTGCTGATCGCGCCGATCGTCGTCGGCGCGTTCGGCGCGCTGGTCGAGCGCACGATGCTGGCGCGCCTCTACAAGCTCGACCACCTCTACGGCCTGCTGCTCACGTTCGGCCTCGCGCTGATCATCCAGGGCGTGTTCCGCAACGAGTTCGGCTCGTCGGGCCTGCCGTACCAGATCCCGCCGGAGCTGACCGGCGGTATCAACCTCGGATTCATGTTCCTGCCGAAGTACCGCGCGTGGGTGATCGTCGCGTCCGTGGTCGTGTGCCTGACGACGTGGTACGTGATCGAGCGCACGAAGCTCGGCAGCTACCTGCGCGCGGCCACCGAGAACCCGGCACTGGTGCAGGCGTTCGGGATCAACGTGCCGCGGATGGTGACGCTCACGTACGCCGTCGGCGTTGGACTCGCCGCGCTCGCGGGCGTGATGGGCGCGCCGATCTTCCAAGTCAATCCGCTGATGGGCGCGGACCTCATCATCGTCGTGTTCGCCGTCGTCGTGATCGGCGGCATGGGCTCGATCATGGGGTCGATATTGACCGGCTTCGGCCTCGGCGTCGTCGAGGGCCTCACCAAGTACTTCTATCCCGAGGCCTCGAACACGGTCGTGTTCGTGATCATGGTGATCGTCCTCATGTTCAAGCCCGCGGGCCTGTTCGGCCGGGAGCGTTAGCCATGGCCGCGACCCCCGCCGTCCTCACCGCCGCGCCGCCGCAGGGCAAGCGGCGGATCCTTGTCGCCACCGCCGTGATGGCGCTGCTTCTGGCGGTCGCGCCGTTCGCCGGCATCTATCCGGTCTTCCTGATGAAGGCGCTGTGCTTCGCGCTCTTCGCCTGCGCGTTCAACCTGCTGCTCGGCTTCGGCGGCCTGCTGTCGTTCGGGCACGCGATGTTCCTCGGCACCGCCGGTTACGTCTGCGCCTACGCGGCGAAGAGCTGGGGATTGCCGCCCGAGCTCGCGATCGCGCTCGGCACCGTCGCGTCCGGCCTGCTGGGCGTGGTCGTCGGCATGCTGGCGATCCGCCGTCAGGGCATCTACTTCGCGATGATCACGCTCGCCATCGCGCAGATGCTGTATTTCTTTTACCTGCAGACGCCGTTCACGCACGGCGAGGACGGCATCCAGGCGGTGCCGCGCGGACGCCTGTTCGGCGTGCTCGACCTGTCGAACACGCTGGTCATGTACTACGTCGTGCTCGCGATCTTCCTGGCGGCGTTCCTGTTCATCTATCGCGTGGTCCATTCGCCGTTCGGACAGGTGCTGAAGTCGATCCGCGAAAACGAGCCGCGCGCGATCTCGCTCGGCTACGACGCGGATCGCTACAAGCTGCTCGCGTTCGTGCTCTCCGCGACGCTCGCGGGACTGGCCGGCGCGACGAAGGCGATCGTCTTCCAGCTGGCGTCGCTCACCGACGTCCACTGGAGCATGTCCGGCGAGGTCGTGCTGATGGTGCTGCTGGGCGGCATGGGCACGATCTTTGGGCCGGTCGTGGGCGCGTTCGTCATCATCGCGCTGGAAAGCTACCTTGCGCCGTTCGGCCAGTGGGTGACGATCATCACCGGCGTCATCTTCGTCGTGTGCGTGCTGGCGTTCCGGCGCGGCATCGTCGGCGAGCTGTCCGCATGGTGGAAGGCGCGCAGCGGCTGACGGCCTGGCTGGCGCTTGCGTTCGCGGCGGCGTTCGCGAACGCCGCGCCGACGCCCGCGAACGCTCCGGAACGGCTGATCGCGTCGGGGCACTGCCGCGACGGCCTGCCGCACGGCGCCTACCAGCTGCGCGGTCCCGACGGCACGCTGCGCGTTGCCGGCGCGTTCAACCGCGGCAAGCGCACGAGCTCGTTCATCTTCTGGTCGTCGCGCGGCGTCCGCATCGCCCACCTGCCGTACGACGAAGGCGTGCTGAGCGGTACCGTCTCGCTCTGGTACACCGACGCCGCGCGCGGGCGCGAACCCCAGCAGAAGCTGGAGGCGGGCTACGCCTCCGGGCAGCTCGACGGCGAGTCGCGCTCGTGGCATGCCGGCGGCAAGCCGCGCGCGGTACTCGTGTACGCGCGCGGGACGCTCGTCGCTGCGAAGGCGTGGACCGCCGCGGGCGCGCCGCTGCCGGCCGACGCGGCGCGCGCGCTCGCCGCGCGCGACGCCGAGGCGGACGAGCGGTACTATCGTTCGCTCGAGGCGATCGTCGACGCGCATCCGCCGCGCTGCGACGAGGACGCGGCGACGCCGTCGCCGCCGCGTCCCGTGCCCGGCGGCACCGCCGACGCGCGCCGCGACTTCAGGAGGAGACCCGCATGACCACGACCACCCGCCGCGGCCTCTTGCAGGCCGCCGCTGCGCTCGCCGCCGGCGGCGCCGCCGCCACCGGCGCACGCGCCGCCGACGCGCCGCCGCGCACGCCGTTCGCCGTCGCGCCGACGTACATCCCGATCGCCGGCACGGACGAGCTGTTCCCGGTGCGCCGCATCTACTGCATCGGTCGCAACTACGCCGCGCACTCGCGCGAGATGGGCTCCGACCCAACGCGCGAGCCGCCGTTCTTCTTCCAGAAGCCCACCGACGCGATCCAGCTCGTGCCGCCGGGCCAGACCGTCGACCATCCGTATCCGACGCTGACCAAGAACTATCACTACGAGCTGGAGCTGGTCGCCGCGCTCTCGAAGGGCGGGCGCAACGTGACGCCCGACCAGGCGCTCGACCTCGTCTACGCCTACACGGTGGGCCTCGACATGACGCGCCGAGACCTCCAGCGCGCGATGGGCGACGAGAAGAAGCCGTGGGAGATCGGCAAGAGCTTCGATCACGCGGCGCCGCTCGGCTACCTGCAGCCGGCGGCGAAGGTCGGCCATCTGAAGGAAGGCGCGATCGTGCTCAAGGTGAACGGGCAGGTGAAGCAGAGCGCGAACCTGAACCAGATGATCTGGTCGGTGGCCGAGCAGGTGAGCAAGCTGTCCGAGGCGTTCGAGCTGATGCCCGGCGACATCATCTATTCCGGGACGCCGGAGAACGTCGGGCCGGTCGTCAAGGGGGACGTGATGGATGGTCACATCGACGGCCTGCCGGATATCCGCGTGCGCGTCGTATAGTCGGGCGCCTCGCGCCCACCCCGCATGTTCGCGGCCGTCGAAAGGGAGCTCGCCCGCGTCGGCAGCGCCGCGCAGGAGACGTTCGCCGTCGCGTTCGCCGACGGCTCGCGCTATCGCAACCGGCGCGGCACGCCGAGGTTCACGCTCCGCTTCCGCTCGCGCGCGGCGGAGCTCGCGATCGCGGCGTTCGGCCACGTAGGACTCCTCGACGGGTACTTCGACGGGGACGTCGACATCGACGGCGATCTGCGCGCGGCGCTGCGGCTCGGGATGCAGTCGGGGATGGACGCGCCCACCGCGCTCGTCGCGCAGCGCAACCGCTGGCACGAGCTGCAGCGCTCGAACGCCACGCGGGAGCAGGCGCGCGAGAACGCGCGCGCGCACTACGGCCTCGGCACCGAGTTCTTCCGCCTGTGGCTCGACGATCCGCTGATGATGTACACGTGCGCGTACTGGTCGCCCGGCACGCGTACGCTGGAGGCGGCGCAGGCGAACAAGATCGATCACGTGGCGCGCAAGTTGCAGCTCGCGCGCGGCGAGCGCGTCGTCGACATCGGCTGCGGGTTCGGCGGCTTCATGTTCCGCGCGGCCGAGCGCCACGGCGTCGACGTGACCGGCGTCAACGCGACGCCCGAGCAGGTGGCGACGGTCGACGGCTGGATCCGCGAGCGCGGGCTGGGGCGGCGCCTTCGCGTCGTCGACGGCGACATGCGCGACGCCTTCGCGCAGTTCGACAAGGTGGTGTCGATCGGCGTGCTGGAGCACGCGGGTCGAGACCAGCTGCAGGACGTCGTGCGCGCGCACGCGGCGTTCCTGAAGCCCGGCGGCCTCGGCGTGCTGCACTTCATCGGTCACGTCGGCCGCCGCGACACCGAGTACTTCATCCGCGAGCACGTGTTCCCCGGCGGCTGGATCCCGAGCCTCGCCGACACGATCGTCGCGATGGAGGATTGTGGCCTCGAGGTCGTCGACGTCGAGAACCTGCGGCGGCACTACGCGTTGACGCTCGACGTCTGGGCCGCGCGCTTCGATCGCCGCTGGTCGCGCATCCATGCGCTCGACCCGAAGCGCTTCGACGAGCGCTTCCGGCGGATCTGGCGCTGCTACCTGCTGGGCTGCGCCGAGATGTTCCGCTCCGCCACGTCGCAGACGCACCTGTTCCAGGTCGTGTTCAGCAAGGGCAATGTGTCGATGACCGGCTATCCGATGAGCCGGAAGTTCCTGTACGACGCGCCGGCGCGGGGCGGCCGCCGCCGGTGACGAGCGCGGCGCCCCCGGACGCGGCCCTCGCCGACGCCCGGGCGGGCTACGCGGCGCGGCGCGACGCGCTCGCCGACGCGGTCCGCGCGGCGCGCGGCGCCGGCGCGCCGCTCGCGCTCGCGAAGGACACGTCGAACCTGTTCCGCGACCGCCGCGACGAGGGCACGCGCCGGCTCGACGTCCGCGCGTTCGATCACGTTCTGCACTTGGACGCCGACGCCGGCGCCGTCGAGGCCGAAGGCATGACGACGTACGAAGCGCTCGTTTCGGCCACGCTCGCCCGCGGGATGCTTCCCGCCGTGGTCCCGCAGCTCAAGACGATCACGCTGGGCGGCGCGGCCGCGGGCGTGGGCATCGAGGCGTCGTCGTTTCGCTTCGGCCTCGTGCACGACACGCTCGTGGAGATCGACGTGCTGACCGGCCGCGGCGACGTGCTGACCTGCCGCCCCGACAACGAGCACGCCGACCTGTTCCACGGCTTCCCGAACTCGTACGGCACGCTGGGCTACGCGCTGCGGCTGACGGCGCGGGTGGTCCGCGCGCCGCCGTACGTCGAGCTTGCGCACCGCCGCTTCGCCAGCCTGGACGAGATGCTGACGGCGCTGTTCGCCGCGTGCCAGGGCGGCGCGGACTTCGTCGACGGCGTGGCGTTCGCGCCCGGCGAGTACTACCTGAACCTCGGCCGCTTTGTCGCGCACGCGCCGTACACGAGCGACTACACGTACGAGCGCATCTTCTACCGCTCGCTGCGCGAGCGCGAGGTCGACTACCTGACCGCGGCCGACTTCATCTGGCGCTGGGACACCGACTGGTTCTGGTGCTCGAACAACGTCGGGGCGCAGCACCCGCTGGTCCGCCGACTCTACGGCCGCGAGCGGCTCGGCTCGCGGACCTATCAGAAGATCATGCGCTGGAACAGCCGGCATTCGGTCACCGGCTGGATCGACCGGCTCCGCGGGCTGCACGCCGAGTCGGTGATCCAGGACGTCGACATCCCCTTCGAGCGCGCCGCCGAGTTCCTGACGTTCTTCGAGCGCGAGATCGGCATCGCGCCCGTGTGGATGTGCCCGATCGGCAGCGTGCCGTCCGCGGGCCGCTTTCCGCTGTATCCGCTCGAGCCCGGACGCCTTTACGTCAACTTCGGCTTCTGGGACGTCAAGCGCACGCGCGAGGCGCATCCGGTCGGGCACTTCAACCGGATGATCGAGCACGAGGTCGCGCGGTTGTCGGGCATCAAGAGCCTCTACTCGGACAGCTATTACGCGCGCGACGAGTTCGACGCGGCTTACGGCGGCGAGACCTACCGCACGCTCAAGGCCAAGTACGATCCGGACGCCGCGCTGCCCGCGCTCTATGACAAGTGCGTGCTGCGGCATTGACGCACCCGCGCCGCGGGGTGGACGGCCCGACGCGTTCGGGTAAGATTGCCGCGTCCCGTCTCCCGGGGGCCGCTGCGGCCCGGCGCTGCCTCCATCCCGCTCTCCGCGAAAGGTTGTTCATGCTCGCTTTCACGCATCGTCTTCCGCGCGCCGCCCTGGCGATCGCGGCCGCCGCGCTCTCGCTCGCCGCGGCGCCTCCCGCCGCCGCGCAGGACCTGAAGATCGCCGTGGCCGCCGACGTGACGTCGATCGATCCGCACTTCTACAACCTGTTCCCGAACAACAACGTCGCCGAGCACATCTTCGACAAGCTCGTGCAGATGGATCCCGACTCGCGCATGATCCCCGGCCTTGCGCTTTCGTGGAAGGCGATCGACGACAAGACCTGGGAGTACAAGCTGCGCAAGGGCGTCAAGTTCCACGACGGCAGCGAGTTCACCGCGGAGGACGTCGCGTTCTCGATCGATCGCGTGCCGACGGTGCCCAACAGCCCCGGCCTGTTCACGCCTTACACGAAGGCGATCGTCGCGAAGGAGATCGTCGACCCGTACACGATCCGCTTCAAGTACGCCGCGCCCTATCCGCTGTCGCCCAATGACCTGTCGACGATCTACATCGTGTCGAAGAAGGCGGCGACCGGCGCCACGACCGAAGACTTCAACTCGGGCAAGGCCGCGATCGGCAGCGGGCGCTACAAGTTCGTGCGCTACGTCAACGGCGACCGCGTCGAGCTCGCGCGCAACGACGGCTACTGGGGCGAGAAGTCGCCGTGGCAGAAAGTCACGTTCCGCATCGTCAAGAACGAGGCCGCGCGGGTGGCCGCGCTGCTGTCCGGCGACGTCGACGCGATCGAGCAGCCGCCCACCGCCGACCTGGCGCGCATCAAGGGCGATCCGCGCTTCACCGTCACGTCCAAGATCTCGCATCGCGTGATCTACTTCAACTTCGATTTCCTCGAACGCTCGAGCCCGTTCATCACGGCCAAGGACGGCAAGCCGCTCGCGAAGAACCCGCTGCTCGACGTGCGCGTGCGCCGCGCCATTTCCAAGGCGATCAACCGCCCGGCGATCGCCGAGCGCGTGATGGAGGGGCAGGCGATCCCCTCTGGCCAGCTCGTGTCGGAGAAGCTGTTCGGCAACCTGCCGAGCTTGAAGCCCGAAGCCTACGATCCCGAAGGCGCCAAGAAGCTGCTGGCCGAAGCAGGCTATCCGGACGGCTTCAACCTGACGATCCACGGCCCGGCGGGTCGCTACGTCAACGACGAGAAGATCGTGCAGGCGGTCGCGCAGATGCTCACTCGCGTGGGCATCGTGTCGAAGGTCGAGACGGCGCCGATGGGGCCATACTCCGCCCGCGCGTCGAAGCAGGAGTTCAGCTTCGACATGGTCGGCTGGGGCGCGTCCACCGGCGAGGCGTCGTCCCCGCTGCGCTCGCTGCTCGCCACGTCCAACCGCGATACCGGGATGGGGGCGGTCAACTGGGGCCGCTACAGCAACCCGAAGGTCGACTACCTGATCGCGCAGGCGCTGCAGCAGGTCGACGACGAGAACCGCCGCACGATGCTGCAGCAGGCGACGAAGCTCGCGATGGAGGACCTGGGCCTCATGCCGATCCATTTCCAGTTCACGATCTGGGCGACGACCAAGAAGGTGCAGTACGTTCCGCGCACCGACGAGTACACGCTGGCGTTCCAGTTCAAGCCGGCGAAATGACACGCGGGCGGGGCGCCGCGGTTTTTGGCCCGCTGTTGCGCGGCCGTTGCGTCCGGGAATCAGCAGGCTTCGCCCGCGATTCCTGGTTCGCGGTCTCCGGCCGAACGTAGAGGATTACTCTCGGCCGTGTTGGTCTATGTGATCCGCCGCAGCCTCCAGAGCGTCGTCGTTCTGCTCGTGATGTCCGTGCTGGTGTTCGTCGGGGTGTACGCCGTCGGCAACCCGATCGACATCCTGATCAACCCGCAGGCCGACCAGCAGGACCGCGAGCGCGCGATCGCCGCGCTGGGCCTCGACAAGAGCCTGCCCGAGCAGTACCTGAGCTTCCTGTCCGGGGCGCTGCACGGCGATCTCGGCAAGTCGTTCGTGCACGCGACGTCCGCGCTGGGCCTCATCCTCGAACGAATGCCGGCGACGCTCGAGTTGGCGTTCGCGGCGATGCTGATCGCCGTCGTCTTCGGCATTCCCCTCGGCCTGTGGGCGGGGCTCAAGCCGAACGGCATCGCGGGGCGCTCGATCATGGCCGGCTCGATCCTCGGCTTTTCGCTGCCGACGTTCTGGGTCGGGCTGATGCTGATCATGGTGTTCGCCGTGATGCTCGGCTGGCTGCCGTCGAATGGTCGCGGCGATACGGTCGACGTGCTGGGGGTGCCGCTGTCGTTCCTCACCGTGGACGGCCTGCGCCACCTGGCGCTGCCCGCGACGAACCTCGCGCTGTTCAACGTCGCGCTGCTGATCCGCCTGACGCGTGCCGGCGCGCACGAGGCGCTGCTGCAGGACTACGTCAAGTTCGCCCGCGCGAAAGGCCTCACGAACCGCCGCGTGATCGGCGTGCACGTGCTGCGCAACATCCTGATCCCGATCGTCACCGTCGTGGGCCTGCAATTCGGTGCGTTGATCGCGTTCGCCATCGTCACCGAGAGCGTCTTCGCCTGGCCGGGCATGGGCAAGCTCCTGATCGACTCGCTCAACCTGCTCGATCGCCCGGTGATCGTCGCGTACCTCCTCGTCATCGTCACGTTCTTCATCGTGATCAACCTCGTCGTCGACGTGCTGTATTCGGCGCTGGATCCGCGCGTGCGCCTTACGGACGCCAAGGGATGAGCGCGGAGGAAGGCGCAGTGGGCGCGCCCACCGCCGCGATGCGCAAGGCCCAGACGCCGTTCGCGCGGATCGTCTCGGACTTCGTCGCGAACCCCGTCGCGGTGTTCGGTCTCGCGCTGCTCGTCGTCATCGTGCTCGCGGCGATCTTCGCGCCGCTGATCTCGCCGCAGAATCCGTACGACCTGGCGCAGATCGACGTCATGGACAGCAAGCTGCCGCCGGGCAGCAAGGCCGCGACCGGCGGCACGTTCTGGCTCGGCACCGACGACCAGGGCCGCGACATGCTGTCGGCGATCTTCTACGGCCTGCGCATCTCGCTCGCCGTGGGCACGATCGCGACGGCGCTGGCGCTCGTCATCGGGCTCGCCGCCGGGCTCGTCGCCGCGTACGTCGGCGGACGCGTCGAGTCGCTGATCATGCGCGTCGTCGACATCCAGCTCTCGTTCCCGGCGATTCTGATCGCCTTGATCCTGATCGCCGTGCTGGGGCAGGGGACGGGCAAGGTGATCGCCGCGCTGATCACCGTCCAGTGGGCGTACTACGCGCGCACGGTGCGTAGCGCGGCGCTCGTCGAGAAGCGCAAGGAATACATGGAGGCGGCGCGCTGCCTCGCGCTGCCGCCGTCGCACATCGTGTTCCGCCACCTCTTGCCGAACTGCCTGCCGCCGATGATCGTCGTCGCGACGGTGCAGGTGGCCGCGGCGATCGCGCT
>Ga0070671_100004953_pt1 | contig 10599 bp, 6 predicted proteins | sample KBSS73metaG_FD_65341 | JGI IMG/M metagenome (GOLD analysis project Ga0070671, IMG submission 65341) | Switchgrass rhizosphere microbial communities from Kellogg Biological Station, Michigan, USA - KBS S7-3 metaG | ecosystem: Host-associated > Plants > Roots > Rhizosphere > Soil ... | reverse complement strand
TGGTGGATCCTCCTCGCCTACATGGTCGCGTCGATCGTGTGGAACGTCGGCGGGCTGGTCACCAGCCCGAAATCGGTGGCCGACGACATCGGCGAAGTGATCGGGCTGGTCTTCCACGTCGCGTCGATCCTGGCTCTGGTGCTGGCCCGCAAACAGTTCTGGGCCAGGGTTCGCCGCGCAGCTTTGCTCAAGGCGGCGGCCACGCTGGTCGTGAGCATGGCGATCGGCACGCTCATCGGTTGGGCGCTACTGGAGTTGTTCCCCGGCAGCCTCGCCCGCGAGGACCGCTTCTTGTACGCGCTGAACCGGGTGAGCGCCTTCGCGGGTGCCTCCTCCGAGTCGTTCTCCGGCCATCCGCACGTCTTCGTCAACGCGCTGCTCGGTCTGTTCGGCGCGCTCGCCCTGATGGTGACTGCGATCGTGCTGTTCCAGTCGCAGCGCGCCGACAACGCGCTCACCGGCGAGGACGAATCGGCCATCCGGGGGCTGCTCGAACTGTTCGGCAAGAACGACTCACTCGGCTATTTCGCCACCCGCCGCGACAAGGCCGTCGTCTTCGCGCCCAACGGCCGAGCGGCCATCACGTATCGCGTCGAGGTCGGCGTCTGCCTGGCCAGCGGCGACCCCATCGGCGACCCGAAGGCTTGGCAGCAGGCCATCCACGCGTGGCTGGGGTTGTGCCAGACCTACGGCTGGGCACCCGGCGTGATGGGTGCCAGCTCAACGGGCGCTGAGGCATTCCGCCAGGCCGGGCTCAACGCATTGCAACTCGGCGACGAGGCCATCCTGTATCCCGACAACTTCCGGCTCTCCGGGCCCGATATGCGCGCGGTGCGCCAGGCCGTGACGCGGGCGCGACGGGCCGGCGCCACCGTGCGAATCCGGCGTCACCGCGATCTTTCCAGCGAAGAAATGGCCAAGGTCGTCGAGCGCGCGGATGCATGGCGGGACACCGAAACCGAGCGCGGCTTCTCGATGGCACTCGGCAGGCTCGGCGACGCCGCGGACGGCGACTGCCTGCTGGTGGAAGCGGTGCAAGGCGCCGCAGGAAAAGAAACAGTGGTCGCGATGCTGTCGCTGGTGCCGTGGGGCAACAACGGAGCGTCGCTCGACCTGATGCGCCGCTCACCGCAATCCCCCAACGGCACCATCGAATTGATGGTCAGCGAGCTGTGCATGCAGTCCGAAGGCATTGGGGTGACCCGGATCTCGCTGAACTTCGCGATGTTCCGAACGGCGTTCGAGCACGGCGCGCAACTCGGCGCCGGCCCGGTTGCGCGGCTGTGGCGTGGCCTGCTCGTGTTCTTCTCCCGGTGGTGGCAGCTCGAGACGTTGTACCGGTCGAACATGAAATACCAGCCGCAGTGGGTGCCGCGGTACGCCTGCTACGAGGACGCCCGTCTCGTCCCCCGCGTCGGCGTCGCCTCGGTGATCGCCGAGGGCTTCCTGGTGCTGCCGTTCTCGCGCCGCGCCGAGCAACCGCACACCGGCCATCACATCTCTGCTCCCGAAAATCTCGTCGCCACAGGGGTTTTGCGCCATGACGGCAGCGCGCCAGACCTCGGCGAGCTCGAGGCCGACCTTCCAGAGGCCGACGACGGCCCGCGACTGCCCGAGCAGGTGCGCGTCCGGATGGCCAAGCTGAAGTCGCTGCAGGACAGCGGCGTCGACGCGTACCCCGTCGGCGAGGCGCCCAGCCACACCATCGCGCAGGCCGTCGACTCCGATGGCGCGGGCACCCTGACCGTGGCGGGGCGGGTGCTTCGCGTCCGCGACTACGGCGGCGTGCTGTTCGCGCAGTTACGCGACTGGTCGGGCGAAGTCCAACTGCTGCTTGATAATTCGATCTTGGACCACGGCACCATTGCCGATTTCACCGCGGCCATCGACCTTGGTGACCTGATCCAGGTGTCCGGGACCATGGGCTACAGCAAGAGGGGCACCCGCTCGCTGCTCGCCCTCAGTTGGCGGTTGATCGGCAAGTGCCTGCGGCCGCTGCCCGACAAGTGGAAGGGGCTGACCGACCAGGAGTCACGGGTGCGAGCCCGCTACGTCGACCTCGCGATCAACACCGAGGCACGCGAACTGATCAGGGCGCGCAGCGGGGTATTGCACGCGATCCGCGAAACCCTGGTCGGCAACGGGTTTTTGGAAGTCGAGACGCCGATACTGCAACAGATCCACGGTGGGGCCAACGCCAGGCCGTTCCTGACCCACATCAATGCCTACGACCTTGACCTGTATCTGCGCATCGCTCCCGAGCTGTATCTCAAGCGGCTGTGTGTCGGCGGTGTCGAGCGGGTCTTCGAGCTCGGTCGCGCCTTTCGCAACGAGGGTGTGGACTTCAGCCACAATCCCGAGTTCACGCTGCTGGAGGCCTATCAGGCGCACGCCGACTACAACGTCTGGATCGACGGCTGCCGCGAGCTGATCCAAAACGCCGCCAAGGCCGCCAACGGTGCACAGGTCTTCATGCGCCCCCGCGAGGACGGCACGCTGGAACCCGTCGACATCTCCGGGGAATGGACTGTGAAGACCGTGCACGGCGCGGTGTCCGAGGCGCTTGGCGAGCAGATCGGTCCTGACACGGATCTGGTTGTGCTGCGCAAGCTTTGCGATGCGGCGGGCATCCCCTATCTGACCCACTGGGACGCCGGCGCGGTGGTGCTCGAGCTCTACGAGCGACTGGTCGAGGAACGAACCCAGGAACCGACGTTCTACAAGGACTTCCCGACGTCGGTGTCGCCGCTGACCCGGCCGCATCGCAGCATCCCCGGGGTGGCCGAGCGCTGGGACCTGGTGGCCTGGGGCGTCGAGTTGGGCACCGCATACAGCGAGCTGACGGATCCCGTCGAGCAGCGCCGCCGGCTGCAGGAACAGTCGTTGCTTGCCTCAGGCGGCGATCCCGAGGCGATGGAGCTCGACGAGGATTTTCTGCAGGCCATGGAGTATGCGATGCCCCCGACGGGCGGACTCGGTATGGGCGTCGACCGGGTCGTCATGCTGATCACCGGGCGCAGCATCCGCGAAACACTGCCGTTCCCACTAGCCAAACCGCGTTAGCAGGTCGCTCACAGGCAGCGCCAAGGAAACACGTCCACGATTGTTGCCGTGACGTTACCCGGGCCGTTTCGCCACCACCTCTCGCTCATGCACGGATGGCTTCCCGTCACGGTGCAAGTCATCGCAGGCCTTCTGCTCATCGCCGCGATCGGCTGGCGGAACCGCCGCTGGCGTGTGGTGTGGCTGCCGTGGGCGGCCCTGGTCGGGGTTGCACTCGCGGTGGCGGCGTACTGGTACATCGCTTCGCAGGGACTGAGCGACGACTCCAACCCCGCTCCGAATTCGCTGTGGATCTGGATCGGGCTGACGGGTGTGGCCGTCGGCGTCCTCATCGCGGGCTGGCGCGGCGCCCAATGGTGGCGACGCGGCGTGTCTGCGGTGGCGGTGCCGGGGTGCGTGCTGTGTGCGGCGCTCGCACTGAATCTGTGGGTCGGTTACTTCCCCACCGTGCAGACCGCCTACAACCAGCTGACCGCGGGGCCGCTGCCCGATCAGACGGACACCGGGACCGTGGTCGCGATGCAGAAGCGGCACGCGATTCCCCCGAAGGGCACCGTGGTGCCCGTCAACATTCCCGATGCCGGGTCGGGCTTCAGGCACCGCGGTGAGCTGGTCTACCTTCCGCCTGCCTGGTACGCGACCGACCCCCCACCGCCGTTGCCGACCGTGATGATGGTCGGCGGCGAGTTCAACACGCCGGCCGACTGGTTGCGCGCGGGCGGCGCGGTCAAGACGATCGACGACTTCGCGGCCGCGCACGGCGGCAACGCACCGGTTTTCGTGTTCGTCGACTCCGGCGGCGCCTTCAACAACGACACCGAATGCGTCAACGGCACGCGCGGAAACGCCGCCGACCATCTGACCAAAGATGTTGTGCCATTTATGGTTTCGAATTTCCACGTATCGGCCAATCGTGCTAACTGGGGCGTCGCCGGATGGTCGATGGGCGGCACATGCGCGGTCGATCTGGCGGTGATGCATCCGGATATGTTCAGCGCGTTCGTCGACATTGCGGGCGATCTGACGCCCAACTCCGGAAACAAGGCGCAGACCATCGCGCGCCTGTTCGGTGGCAATGCGGCCGCGTGGGCGGCGTTCGATCCGACGACGGTCATCAACCGCCATGGCCCGTACACCGGGGTGGCCGGCTGGTTCGCCATCAACGGCAACCCGTCGGCGCAGCCGCATGTGGTGAATGCCGCCGCCAGCGTAGGCGACCAGACCGCCGCGGCGAATTCGTTGTGCGCGACGGGTAGCGCCAACGGCATCAAGTGTGCGGTGGTGATGCAGCCCGGTAAGCACGACTGGCCGTTCGCCGCGCATGCATTCGCTGCGAGCTTGCCGTGGTTGGCCGGCCAGCTGGGTACGCCCGGTATGCCCGTCCTGCCGCTGCCCCCGTCATCGCAGCCAATCGCGACGCCCGCACCACCGCACGCCGGGCCGAATCTGCAGGCGGCGGCGAAGTAGACCGGTAGCGTTACTGGTATGTCCGACGAACCCACGCCCCCGGAGCCCGTAGAACCGGCCGAGACCGGCTACACACCCGGCGGCGTGCCGACGTTCGATTCGGTGCGGGAGAAGATCGAGACGCGTTACGGCACCGCTATCGGCGCCTCAGAACTGGCCGCGGAGACCCCCGAGGGTCGCACCGTCGAGGAGCAATACGACGCCCGCCAGCGCGCCGCGGCCGAACGACTGGCCGAGATCCGCAAGTCGATGCACCCCGACGAGGACACTCAGTAATCCGACTCGGCGACCAGCACTTCAGCGAGGAACGCGTCGCCGGCGGGGGCCCGCAGTCGCGCCCGCGCGAATTCCCGGATCCGCTCGCGCGTCTGCGACGATTCCTCGGCGTCGGCCCCGACCGTCACTGCGGTGGCCCGCCAATCATGGTCCCACGCAGCCGATTCCGCGACCGGGTGCGGCCCGTCGAGAATCGGGAAGGCCGCGACGCCGTTGGCGTCGAGCACGCCGGCACCGCTGAAGTCACCGGACCGCAGCCGCACAGTGATCCCCGCAGCCAGCCCGGGACCTGATAGTTCAACGTGCACAACGGCTTTCGCTGATCCGCCGACCGCCTCGACCTGCCAATGGATGGTGTCCTCAGCTGCATCGAAGATGCCAGGCGGCACGGCGCCCCAATTGACCGAGCCGGTTCCTGTTGCGATCGAGCTTGCCGCGCGCCCGTTGCCGTCCGCCCCAGCAGCCAGCGCGTAGTCGTCGCGTCGCACCGCAACGCTGTCCGTCTCGTCGAACGCAACCCCGACGTCGTCGGCGAGATCGGCGCAGGTGCGCACGAGTTCGACGACGCGGGGGTCACCGCCCTGCAGGTGTGCGCTCAGCGCCGCGGTGTGCGGCCGCAGCAAGGCAGCCACGTCGGAATCGAAGGTGTCGTCGGTGAAGAACTCCTCGGCCCCTGCCGTGAGCATCGCGATCTCCGCGTCGAGCAGCGCGGCGTCGAGTGCCGCGATGCCGTTGCGCTGGCTTGTCGGCCACCACCGGCGCAGCCAATGACCCAGCGCCAGCCGGCGAAGCGGCTCAAGGGTTCCGGGCTTCAGGTCGACATCGGCGAGTTCGACGGCCGCTTCGGGCGTCCCTCCGTGTAGCGCGGCGGCCAGTGCGATGTGTCCCGGTTCGCCGAGCACCCGCCACAGCCAGTCTGCGCGGTCCGGATCGGTGAAGGTGATCTGCGCAGCGTGTGCGGCGTCGTCGACGGTCCACGACAGCACGGCGCCGCTGACTTCCAGCACGGCGACGAGTTGTGGCTGCGCTGCTTGTCGGCCCGTGCTCCACAAGCCGGAATCGGCGACGAGTCTCATCCGGCCACCTGCAGTTCGAGCATCGACTTGATCCGTTGCCGGTGATCGAGGCTGACCGACCTCGCGACACCCTCCAGCAGCGCGCGCACATCGTCGACGTCGTCGCAGGGCTCCTGCCAGACGTCGCGACCGTGCAGCCTGGCCCACAATCGGCTCAGATAGGGGCGGGCGAACGAGGCCAGGTCGTCGATCACCTGCTGTTGCCGAGGATGCATGGGGCCGCCGCCGTCGGCGAGATAGCGACGGGCGTGCAGCACGTACGCTTCCTTGCGCAGCCGGGCCTGAATCTGCGCGGCCAATTCATAACGGATATCAACGGATTCGGACAGCGGTGCCAGGCACGCGCCGACTTCGATCCCCGCGATCAGGGTGGCCTGCTTGTCCTCGGCCATCAGGCCCCACGGCGCGCATGACCGGTCGACCTCTTCTGCGCACAGCATCGGGATGTCGGGCAAGTCGTCGCGCCCCATCGCGCGCCGCAGCGTCGCCCGCACCCGGTCGACGACGCTTCGGTTCAGCGGGCGCTCGCTGTCTGAACCGCTGACGATGTCCGGTGGCAATTGCGGCTCAACGGAACTCAGGCCGAGGGCGGTGATCGACCACGGCAACTCCGCCGCACCGCGCGCTTTCGCTCCGAGGTTGTAAGGCGTGGCATCTGCGATCAATGCCGACCACACCCGCTGCCGCGCGACCGCGGCAGTGTGGCCCTGGGCCGGCCCGAGCACCGTGGTGAGGCCCGCGAGGAACGGGGTGGTGATCTCGGGGCCCGCCTGCACGTCGCTCCAACTGCGGCCTAGTTGATCGGCCAGCGCGGCCACCACATCAGGATTCGTCACATACTGGTTGAGCACCTCGATCGCGGTCCGGTCGCGATCCCCGTGAACCTCCCGTAACACCGACTCGGCGGACCCGTCATCTTCTTGTGCAGGTGCACCTTTCGTCACCGCAAGCTCGAAACAGACCGGGAAGTACAGCTCCTGCGCGTTGCCGGTGGTGATGCGCAGCCGGCGACGCTCACGCTTGAGCAGCTCGAACCACGCTGCAGCAGAGCGCAATTGGGGTGCGTGGCTGATGATCAGCTCGTGCATCGCCACCGCAGTGTCCGCGTCGACGAAGGGCGCAGAGTACTGGGTGTTCGAGCGCAGCCTCAGCACCAGCGGGTCGAGAATCCGTTTGACGGTGCGACGCAGCGGGCCGCCGTCGTCGCCGCTGAGCACCTCGACACCGGGACCGATGGCCCGCCATGCGCGATCGATCACCGCGCGGCGCGGTTGGCTGACGGCAACAGCCGACGTCGCCGTCTCGAATCCCGCACTCATCGGTCCAGCATAAAGTTGGGTTCGGTAGCCGGCACAAGGGCTGACCCTAATGGCATGTCCCCAGCATTGTTGCTCGGATTCGCCGCCGACCAGCTCGTCAACGTTGTCTTCTTCTGCTTCCTCCTCGCAGGTACCACCGCCACGCTCCTCGCTCCCGCCCGCGTCTCCGCCGGGCCCGCCCCCGAGTCCGACGAGGGTGCCGAGCGCCTGGTCACCGCCGCGGACATGCTGGTGGTCCGCGCGGAGTTCGAGCAGATGCTGGTGCGAAAAGGACTGCTCACCGGTGATCAACTGGACCTGATTCGCAACGGCACCAAGTCGCATGCGGTCGTCACCGGCATGCGTACCACCGGCGCCTCTCGCGAGGACCATCGTGAAGTCGTGCTCGACGTGATGGTGAGAAAGCCGGGTGGCGGCCAGTTTCCGGCTCACGAGACGGCGCTGATTCCCGCCTCGTCGTTGGCGAAAGTCTCCCCCGGCAGCATCATCGACACCTACTATTTGGCGGGAGACGAATCGGCAGTGGCCGTGTGCGTGCCGCCCAGCTGACGTGTTCATCGGGCACCGTCAACCGCGAAGGTGGCCAACGCAGCCCAATACAGCGGGCTCGCACTGGTATCACCGTCGCGCCACCGCCGCATCTGCTCGCGCTGCCAGGTGTTCACGGCACGTCCCGCATCTGCTTCTTGATGGGCGCGGTCCACGGCGATGATCGCCTCCGCCATCGGATCGTGATCGGCCGCGGCGGGCGCGAACTGGCGATAGCCCGCGGCGGTCGGTAGCGACCACAGCGTGGCGGTGACGAGTTGCGCGCCGCCGAGGATCATCGCGGCCACCAAGCCCGTGGCTTCGTCGAACTGGTAGTCACCACCGGACGCGCAGGCGATCATCGCGATTCGCGGCGGCATCGGCAGTTTGGCCGTCATCAGATCCGATGCTGTGAGTGCTCTTTCGTCGGCGAGATGGAGCGCGGCCTGGTCGGCGTGGCCGACGTCGCCGTCGGCGGCGGTGGCGTGCCCGACGTACAGCAGCCTGCTCGGTCGCCGGTCGAGCTGGCGGCCCAGCCACGGCCGATCGGCATCGGTGCGGCGAAACAGCTCGACCGCGCCTGCGACGTCGGGCAGTACCGCGCGTCGCTGCATCAGCTCCGTAAAGTGCTGCGCCAGTGCGGTTTCCGCTGATGGCCTACCGAGAACCGAGCCCAACGCCGAGTCGGGCCGCTGACCGGGCACGCGCGGGTCGAGTATCAGCAGGGGCGGACCATCGCGGCGATCGTCCCAGTACGCGGCTGTCCGGCCCGAATTCACGATGTTCGATGGGGCGGCCATCAGCACGTCCGCGAGTTCCATCAGCCGGAAACCGTCGTCGCCCGGCATCGCGAGCAGGCCCCAGGGCACCCGCGCCAGCCGGGAGCTGGGCGACACGAACAGCGCGGGCCGCGGTGACGTGACGCTGTCGATCAGCAGCTGCCAGGCCTCGGGCGACAACAGGCCTGCGCCCAACGTGCGGGCGATCGCCGATTCGGAAGCCGGTGCTGCGAAAGGACCTGAGGCGACTGCGCGCTCGACCGCATCTCGCCGCGTCTCGGATGCAAGGGGATCCGGCAGCGCGGTGGACAGTTGGTCAAGCGCCGCGACGAGATCGGCCTCGTGCACTACCCAGGTGACGGTTCGGTCGGGCTCTCCGATCACCCGGAGGCTGGCATAGGTGGCTATGCCGACGTCGGCGTAGCGAAGAACGAGGGTTACGGCCACGTTGACCAGGCAGGTTCGTCGGCGGTCACCGCACATCCGTACCGTTCGAATGCCAGTGTGCGATAACGACTCATGATCGGCCCCTTGGTCGGGTCCATCTGCAGCGGCGGCAGCGGGCCGAGCCGGGTCAGTGCCGCGCCTCCCAACACCGCAGGCCCGGCGGCGACGAGGGCGTACTCGTCGATGGTTTCGAAGGGCACCGCGGCCGTGGCGGTCTCCGTCCAGTCGGCGGCCTGAGCGTCCGGCTCGGTGCTGAAACTGCCGCGGGCACTGTGGTATTCGACAAGCTCGCTGACGAGCTCGGTATTGCCCCACTCCCACGCGACGGCGAACGCGCCTGCCAGAATCCGGGCGGACACGTGGTTTGCCCACCGCATGCGCGCGTCGGCGTCGGTCATCGCGTGCCGCACTGAGTCGACGGCCAGTGCCGCAGGGACCTTGAGCTGGGCGGCCTGCTCGAACTTGGCCGCCGCGTTGTCGGGGTCGGCCAGCGCCTCCGCACGCAGGATGCTGCCGAGATGGTCGTCGAGCCGGGCGTACTGCAACCAGCTGTGCCTCGGCCAGGCGTCGAGCAGCGCACGGGCCTCCGTGGTGCGTTCCTTGGCCGCGGCGAAGTCGCCGCGGAAGATGTCGACCCAGCTGCGCTGCAACAGAATCCGGTGAATGTGCAATGGCTTTTCGACCTCGCGCCAATGCCGCTCGGCATGCCCGAACCGCTCGTCGGCGTCGTCGAGCATTTCGATCGACAGGCTGAGCAGGCCGAAGTACAGCCAGCACCGCGACACGTCGTGAGCGCGGTAGCCCTCGGCGATCGCGGGGTACGCCTCGTGCACGAGGCGTTGACACTCGACTCGATCACCCGCCGCCCAGCGGGCCGTGGAACGTTCGAATTGTGTTCTGGCCGTTGCCAACTTCCATCCGCGTTTCTGGGCGCGGGCCCCGGCGCGGTGAAGCCACGGCTCCGCCTCGGATAACCGTCCCGTCTCGACGCAGAACCGGCCATACGCGGTGCCGGCCTGGACAAGCAGAAAGTCGTCGAATTCGCCATCACCGCAGGAGGTTTCGATCGCCTTGAGCACGTGCTCCCACAACGGAACGGAGCGCACGTGCAGGTCGTCATCGCAGAGTGCTGTAGCGCAGAGAATGCGCGCATAGGTGATCAGAAATGTGTGTTCGGCCGCGAGGTCGGGAAACGCATTCGAGGTGTCGCCGGTCAGTACCAGCAGCCCGGCCTCGGCGGCCTCGTGATCCCCGTGTGCGGCGGCGGCAAGCCCGGTCCGCAGAAACTGTGCCCGCCGCGAATACCGGCAGATCATGTGGTCGACGTCGACGTCGGACATCGTCACCTCGGCGGCCGCGTCGGGGTTGGTGCCTGCCCGAATCGACCGGTAGATGGCCAGGCAGTCGGTGATGCGGCGGAGGCATTCCTCGACGCCGTTGTAGGCCGTGCGAACCAGGTAGATCTCGCCGAGCTGGGCGTAGACCTCGAGCAGCAGATCATCGCGGTCGGCCCTTTCGATCTGCTCGTCGAGAGACAGCAGCAAGTGCTTCGCCGCTTCTTCATCCGCGGCGAAGATCAGCCGGCGCGCGCGCTCCAAGTCGCTGGCGATCGTCACAGGTGAATTGTAGGAAGCGGCGGGCGCG
>Ga0070671_100004952_pt1 | contig 10599 bp, 12 predicted proteins | sample KBSS73metaG_FD_65341 | JGI IMG/M metagenome (GOLD analysis project Ga0070671, IMG submission 65341) | Switchgrass rhizosphere microbial communities from Kellogg Biological Station, Michigan, USA - KBS S7-3 metaG | ecosystem: Host-associated > Plants > Roots > Rhizosphere > Soil ... | reverse complement strand
GGGGCGGATCGTGGTCGCGGTCGATGCCCGCGACGGCATGGTAACGACGCATGGCTGGGCCGAAATCTCGGACATGACCGCGGCCGATCTCTCCAACCGCTTCGCGGATGTCGGGGTCGCAGCCGCCTTGTTCACCGATGTCGGCCGCGACGGCATGCTCAAGGGCTGCAACGTGCGCGCGACGTCCGAGCTTGCCCGCAGCACACGCCTGCCGGTGATCGCCAGCGGTGGGGTCAAGGGCCTGGTCGATATCGCCGATCTCGCGCGCCATGCGAGCGAAGGGATCGAGGGCGTCGTGTGCGGCCGCTCGCTCTACGAAGGCACGCTCGATCTCCGCAAAGCGCTGCGGCTGGCGCGCGACGAGACTTTGTGACCGTCCGCGTTCGCGTCATTCCCTGTCTCGACGTCGCCGGCGGTCGCGTCGTCAAGGGCGTGCAATTCCTCGACCTCGCCGATGCGGGCGATCCGGTCGAGCAGGCCAAGGTCTATGACGCCGCCGGCGCCGACGAGCTCTGCTTCCTCGACATCACCGCATCCCATGAGGATCGCGGCACGATCCTCGACGTGGTCGCGCGCACGGCCGCGGTCTGCTTCATGCCGCTGACGGTTGGCGGCGGCGTGCGCACGCCGGAAGATGCGCGCGCCCTCCTCCTCGCCGGTGCGGACAAGGTCGCGATCAATAGCGCCGCGGTGGCGCGGCCCGAACTGGCGGCGGATCTCGCCGATCGGTTCGGCGCGCAATGCGTGGTCGGCGCGGTCGATGCCAAGGCGGTCGGGCGCGGCCGATGGGAAATCTTCACGCATGGCGGCCGCCGCGCGACGGGCATTGACGCCATCGAGCATGCGGTGCGGCTCGCCGAATTGGGGGCGGGCGAATTGCTCGTCACCTCGATGGACAATGACGGCACCAAGGGCGGCTATGACCTCGCACTGACCCGCGCGATCGCGGATGCGGTATCGGTGCCGGTGATCGCGAGCGGCGGCGTCGGCACGCTCGATGACCTTGTGGACGGGGTAATCCAGGGCCATGCCAGCGCGGTGCTGGCCGCTTCGATCTTCCATTTCGGCGAGCATACCGTAGCCGAGGCCCATGCGGCGCTCGCGGCAGCGGGATTGCCCGTGCGGTCGCACGCAGGGTAAGTCGCGAACATGGCCGACACGCTTGCCCGCCTCGAAGCGACCATCGCCAGCCGCAAGGGTGCAGATCCGGCGTCCTCCTACGTCGCGAGTCTGTTCGCCAAGGGCCGTCCCAAGATTGCGCGCAAATTCGGCGAGGAAGCCGTCGAGGCGATCGTCGCTGCACTCGCCGAGGACGAGGCCGCGCTGACTGGAGAGGCCGCGGACACGATCTTCCACCTGATGATCCTGCTCGCCGACGCGGGCGTACCGCTCGCCAACGTGCTGGCGGAGCTTGAGCGGCGCGAGGGCATTTCGGGCCATGACGAGAAAGCCAGCCGTCCGGTTTGAGCCAACCCCAACCCCGGACTTGTTCCGGGGTCCACTCGACGGCTAGGCGTGGGCGTCACGGTGGATGCCGAAACAAGCCTGCCCTGAGCGCGGTCGAAGGGTTCGGCATGACGGAGAGCAAGACATGCCGATCGACGCGACCCTGCCCTATGACGACGGCAATATCTTCGCGCGCATCCTGCGCGGCGAGATACCGGCGAAGAAAGTCTATGAGGACGAACATGCCCTCGCCTTCCACGACATAAACCCGCGCGCGCCGGTTCACATCCTCGTGATCCCCAAAGGTCCCTATGCCTCATGGGACGATTTCTCGGCCAAGGCGCCCGATGCCGAGATTGCCGGCTTCGTCCGCGCGGTCGGTCAGGTCGCGCGCGACAATGGCCTGGTAGCCCCCGGCTATCGCCTGCTCGCCAATACCGGCGCGCATGGCGGACAGGAGGTCGCGCACTTGCACGTCCACCTGTTCGGCGGTCGTCCGCTCGGGCCCATGCTGGCGGGCTGAGCGGCAGCGTGCGCGCCGCGAGCCGGCCGAAACCGCTCCCAAGCGCCATATCGCAGGCCTATTGCGCTGGCGTGACAAGCCGTTAGGCTCCGCGTCCCATAAGCACAGGCGCACAAGCGCCTCTTAGGGGAATCTGCATGCTCTTCGATCGCGTCAAACCGCTCGACGCCATTCTGCTCACCGCAGAGAAAAAGGGCCTTCACCGCACGCTCGGGGCCTTCCAACTCACCATGCTCGGCATCGGCGCGGTGATCGGCACCGGCATTTTCGTTCTCACGTCGGAAGCGGCGCAGAAGGCCGGCCCCGGCATGCTCCTGTCGTTCGTCGTCGCGGGCTTCGTCTGCGCGGTCGCGGCGCTCTGTTATTCGGAGCTGGCCTCGATGGTCCCGGTTTCGGGATCGGCCTACACCTACACTTATGCCGTGGTCGGCGAATTGCTCGCCTGGATGGTCGGCTGGGCGCTGATCTTGGAATATGCGGTCGGCGCGAGCGCGGTCGCGGTCGGCTGGTCGAACCACGCGGTGGGATTGCTCAAGGGATTGGGTATCAATTTCCCAGCCGCGCTCAGCAACGCCGATGCGCTCATGGCCAAGGTCCAGCTTTCCTTGGGCGCCACCGCCACCCCCGATCTGCTCACCGCCGCCCAGGTTGGCGGCTGGATCAACGTGCCGGCAATCATCATCTGCGGCCTCGTCACCTGGCTGCTGATCATCGGCACGACCGAAAGCGCGCGGGTCAATGCGGTTCTGGTAGCAATCAAGATCCTCGCCCTGACCGCCTTCATCTTCCTGACGATCCCGGTGCTTAACGCCGACAATTTCAGCCCCTTCATGCCGACCGGCGCCACCGGCGTGTTTGGCGCAGCCGCCTCGATCTTCTTCGCTTATGTCGGCTTCGATGCCGTCTCGACCGCGGCGGAAGAGACCAAGAACCCGCAGCGCAACGTGCCGATCGGCCTGATCGGTTCGCTCTTCATCTGCACGCTCTTCTACCTGATGGTTGCATCGGGCGCGATCGGCGCGATCGGCGCGCAGCCGCAGATGGCAGACGGCGCTTCGCTCGCCCCCGGCTCGGCCGAAATGGCGGGCCGTTGCGCCTCGGTCGTCGCCAGTGGCGCGCTCGAGCCCTTGGTCTGCTCGAAGGAAGCTCTGGTCCACGTGCTCGACACGATCGGCTGGCACAAGATCGGCCGCCTTGTCGGCCTGGCCGCGGTGCTCGCGTTACCCTCGGTCGTGCTCATGATGATGTTCGGCCAGACCCGCGTCTTCTTCACCATGGCGCGCGACGGCCTGCTGCCCGAGAAGCTGGCATCGGTGCATCCGCGCTTTCGTACGCCACACGTCGTGACGCTCGTCACCGGCGCGGGCGCCACCGTCGCGGCCGCGATCCTGCCGGTCGGCAAGCTCGCCGATTATTCCAACTCGGGCACCTTGTTCGCGTTCATGATGGTCGCGATCTCGGTGATGGTGCTGCGCAAGATGGATCCCGGTCGCAAGCGCCCCTTCCGCATGCCGTTCGTATGGGTGATCGCGCCGCTGGCGATCATCGGCTGCCTCGGGCTCTATATCTCGCTGCCGCTGACCGCGATCCTGGTCTTGCCGATCTGGGGTATCGTCGGCCTCTCGGTTTACTTCCTCTACAGCCGCTCGCGCAGCCATGTCGGCCGCGGCAAGGTCGAGGTGCCGGAAGTGGAAGCCTATCACGATGTTCCGCCGCCGCCTCCGGGCACCGCCTGATCGACCTGGAACGGACATGAAAAAGGCCCGGAGGCACACCGCCTCCGGGCCTTTTCTTTTTGGGATCTTGGCGACTGGGCCCGCTTTATCCTTTTACGTCATGCCAGCGAAGGCTGGCATCTCAGGTGATTTGCGACCCGGTCCGAGCTCGAAAACCGCCCGAGACCCCAGCCTTCGCTGGGGTGACGCGCGATATAAAGGGTTCACCATCCGCGTGGTTTTACAGACCCGCTACGCGATCGGAAGATTGTGCGCCCGAAGGAAGGTCAGCTTGTCCCAATAACCGCGCTGAAACGCGATCCGCCCGTCCCTCACGGTGAAGAAGCCGCAGCCGCGCAGTCCGAGCGGATCGCGCCATTCGAGTGCCGCGACCTCGCCCGCATCGTGGATCGCTTCGACGATGCAAACCATGTCGGCGGCCGCGAATTCCCGCTCGAACATCGCGCGGATCGCCGCGCGGCCTTCGACCGGGTCCTGCGTCACCTGATGGTTGATCGCATCCTCGTGATACAGGTCCGCGAGGCCGGCGGCGTCATGTTGGTTGAACAACGCGACCCACCGCTCCACGACGTCCTTCGCCCGCATGCGGGCTAGCCGAGCCGCGCGCGCATCAGCTGATCGAGCTTGGCCTCCGCCCGTGCACCATAATGCGAGATGATCTCGGCAGCGGCGATCGATCCCATGCGCAGGCTCGCTTCGAGCGTGCGGCCCTGGACCTGGCCGGCCATGAAACCCGCCGCGAACAAGTCGCCTGCACCGGTCGTATCGACGAGCCGCTCGATGGGCTCGGCTGAAACGGCCGCGAATTGCCCATCCTGAACCGCGACCGCACCATGCTCGCCACGCGTCACCACCAGCGTCGCCACCTTGGCGGCGACTTTCTCGAGCGCGGCATCAAAATCATCCATCTCGGTCAGCGAGCGGAGCTCGACCTCGTTGGCGAACAGAATATCGATCGCCCCGCTATCAAGCAGGTCGAGGAAGTCGGCGCGATGGCGCGAGATACAGAAGGCGTCGGACAGGGTGAAGGCGACCTTACGACCCGCCTCATGCGCGATCCGGATCGCGGCCCGCATCGCCGCGCGCGGCTCTTCCGGATCCCACAGATAGCCTTCGAGATAGAGGATCCGGGCCGACGCGATCAGCGCACGGTCGAGCGCCGCCTCGGGCAGGAATTGCGACGCGCCAAGGAAGGTGTTCATCGTGCGCTGCCCGTCGGGCGTGACGAGGATCAGGCAACGCGCCGTGCTCGGCTGGCCTGCGCGGATCGGCGTTTCGAATGTGACGCCGTTGGCGCGGATATCATGCTTGAATACCTCGCCGAGCTGATCGTCGGCGACCTGGCCGATGAAGCCGCACTTGCAGCCGAGCTCAGCCATGCCCGCGACCGTATTGGCCGCCGAGCCGCCGCTGATCTCGCGGCCGGGCCCCATGCGCGAATAAAGGCTGTCGCTGGTCGCTTCGTCCATCAGCCGCATCGAGCCCTTGGCGACACCTTCGGATATGACGAAATCGTCTTCGGCCTGGGCGATCACGTCGACGATGGCATTGCCGATCGCGACGATGTCGAGCGTGGGTTCGGTCATGTAGGGGAAATCTCCTGGATGCTGCCGCAGCGCCTAGGGAAGGCGGCGGAGCCGCGCAACTGCCGTTGATCTTGGCCGCCCGCCCTTGCTATCGCGCAAGCATCATGCAGCCAGCTCCCGAAATCTCCCGAGTCGCCACCTCCCGCGTCGCTTGCGACGGCGCCAGCGAAATCCCCGGCGGCACCGCGCTCGGCCACCCGCGCGTCTATCTCGAGATCGACGAGACTGGCTATGTCGATTGCGGCTATTGCGATCGCCGCTTCGTCCTGATCGGCGGTCCCGCCGATACGGAGGCGCCGCACTGAGGCGGGAATGAATTCTCGGGGGGGATTATGAATCGGTCATTGGGGAAAGCGCTCCACGCGCTTGGCGGCTTGCTGCCGAGCATAAGCACGGGGCGGCGATTGCGGCAGGTTGACCGCCGGCTGCTGCACGTCGAGGATCTGGCGCGGCGGATCGACCATTTCACGCTCGGCACGAGCGCGCTTTATATCGGCGGCAATCGGGTGTTGCTCCGCATCCTCGCCGGTCGGCACCTGTTCATGCTCTACGTGCACGCTGATGATAAGCTGATCACCCCCTCACTGGTCGTCAACGGCCGCTACGAGCCCGAACTGACCGATTTCTTCACAGCGGCCCTCCAACCAGACAGCCATTGCCTCGATGTCGGCGCCAATCTGGGCTATTTTACCTGCTTCATGGCCAAACATTGTCCGCAAGGCCGGGTGATCGGCGTTGAGCCCAATCCACCTATTCATGCGCTCGCGGTCGACAATGTCCTGCTCAACGCGCTCGGCGATAATGCCACGATGCTCAACATGGCGGCGAGCGATCAGGCGGGTGAGTTGACCCTCTATCATCGTATCGGCCGCGCCGGAAACACCAGCATGGCGGCGTGCGGCGAGGATTTTACGCGCGCCTTCCAGGAGCCACCGGAGGAAGCGTTCCAGGTCGCGACCATCCCAATCGACCAGTTACGCGACCAGCTCGGCGGACGGATCGACTTCCTCAAGATCGATGTTGAAGGCGCCGAACCGCTTGCCTTCGCCGGAGCGCGCGAAACGATCCGCGAGAACCCGCATTTGCAGGTCGTGATGGAGTGGGCGCCCGCGCAGATTCAGCATGCGGGCTTCGACATTGCCGGTTTCGTGCGCGAAATCGAGACGGCGGGGCTGAAACCTTATCTGCTCGGCGCCGATCTCCCGCGACCGATTAGCCATGCTGATCTGATCGGGCTGGCTTACCAGCCGGGCGTGCTGTTGCGCCGCGACCCGGCTTGAGCCGCAACCTGCGGTATTGAGGGTTACGGCGGGCCGATGGCGCCCTATATCCGATCCATGACTATGCTCGCCGATCCCCGCCGCTTCCTCTATCGCGACCTCGATCCCGACGCGGCGCTCCGCCTGACGGGCGACGCACTGCGCAATTGCGACGATGGTGAGCTCTATCTCCAATATATTGCGAGCGAGGCGTTCGGCTTCGACGACGGGCGGCTGAAGACCGCCGACTTCAACACCCAGGCGGGTTTCGGCCTGCGCGGCCTGTCGGGCGAGACCACCGCCTTCGCCCACGCCAATGAGATTAGCGAGGCGGCGATCATCCGCGCGGCCGAGACGATGACGTTGCTCGATCCGGCCGGCGACAAGCTCGCCGCAGCGCCGCGCCGGACCAACACCCAGCTTTACACCGCGGACGATCCGCTTTCGGCGATCCCGTTCGCGCGCAAGGTCGCGCTCTGCCAGGAGGTCGACGCCGCCGCGCGTGCGCGCGATCCGCGCGTGCAGCAGGTCTCGGTCGGTCTGTCGGGGTCGTGGAGCGTGGTCGAGATCGTGCGCCCCGACGGTTTCGTCGCGCATGACGTGCGCCCGCTGGTCCGGCTCAACGTCTCGATCGTGGTCGAGCAGAACGGGCGGCGTGAAACCGGCTTCTTCGGCCTGGGCGGCCGCTATCTCTATGACCGGCTGTTCGAGCCGGCGACCTGGAACCGCGCGATCGACCAGGCGCTCCATCAGGCGCTGATCAACCTCGAAAGCGTCGCCGCGCCCGCCGGCGAGATGACGGTCGTGTGCGGGCCCGGCTGGCCGGGCGTGCTGCTGCACGAAGCCGTCGGCCACGGCCTGGAAGGCGATTTCAACCGCAAGGGCACGAGCGCCTTCGCCGGCCGCATCGGCGAGCGCGTCGCCGCGCCCGGCGTGACCGTGGTCGATGACGGATCGATCGAGGGCCGCCGCGGCAGCCTCACGATCGACGACGAGGGTACGCCGACGCAGACCAATGTCCTGATCGAAGACGGCATCCTCAAGGGCTATATCCAGGATCGCCTGAACGCGCGCCTGATGGGGGTCGCGCCGACCGGCAATGGCCGCCGCGAAAGCTTCGCCCACGCGCCGATGCCGCGCATGACCAACACCTTCATGTATGGTGGCAAGGATGATCCCGACGAGATCCTGTCGCGCGTCAGGAACGGCATTTATGCCAAGTCGTTCGGCGGCGGCCAGGTCGACATCACCAGCGGCAAGTTCGTTTTCAGCTGCACCGAAGCCTACAAGATCGAGAACGGCAAACTGGGCGCGCCGATCAAGGGCGCGACCCTGATCGGCGACGGCCCGACCGTACTCACCAAGGTCGCCGCGATAGGCAACGACATGGCGCTCGACGAAGGCGTCGGCATTTGCGGCAAGGGCGGGCAATCGGTGCCCGCGGGCGTAGGGCAACCGACCTTGCTGATCGATGGGCTGACCGTTGGCGGCACGGCGGCCTGATTCCCCGCCCGCAAGCGCGCCGGGAATGGGGACGTGGCTATATTTGGCCGCTTTTTAAATAAGGCTGCCGCGCCCCCCGCCGCCCCGCCGCCGGAGCGGGGCATAGCGCTCGCGCTCGGGGGCGGCGCCGCGCGCGGCTGGGCGCATATCGGTGCGCTGCACGTGCTGCAGGAAGAAGGCATCAAGATCGATGCGATCGCCGGCACCTCGATCGGCGCGCTGACCGCGCTCTGCTTCGTCACCGGCCGGCTCGACATACTTGAGGAGATCGCGCTCGGCGCCACCCATCGCCGGGTATTGGCCTATCTCGATCCGCATCTCGGGCGCGGTGCATGGCTCGGCGGGCGACGGATCGCGCGCGAGCTGACGACGCAATTCAATGGCATCCAGCTCGAGGAGCTGCCGATCCCGATCGCGCTCATCGCCGCCGACCTCGAAACCGCCGAGGAGGTGCGCCTCACTTCCGGTCCGGCGATCAGCGCCGTGCAGGCCTCGATCGGACTGCCCGGTATTTTCCATCCGATCGAACGCGACGGACGTCGGCTCATCGACGGCGGCATGATCTCCAACGTCCCGATCGGCGCGGCGCGCGCCCTGGCACCGGAAAGCGCGGTGGTGGCGATCGACCTGATGGGCGATTATGAGGGCTATATCCGCGCGATCACGCGCGACGGCCACCGCTCGGCGCTCGCCACGGTGCGTTCGGCTTTCCTGATGATGACGACGCAGCAGACGCGCCAGACGATTGCGCTCGATCCGCCCGACGTCATGATCACGATCCGCGCCGGCCATATCGGCACCGGCTCCTTCACCCACGCCGCCGAGCTGATCCAGCTCGGGCGCGAGGCGGTGACGGAAGCGCTCCCGGCGATCCGCGCGGCGATCGGCGAGCATGCCGGATAAGCCCGCCGCCGACGCCCAGGCGATCCTCGATTTCTGGTTCGGCGAGGTCGGACCGGACGGCTGGTGGCTGCGATCCGCCGAAACCGACGCCGCGATCCGCGCGCGCTTCCTGCCGCTGTGGGAACAATGGCGTCTCCGGCCGCCCGCCAGCTTCGCCGCCAACGCGAGGGACGCGCTCGCGGCGGTGGTGCTGTTCGATCAATTCTCCCGCAACATGTTCCGCGGCGACGCACGCGCCTTCGCCGCCGATCCGCTCGCGCGGGAAATCGCCGCGCGCGCGATCGACCAGGGCCTCGAGCGCCAGCTCGCGCCCGACCGACGCATCTTCCTCTACATGCCGTTCATGCACAGCGAGGATCTGGCCGACCAGGACAAGGCGGTCGCCCTGTTCGAGGCGCTGGGCGCGCCCGATCAGGTCCGATATGCCCACATGCACCGCGATATCATCGCCCGCTTCGGCCGCTTCCCGGCACGCAATGCCGCGCTCGGGCGCGCGGACCGCCCCGGCGAGGCCGAGGCGATCGCCGCGACCGCGGGCTGGTAAAACTCGGCTTTTTGCGCGCCAAACTTGCCCAAAAAACGGGCAGCCCCTCATAACTGCCTAAGCGGCGGGCGATCCTGACGCGCTAGTAACGATCCTCCCTCTGTGCGAGCCTGCTGGCACGCTTTTTGCGATGCAGCATCCAGCGAAGGACAGGGAGGTGGAATGAAACTCGTTATAGCCATCATCAAACCGTTCAAGCTCGACGACGTGCGCGAGGCTTTGTCCGCGCTCGGCGTTCAGGGCATGACGGTCACCGAAGTCAAAGGCTTCGGCCGCCAGAAGGGCCAGACCGAGATCTACCGTGGTGCTGAATACAGCACGAACATGGTGCCCAAGATCAAGGTCGAGGTCGCATGCAGCGCCGATCTCGCACCGCGTGTCGTGGAGGCGGTCCAGCAATCCGCCAATACGGGCGCGATCGGCGACGGCAAGATCTTCGTTCTCGATCTCGGTCAGGTGGTGCGGATCCGCACCGGCGAAACCGACGAGACGGCTCTCTAAATTCAAGGGGGACACATGAAGCTTTCGACCAAGATATTGGCCGGGCTCGGCACGGTGGGCGTCGCCGCCCTCCTCGCCCATCCCGCGCTCGCGCAAGCGGCCGCCGCGGCGCCCGCCTCTCCGATTCCACCGGCAACCGTCGACAAGGGCGACAACACCTGGATGCTGGTTTCGACCCTGCTCGTGCTGATGATGTCCGTTCCGGGCCTGGCCCTGTTCTATGGCGGCCTCGTCCGCACCAAGAACATGCTGTCGGTGCTGACCCAGGTGCTGATGATCGTCTGCATGGTCGGCCTGATCTGGGTGATCTGGGGCTATTCGGAGACTTTCACCGGCCTCAATCAGTTCGTCGGCAACCCCTTCACCAAGCTCTTCCTCAAGGGTGTCGATGCCAGCGCGAAGGCAGCGACCTTCTCGAACGGCGTCTATATTCCCGAGCTGACCTACGTCCTCTTCCAGATGACGTTCGCGATGATCACGCCCGCGCTGATCGTCGGCAGCTTCGCGGAACGCGTGAAGTTCTGGCCGCTGATGCTGTTCGTCGCCCTCTGGGTGACCCTGGTCTATTTCCCGGTCGCGCACATGGTCTGGTATTGGG
>Ga0070671_100004950_pt1 | contig 10599 bp, 9 predicted proteins | sample KBSS73metaG_FD_65341 | JGI IMG/M metagenome (GOLD analysis project Ga0070671, IMG submission 65341) | Switchgrass rhizosphere microbial communities from Kellogg Biological Station, Michigan, USA - KBS S7-3 metaG | ecosystem: Host-associated > Plants > Roots > Rhizosphere > Soil ... | reverse complement strand
TGCTGAATCCGATGGTGCGTGCCTTTCGATTGCACATACAGGTTGACCGCGAGCAAGGCGGCGAAAGCCAAGACCACAGCTCCGCCGAGGAGGTAGAGCAAAAGTCGGCCGAGTTTCTTCACCGGATGAAAGCTACGCAACGGGCAATTGAAGAAAAGATGAAACCGGCCTAACAAGTTAACCTTGTCAAAAACTTGCGTCATACTCAATCCCGCCGCGCGGAGCGCGCGCGCTCTCCGTTGGGAGGAACGGCTGCGCACGATCTGCGGCGACGCCTTCTTTTGCGCGACGGTCGGGGCGGGAGACGCCGAGCACCGTGCGCGAAATGCGGTCGCAGAGGGCTTCGACCGGATCGTGGCGGCAGGAGGCGATGGAACGATCAACGAGGTCGTGAATGGCATCGCCGGGTCCGGCGCGACCCTTGGATTGATGCCGATGGGAACCATGAACGTCTTTGCCAACGAACTCGGTCTGCCGGCAAACGATCTCGGGCGTTGCTGGGAAATTATTCGCGGCGGGCAGACTCGTCTGATCGATCTACCGATGGCCAACCAAAAACATTTCGTGCAGCTCGCCGGCGTCGGGCTTGACGCGCAGGTCGTGAAGGAAACTAGCCTCCCGTTCAAACGAAACTTCGGACCGCTCAGCTATCTCATCTCAGCCGCGCAAATCGCTGGCCGGCGCCCACCGCGGCTGTCGATCGAATCGGAGGACGCGGTTACGGAAGAAGGATCCTTCGTCCTCGTTGGCAATGGGCGCCTTTACGGCGGTCCATTCCCGTTTTTCAAACACGCGATCATCGATGACGGTCTGCTCGACGTGCTCGTCTTCAAGAATCTCGGTTACATCGAGCTAATCAAGTATTTGCAGAACGTCATTTTTACTTCTGATATCACGACGCGGGAGGTGGAATATTTTCAGACTCGCCGCTTGTGTGTGAGCAGTGCCGAAGACGTGCCGGTCGAGCTGGATGGAGAACTGGTGGGCAGCTGTCCGGTGGAATTTCGGATGCTGTCCCGTCGGCTAAGGGTCCTCGCGCCAGTCTAACGATTCTCTTGAGGTGCCTCGGATGGAGGCCGTGTTGTTCGAAAACGACTGGCGGCCAGGCTGTCTCGCGCAGCATGGCTTTTGATTCCCAATGACAACGCGCAGCGTTTGCGATATTTTGCAGTATGCGTCTGTCTGGCCGAAAAGCTTCGTCGCACGCGCCTCGCTGGACGCCTCGCCAGCGCGTCGCCCTTTTGTCGCTGATCGGCGTTAACTTCGCCGTTTTCGTTGCACAGCAGATTCTCCAGGCCTATCAACCGGCCGTCGTCGTTGACTACCTGGGGCTCAGCTATCGTGGCATCGATCGCGCGTATGCCTGGCAATTTTTCAGCGCGATGTTCCTGCAGGCCGGCGCCTTCAGTTTTGCGGGCAGTATGATTGTTCTCTACTTCATCGGCCGTGACGTGGAGTCGATCCTTGGGCAAAAACATTTTTTCTATCTTTATCTGTTCGGTCTGGCCGGGGGAGAAGTGGGCCACCTTTTCCTCATGCCTGCGACGACCGTGCTTTTTGCAGCTCCGGGCGGGGTCGCCGCGGTGGTCGTCGCTTTTGCTACGATTCTGCCGGACTTGGAGTTGACCCAATCGCTCTTCTTCATTCCGACGGCAAAACTCAAGGCGAAGTATCTTGGCTCCGCCCTTTTTGCGATCGGTCTCTTGCTGGTCGTCTTCGATCGACAGGGTGTGGTCAGCCATAGCGCTTTACTGGGCGGGGCAGCCGTCGGGTGGCTCTACGCGCATCTCTTGGGCTTCGGCCGGCCTTCGTTTGCGCAGCGCATCCTGCGACGGAGACGGATGGAGGGAGAACGGCGCCGGCAGATGTCGCTGGACGAATTCATCGCCGAGGAAATCGACCCCGTCTTGGAAAAAATTTCGCGCAGCGGCTTTGGGAGCCTAACCTGGCGCGAGCGGCGGGCGCTCGCGGAAGCGCGCGAAAAAATGACTGAACCACCGCAATAGTGTGGCGGTTGCGGACTCGTTAGGCAAGATTTCCCGGAGCATTCGGCCGGCCCAGGTCACGGCTACCCTTGAGGCAATCGAAGCCAATTGGCCGACGGACGCCTTACCCTTCCCCGAGACTTTATCCAACTTTCCGTTAGGCGAGGAGACCATCTTTCACCTCCTTTCCGTCTCGGGCATCTGCGGCGCGCGCTTGATCCAGCACCCGGAGATCCTTCTCTGGCTCGCGCACACTGATGCTTGTGCCGATCGCCGCGGTTTTGGTCGCATGTTGACAGACCTGCACAACCTCGCAGGACGGGCCTCCCTGGCAGCCGATAATTTTCGCATTCTCCGTTTCTGGAAAGGTCGAGAGATGGTTCGGATCGCGCTGCGCGAGATTTCCGAAGCCGCCCCGCTCGAAGAAACGCTGATCGAATTGTCGCAGCTGGCCGATATCTGCCTAACGACCGTCTACGATCACTGGAATGCTGAACTGCGGCAGCGCTGGGGCTCGCCGGAAAGTCAGTTTGCGATCATCGGCTTGGGAAAGCTGGGCGGCCGAGAATTGAATCACAGTTCTGATGTCGATCTCATCTTTGTCTACCGCGATGAGGGACAGCTGACCGCGAACTTTAGCTACCACGAATGGTTCACCCGACTCGGGAACAAGGTGGTGGAGACTTTCGCCGCCTCCGACCCGGCCGGTTCGCTCTTCCGCGTCGATCTGCGGCTGCGCCCGGAAGGCCGCGCCGGGCCCCTCGTCCGTTCGCTCGAGAGCATGGAAAACTATTACGCCGGCTTTGGCGAAATGTGGGAGCGGCTCGCCTTGATTAAAGCGCGGTGGATCTGTGGGGACCGCGAGCTGGCTTACGATTTCTTGCGCCAGCTGCAGCCGTTCATATTTCCGAAAAGTCCCACGCCGGATCTGCTCGACGAGGTTGCCGCGATCAAGATGCGGATCGAACGCGACATCGTCGGCTACGAGAACCGGGAGCGAAACGTGAAGCTTGGAGCCGGTGGCATTCGCGAGATTGAGTTTGTCGTGCAAGCCCTTCAGTTATTGCACGCGGCGCGTCATCCGTTTTTGCAGGAAGCCGGCACGCTCAAAGCGATCCGCGGCCTGGCCGAGCTGGAATTTTTGCCTAACGAAGACGCGGGCAAACTCGAGACCGCTTATCGGTTCTTGCGGCGGGTCGAACATCGTCTCCAAATCGAGGCCGAACAGCAAACCCACACCGTGCCGGAAAATGGGGAAGCGCTCCAAGCCCTCGCCCGGAGCCTTGGTTTCGACGGCGGCCCCGATCTTTTTTCGAGCCTGCACGAGCAGATGCACCGAGTGCGCGCCATTTTCCGGCGGGTCGTGACCGACGCGTCACCTGTCAAGGATTCGAGTGCGGTCGAATTCGCCGAGTTTCGCGACGAAGGACAGGCGGCAAAAAACCTTGCCCAGCTTGGCCAGGGGGCGGCGGGATTTCACGTTGCGCCGCGCACCCGGCAGATTTTTCGCAAACTGCGGCCGCTACTGCTGACCTGGCTTGGCCGTGCGGCAGATCCGGATGCGACACTCACTCAGTTTGTGCGCTTCGTGGAAGCATATGGATTTCGCAGTCTGCTTTTTGAGTTGCTGACGGCAAACCCTCGTCTGCTTGAGCTGCTGGTTAGGACTTTGGACGCAAGTGAGACGGCGGGCGGCTGGTTGATCCGCCGTCCGCAATGGCTCGAGGAGCTGACCAGGAGCGGGATGCTCGATCGCGCCTTTGACGTGGCGCAACATCTGGAGCGGTTGCAATCGTTAGGCGCGACGAGCGCGAATCTCGATCCGTTGCGGATTTATCGACAACGCGAGTTGTTGCGCATTCTTCTGCGTGATGTGCTGAGGCTGGCGCCACTAGCGCAGCTTCTCGCGGAGCAAAATGATTTGGCGGAAGCCTGCTTAATTTTCACAGAGCGGATGGTGAACCCCGACCAGGCGCTCACGATTGTCGCGCTTGGAAAATTCGGTGGTCGCGAAATTGGATACGGCGCCGATCTCGACGTTCTTTTCGTCGGTCAGGAGACGCGCGCGGCACAAAGCTTGATTGCAACTGTCGGGCAATCGAGTGCAGAAGGCCGCCTCGCTCCACTCGATGCGCGGCTCCGGCCAGATGGCGAGAAAGGGCCGCTGGTCTGTTCTCTGGAAACCTTCCGCACCTACTATGAATCGCGGGCCCAGTTTTGGGAGTTGCAATCGCTTACCCGCGCGCGCGCGATCAGCGGGCCACTTCGTTTTGAGTTCGAAGCGCTCGCCCGGGAGATCTGGCGCACAGCAGGCGGTCGATCCGACCTCATGCGGCAAATCGAAGGCATGCTCATCCGGATCGCGAACGAACGCGGGAGCGGGAATGATTTTTTCGATTTCAAAACCGGGATCGGCGGCATGATTGAGGGCGAATTCTTGGTCCAGGCGCTGCAAATGCGGAGCCGCATTTGGGAGCCGAACTTTTTCTCGGCGGTCAAGAAACTCGCGGCGAAGAAGGTAGTGGAAAGGCGCGATGCAATCAGCCTGCAGGACGCCTACACCTTTCTCCGGACATGTGAATCGGTCCTGCGCCGCTGGCAGCATCGCAGCGTTTCCACTTTGCCGGTGACGCGCGACGAAGAAGAGCGATTTGCACGGCGGATGAACTTTGCAACGATCGACGAATTTCATGCACCCTACGGAAAGGCGCGAGAAACGATCCATTCGCTTCGGACCCGCTACCTGGTGGAGTAATTCCCAGGTTGAGAGATTGACCTTGGGTTATGTGGAGCCTCGTCCAATTAATTTCGCCAAGCTATAGAGCAGCCAAAAGCTGAGTGCCACACTGACGGCCAGAATCACGACCAAGGTTACGAGCACAAAAATGACGAATGCCCAATCGCTCGCCGTCGAGCGGCGCGGCACGGACGAGAATTTTTTCAGGAGTTCGTAATTCCGCGCGTTGGATTTAAACCAGAACGAAAAGACATCGCCGACAATCGGGATGATGCCCACCGCTTCGTTAATCAGGATGTTGAGTGACATGCGCGCGAGCAGGATTTTCGGGAGTCCGCGGCGGGCTGCGGCAATCAAGGCCATCGCGGAGACGATGGCGGAACCGGTGTCGCCCAATCCGGGCACCAAACCGATCAGTGGATCTAGTCCGAAGCGGAACTGGGTGCCGGGCACGCCGAGGAGATTGTCCATGATAACTGCGAGCCAACGGAAGAGCGGCTCGAGTTCGGAGCGCTTTTCTGTTTCTTCCGGCGGGAGCACTTCAAACTCAATTTCCTGAGCGTCTTCGTGCGTAGTCATCCTGAGCGGAGTGGAATCAAAGGATGCCGTAGCATAGAGTGCCTGCTTCATCGAGCCGTGTCGTTGCATTAGAATTCTCCCGACGTTCAGCCAAGAGGTGGCTTCCTGGCGACACAACGTGACTTGAAAGCCCGGGACGGGCTTTCGGCTGCGTTGGCGGCTCCGCGTCGCTCGGGATGAAGAGACAGGTCTTTGCCTAGCCCGGAATCTCTTTCAGCATCTGCGTATTCGTCGGAAACTTCTTCACGAACATGAGCAGACGTTCGATCGCTTCAACCGGCTTGTGTCCCGCCAGACCGCGGCGAATGAGATTGATTTTCTCGAGCTCGAAGGGCTGGAGAAGGAGTTCCTCACGGCGGGTGCCGGAAAGGAAAATATCGACTGCAGGATAAGTGCGCTGATCGCTGATCTTACGATCGAGGACGAGCTCCATGTTGCCCGTGCCTTTGAATTCCTGGAAGATCAACTCGTCCATTCGGCTGCCGGTCTCGATCAGCGCAGTTGCGACGATTGTCAGGGAACCGGCTTCTTCGGTGTTGCGCGCGGCTGCGAAAAGTTTTCGCGGAATCTCCATCGCCCGCGCGTCAATACCGCCGCTCATGGTACGTCCACCGCCTCCGGTGGCGTTATTAAAAGCCCTCGCCGTGCGGGTGATCGAATCGAGCAGGATGAAAACGTCCTTGCCGGCTTCAACCAACCGTTTAGCGCGCTCGACCGCCAGCTGCGCGATGCGGGTGTGGCTCTTGATATCGCTGTCGTTCGAACTGGCCATGATCTCCGCGTTGGGGCAGGACCGCCGAAAATCGGTCACTTCCTCAGGGCGTTCATCAACCAGAAGAATGATCAATTTCATCTCCGGGTGATTTTTCACGACCGCATCGGCGATGTGCTGAAGGAGTGTCGTCTTGCCGGTGCGCGGCGGAGCGACGATCAAACCGCGTTGGCCCTTGCCAAGGGGCGTCATTAGATCCATCACCCGCGTGGTGTAACGATCGGACGCCGTTTCCAGCTTGATCCGTTCGTTCGGGTTGATTGTCGTCAGTTCTTCGAAAGGCCGCAGATCCTGGTACTTGGTCGGCTCGTCACCGTTGATCTTGAGCAGACGAGTCAATTGTGGGCCGCGATTGCCGCGGCGGGTTTCGCCGTAGATCCACATTCCGTCGCGGAGTTGGAAGCGCCGCACGATTTCCGGCGTGACGAAAATGTCTTGTGGTGTCTGGACGAAATTGCGTTTCGCGTCGCGCAGAAAACCAAAGCCTTTGCCGGAAATCTCGATGATGCCTTCGCCGTATTCTGGTTCGCGAGGCGGTTGGTCGCCGTTCGGCAAACTACCTTGAGCGCGGTCGGCTTCCTCGGAAGATCTGTTTTCGCCAGGCTCGGCGGTGGCAAAACCAGATTCCGCGGCGTCTGCGCGCCGGCGCTGGCTTTCTTGCGAAGCATCTTCCTCGAGGACATCCGGCGCACCCCGGCCCCCGGGGTTGTCCTTGTCAGATTCGTTGAAAGCGCCGGGTCCGCGCTCGGCGTTATTGCGGCGCCCGGAACGGCGCCGTGATGGACGGCGTCTCCGGAATGGGGCGCTGGGTGCCTGGGTAGGCTTGTTTTCCGTTTCTTCGCTCATAATTGCAACCGCCTTTGGTCGAGGCGACACGACGGGTTGTGCCGGCTCGCAGTTATCAAGCTGGCAGTTTGGCCAGCAACTCGTCAGGAATATCTAAATTGGAATAGACGTTTTGAACGTCGTCGTCGTCTTCGAGGCTCTCGCAGAGGCGCACCACCTGAAGCGCAGCCTCCTCGTCGGCGACATGAACAGTCGTGTCGGGAATGAAAGTAAACTTTTGCCCATCGATGGTGACACTCGCGTGTCTGAGCGCCTCAGCTACGGCGTAGAGCTGATCGTGGGAAGTGAGAATAACATACTGTTCCTCCTCGATTGTCAAATCATTCGCTCCGGCGTCGAGGGCCAGTTCGAAGAGACGCTCCTCGTCGATCGTCTCTCGCGGCACGGTGATCTGTCCTTTTTTATGAAACATGTAGGAAACGCTTCCGCTGGTCGCGAGGTTGCCGTGGTTTTTACTAAAAATTCGTCGGATTTCCGCGGCGGTTCGGTTCTTGTTATTGGTCGTCGTTTCGACTATCACCGCCACCCCACCGGGGGCGTAGCCTTCGTAAACGATTTCCTCAAAACGCTCCGCATCGACGCCCTCGCCTGTGCCGCGTTTGATCGCCCGCTCGATGTTGTCGTTAGGCATACTTTGCGCCCGGGCCATCTCGATGACGCTCCGGAGCCGGGGATTACCCGTCGGATCGCCGCCACCGATGCGTGCCGCAACGCTGATCTCCTTCGAAAACTTGCTAAAGATCGTGCCGCGTTTTACGTCGAGCGCACCTTTGGCGCGCTTAACCTTGGACCATTTGCTGTGTCCCGCCATGAAATGGGGATGGGATTTGTTACAAAATGTGTTTGCCGGACAGACCTGCGTTGCGCGGGGGAGCGAAACCGGCACGCCTCGAAAGAAAGGGCTGACGAGGAGGCAAACCGACGCCCATTGAACCGCAACGGCCGCGTTTTGTCAACGTCGTCGTTCTGCGCCGGGCTGGAGGATGCATCTGCCGGAGGGTTTCCTGCGTCTTAAGTCTTTGTGAGCGCGAGTTTTGTGGGGAGCATTAGTGCGGTCAGCGCATCTTCTGCAGTTTCGGCGGAGAGAAAAAGCTCGCTGTGCACCTCTTGCGCGCGCACGATTCTTCGATCTGGTGCGCGATACGTGGGGATGCACGCTTCAAGTTACCCGCAGGATTCCGCCGCTCCGCAAACGGAAGCGCGCCGTGGAGCCCGCGTGCCTAACGAGGTGGATGCGGAACTCGGACGCCGGCTGAGCAATGGCGATGAGGACGCCTTCGCCACCTTTTACGACCGTTTTGCGCCCGGCCTTTTTTCGCTGATCTACGGAATCCTGCGCGATCAAAAAGAGTCCGAGGACGTTCTCCAGGAAGCGTTCGTGCAGATGTGGAAACGCATCGCAACCTACGACGCGCGCCGGAGCAGCTTGTTTACCTGGGCGGTCATGATTTCGCGTCACAAGGCCATCGACCGCTTGCGCTTCCGGCAACGGCAATCCCGCCTCAACGAGGCCGTGGCGAGTGAGACGAACGCCGTTCCCGCCGCTGGCCCTGTCGATCGCGCGGACGATGCACTCGCGCGGAGCGACGAGCGAGAGCGAGTGCGGGCGGCCCTTGCCCAACTCAGCGAAGGCCAGCGCGAAGCGATCGACCTGGCCTTCTTTGCCGGGTTGACACAGACCCAGATTTCCGAACGACTGGGCGCACCCTTGGGCACGGTGAAGGCGCGCATCCGTCGGGGACTCCTTGCGTTGCGGGAAGCGTTGGGAGGGCTTTCAACGTGAACGAGCAACTCGAAGAGCAGGCAGCGCTTTACGTTTTCGGTCTCCTCGAGGGGGAAGAGGCGGCCGCCTTTGAACGGCGCCTGCACTCAGAGACCGAATTGCGAGGGTTGGTCGATCAACTCGATGCAGCGGCGGCCACGGTGGCACATTCCGCTCAGCCCCGTGACTTGCCGCCGGAACTTCGCGATCGCGTTCTTGCCCAGGTGCGGAGCGGGAAAACGGTTGCGTTTCCCCGCCGTTCCACCTGGATTCCCTGGGCCATTGCCGCCTGCCTTGCTATCACCTGCGCCTACCTCGTCGCCGAGCGTAGTGGACTTCAGAAACGCATCACGCGGCTTGAAGAGCGCGACATCCTTTCGCAGATCCAGATCGCCTCGCTGAGCTCGAAAGTGGAGAACGCACCGGATGCAAACGCCGTGGTCGTCTGGGACGAGAAAAAGCAGCGTGGCATCTTGAAGGTGACCAAGCTTCCGCGCAACGCGGCGGATCGCGACTATCAGCTCTGGCTGGTGGATCCCAGATACAAGGATCCGGTCGATGGCGGCGTCTTCCACGTCGCGAATGATGGATCTCTGCGAGTCCCCTTCCAGCCTGTCTCGCCGGTGCGCGAAGCGAAGGGATTCGCGATCAGCCTCGAACGCAAAGGCGGCGTGACCAAAGCTGAGGGACCGATCGTCCTGCTGGGAAAATGAGCCGCGTTTGTGTCGCGATCGTTGGTCTGGCTCTGTTCGCTGCGCAGGCGATGGGGCATTCTTCGCTTGAGCGATCGGAGCCGAAGGACGGTGAGACTTTAAAAGTGGCCCCGGGCGAAATTCGGATGTGGTTCACTGAACCCATCAAGGTCGGGCTGAGCACCTTCGAAGTGCGCGACGCGGCTGGAAAACAGATTGACCAACGCGACCTGCGCGCGGATGAGAAACAGCCGGTGCTGGTTCGTTTGTCGCTACCGGCCGCCCTTCCGTCGGGCACTTATAAGGTAACTTGGAGCGCTGTCGCCCAGGACCTCCACGTGACCAAGGGTAATTTCAGCTTTCGCCTTACGCCCTAACGAATCGAGACCGACGCGAGCTGATAAATCAAGCCAAGCACACCGGCGCCGAGCACAACCGGGATGATGTCCCAGCGCCAGCGCAACATCCCGATAAAGGCAACAAGACTAACGATCACCGCAAACCAATCGACTGTCGCGCGGCCCGGGAAGAGTGCATTCATTCCAAACCAGACCGCCAGATTCAAGACCACGCCGACGACCGCAGCAGTGATCGCCGAGAGGGCGGCGCTTAGTTGCACGTTGCCGCGCAATTTCTCGATGTAAGGTCCGCCCAAGAAAATCCACAGAAAGCAAGGCGTGAACGTCACCCAAGTGGTGAGCAACGCGCCGAGCGTGGCCGCGACCAGCGGCGCCAAACCTTGCGGATGCTGCCATCCGCCCATAAATCCGACAAATTGCAGGACCATAATGAGCGGTCCAGGTGTCGTTTCAGCGAGACCCAGTCCGTCCATCATTTGCCCAGGCTTTAGCCAACCGTAATGAAAAAGCGCTTGTTGCGCGACGTAGGGGAGCACGGCGTAGGCGCCGCCGAAGGTAACCACGGCTGCTTTGCTAAAGAAAACGCCCTCTTTGCATAGGGTGTGATTCCAACCCAACCACAAACCGATGACCATGATCGGTGCAAGCCAAAGTACGAGCCAGATAACCGTCACTTTGATCGCGCGCGACAATGACGGCCTTGTGTGCGCCGGCGATTGGGTTTCGTCATCGAGGACGGAGGCGTTGCCGGTCTTTGTGTGGCCGCTGATAACGTTGAATCTCGATTTCCAGAAACGGCCGCCGAGAAATCCGATCAAGCCCGCACCAAGAATGATGATCGGGAACGGCGTGCGGAAAAAATAGATG